>LUMW01000315.1_pt1 | contig 22557 bp, 19 predicted proteins | sample 729761 | NCBI WGS metagenome assembly LUMW01 (sample SAMN03860302, study PRJNA289734) | marine metagenome | biome: seawater column; feature: ocean; material: water; isolation source: Red Sea water column Station 192 - depth 500m | place: Saudi Arabia: Red Sea | collected 2011-10-15 | depth 500 m
CGGGCCAGCTCGGCCGCCGCCTCGCGGTGCACCGGCACGGCCAGCGCGGCGGCGAGGACGGCGACACCGGCCAGCACCCAGCGCCAGCCGTCGAAGTGCAGGTCGGGCACCATCGACACGCTGACGGTCGACGCGGTGAGCAGCGCCCCGAGGACGAAGGTGAGCGCGAGGCACCGGTGTGGGCCGCGTGAGGAGAGGCCGGTGGCTGCGTGTGCCGCGGTCACGGGGCGTCCTCCGCCCGGAAGCGTTCGAAGTCGCTCTGGTCGCCGGCCTTCCAGAGCGGCACGCTCGCCTTGAGCAGCATCGTCAGCTGCACGAGGAACTCGGTGTCGTGCATCGCCTCGCCGAACAGCTCGTTGATGCGCTTCCAGCGGTAGCGGACCGTCTGCGGATGCACCCCGAGGCGCGCGGCGATCGCCGGGGCGCTGTCGCGGGTCTCGAGCCAGACGAGCAGCGTCTCGGACAGGATCTCGCGCGAGTTCGGGGTCTCGGCCAGCAGCGGGCTGAGCAGCTCCTGCCCGAGCTGCTGGCGGAGCGTCGGCTCGGCGTGCAGCCAGATCTGCGTGCGGTGCGCCCGACAGTCGACCACCTGCGCGTCGGGGATGACCCCGCGACGCACCAGCTCGAGCGCCCGCCGCGCCCAGCGGAACGCCGAGGGCACGTCGGCGGGCTCGACGGCCCAGCCCACGGCGGCGCGAGGCACGCCCGCGTCGACGAGCGCCGTCGTCATGCAGTCGCGGCTCGCGGCGTCGACCATGACCACGACGGTGTCGTCGTGGCCGACCAGCAGGGCGTCGCGCGAGAGGGCGCCGAGGTCGCGGCGTTCGCCCCCGAGCTCGGCCACGGCGAGCACGATCGAGGACGGGATCCGCCAGACCGTGTCGCTGCCCGGCTCGGCCGTGCCGGTGAGGAGCTGCTCGGCGAGCACGGCGCGGGCGCGGTTCGGGTCGGCCTCGCGCTGACGCACGGTCTCGGTGTGTCCGGCCTCCACCTGCGCGACGAGGTGGTCGACGAACGCGAGCAGGCCGTCGGAGACGACCGCAGGCGTCGTGCCGTCGACGGTCAGGTGCTGGAACCGTGACCACGCCGTGCGCGTGCCGGTGCCGAGCGCCAGGTGGAAGTCGTCGAGGGATCGGCTCGCGCGCGCCTCGCAGCGACCGACCGAGCGGAACATCTCGTCGAGACCGCGGTCGCGGTGGGGTGCGCCGTCGAGCTCGTCGAGGAAGCGGTGCAGCGCGGTGGTGACCGCCTCGACCACGATCGGGTGGCGGGGCGACTCGCCGTAGTAGGCGATGCGCGCGCAGACGGCGTCGACGATCGAGGCGGCCAGCTCGGGCACCTCGCGACGCAGGCGCCGGGCGTGGGAGGCGACGAGGTCGGACGTGGGGCGGTCCGCGGACAGCGTCATGGCGCGGATCCGTGCGATCCAGGTCCCATCGTCGGCTCCCCGTTCCGATGACTCGTGTGGCTGCACCGAGTTCTACCCCGCCATCGGGCGCACGTCAACGATGCGCCGACGCTGCGACGCGGTCGGGCCGGGGTCGGACGTGGTGCGCAGGGCCGTGCCCTCCTGTCGTCGCTCGGACGGTCCACTCCGGACCGCGCCCCCGTCGAGGACTGTGCCTCACGACGCGCGTCGGCGGCGACCGGCCGAGCGTTGCCCACCCGGTTCTTGTCATGCGGGTGACAAGAACCGCGCCGATTTGCGACTGCCGGCTCCGAACGCGCGACGCCGACCCGCCGCGTACGACACGGTCTGGCCAGACATGTGACCCAGCGCACTGTGCTGCGTCCGCGCCGTCCCGCACCCAGGGACGTCGTGCCCCCCGATGTCGGTACGGAAGGACACCCATGAGGCTCGGATCTCGACGGACGACCGCCGCGGTCGCTGCAGGTGTGGTGGCGGTGGCCGGCCTGGTGGTCGTGGACGGACCGTCAGGAGGTGCACTTCTACGGGTCGTCGAACCTGCAGGTGCCTGCCGGTCTCGACGGGTCGACGGTCCGTGACGTCGACGTCAGCGGGCCGGTCCTCGGCGTCGTGACGGCGAGCGGCGACGTGACGACGTGGAACCGGTTCGGGGGCGACCAGCCCGCACCGCAGCCGCCCGCTGACCTGTGCCCAGCGACCCAGCTCTCGGTCGGCGGCACCGTCGACTTCGCGGTGGTGCGTTGCGAGGACGGTTCGGTCGAGGCATTCGGCCGCAGCGGGGTGCGGTGGAGCGTGCCCGCCGACCTGCCCGAGGTCACCGAGGTCCGGGGCGGCTTCCTGTCCGGTGCGGCCGGACCGATCGTCCGCGTGCTGACGAAGGACCAGAAGGTGCTGCAGTGGGCACCGTCCAGCTCGACCGCACCCGTCACGGCGTCGGAGAACCCGGTGACCCAGGGCAAGCAGGTGGCGAGCCTGACGACGGCCACCGCGCTGACGACGTCGGGCGCCTTCCTCGACCTCGGGATCAACGACCAGCTGGCCCCGACCCGTCCCGTGCGACGCGGCGGTGCCACTCCGGCGCTGCTGGCCAAGCCGCTCGCGCACGTCGCCGTCGCCGACACCGGTGCCGGCCAGTACCTCACGCGCGACGGGGAGTTCGACGGCTGGAGCCCCGACACCGGCGTCATGATCGAGCTGCGCAAGCTCCCGACGCGACTGTCGGGGGCGAGCCTCGTGTCCGTCGGCACGGCGTCCGGGCACAGCGCGGTCATCGTCGCGGACACGGCGGCACCCGAGGGCCCGAAGGTCACGGCGCCGTCCCAGGTCTCCGGTGCCACCAACGGCGCCGCGCGTCCCGGTGACACGCTCACGGGCAAGGCTGCGACCTTCGACCCGGCCTCCGACGACGTGACCACCCAGTGGCTCGTGGACGGCAAGCCGGTCGCCGGCACGCAGGACCAGCCGACGTTCGCGGTGACCTCCGCCCAGGTGGGCAGCACGATCGCCTTCCGCACCAGCGCGGCGTTCCCGGACGCCGGCGACCCCCTGGTCTCGGACTCCTCGACGATCAGCGTGGTGAAGGCCGAGGGCCCGAGCGTGGTGAGGGGGTCGGCGATCGAGGGGTTCGGTGCGCCGGACGTGTCGGTGAAGGGGACGTTCGCGAGCTTCTCGGAGGAGCCTGAGGATCGTGAGGCGTACTGGTTGGTCGATGAGGAGAAGGTCGCGGGTCAGGGGACGCCGGATGCGAAGGAGCTGTTGCTGACCGAGGACATGGTGGGCAAGAAGGTCCGGTTCGTGACGGTGGGCTACTTCGCCGACGACGTGGAGGTGGAGTCGGTCTCGGATCCGTTGACCGTCCGGGTGAAGCTGGCCGAGGTCTCTCCGCCGACGGTCGAGGGGACGCCTGAGGTGGGTGCGACGTTGAAGGTCGCGAAGCCTGCGGTGTTCAACGACGACTCGCCCGACGTGACCGTCTCGCACAAGTGGTACCGCGACTTCGTGACCGTGGTCGGTGAGGGAGACACCTACACGCTGACCAAGGACGACGTCGGCTCGACGATCTACTACAGCGCCGAGGCGATCCGTCCGGGTGAGGCGTTCCCGGCGTACTCCTTCGACTTCACGGGCATCGGCCCGGTCACGAAGGCCGCGCTCACGATCACGGGCCTGCCCGTCATCGAGGGCGACGCCGTGGTCGGCAAGACGCTCACCGCCTCGCCCGCCCCGTCGAGCGACGACGACGCGATGGTCGCGTTCCAGTGGTTCGCCGACGGTCAGCCGATCGACGGTGCGACCGAGAAGACCCTGGTGCTCACCGACGCGCTCGTCGGGAAGCCGGTCACGGTCCGCCAGACGGTGTCGCGCGACGGCGCGACCGAGCCGGGCGCCAACCTCGCGCAGGCGACGTCGGAGCCGCGCACCGTGCGCGCCAAGCCGGTCGACCTGACGGTCACGAAGCCCGCCACCGTCGAGGGCAAGCGGATCGTCGGCCAGACGGTGACCGGGTCGCCGGCCACGTTCAGCGATCCCGAGGCCGGCGTGACCAGCTACTGGATGGTCGACGGCAGGCGCACCGCGGCGACCGGCGCCACCCTCACGCTCACGTCCGAGCACGTCGGCGCCTCGATCCGGTACGTCAGCGTCGCCGAGCGCGCCGAGGACGACGCCACGGCGGAGTCGGTGAGCGAGGGCCAGGTCGGCCCGGTGCTCGCGCAGGTGGCCGTGAAGACCGCGACGAGGCTGTCGGGCACGGCCAAGGTCGGCAAGACGCTGACGGCCACCCCCGCGACGTTCACCGGTGGTGAGCTGACGGTCGACGGCTCCTGGTGGGCCGACGGGCAGAAGCTCGACCAGGGCGGACTGAAGCTGCCGCTCACCGCCGAGCTCGAGGGCGCGGTGATCACGTTCCGTGCCACGGCCAGCCGCTCGGTCGACGGCATCGACGAGCAGAAGTCGTCGGACGCCTCGAGCCGGAAGGTGGCTGCGGCCGATTCGTCGACCCCACCCACCACGCCGCCGACGACTCCGCCGGGCGGTGGCACCGACCCGAAGCCCCCGGCGGCCGGACAGCCGTCGACGGACATCGTGAAGGGCTCGACGACGGTGGAGCGCGGCGACGTGCTCACGCTCCAGCTGAGTCCCAAGCGCGCCGGCGACAAGGTCGTCGTGATGCTGTTCTCGACCCCCACCAACCTCGGCACCCACACGGTGGCGGCCGACGGCACGGTGCGGGTGCGGATCCCGCAGGGCGTCGACCTCGGACGACACCGGATCGCGGTGTACGACGCCGCGTCGGGCGCGCTGCTCGCGTGGCAGGCGATCACGGTGGTCGACTCCGCCGGTGGCTCGGGCGCAGGTGGAGTGGGCGCTGGTGGCGCGGCGAGCCTCCCGGACACGGGCACCTCGGTCGACGCGCAGCTCGTCGGTCTCGGCGCTGCCCTGCTGCTGGTCGGCGCGGGGGCGATCGGCTACCGCTCCCGTCGCCGCCCGCGGCACCGGGTGGGCTGACGTAGGACGCTGGGGTGGGGTTGGTGGGCCGGACGGTCCGCCGCCCCCTGCCTTCGTGAGGACTTGTCACCTTCACACGAGAGGGTTGCTGTGAGTGGCCGTGCCGGTGGCGTCGGTGTGCGTCGCCGCTCCTGCCTCGGCCGGGAGCCATGAGGTAGCCGTGGGAGGAAGCGACTCAGGGTCCGACCACCCTGTCACCGCGTCGAGCATCGCGTCGCCACAGTGGGTGTACGAGACGCAGAGTGGTTCCTCCCTGAGCACCGGGTGCTCCAGCACCCGGCTCGACCTGACGGTCCGGTCGGGCGCGAGCTCCAGTGCGTTCGCCGTCGTGCCAGGCGGGTCGAGCACCGGGTGCAGCGGCCCGCTGAGCGTCATCAGCCATGTCCACGTCGGCACGTGGCAGCTCGACCTCACGGGGCCCGCGACCGGAGGTGGTGCCGACGTCGTCGACGGCGTGCTGCGGCACGTGCGGATCGACCAGGCGAACGCGGCCTGCAGGTTCTCGGTCGTCGGCGAGGCTCGTGTGCGGTTCCACGAGGCGACACAGCGTCTCGAGGTCGTCGAGACAGGACGCTCTGGGCGCCTGCGTCAGAGCGGTGTCGTCGGATGCCTGGGGCAGATCCGCGACGGTGGGGCGGTCGACTGGAAGGTCACCTTCGACCTCGCCTCGCCGGACGGGGTGGTCACGGTCAGGTGAGAGTGCCGGCGCAGCGCGCAGACTGAAGGTCGCCCCGGGCCAGCGGTGCTCAAGATCTCTCGCGCACCCGTTCCCCAGCGGCCCCGTCCACTGGCGCACTTCGGCTTCGCAAGGTTCCGCGTTCGGCGTTCTCGTCTCCCGGTGAGACCCCGGGACGGCCCCGGCCCCCTCAGCGACGGGCGGTGCGCGGAGCCTCGTCCGGGATGGGGAAAGGCTTCGGTACGGTCACGATCTTCGGGTTCGGGTGGGTGGAGTCGAAGCACCCAGCTCGGGGATCGTCGGGGCGGGTCACGCCCGTAGGGATCGGCCGGGCGTCGAACTTCTCGTCGTAGATCTGGCAGTTGGTCGCTCCGATGCGGATCGACAACGGAGCGCCGTCCTCCGAGACGGCGGCCGTCAGGAGCGGGGACACGTCGTCGCCGGAAGCAGTGGTGCAGCCGACGAAAGCCGGGATGTCGATCGTGCCCTGCAAGGTCCCACCGTTGATGCCGTACTGGTAGATCTCTGGATCGAACACCACGTCTTCCATGTTCCGCTGCGGGTTGACGAGTGTGGGATCGGAGTCGACCGCGAGACGTCGGCTGCTGAGATTCACGGCTCCGAGGGATCCGGTGCTGCAACGAGGGCCTAGTTGGACGTCCACCCCGTCGACCTTGAGGCGGGTCACTCCGATGCTCACCCTTGCCTCGAGCGATGCTGATTCCACGACCGAGGTCGTGTCGTTCCCCCCCCTGCTCAGGGTGTAGTCGTGAGGTCGAAACCTCAGTGGTTCGGGCACGCCGTCGGCACGACGCTCCTGGCGAACTTGGAGCGTGATCTCGGCCGGGACGGACCCGAATGCGAGAGTCCGGACATGTATCGGTGCGGAATATCCGTAGGGGGCTGGGGAGCCGGAGGGTGACACGAAGAAAGCCTGCGTGTCGTACCAGAACTCCGTACCAGTCTTCTCCCCGGCGGCCCCGTCTGGCCAGTTCTTGTAGGTGAAGATCACGGAGGTCGACATCATCGAGAGCGGGACCTGGGCCCACTGCTTGGTCTTCGGTGAGCCGGCGCGGCCAACTTGAGGGAAGTTCAGCCAAGAGCCGTTCGTGGCGTAGCGATCAGGATCCGGCAGTGACTCACAGCTGTTGAGCGTCCCCTCCGGATACTCCGCGCCGATGCTCGGGCAAGGGATGAAGGGCAAGCCCGGAACCGGACCGTCCGCTGCTCCCGCCGAGGGGGTCGACGCGCCGACGAGAGCAAGCGCGCTCAGAACGAGGGGAATGGCGGTGGCAAGAACGCGAAGGCGTCTCGCCCCGGCACGTGAAGGCCGCGGCATGTGAGCACCGTCTCAATCCGAACCGCACGCGTCAACGGTCAGGGACGGTGCGCACGCGTGAGTGGCCGGAAGTTGTCACGGACGTGACAAGCGCCGTTGCCGACGCGGCGCGATGACCGTCCGGAGCTTCACGACCGATGTGGGCGGAAGTTGTCAGGTGCATGACAATTTTGCGCGCGTTCGTTCGCTCGGACTGGAAGAGGGCTTGCCGGGTCGAGGTCGGCTGTGACGCCATGGGGTCGTGACCGCGGTCACATGACCTCATCGGCAGATCGGAAGGAACACCATGAAGATCAAGCACGCAGCCATCGGTACCGCCGCCCTCGCTCTCGCAGGAGTCGCGGCGGCGGGTCCGGCGCTCGCCACCGGCAGCTCCGCTGCCGGGACCCACAACATCACCGCTGCGTCGACGGGATCGCTCAGCTTCGCGGTCCCCACCCTCAGCATGAGCTGCACCAGCGCGGCCGTTCCGTCGTCGCCGGCCTCGACGGTGTCCTCGGGCACCGGCGTGGTCGACATCGCCGCCATCAACAAGATCAACTTCAGCGGCTGCACGGGCCCCGGCGGGAGCCTCACGGTCACCACCAGCGGCTCCTGGAAGCTGCACGGCACGAGCGCCGCCACCAGCGGCTCGTCCGACGTCGTGAGTGGTCACGTGGAGAACATCACCGCTGTCGTCTCGAACGCCGTCTGCCGCTTCACCGTCACCGGCTCCGCCAACGGCAGCTTCAACGAGGCCAACCAGCAGCTCAACGTCAACGAGACCGGCTTCACGGGCAACCTGAAGGTCTCGAACGTGACCGGCTGCCTCGGCCAGGTGCAGAACGGTCAGTCCGCGAACTTCACCGGCAACTTCCAGGTGACGTCGCCCGACGGCGCCATCAACGTCAGCTGAACCTGACGGACTCGCCAGCGACGTCGGGTGGGGTCGAGCGAACCTCGGCCCCACCCGCATCCCCACGGGGCGTGGAGCACGTGCTCGACGCCCCTCCAGCACCTCCGAGAACTCACGGCTCGATCTCCGCGTCGCGGTCCGCGCAGCGGCCCAGGGGCGCCCACCTCCCAAGGAGCACACATGACCACCACCCCCACCGCCCGCTGGCGCCAGCGCGCTGCCGTGGCAGCCACCGGCGCGGCCGTCGCGCTCGTCCCGCTGGCGGCACACGCCGCCACGATCGTCACCATCAACTACGACGCCCAGGGCACGTCGCACATCGCGAAGACGAACTCCGACGTCGCGCTCGGCCCCACCACGCTGCGCACCGACCTCGACATCGACACCGGTGACTTCACCGGCTCGCTGCCCCTGCCTGGCACCTCGACCGAGTTCAAGATCGCCGGGTTCCTCCCGGTCAAGGCGAACGTCGACTTCGTCGAGGCCGCGCCGCTGACGGGCAACATCAACCTGACGCAGACGCAGGCGCAGGTCAGCTCCACCGCGACGTACTACGTGAAGCTGTCGAACATCAAGGTCGCCGGCTTCCCGACGTTCGCCGGTTCGAAGTGCCAGACCAAGGTGCCCGTCACCATTCCCGTCGGCACGCGCCCGGACGAGGGCTTCGACCTCATCAACGGCGGCGAGCTCGTCGGCACCTACACGATCGGCAAGTTCGAGAACTGCGGCATCAACACCCCGCTGATCAACAGCCTGGTGCCCGGCTCGGGCAACACCGTCGACATCACGGTGACGAACGGCGTCATCGCGGAGTAGTCCCGTTCCGTCCAGGTCGGCCCCGCGTCACGTCCGACGCGGGGCCGACCTGCTCCGGAACTGCTCGAGAAGGAGAGTCCTCATGGCCGTCCCACGCATCGCACGTCGCCCCATCCTGGCTCTTGCCGCCGCCCTCGCCCTCTCCGTCGGGTTCGGCCCGGCAACTGCGGCGGGGAACAGCGTCACCGTCGCCGTTGGCGGGTCCTCTGTGCCGGGGGCGCACTCCGTCACGGCCGCCACTTCCGAGGTCGTCTCATGGGCTTCGCCGATCCTGGCCTGGAGCTGCACGCAGGCAAGGATCCCGGCGAGCCCTGTGTCGGACGTCAGCTCCGGCGCGGGCGTGACCGACGTCCTACAGATCCGCGCACTGCTGTTCAGCTGCGTATGGCCCGGAGGATCGATTGCGACGTCGTTGACCGCTCCGGCGGCCTTCCACGTCACCGGTCCGGCCACGTCGGGGAGCAGCGACGTCGTCCAGGGCCGGATCGATGGCGTCACCATCAGAGCACGGAACGCGATCTGTGACTTCACGGTCAGCGGTTCCATGCGAGCGTCGCTGAACGAGGCTTCGCAGCAGCTGACCGTCGATGAGTCCGGCTTCACGGGGAACCTCAAGATCTCACAGGTCCAGGGATGTCTTGGCCAGGTGCAGAACGGGCAGGCGATGAACCTCAGCATGACCCTGCAGCTCACCTCGCCCGACGGTGCCGTCAACATCAGCGGGTCGTGAGGTCGGGCGGCCGGCTCCTGATGCCTGATGTTCCGCTGATGGCCGCGAAGTGACACCGACCATCCCTTTCAGTCCAGGAGGACTCATGACGATCACGCGTATCTCGCGACGAGCCCTCGGTGCCGCTGCCGCAGCTCTCGCCCTCGCCGCCGGAGTGGGCCCGGCAGTCGCGACCGGTAACGCCTACCGCGTTGCCATCGGTGGGAACTCAGCGACAGCTGCTCACCCCATCACCGCCACGACGACGATGTCCGTCGGCTGGGCGTCCCCCACACTCACCTGGGGCTGCACCTCGGCGACCGTACGGGCCTCGGCTCTGGCCGCGGCGCAGGCCGGGTACCCGGTCACGGACATCCTGCGGTTCCCCACGTTCGACTTCCGGGGCTGCACGTTCCCTGGGGGAGCCATGGCCACCACGACGGCCGGCGAGTGGCAGTTCCATGCCGACGGACCTGCGACGTCCGGAGCGGCGGACGTGGTGGAGGGCCACCTGGACCACCTCAGTCTCACCTGGAGGAACGCCGTCTGCTCGATCACGGTGAGCGGTCGCGCCGCCGCCTCCTTCAACGAGGCCACGCAGCAGCTGGTCATCGAGGAGAGGGGCTTCACCGGTGATCTCACGACGTCCGGTGTGGTCGGCTGCCTGGGGCAGGTGCGGAACGGTCAGCCCATCAACCTCTCGATGAGGCTCCAGCTCACCTCGCCGGACGGCGACATCAACATCAGCGGGTCGTGAGACTCGAGTCGAGGCTGAGGCGAGCAGGCGGCCGACGCTAGGGGACGGCTCGTGGACGAAGCCTTTTCAGGCTGCTACGCATCGGTATCCTGAAGGTGGCGCGGGCTCGGGAACGCCTTCCGATCTGCCGAGACGACAGCCTCCTGGGCCCGCGCCACCTTCCGCGCGGTCAGACCGCGCGGCGCCACCGCAGCATGCTCGACTCCAGTGCGTTGAGGAGCGTCGCCGTCTGGGTGGGGTCCTCCAGGCGCGAGCCGAAGAGGTCGCGCAGGCGACGCAGGCGGTGACGCACCGTCTGGTCGTGCACGCCCAGCTCGGACGCCAGGGCCGGAGCACTGTGGTGCGTCTGCAGCCACAGCAGCAACGTCTCGGCGAGCGCCATGCGCCGCTTCGGGGTCTGGGCGAGCAGCGGCGCGAGCTCGCGCTCGTCGAGCAGGCGCCGCAGGGCGGGGTCGGCGTGCGTGCACAGCAGGTCCTGGTGCTGCTCCACCTCCACCAGGCCGTCGGCGGCCGCCGAGATCACGCCCTCCTGCAGCAGCGAGAGACCGCGCGACGCCCAACGGCACGCCAGGTGGGTCTGGGCCGGGGGCACGCTCCACGCGAGCGACACCGCCTCGCCGGTGCGGTCCGCGACGTCGCGGGCGAGCGCGTGCGTGACGTCCGGCGCGGCCACGACGATGAGTCGGCCGTGCTGCACGCCGGAGAGCGCCCCGGTGAAGGTGCTGGCCAGGCGTGTCGTCTCCTCAGTGTCGCGGGTGACCGCGACGACGACCTCGTCGGGGAGCGTCCAGGAACATCGCTCCGCCAGCATCGCCAGCTCCGACGGGCAGGTGCCGCGCAGCAGCCCGACGAGCATGGCCGCGCGGCCCTCGTCGTGGTCGCGGCGAGCGCGGGCGCTGGCCCGGGCGAACCCGCGCACGGCGTGCTCGAAGAGCCGCTTCTGGTAGGCGAGCAGGCCCGCGCCGAGGGCGCTGACGACCTCGGCCGACTGGCCCAGCTCGCTCGCCGCGAGCTGCAGGTCGGTCCACGACTCCTGCGTCGCGATCTGGTGTGCCGCGCGCATCGCGTCGAGGTTCAGTCCCGCCGTCGACTGGTAGCTACCGACCCACTGGTAGAAGGTGAACACCTCCGTGCCCTGGGTCGGGGCTCCCGCGATCGTGTCGACGAACAGCTCGACGGCGCGACGGATCGCCTCGTCGATGCCGAGGTGGATCTTCGGGTCGCCCTGCGCGGCGAAGCCGGCCACCTCGGCGCGGATGCGCTCGACGATGCGCCGGGTCAGCTCCACCGAGCGCGGCCGGTAGGCGGCGACGACGTCGGCGGGCAGCAGCGGCAGCCCGAGCGCCTCGCGCAGGCTGGTGCGGGTGGACGTACGGGTGGCTTCCCTGTCGGAGCCGTGGTGGGTCAATGCGGTCATGTGTCTCCCCCTCGCTCGTGTCCGGGCGCAGTGCGGGGGCGCTCGGACGTTCCCTCGAGCGTCAGTCAACGGACCGTGCCGGGACGAGTCCAGGGTCGAGGAGGGGGAGGGGACGAATCGATCAGGAAGTTGTGACGCGGGTTACAACTTCCTGAGAGGCCGACGGGAGGTGTCAGGGTCGGAGCAGGTCGAGCGGGTCGACGCCGAGCCGCTCGGCCAGCTGCTCGAGGCTGACGAGCGTCAGGTTGCGCTCGCCGCGCTCGACCGATCCGAGGTACGTGCGGTGGTAGCCGAGCTGGTCGGCCAGCTTCTCCTGGCTGAGGCCCAGCCGCTGGCGGTGCGCGCGCAGGCGCTGCCCGACGACGTGCTGCAGTGGCTCGCTCACGCAGGCAGCGTGTCCTAGTGCGACTCATCGGTCGACAGACGGATCAGTAGCACAACCCAGTCCCCTAGGTCGTGGCAGCGACGCGCGCGGACCACGGAGACCTCGCCTGGCGCGGGGTGCGACGCGAGATCGTCGGCACCGCGACGTGCCCGTCCTGCGACTCATGGGTAGCCGAACCCGCGCGGTCGACGACCGCGGAGGCGGCGGCGATCGAAAGTTGTCATGCACCTGACAAGCAAAGGTTACGAAAAGGTGAAGTTTGCTCCGGGTGGGGTGCGGCCCTGGCGGGGTGGCGCACGACACACCTACGGTCGCCACGGTTGGACGCATCGTGCACGCGTCCCGCGGACGGTCGACGGAGGGACGAGGACACCATGGGCGGAAGCGTCGAGGTACGGGGGCTGACCAAGACCTTCGGCCGCCAGAACATCTGGCACGACGTCACGCTCACGCTGCCGCCGGGGGAGATCACCGCGCTGCTGGGCCCGTCGGGCACGGGCAAGTCGGTCTTCCTCAAGTCCCTCATGGGGATCGTCGACCCAGAGCGGGGCGAGGTGCTCATCGACGGGGTCGACATGGTCTCGGTGAAGGAGGCCCACCGCCTCGAGCTGCGCAAGAAGTTCGGCGTGCTCTTCCAGGACGGCGCCCTGTTCGGCTCGATGAACGTCTACGACAACGTCGCCTTCCCGCTGCGCGAGCACACCCGGATGAGCGAGGACGAGATCCGCCAGGTCGTGCTCGACCGGCTCGACATGGTCGGCCTGCTCGGCACGGAGCACAAGGTGCCCGGCGAGATCTCCGGCGGCATGAAGAAGCGCGCCGGTCTCGCCCGCGCGCTCGTCACCGACCCCGAGATCATCCTCATCGACGAGCCCGACTCCGGCCTCGACCCGGTCCGCACCTCCAACCTCGCGCAGCTGCTCGTCGACGTGAACACCGCGACGGACGCGACCATGCTCGTCGTCACCCACAACATCGAGCTCGCCCGCACGCTGCCCGACAACCTGGGCATGCTCTACCGTCGCGAGCTCGTGATGTTCGGGCCGCGCGAGGAGTTCCTCCTCACCGACCACCCCGTCGTCAGCCAGTTCATGAGCGGCGACCCCGAGGGTCCGATCGGCATGAGCGAGGAGAACGACCACCGCACGATCGACCTCTTCGACGAGCCTGTCGACTACGGGCCGGGCGGGCCGATCCGCGGCGGCGGCGCCCGGGCCATCGAGGTGCTGCCGCGTCAGCTCGAGCCGCGCTCCGGCGTGGCACGACCCAGCTCGGTCCGGCACCGCGAGCGGGTCAGCGCCGGCAACGCGCCCCTCTACGTGGCCGACGACGACGACACCCACCGAGCGGAGGCGAATCCGACGTCGGGGGCGGTCACCCGCTCCCTGACCGCGACCGGCGACGTCTTCGCCCTCGCGCTCGACGCCACCCGCGCGACCTTCCGCCGGCCGTTCGCGGCGCGCGAGACCCTCGAGCAGTTCTGGTTCGTCGTGAGCGTCTCCTGGATCCCCGCGATCCTCGTGGCCATCCCGTTCGGTGCCGTCATCGCGCTCCAGCTCGGCACCCTGACCGTCCAGGTCGGCGCGCAGTCCTTCACCGGCGCGGCCAGCGTGCTCGCCGTCGTCCAGCAGGCGGCACCCATCGTCACCAGCCTGGTGATCGCCGGTGCCGGCGGCGCGGCGATCTGCGCCGACCTCGGCTCGCGGCGCATCCGCGACGAGATCGACGCCATGCGGGTCATCGGCGTCGACCCCGTCCAGCGGCTCGTCGTGCCGCGGGTGCTCGCGTGCATCGGCGCCGCCGTCCTGCTGAACGGTCTGGTGTCCGTCGTCGGCGTGGTCGGCGGCTACGTCTTCAACGTCATGGTCCAGGGCGGCACGCCCGGTGCCTACCTGGCCAGCTTCACCGCCCTCGCGCAGATCTCCGACCTGTGGGTCGGTGAGCTCAAGGCCGTGATCTTCGGCTTCATCGCCGGCATCGTCGCCTGCCACCGCGGCCTCAACACCGCGCCGGGGCCGAAGGGCGTCGGCGACGCGGTGAACCAGTCAGTCGTCATCACGTTCCTGCTGCTGTTCTTCGTGAACTTCGTCGTCACGACGCTGTACCTGCAGCTCGTCCCGGGCAAGGGAGCCTGACATGACGCTCACGCCCGCCCAGGGTCCCGGTGCCCGCGCGCCGCGTCCCGAGCCGACGCTCGCCGAGCTCGGAGTCGACGACCGGCCGCCGCGCTGGTGGGACCGTCCGCTCGACGCGATCGCGTCGGCCGGTGCCGAGCTGCGCTTCTACGGTCGCGTGCTCGCCTGGATCCCGGCCACGGTCAAGCGCTACCCGCGCGACGTGCTGCGTCTGCTCGCTCGCGCTGTCGGCCACGGTCGGCTCGGGGTTCACCGCCCAGCTCGGCGCCATGCGCATCAACGAGGAGGTCGACGCGCTCACCGTCATGGCGGTGCCCAGCGTGCCCTACCTCGTCACCACCCGCGTGGTCGCCGGATTCATCGCGATCATCCCGCTGTACGTCATCGGCCTGCTCACCTCCTACTTCGGTGCGCGCATGGTCACGGTGTACCTGCACGGGCAGTCGGCCGGCACCTACGACCACTACTTCTCGCTGTTCCTGCCGCCGATCGACATCCTGCTGTCGTTCGCGAAGGTGCTCGTGTTCGCGGTGCTGATCATCCTCATCCACTGCCGGCTCGGGTTCACCGCACACGGTGGCCCCGCCGGCGTCGGCATCGCCGTGGGCACGGCGGTCCGTCGCAGCATCGTCACGGTGGCCGTGCTCGACCTGGTCCTCTCCATGGCGCTCTGGGGCACCACCACGACCGTGAGGATCGCCGGATGAGCGCGCGCCGTCGCGAGGCGCCGCGCTGGGTCGACGTGCTGCTCGGGCTCACCTACGGGCTGGTCGTCGTCGCGCTGGTCGGCGGTGCGGTGCTCGCCTACAACCGCGCGTTCGTGCCGCGCTCCGACGTCGAGCTGCGGACCGACTCGGTCGGCAACGCCCTGCAGAAGGGGTCGGACGTGAAGCTGCACGGCGTGCCGGTCGGCGAGGTCGCCAAGATCAGCACCGCTCCCGACGGTGCCGTGCTCACGCTCGCCCTCAAGCCCGACGTGCTGAAGCGGCTGTCGCCCGACACCACGGCCCGGTTGCTGCCCAAGACGCTCTTCGGCGAGCGGTACGTCGACCTGCAGTCGACGTCGGCGTCGGCCGGCGACCACCTCGAGGCCGGTGCCACGATCCACCAGGACGCCTCGTCCGACGCGATCGAGCTGCAGAAGGTGCTCGACGAGCTCCTGCCGCTGCTGAAGTCCATCCAGCCGGAGAAGCTGCAGGCCACGCTCAACGAGCTGGCCACGATGCTGCGCGGCCGCGGCGGCGAGCTCGGCGACACCCTGCAGGCGTGGGGCGAGTACGTCCAACGGCTGCAGCCGAGCGTCCCCCTGCTCACCGAGGACCTCGGCCGGCTCGCCACCGTCGCCGACACCTACGCCGACGCCGCGCCCGACCTCTTGACCGCGCTCGACGACCTCACCACCACGTCCAGCACCCTCGTCGACAAGGGCTCGGCGCTCACCGAGGTGTACCAGCGGGTCATCGCGTCGGCCGACGAGAGCCGCGGCTGGGTGGCGTCCAACGCCAACACCATCGAGATCCTCTCCGGAGAGAGCCGCAAGATGGACAAGGCGCTCGGCAAGGGCACGAGCAAGCCCGGCCTGAAGGTCGTGCTCAACGTCAGCCCGCCGCGCAGCGGCTACCAGCCGGGTCGCGACACGCCCCGGTTCGGCGGTGGCGGCACGCCGTCGTGCCCCTACGTGCCCACCGGCGCCGGATCCCGTGCGGCGGCCTCGTCGGCCCAGCCCGCCGCGATCGCGCCGCCGGCCTACGACACCCGTGCGTCCGCAGTCGCGTCGCCAGGCCTGGACGACGCGAACTCCCCGGCCGAGAACCAGCTCATCGCCGAGCTCATGGGCCCGAGCCAGGGCATGAGCCCCGACGACTACCCGCGCTGGGCCAGCCTGCTCGTCGGCCCGACGCTGCGCGGCACGGAGGTGGAGCTGCGATGAGGGCGACGATCGTCAAGAGCGTGGTGTTCACCGTCGTCACGGTGCTCGCCACCGTCATGCTCGCGGGCACCATCCGCAACTCCACGCCCGGCTCCACGAGCCGCTACACGGCGCTGTTCTCCGACGCCACCAGCCTGAACCGCGGCGACGACATCCGTATGGCCGGCGTCAAGGTCGGCACCGTCACCGACGTGCGCGTGCACGACAACCGGGTCGCCGGCGTCGAGTTCACCGTGCAGGACGCGGTGCGGCTGCCACGCGGCACGATCGCGCAGCTGCGGTTCCGCAACCTCGTCGGCCAGCGCTACATCTCCCTCGAGCCGCCGGAGACCAGCACGGACGGCTCGCTGCCCGCCGGTCACACCTTCGGGCTGCGCGAGACCCGCCCCGCGCTCGATCTGACCATGCTGTTCAACGGGTTCCAGCCGCTCATGCAGTTCCTCGACCCGAAGGACGTCAACGCGCTGAGTGGTCAGATCATCGCCGTCTTCCAGGGGGAGGGCGCCACCGTCGAGGGTCTGCTGTCGAGCACCGCGAGCCTCACGTCGACGCTCGCGCAGAAGGACCGGGTCATCGGCGAGCTGATCGACAACCTCACCCAGGTGCTCGACACCGTGAACGGCCGCACCGACGAGCTCGACCGCACGATCGTCACCCTCCAGCAGCTCGTCTCGGGGCTGGCCGAGGACCGCAAGACGATCGGCGACACCCTCGACGGCATGGGCCGGCTCACGACCAGCGTCTCGAACCTGCTGGAGGAGGGCCGCCAGCCTCTCAAGGCGTCGATCGGGTCCCTCGGTGACCTGTCGGCGCAGCTGGCCGACGCGGAGGACACGCTGAACACGTTCTTCGCGCGGCTGCCCGTCAAGCTCGACCGGATCGGCCGCACCGCGTCGTACGGGTCCTGGATCAACTTCTACGAGTGCGAGATCACCGGCGTCATCCCGCGGCCCGAGGGCTACTTCGGCGATCTCGGCGCCAAGCCGGTCGCGAAGAGGTGCACCGCATGAGCCCGTCCCGCAAGGCCCGCTCCTTCCCGACCGCGTTCGGGGAGCGCAACCGCGTGTGGATCGCGGTCGTCGGGCTCACCGTGATGGCCGTCGTGTTCCTCCTGGCGTTCAACGCGCAGGCGCTCCCCGTCGTCGGCGGTGGCGCCACCCACCAGGCGCGCTTCGCGGAGGCGGGCGGCCTCAAGCCCGGCAACGAGGTGCGCGTGGCCGGCGTCAAGGTCGGCGAGGTCACCGACCTCGACCTCGACGGCGCGTCGGTGCTCGTCACCTTCCGCGCCAAGGGGGTGCGGATCGGCCCGCAGTCGCGCGCCGCGATCAAGGTCAAGACGACGCTGGGCCAGAAGTTCCTGGCGGTCGACCCGCTCGGCGCGGGGGAGCTCGACGGTCCCATCCCGCTGCAGCGCACGAGCACCCCCTACGACGTCAACGCCGCCTTCTCCGACCTGTCCGACACGATCGGCGCCATCGACACCGATCAGCTCGAGACCAGCCTCGACGTCCTGTCCGACGCGTTCCAGGACACGCCGAAGGCCGTCCGCGAATCGGTCTCGGGCCTCACCGACCTCTCGCGCGTCATCGCCAAGCGCGACGACGAGCTCGCCCGGCTGTTGAAGTCGACCCGAGAGGTCAGCGGCACCCTCAAGGACCGCAACGCCGAGTTCGCGAAGCTGCTGCAGGACGGCAGCGCGCTCCTCGACGAGCTCGCCGCCCGCCGCCAGACCGTCCAGGCCCTGCTCGACGGCACCAAGCGCCTCGGCACCCAGCTCGTCGGTCTGGTCCGCGACAACGAGGCCCAGCTGCGTCCCGCCCTGGCCAAGCTCGACCAGGTCGCGCGGATCCTGCAGGCCAACCAGGGGCAGCTCGAGGCGTCGCTGCGACGTCTGGCCCCGTACTACCGCACGCTCGCGTCGGCCACCGGCAACGGTCCGTGGATCGACTCCTACATCTGCGGCCTGTTCGACTCCTCCGGCAGCCCCGAGCTGCGCAACGACGTCGTCCGGGACTGCAAGCCGAAGAAGGGAGGCGGCCAGTGAGACGCCGCAGCCTCGTGCTCGCCGTCGTCGTGGCGCTCGCCGTCGTGGCCACCGTCGGCTGGCGGGCCACCGCCGACCGCGACCGCACCACCGTCAAGGCAGTCTTCGAGTCCAGCGTCGGGCTGTACGTCGGCTCCGACGTGCAGATGCTGGGCGTCCCGGTCGGCAAGGTCACGGGTGTCGACCCCGGTCCCGCGGGCGTCACCGTGACGATGCGTCTCGACCACGGTGAGGCGGCCGCCGACGACACCGCCGCGGTCATCGTCGCGCCCACGCTGGTGTCCGACCGGTTCGTGCAGCTGACGAAGCCGTGGGTGTCGGGCCCCGAGCTGCCTGACGGCGCCGTGCTGCCGATCGACCGCACCGCCGTGCCGGTCGAGATCGACGACCTCTACGCCAGCCTCACCGACGTCAGCGAGAAGCTCGGCCCGGACGGCGCGAACCGCGACGGCGCGCTGTCGCGCTTCCTCGACGTCGCCGACCGCAACCTGCGCGGCCAGGGCACCAAGATCAACCAGCTGATCAGCGACTTCGGCGACGCGTCGGGAACGCTGGCCGACTCCGGCGACGACCTCTTCGCGACGATCGGCAACGTCAAGGAGTTCAACGACATGCTGGTGGAGAACGACACGTCGGTCGCCAACGTCAACCGCCAGTTCGCCGAGGTCAACGACTACCTCGCCGACAGCAGCGGCGACCTCGCCGCCGCGATCGACAACCTCGGCCAGGCGCTCGCGATCGTCGACGACTTCATCCGCGACAACCGCGGAGCGCTGCGCACCAGCGTCGAGAACCTGCAGGGCCCGACCCGGGTGCTCGTCAACCAGCGCCAGGCGCTGGAGGAGACGGTGCGGCTCGTGCCGCTCGTCCTGCAGAACTTCCTGCGGGCCTACGACCCCCAGCGCAAGGCCCTCACGGGCCGCGGCAACCTCAACGAGGCGTCGATCTGGGCGCCGGGCGGCGACGCGCCCACCCTCCTGCCGGGGACGAACCGATGAGCCGGCTCACCCGACGGCTCGCCGTCGCCGTCGCCGCAGCAGGGCTCGCCACGCTGTCCGGCTGCGGGATGATCAGCGGTGGTGTCTACGACACGCCGCTGCCCGGCGGCGCCGACGTCGGCTCGCGTCCGATGCACATCACCGCCGACTTCGACGACGTCCTCGACCTCGTGCCGCAGTCGAGCGTCAAGGTCGACGACGTCGCCGTGGGACGGGTCGACCGCATCCGGCTCAACCCCGACGGCCGCAGCGCGCGGGTGTCCCTCCTGGTCAACCGCGACGCCCAGCTGCCGGCCGGTACCGTCGCCCGGCTCGAGCAGACCTCGCTGCTGGGCGAGAAGTACGTCGCCCTCGTGCGACCCTCGACACCGCAGGCCGGCCGACCCGTCGGCGACGGCACGCGGCTCGGTCTCGCCGACACGTCGCAGGCGGCGGAGGTCGAGCAGGTGCTGGGCTCGCTGTCGATGGTCCTGAACGGCGGCGGCATCGGCCAGTTCCAGGAGATCTCCCGCGAGCTGCAGCAGGTCTCGACCGGCCGGCCCGAGGAGATCAAGGCGTTCCTGCGGCAGATGGACCAGTTCGTCACGACGCTCGACGACCGCAAGGAGTCGATCACTGCGGCGCTCGACGGGCTCGACCGGCTGTCGAAGAACCTGCAGGCCGACCAGGACAAGATCGCGAACGCCCTCGACGGGCTGTCGCCCGGCATGCAGGTGCTCGTCGACCAGCGCAAGGAGCTGGTGGCCATGCTGTCGTCGCTGGACCGGCTCTCGACCGTCACCGTCGACGTGCTCGACAAGAGCCAGGACGACATCGTCGCCGACCTCAAGGCGCTCGACCCGATCCTCGACCAGCTCGCCCGCTCCGGTCGCGACCTGCCCGAGTCGCTCGAGATCCTGCTGACCTACCCGTTCCCCGACTCGGTGCTCGGGGCCATCAAGGGCGACTACCTGAACGTCTTCGTCGAGACCAACTTCCGCACGCTCCCGGCCGGCTGCCAGGCCGCCGGCTGCGCGTGGCCGCAGGTCGAGGACCCGAACTACCCGAAGGGCGGCTCCGTCAGCGGCCAGGGGAAGGCCCTCGATCCGAAGCAGCTGCTCCAGCGTCAGCGCGACGCCGCCGAGGGTGGCGACGGCGCGGAGTCCGACGAGGCGCCGCCGAGCCTGCTGCCCCCGACGTCGTCGCCGGCCCCGGGCTCTCCGAGGCCGTCGATGCCGGTCCCGAGCGCCACCGTGCCCACCCCGGACCGCACGCCCACCCCGTCGCCCTCGGCGACGTCGTCGGCCGAGCCGTCCACCAGCCCGCGAGAGGGTGAGCAGTGATGCTGACCGGACGCATCAAGGCGCAGATCGTGGCGTTCGTGGTCCTCGGGCTGCTCGCCACCTCCTACCTCGGCCTCAAGTACGTGGGGCTCGACCCCTTCTCGACCGGCTACACGGTCACGGCCACCCTGCCCGCCGCAGGCGGAGCGTTCGAGAACGGTCAGGTCACCTACCGCGGCGTGCCCGTCGGTCGGATCGACCGGCTCGAGCCCACCGACGACGGCGTACGGATCACGATGTCCATCGAGGGCGGTGCGCCGCGCATCCCCGCGGACGCCAGCCCGAAGGTGGTCAACCGCTCCGCGATCGGCGAGCAGTACGTCGACCTGCAGGGCGGCACGGCCGGTGGCGCGGCCCTGAGGGACGGCGACCGGCTGAGCGCGGGCGCCGAGTCGCAGCCGCCCGACATCGACACCCTGCTCCGCTCGGGGGAGAAGTTCGTCGGGTCCGTGCCGAAGGAGGCGCTCACGTCGGTCATCGACGAGGGCTACGACGCGACGCAGGGCGTCGCGCTCGACTTCGGGTCGCTGCTGGAGAGCTCCCAGCGGTTCCAGAAGGCCGCCGACCGCAACTTCGTCGTCACCCGCGGGCTCATCGAGAACTCCGACCGCGTGCTGCGCACGCAGGAGGCGTCGTCGCAGAGCATCCGCTCCTTCAGCGCCGACCTGTCGACCATCGCCGCGACGCTCGAGTCGTCCGACGGGGACCTGCGCACCCTCATCGACAACACGCCGGCGGCGGCCCGCGAGATCGACACCCTCTTCCAGGAGGTCGGCCGCCCCCTCGGCGTCGTGCTCGCCAACCTGGTCACGCCGGCGCAGGTGTTCGGCATCAACGCGAACGGCGTCCAGGACGCGTTGGTCACCGCCCCCCGGGCGTTCAGCATCGGCTGGACCATCACGGGCTCGCGCGGCATCAACCTCGCCCTCTCGCAGTCCTACTTCTCGCCGCTGCCGTGCACGACGGGCTACGGCGGCACCGCCCCGCGACGCGGCACGGACACCTCGTCGGGCCAGTCGTTCAACCGCGACGCGGGCTGCCGCTCGGGCGCCGCCGCGTCCAACGTCCGTGGTCCGAAGAACGTCCCCAGCCGGCTGGGTCCCGCACCCGGCCGCGACGCCGAGGGCCGGCTCGTGCGGGCCGACGTCCGCATGGCCGACTCGCTGGCCGACCTGATGGGTGGTGCACGATGAGCAGGACGACTGCGCTGGCAGAGCGTGGCAGCACGGGGGGAGACGGTGCCATGGAGCGGGCGACGAACGACGCCGAGGTACCCGACGGTGGCGACCCGCCGGCGTCGGACGAGCAGCGGCAAGGTCGCTGGTTGCTCGGCTGGGTCCTGCTCGCCGTGTCCCTCGCCGTCGCGGTCAGCGGCTCGGTCGCCTGGTGGAGCGCCGCGCACAGCGACGACCTGCAGCTGGCCCGCACGCGCGACGCCGTGCTCATCCGCGCCACCAGCGACATCGCCACGCTCAACAGCCTCGACTCCGCCGACGTGAAGGCCGGGCTCGACAGCTGGAAGGCCGTCACCACCGGCACCCTGCACGACCAGTTCTCGGGGCTGGACGAGCAGGACCGTCAGCTCCTCGCCGACCAGGGCAAGGAGTCGCGTGGCAAGGTCGTCGACGCCGCCGTCCTCGACGCCGACGGCGACACCGCAGAAGTGATCGCGTCGGTCGAGACGACGGTGCGCGACGCGAAGGACGCCGAGGCCGAGCCCGTCGTGAAGCGCAACCGCTTCACGGCCACCCTGGTCCGCTCGGGCGGGACCTGGAAGGTCAGCGACCTCCAGCAGCTCGCGGTGGAGCTGTCGTGAGGGGCGCGAGGCGGGCGGCCGTGGTCGTCGTGTCGTTGCTGGCCCTCGTCGTCGGCGGTGTCGGCTGGTGGCAGTACGCCGACCTCACGTCGGGTCCGGCGGCCGACAACCGCGCGCTCGTCGACGCGAAGGAGACGTCGCAGGTGCAGTCGCAGGTGGCGGTCGCGCTCGAGCGCGTGCTGACCTACGACTACGCCGACCCGACGCCCACCGAGCAGTCCGCCGACGCCCTGCTCGCCGGCAAGGCGCGTCAGGAGTACGACACCCTCTTCGCGGCGCTGCAGAAGCAGGCGCCCGGCCAGAAGCTCGTGCTGACCGCCAAGGTGAGCACGGCGGGCGTGACCGAGCTCGAGGGCGACCACGCCGAGCTGCTCGTGTACGT
>LUMW01000589.1_pt1 | contig 22448 bp, 23 predicted proteins | sample 729761 | NCBI WGS metagenome assembly LUMW01 (sample SAMN03860302, study PRJNA289734) | marine metagenome | biome: seawater column; feature: ocean; material: water; isolation source: Red Sea water column Station 192 - depth 500m | place: Saudi Arabia: Red Sea | collected 2011-10-15 | depth 500 m
GCACCAGGCGATCCGCGCCCAGACGCTCGGTCACCTTGTCCAGCAGCATCATCTGCAGCTGGCCCCGGTGCACGGCATATTGCGGCCAGTTGTATCCGGCCTCTTCCCCGCGGGGTTCGGCATAGGCCTCTTGTCCGCGCAGGCCCAGCAGGGTCCATTCGCGGATCGGCAGGCCGATGGCGTCCAGATCCGCGCGGGAAATCCCCAGGTCGATCAATTCGCGCACCGCATTGGGTTGCAGGTTGATGCCGACGCCAAGGGGGCGGGGGTCTTCCACGGTTTCAAAGACGCGGCAGGGGACGCCGATCTGATGCAGGGTCAGGGCCAGGGCCAGCCCGCCGATACCGCCACCGGCGATCAGGACCTCTTGGGATGTTTCGGCCTGTCTGTCTGCTGTCATCTTCGGTCCCTTTGCCTGTTCCCCCATGCCCGGGCGATGCCCGGACGCACTGTCGGGCGGTTTTACCATCCGGCGGGTCAGTTGCAACGCTCAAGGGCAGTGGCGGAGGGGTGCCGATCATAGTTGACATAAAAAGTCGGGATTGACTTGTCCGAGTGTTTTGGTCAGTTTCTGCGTCAGAAACGGAATCGAGCCATGATGTTTTTCGCCCCAGGTCCTTCTTTCCTTAGTCCTTTTAGTGCCGGACCTTCTGTATCCGGGCCCAAGTCCCGCAGCTTTACCGTCCCGGCGCAGCCCGGCCGAAAAGGGGGTCCCCATGCGTCCTGAGGCCGGAGCAAGCCCCGTCGGCAAGATGGACATGCTGCCCAAGGGAGAGGCCTGGTGGATCCGCGCGCTGCGCCTGTGGTGCGACGGGCTGGACGGGCAGATCATGCTGCGGGACGAATTGTGCGCCCGCATGGGCCCCGACAATGCCGAGGCCTTCTTTACCCGCTTTACCGATCTTGTGGCGCTGTTGCTGCGGCACGGCCGCCGGCCGCTGATGCGCCACGGGGTCACCTGCGACTGCGTCGGCGCGGACGAGGCGGTGTTTGCCCTGTTCTGCGCCCAGGCGGTGCACGACCGGGAAGAGGCGATGATGATCGCCTGCCTGATCATGCGCGCCGATGTCGCCCCGATTGCCGTTTCGCTGGCCCAGACCCTTGGGCTGGACCTTGCGCGCGGCGGTGCGGCCTCTGGCACCCGCCACGGGGCCTTTGGTGGTGCCCGGGACGACCTCCGTAAGGGCCGGCGCGATCTATCGAGCGATCTTGCTAGTGATTTTGCAAGTGATCTGACGCGGGGCCCGCAGGTGCCGCGCAACAAATTGAACTGACAGACAGGAAGACCCATGACCCCGATCAAGACAGCCACCGCAGTCCTTGCCCTTTGCGCCGCCCCCGCGGTTGCCGTGGCGCAGGACAAGGCCGCCGTTCTGACCACCTATGCCGATATCGCCCAGGCGGGCTATACCGACAGCCTGACCTCGGCTCTGGCGCTGAAACAGGCGGTCGAGGCCCTGGTCACTGACGCGAGCGAGGCCAACCTGGCCGCCGCCCGCGCTGCCTGGATCGCCGCCCGCGTGCCTTATCAGCAGACCGAAGTCTTCCGCTTTGGCAATGCGATCGTCGACGACTGGGAAGGCAAGGTGAACGCCTGGCAGCTGGACGAAGGTCTGATCGACTATGTGGATGCGGCCTATGGCGGTGCGCCGGATGAAAACCAATACGCCGCGCTGAACGTCATCGCCAACCCCAGCTTCACCCTGTCGGGAGAAGAGATCGACGCCAGCGCGATCACGCCGGAATTCCTGTCCGAAACCCTGCACGAAGCCGACGAGGTCGAGGCGAACGTGGCCACCGGTTACCACGCCATCGAATTCCTGCTGTGGGGCCAGGATCTGAACGGCACCGCGCATGGCGCGGGCGCACGTCCGGCCAGCGACTATGCCCAGGGCGAGGCCTGCACGGGCGGCAATTGCGACCGCCGCGCGCAATATCTGACGGCTGCAACCGATCTGCTGATTTCGGATCTGGAATGGATGGCCGCGCAATGGGGCGAGGGCGGTGAGGCCCGCACGACCCTTCTGGCGGACGAGGACGCGGGCATCGTCGCCATGCTGACCGGCATGGGGTCGCTGTCCTACGGTGAACAGGCGGGCGAGCGGATGAAGCTGGGCGTCATGCTGAACGACCCCGAGGAAGAGCATGACTGTTTCTCGGACAACACCCACAACAGCCATTACTACGACGGGCTGGGCGTGCGGAACGTCTATACCGGCGAATATGTCGGCATCGACCGCATCGAGCATCGCGGCCTGTCCAAGCCTTCGCTGTTTCACTTCGCCGATGGCAGCCTAGGCATCATTGCCACCCGTGTCGATCTCGACGGAAGCCAACGCTGAGACCATCGAGCCGGGAAACGGCGGACTGGTCCCCAGTGCCTCGCACAGCAAATTCCTGCCCTCTATGGCGAGGGCGCGGTTGCGTCGAAGCCGATATAGCCCGGGACGACCTGCGCCGCGGCGAGCTTGTCGAGGCTTTCGGCGTCGGTAAGCTGGTGGATGTAGCCGCGCTCATCGAGAACGCGCAGGAGATCGGATGTGTAGCTGCTCATGACGGGCGCCGCGCTAGCATGTGGGCCAGCAGGGGGGAAGTGAGTGCAAACGCCGGAATCGCCGAAGCTGAAATTGTTTTCGCATCCCGCGTTTCCGCCACTGGCCGTCAAGCGGATCGTGGCCTCGGTCACGGCCAGAAGCGTTGACTGGCTGCAATTGCGCTGGCGGATTGAGGGCGCAGATGAGGTCCGTATTCCCCCCTTCGCGGGCAAACGGCGTACGGACGGCTTATGGCGCACGACCTGCTTCGAACTGTTTGCGATGGTTAGCGAGGGGCCGGATTACGCCGAGTTCAACTTCTCGCCATCGGAAGCCTTCGCAGCCTACGACTTCGATTCCTACCGCGAGGGGATGCGCGAACGGGCTTTGCCCCGCGCGCCGATCCTGTCCTGGCGGGGAGGGCGATCCGGCCTCGCGATCATGGATGTGGCAATCCCGCGCGAAGCGGTGCCTTCCGGCGAGATCGGCCTGAGCGCGGTTATCGAGGAAGAGGGCGGCACCAAGAGTTATTGGGCGCTCACTCATCCTCCGGGCGATCCGGACTTCCACCATCCCACTTGCTTCGCCGCCACGCTTGCGGCACCGAACCGGCCATGAAATTCGGTATCGACAGGCTGCTCGCCGACCAAAATTTACGCCAATCGCTCGATGGCAAGCGCGTCGCGCTCGTGGCGCATCCCGCTTCGGTGACGCAAGATTTGACGCACAGCCTCGACGCGCTGATTGCAGCGGGCGTCAACGTCACCAGCGCCTTCGGCCCGCAGCACGGGCTGAAGGGGGACAAGCAGGACAATATGGTCGAAACGGCGGACGAGACCGATCCGCTTTACGGCATCCCCGTCTTCAGCCTCTATGGCGAGGTTCGCCGGCCGACCGGGCAGATGATGTCGAGCGCGGACGTCTTCCTGTTCGACCTTCAGGATCTTGGCTGCCGTATCTACACCTTCGTGACCACGCTTCTGTACATGCTCGAAGAAGCGGCGAAGCACGGCAAGAGTGTCTGGGTGCTCGACCGTCCCAATCCGGCAGGACGCCCCGTCGAAGGAACGCTGCTCCTGCCCGGCCAGGAAAGCTTCGTCGGCGCCGCCCCCATGCCGATGCGACACGGCCTGACGCTGGGCGAGATGGGGCACTGGTTCATCCGTCATTTCGGGCTCGACGTGGATTATCGCGTGATCGAAATGGACGGCTGGCAACCCGACGGGCCGGGATATGGCTGGCCGGATGATCGCATCTGGATCAATCCGTCGCCCAACGCCGCAAATGTGAACATGGCGCGCGCCTATGCCGGCACGGTGATGCTGGAAGGGACCAATCTCAGCGAGGGCAGGGGCACAACTCGCCCGCTCGAAGTGCTGTTCGGCGCTCCAGATGTTGATGCGAAGGCGGTGTGGAGGGAAATGGAGCGCCTGGCACCGGATTGGCTCGAAGGCTGCGCCTTGCGCGAATGCTGGTTCGAACCGACCTTTCACAAGCACGCGGGCAAACTCTGCAACGGGCAGATGATCCATGCGGAAGGCCGGTTCTACGATCATCGCGCCTTCCGGCCCTGGCGGTTGCAGGCCCTCGCGCTCAAGGCAATCCGGGGGCTGTATCCCGATTACGATATCTGGCGGGATTTCCCTTACGAGTACGAACTCGATCGGCTTGCGATCGACGTGATCAATGGCGGACCCGCCTTGCGCGAATGGGTCGACGATGCGGCAGCGCAGCCGACCGATCTCGACCGGATCGCTTCCAGCGATGAAACGGCGTGGCGCGACGCGATCGCGTCCGTGATACTTTATCGATGAGTGACCCTGCATATTCCGAAGCGGAAGCGGAGCGCCGGATTGCTGTTGACGGGCGCGATGTAGAAGCCCTGCTCAACAAGGCCGATCATCGTTTCGCGGCGCTCGATCGCCGGGCAGCCGCATCCTTCTACGCTGCCGCGATCCAGGCAGCGCAGGCTGGCGCGTCACACGATCCTGCGGAAATACGGCGCGCCATCGCGCAAGGCCGAGAGATCGAACGCGGCATCTTGCCTCATCTGATCGCAGAACTGGCTGCTGCCGGGCACAGCCAACGCGACTGGCATCCTCGCTTCGCCGCCGCAGTAGCGATCATGGCTGGTCAGCGGCAGCGTCCGCCGAGCTCTGCACCCTATCCACAGACGCCGACAGCATACTATCATCCCGGACTGCCCGAACGGGAGTTCGCGGATCCAAGCGAATTCGCCTGGCGCGACCGTGTCGAGGCAGCCTTTCCGGAAATTCGCAAGGAAGGCTTGGCCCTGCTTGAAGGCGACGGGCGCTTCGCACCCTATGTGCGCCGTTCGGCCACGCGTCCGCAGGGGGATGTCCACGGCATGTTGGAAAACCGGGACTGGTCCACGTTCGAACTCACCGATTCCGGGCGGCCGGTGGCGGAGCGCGTCGCCTTGTGCCCGCAGACTTACGAAACGATCTCGGACAACGCGCCGCTGTGCGACATTCCCAATCGCGCGCCTTCGATCATGTTCTCGTTACTGGCCGCAGGCCGCCGCATCCCTCCGCATACCGGCATGATCAATGCACGCCTGATCTGCCATCTCCCGCTCGTCGTGCCGGGCGCAGGAGCGTTGCGGGTCGGGACGAGCAGTCGCTCATGGGAGGAGGGCCGCCTTTTGGTGTTCGACGACAGCGTCGAACACGATGCCCGCAACGATGCGCATCTCGACCGGCTGGTTTTGATTTTCGATATCTGGCATCCCGACCTGGAACCGATCGAGCGGGCGCAGATCCGTGAATTGTTCAGGGCGGTGGACACATACTAGGCTGCGAGTGCGTCAGTTTGCCGGTTCTATCCGAACCGGGCCCTTGCGCGGTTCCGGCACGGGCCGGATGTCGGACGTGTCCTGCTTCATCACCAGAACCTTGCATCCATCCACGCTCTGATCGACTGCCGCGATCATGAGCGGTTTTTCCGGATCGGCGGTTTCCTGCTCCGAATCGATTTCCGGCTTTCCGGCTTCGGCACGGACCTGGCGGATTTTTTCCTTGCAGCGTTCCCGCTCGATCGGATCCTGAATGTCGCGCCAGCTCTGCGCCGGTTCCTGATAGGACGGCATATCGAGGGTATCGGCGCTGGGCGGAGCGGTCTGGGCTAATGCTGCGGTCGAGCCTGCAAGCAGTGCCAGAGCGACGGTCTTCGAAACAGTCTTACGCATAAGAGATCTCCCCATGTCTACTCTGCTTGTACGGCATGAGCCTTGTATGAACGGAGATGAATCCGGCTGGCATCAGTGTCCCTGTTTCCGGCTCAATTCGCGCATCGCATCGTCCAGCCCGTCCAGCGTCAGCGGATACATGCGATCGTTGACGATCTGCCGCATGATCCGGGTCGATTGGGAATAGGACCACTGCTTTTCGGGCACGGGGTTCAGCCAGACGGTGGCCGGATAGGTATCGGTCACTCTCTTCATCCAGGTGGTGCCGGCCTCTTCGTTCATGTGTTCGACGCTGCCGCCCGGATGCGTGATCTCGTAAGGACTCATCGCCGCATCGCCCACGAACACGACCTTGTAATCGTGCCCGTATTTGTGGAGCACGTCCCAGGTCTTGGTCCGTTCCTGCCAGCGGCGCTTGTTGTCCTTCCACACCCCTTCGTAGAGGCAATTGTGGAAATAGAAGAATTCGAGATTCTTGAATTCGCTGGTCGCGGCGCTGAACAATTCCTCGGTCGTCTTGATGAAGGGATCCATCGAACCGCCGACGTCGAGGAACAGCAGCAGCTTGACCGCATTGCGCCGTTCGGGACGCATACGGATGTCGAGCCAGCCCTGCTTTGCTGTGCCTTCGATCGTCGCGTCGATATCGAGCTGGTCTGCCGCACCTTCGCGTGCAAAACGCCTCAGACGGCGCAGCGCCATCTTGATATTGCGTGTGCCCAATTCCTTGGTGTTATCGAGATTCTTGAACTCGCGTTTGTCCCACACTTTGATCGCGCGCTTGTGGCGGCTTTCCCCGCCAATGCGGACGCCTTCGGGATTGTAGCCTGAGTTGCCGAAGGGAGAGGTGCCGCCGGTGCCGACCCATTTGTTCCCGCCCTGATGGCGTTCCTTTTGTTCTTCGAGCCGCTTCTTGAGCGTGTCCATGATCTCGTCCCAGTCGCCCAGGGACTTGATCTTTTCCATCTCCTCTTCGGACAGGAATTTCTCGGCCACCGCCTTCAGCCAGTCTTCGGGCACATCGACCGGGTTCTGACCGTAATCGGACAGGATACCCTTGAAAACCCTCTGGAAAACCTGATCGAACCGGTCGAGCATGCCTTCATCCTTCACGAAGGTCGCGCGGCTGAGGTAATAGAACGCCTCGGGCGTTTCCTCGATCACTTGTTTGTCCAGCGCTTCGAGGAGCGTCAGATGCTCCTTGAAACTGGCGGAAATCCCTGCCTCGCGCAGCTCGTCGACGAAATTGAAGAACATGGGGCAGGCCATATCGCAGATAATCGCGCGAGGCCAGCGAGCCGGGTCCGGTAAATCAGAGTATCGTTTACCGGACCCTAACCATTGGGGCCGCAGAAAAGGGCCGCGACCAAAAAGGGGAATCGCAGAATATGGAGATGCTGGCCTTGGACGAGCGCGGTGCGAGTGCGCTCGACTTGATTCCGGAATCCTGCGGCAAGGTGACCGTGGGATGTTCCGAAGTGGCTGGAATCGTCCAGGCGGTGATAGACAGTTCGGGTCGCCTTCGTGACGAGCACAGGGAATTGCAGGGCACGGTACGCGAACTGGAACAGGACCAGCGGCGCGTCTCCGAAGCCAGCGACGAAGCCCGTCTGCTCTCGGCGCGCGCCATCGAGCGCCTCGACCAGGGCTCGAGCCAGATCGAAGCTTCGCTCACTCAGATTTCGGGCCTTCTCGACCTGGTCGAAACTCTGGCAACGCATGTCACGGGTTTTGCGGCCGCAATGGAACAGGTCCAGCGCTGTTCGCAGAATATCGAACAGATCGCCGAAACCACGAATATTCTTGCGCTCAACGCCACCATCGAGGCCATGCGGGCCGGCGAGGCTGGGCGCGCCTTCGCCGTCGTCGCGAACGAGGTGAAATCGCTTGCCGCCGAAACCCGGCAGGCCACCGACGAGATATCGAGTGTGATCGGTACGCTCGGAACCGAGGCTTCGACGGTCATCGAAAGAATCGAAGTGGGGGCGAAGGCAAGCAGCGAGGCGAAAACCTCGGTCGGCAATTTCGAGAAGATGCTGGACAAGGTCGTCTCGCTGGTGCGCGAGGTTGATTCGCAGAACGAGGAAATCGCGCGCGCGAACGGCATGATGACCGCCGGTGTCGGCCGCGTTCAGGACAGCCTCGAACAGTTCGATATGGCCGCGAGCGAAAACGAGCGCAGGCTGTCTTCCGCACATGACAAGATCGAGGATCTGGAACTGACGGCGAGCGAGATGTTTGATCGCATCGTCAAGGCCGACCTGTCACCTCAGGACAAATTGATGGTCGAAAAGGCGAAAACACGTGCCGCCGAGGTAACGCGTATCGCCGAAGAGGCGATCGCCAATGGTTCTCTCAGGATCGAGCAGCTTTTCGATACCAATTATCGTCCGATAGAGGGCAGCAAACCGCCGCGCTTTCGAACCGGCCTAACCACATGGGCAAACGAGCATTGGCGGCCCGTCCTAGACGCTAGCGCCGAAACGCCCGGCGTCATGGCCGCGGCCTGCACGGATATGAATGGTTTCCTGCCCACCCACCTGACCCGATATTCGCAGTCGTCGACAGGTGACCTTACCCACGATACCCGATTCTGCCGGAACGGTCGCATCATCTTCGATGCCATCGACAAGAAGGCCAAGACGAGTCCTGACGACTATATGATGGCCGTCTACCGCCAGGAAGGCGATGGGAAGACCTACAACGTCGTGCGCAATGTCTATGTGCCGGTCGTGATACAGGGCCGTCGCTGGGGCAATCTGGAACTGGCTTACACGTTCGACGGACATGGATTTGCGCATACCGGAAGAGAAGCGATCTCGACGACCGCTTCGCATGGTATGGCCGGTTTAACCGCCTGAAGTGTTCTAAGCTTCAGCTCTGGCGCCGGGCCATAAAGGCCAGACGTTCGAACATCATGACATCCTGTTCGTTCTTGAGCAGCGCGCCGTGCAGCGGCGGGATCGCCGAATTGGGATTGCTGTCTTGCAGCACTTCCAGCGGCATGTCTTCGTTCAGGAGCAATTTCAACCAGTCGAGCAATTCGCTGGTGCTGGGCTTCTTCTTTAGGCCGGGCACTTCGCGCAGTTCGTAGAACATATCCATTGCGCGCGTTACCAGCGTCTTCTGGATGTCGGGGAAATGCACGTCGATGATCTCCCGCATCGTCTCGCGATCGGGAAATTTGATGTAGTGGAAGACGCAGCGGTTCCTGCAACAGATCGTTGGGGAATTCGATATCGGCCTTATCGATCTCGTCGATCAGAAGGACGGGCAGCTGTTCGCTGGTGAACGCTTCCCACAATTTGCCCTTCTTGATGTAATTTGAAATGTCGTGGACGCGCTCGTCGCCCAATTGACCGTCGCGCAGGCGAGCGACCGCGTCGTATTCGTAAAGGCCCTGCTGCGCCTTGGTGGTCGATTTGACGTTCCATTCGATCAGCGGCGCATTCACCGCCTTGGCGATTTCATGCGCCAGCACCGTCTTGCCCGTTCCCGGTTCGCCCTTGACCAGCAGAGGGCGGCGCAAGGTCACGGCGGCGTTGACGGCCACCTTCAGATCCTCGGTGGCGATATAGGAGCTGGTGCCTTCGAAGCGCTGCGTCATGGATGGTCCTCGGATCGGGTTGCGGAAACAATAGCCCGGTTAGGGATCGCAGCGCGTCGGGGCAAGGGCCGCGCGCGCTATCTGAGGGCCAGTATCCGAACGGCGATAAGGCCAAGCGCGGTATTATCGACCGGCGCTTGCGGGTCGAGCCAGCTCGCCGCGAGCATGTGCCAGCGTCCCGCCTCGTCCCTCAGCAGCCAGGTCAGATTGAGCACGCCCGGTTCCGATCCGCCCTTGAACCCGGCATAGCTCCAGCCCGCGCGCTGTTTTTCGGAAAGCTGCGGGCTGACGGCCAGAATGTCGAACAGCGTCGGATCGCTCAGCGCGATCAGGGTCCGTAGCAATCTGCGCTCGTCCTCCATGCTGGCGAACCATTCGATGTCCTCGACCAGCACCGGTTCGGCCAGCGCCGCGACCACCTGCTCGGTCGTCACATCGTCGCCTCCCAGATCGGCAAGCATCGCGCGGCGTTCGTCTTGATCTATAGCAGCATAGGTGGGGCCGACATCGAGCGTCTTCAGCAAAAACATCTCGCGCGTGGTCAGGAAGGGCAGAGTGCGTTCCGGCGCAGAATGCCCGGTGCGGCGGAGAAACTCCTCGACCCGCTCGCGCCCTACCTGGCGTATCAGCGTATCGGTGGCGGTGTTGTCGCTGATCGAAATCATGAGCGTCGCTAGGGTCTGCACGGTGGCCGGGGCGCCTTCTGGCCAGTTCTGCGTGATGCCGCTGGGAAAACTCGCCTGCCCAACAGGGACGACCTGATCCCAGCGCAAGCGCCCTTCGGCCACCGCCTCGCCAATTGCGCCGAGCACGTAGAGCTTGAAGGCCGAGCCGAGCGCGAATTGCCGATCCGCGTCGCCATAGGAAAAGATCGGTTCGCCATCGAGCGGACCGAACCAGGCGGCGACGACGCCCGGCAAATCCGCCAAATCGGCTGCGATCGCTTCCGCGCCGGTCTCATCGGCACTCGCGCCGCTGCCAGCGATGGGCGCGAAGTCGGACAATTGCAGACCCGCGATCCGCGCTTCTCCGGTATCGGCCAGGATCATCGTGCCGGACCCGATCGCGCGTTCGAAACGGATTGCGATCCGCGCCTGCATAGGGCTCACCGTTTCGACCGATTCGACGCCGACGACGGCCCCGAACTGGCTTTCGAGCTGGGCGTTCATCTGCTCCAGCGCAGCGGCGGGAATTTGCGAAAGAAATTCCGCGGTGAAGAGATCGCCAGGCGCGATATCTCCGCGCAGCCATCCGACCACGTCCTGCGCCCGCCGGTCCAGCGGGCCTGCCTCGGCCGCCTGCTGCGTCGCTGCATCCTGCGCGTGGGCCACGGTCGGAACGCTGAAGGCCAGAAGCAGTCCGGCGGTAATCGCGCGCAACATCTTTTGAAAATCCCCCTTTTTTCTCTCGGAAAGACAATCGCGGGTTCGACGCGGGCGTGCAAGCGTCTAGGCTAATGAAAATCTTTCCTGCCGGAGTGCCCATGCCCACCGAACGTCTCACCATCACCTCGCCCGCAGGCACCGAACTTGCCGGATCGCTGGAATTGCCGACCGGTCTGGTGCGCGGCGCGGCGCTGTTCGCGCATTGCTTCACCTGCACGCGCCAGAGCCGCGCGGCCGTGCATGTGGCGCGAGCGCTCGCGGCGGAGGGGATCGCCTGCCTGCGCTTCGATTTCACCGGGCTGGGCGACAGCGAAGGTGAGTTCGGACGCGCCGGTTTTGCCACCGACGTTGCCGATCTGGTCGCGGTCGGCGCGTATCTCCACGACCGTTTCGCGCAGCCGATCCTGCTCGTCGGCCACAGCCTCGGTGGCGCGGCAGTGCTGGCAGCGGCGGATGAAATCGGGCTGGAGCGGATCGCGGCCATTGCAACGATCGCCGCACCCGCCGACGTGCCGCACGTCCTCGAACGGATCGATGGCGATCTCGCGGCCATCCGCAAGGATGGCGAGGGCGCGGTGACGATCGGCGGGCGCAGGTTCAAGCTGGGCCGCGAATTCATCGAGCGGGCCGAAAGTGTCGATCTCCTCGCCGAAGTCGCCGCCCTGCGCTGCCCGCTGCTGTTCCTGCATTCGCCGACCGACGGGCTGGTGGGCATCGAGCACGCGAGCGCCCTGTTCGGCGCGGCGAAACATCCCAAGAGCTTCGTTAGCCTGGAAGGCGCGGATCACCTGTTGCTGGACGAAACCAATGCCCGTTTCGCTGCGAGCATCATCGCGAGCTGGGCGCACCGCTATCTGCCCTTGCGTGACGACTGGCCGATGCCGGAAGAAGGCGTGGTGGTGAAGAACGGACATGGGAAGTTCGGCACCGAGGTCCATACCGCCACGCACCGCTTCATCGCGGACGAGCCGCACGCGGTCGGCGGCGACGATAGCGGGCCGACGCCTTACGATCTTCTGCTCGGCGCGCTGGGCACGTGTACGGCGATGACTATGAAAATGTACGCCGATCGCAAGGACTGGCCGCTGGAAGGCGTCTCGATCCATCTGACGCATGACCGCGACCATGCGAAGGATTGCGATCACTGCGCGGACCCCAAGACCAAAGTGCAGTCGATCGAACGCGCCATCACTCTGACGGGAGACGGACTGGGCGAGGAGCAACGCGCGAGGCTGATGGAGATCGCCGATATGTGCCCGGTCCACCGCACGCTGGAGGGTGAACTGCACGTGCACTCGCGCGCCGGGCCGGATTAGGCCAGCAGCGAAATCACGCTGATCGCAAGGAAGAACAGCAGCATGACGATCGTCGCCGCGCGCCACGCGAGCGAGGCCTCTGCCATTCCGCGCCGCTGCGTCGCGTACCAGATCAGACCGGTCGTACCGATCGCGCAGGCGAGCACGAACGCGGTCGACGATCCGCCCGCCCAACCGAGATAGACGATGGCCGGTTGCAGCAGCACCTGAAGGATCAAAGCACCCGCGAACCAGGCGATGGGTATCGGGCGATAGGCGGCATCGGAAACATACCAGTCGGGCAGGGCGGTATCGGTACGCGAGATGCGCCGCTCGCCCGCCATGATGTCGTCCTCCCTTTCGCCGTCGGCGAAATCGTCCTCACGCATCGATCATCTCGCGGTCCATGTCGCCCGCATTGTTCTGGATGAAGTTGAAGCGATGTTCAGGATTGCGGCCCATCAGCTGGTCGACCAGTTCCTTCACCACCGCGCGCTGTTCGAATTCCTGCGGTAGAGTGATGCGGATGAGGCTGCGGCTATCCGGGTCCATCGTGGTTTCGCGCAATTGCGCCGGGTTCATTTCGCCGAGGCCCTTGAAGCGGCCGACTTCGACCTTCTTGCCCTTGAAGACCGTGGCTTCCAATTCCGCGCGATGCGCCTCGTCGCGGGCATAGCGGCTCTCTTTTCCGGCGGTCAGGCGATAGAGCGGCGGCTGGGCGAGATAGAGATGCCCCTGCCGCACCAGTTCGGGCATTTCCTGAAAGAAGAACGTCATCAGCAGCGTGGCGATATGCGCGCCGTCCACGTCCGCATCGGTCATGATGATGATCCGGTCGTAGCGCAGCTGTTCGGGGTCGCAATCCTTGCGCGTGCCGCAACCCATGGCGAGCGTCAGGTCGGCGATCTCGCTATTGGCGCGGATCTTGTCGGCGGTGGCGCTGGCGACGTTCAGGATCTTGCCGCGGATCGGCAGGATCGCCTGCGTCTTGCGATTGCGTGCCTGTTTGGCGCTGCCGCCCGCACTGTCGCCCTCGACGATGAAAAGCTCGGTCTCGCCATCGCCTTCACCCGAACAATCGGTGAGCTTGCCGGGGAGGCGCAGTTTCTTCGCGTTGGTGGCCGTCTTGCGCTTGATCTCGCGCTCGGCCTTGCGCCTCAGGCGCTCGTCCATCCGCTCCATCACCTGGCCGAGCAACGCCTTGCCGCGATCCATATTGTCGGACAGGAAATGGTCGAAGTGATCGCGCACCGCGTTCTCGACGAGGCGCGCAGCTTCCGGGCTGGTGAGGCGATCCTTGGTCTGGGACTGGAACTGGGGATCGCGGATGAAGACGCTGAGCATCACTTCGGCGCCCACCATCACATCGTCCGCGGAAAGATCCTTGGCCTTCTTCTGGCCGACGAGATCGCCGAATGCGCGCAAGCCTTTGACGAGCGCGGCGCGTAGGCCCTGTTCGTGCGGCCAGGCGATCGCCCATTCGACCCGTCCGGCCTCGTCCGCGAAGTCCTGCCGCCCGGTAAAGGGCTGGGCCGTCACGCATTCGCGCCCGCCGATCTGTTCGGCGAGGTGATCGGCGAGGCCGCCGGGAAATTTGAACACCGCCTCTGCGGGTACGTCCTCGCTGGCGAGGGATTCGTCGCATTTCCAGCGGATCTCGACGCCCGCGAAGAGATACGCCTTCGACCGGGCGAGCTTGAACAGCCGCTTGGCGCTGAAATTGCGCTCGCCGAAGATTTCGGTGTCGGGCGTGAAGGTGACGGTGGTGCCGCGCCGATTGGGCGTCGGGCCCAGTTCCTCGATCGGGCCGAGCGTCTGGCCCTTGGAAAATTCCTGCGCGTAAAGCTGCCGGTCGCGCGCGACTTCGACGCGGGTGTGCGAAGACAGCGCGTTGACCACGCTGACGCCGACGCCGTGGAGTCCGCCGCTGGTGGCATAAGCCTTGCCGGAGAACTTACCGCCCGAATGGAGCGTCGAGAGGATCACTTCGAGCGTGGACTTGCCCGGAAACTTGGGATGTTCGCCGACCGGAATGCCGCGCCCGTTATCGGTGACGGTGACGCGGTTTTCGGTGTCGAGCCGCAATTCGATCCGCGAGGCATGGCCTGCCACCGCCTCGTCCATAGCGTTGTCGAGCACTTCGGCGACGAGATGGTGCAGCGCGCGATCGTCGGTCCCGCCGATATACATGCCCGGACGGCGGCGGACCGGTTCCAGCCCCTCCAGAACCTCGATCGAGGAAGCGTCGTAATCGCCGCTGGAGGCAGGCGTGTTTTCGAAGAGATCGTCGGACATGCGTGTGTATCTGTCACTCCGCAAGCCGCGCTACAAGCGATTGCGCCCTCTATCCCCCGCGCAATGCCCGGACCGGCTCCTCAATCGTCGAACCGGTTCGGCGCGGGATCGACCACGACGACCTGCCCGTTGCGGATCTCGCGCACTTCGAAGGCGCGTTCCACCACACCGTTGCGTCCGAACCGGAACGGCCCGTCCAGCCCGACGAAGCCGCCGCTGTCGCGCAATTGCGAGGTCGGAAAATCGCGGCCCACGCGCCAGTCGCGAGCCACGCGCAGAGTCAGCAGCACGGCATCGTACCCAAGCGTCGAAATGCGATAGGGCTGAGCGCCGAAGCGCGCTTCGTAACTGTCCACGAACCGGCGATAGCGATCGTCCGACACGGCGGAGAAGATCGCCCCGCGCAGCGCCGACGCGCGGGTGACGGATGCATCCCCGCTCCACAATTCGGTGCCGATGATGAGCGTGTTGCCCGCGCCGCCCGGCTTGATCCGGCCTGCCGCCTGCGTCGCCAGCCGCGCGCTGTCCGCGATCAGAAGACCGCCGAATCCGCCCCGTGCCACCAGCCGATCCATGGCCGAAACGACCGAAGTGTTCCCGCGCGCATAGCTTTCCTGTCCCACGACGCGCCCGCCGAAATCGGCAACGGCGGTCTGCAATGCGGCTTCCGCCCTGCGGCCGTATTCCCCCTCCGGCACGACGACTGCGAAATCGCGCACGCCCTTGGCTTCGCGCGCATATTCGACCGACCTGCGGATCGACTGTTCCGGGATCTGGCCCATCACGAAGACGTCGGGCGAAGCGATCGATGCATCGTTGGAGAAAGAGATCAGCGGCACGTCGGCCCGGCGCGCCTCGGACAGCACCGTGCCGACATTTTCGCCCATAAGCGGGCCGAGGATGAGCTTGTTGCCGTCTGCCAGCGCCCGCCGCGCCGCATCGCGCGGGTTGATCGAAGTGTCGTAGGCGGTGATGCGCAGATTGCTGGCATTGGTGTCGAGGATCGCCATGGTGGTCGCATTCGCGATCGACTGGCCGACGGCGCCGTTATCGCCCGACATCGGCACCAGCAGCGCGATGCGATGCCGGTCCTGATCCTGGGGAAGGCCGGTTTCGGTCGGCTCGGGCAGGGGAGCATTCTCGATCGGGCGGCTCGGCACGTCGGCGCCGCGCGGAATGATCGAACAGGCGCCCAACAAAGCCGCGCTGCCCGCGACCATCGCCAGACGGCGGGTGATTGCGAATGTCTTCATGCTTGCCCGGTCCCTTGCATCTGGTTCATGACTGTCCGGGTGAGCGCAGACGCATCCTCTTCCCAGACCCTCGATCCCGGGCTCTATATCGTCGCGACCCCGATTGGCAATCTCGGGGATATTACCCTGCGTGCAGTGGATGTACTGCGGCGTTGCGATGGCGTCGCATGCGAAGATACGCGGGTGACGGGTAAGCTGATGAAGCATCTCGGCCTGTCCAAACCCCTGTGGCGCTATGACGATCATAGCGAGCATCGCGATCGAGAGCGACTGGTGGCATCGATGCGGGAGCGCGCAGTGGCGCTGGTCAGCGATGCGGGCACGCCGCTGGTGTCCGATCCGGGCTATCGCCTGGTCAACGACTGCCGGGCAGAGGGGATACCGGTGACGGTGATACCAGGCGCCTGCGCGGTGATCGCCGGATTGACGCTGTCCGGCCTGCCAAACGATCGCTTCCTGTTCGCCGGGTTTTTACCCAGTAAGGACAAGGCCCGGCGCGATGCACTGGCGGAGGTAGCGGACATCGATGCGACGATCATCTTCTACGAGACCGCGCCGCGCCTTATCAAATCGCTGATCGCCATCGGCGAGGTCTTGCCCGAGCGCGAGATCGCCGTAGCGCGAGAGCTTACCAAGCTGCACGAGGAATTGCGCCGGGGGCTCCCCCACGGTCTCGTCGCGTGGTTCGAAAAGCACCCCCCCAAAGGCGAGATCGTGCTGCTGATCGGCCCTCCGGTCGAGATGCATTCCAGCCAAGCCGATATCGAAGCCCTTTTGTGGGAAGCGCTCGATACGCTCAAGCCATCACAGGCGGCGGCTCAAGTCGCCAAGGCGACGGGAGAGGACCGCAAGGCGCTATATGCCCGCGCGCTGGAAATGCGTCGCGAGTGAAGCGACAGCTGGCCGAAAAGAGCGGCCGCGAAGGCGAGACGCGCGCCGCCCTTTGGTTGCGTGCCAAGGGCTGGAGCATCCTCGGCACCCGCGTCAAAACGCCGCGTGGAGAGATTGATATCGTGGCGAAGCGGGGCGGTCTTGTCGCCTTCGTCGAAGTGAAGTGGCGCAAGCGCAAGGCCGATCTCGATACCGCCATTGACGAAAGGCGCCTCGCCCGCGTCGCCGCTGCTGTCGAATGCGTCGCGCATGACTATGCGCCAGACGGCGAGGATATTCGTGTCGATGTGATCCTGCTTGCACCCGGCGCCCTGCCGCGCCACATCGTCAACGCCTGGCAGCCCTAAAAGCGCGAACTGCGCTGCACCCCGCTTTACCGAACGAGAAGGCAAGCTATGTCCCTACGTGTCGCCGTCCAGATGGACCCGCTGGAATCGATCAAGATTGCGGGCGATAGCTCGTTTGCCCTGATGGAAGCGGCGCAGGCGCGCGGACACACGCTCTATCACTACGATGTCGGCTCGCTGGCCTGGGAAAGCGATGGGAGCCCGCGCGGCAGGATCACTGCCATCGCCTCTCCCGTCCGCGTACAGCGCGTTGAAGGCGACCATTTCACGGCCGAAGAACCGCGCCGCATCGATCTTGCGCGGGACGTGGATGTCGTTCTGATGCGGCAGGATCCGCCCTTCGATCTCGGCTATATCAGTGCCGCCTTCCTGTTGGACCGGTTGCGGGGCGAGACACTGGTTGTGAACGATCCGCGCGAGGTGGTGAACGCGCCCGAAAAGATGTTTGTGCTCGATTATGCGCGCTTCATGCCGCCGACTTTGATCGCGCGCAGCCTCGATGCAGTGCGCGCCTTTCAGCAAGAGCATGGCGCCGTGGTTGTGAAGCCGCTGCACGGAAACGGCGGGAAGGCGATCTTCAAGATCGACGCTGATGGCGGCAATCTCTCCGCGCTCTTCGAAGTCTTCAACCGTACCTGGCCGGAAGCCCACATGGTCCAGCCCTTCCTCCCCGAAGTGAGCGAGGGCGACAAGCGGATCGTGCTGGTCGACGGGGAGTTTACCGGCGCGATCAATCGCAAACCGGGGGAAGGGGAGTTCCGCTCCAACCTCGCCCAGGGTGGTTATGCCGAAGCGGCCACGCTGACCGAGCGTGAAGAGGAAATCTGCGCCGCCATGGGCCCGGAACTGAAGAAACGCGGCCTCGTCTTCGTGGGCATCGACGTGATTGGCGGCAAATGGCTGACGGAAATCAACGTCACCAGCCCGACCGGCATCGTCGCGATCGACAAATTCAACGGCACGGATACGGCGGGGCGCATCTGGGACGCGATCGACCGGCGATTGGGCGCCTGATCGTCTGAACCAATCGCCAGCCCGTCCGTTAGACGAGCCATGGACCATATCATCGTCTCCATCGTCGAGCGGCTCGGCCTGTTCGGGATCGCGCTGCTCATGGCGCTGGAGAACATCTTTCCTCCCATTCCATCGGAAGCGATCATGGGATCCGCCGCGCTTGCGATCGAGCGGGGGACTTTCACCTTCTGGGAGATCCTCGCCGTCGGCACGGCGGGAACGCTGGCGGGCAATTACGTCTGGTTCTTGATCGGCGACAAATGGGGCTACGAACGGCTCGGCCCCTTCATCGATCGCTGGGGCCGTTGGCTGACGCTGGAATGGGAAGACGTGGAGGCGGCCTCGCACTTCTTCCGCAAGCATGGACATTGGGTGGTCTTCATCCTGCGCGCCACGCCGGTGATGCGCACGATGATCAGCCTGCCTGCGGGCCTTGCCCACATGAACGCCTTTAAATTCTGCATCTTCACGGCGGCAGGAGCAGCACTTTGGAATGCGATCCTGATTGGCGGAACTCAGTGGCTCGCGCGGACATTCGGCGAAAGCGGATGGGGTGCGCTCACGCGGATGAGCGTTGCGGTAAGCATCCAGCATCGTTGCTGCATCGACCTTGGTATAGATTTGCGTCGAACCAAGGCTCGCATGGCCGAGTAGCTCCTGAAGGCTTCGAAGGTCCGCGCCTGCGCCGAGCAGATGGCTGGCAAAGCTATGGCGCAAGGCATGCGGCGTGGCGGTCGCCGGCAGGCCCAGCGCGATCCGTGCCCGCGCGACCGCTTTTTGCACCATGCCCTGTGACAGAGGCCCGCCCTTAGCGCCGCGGAACAGCCGATCCCCCGGTTCGATGCGATAGGGCTGGAGCCGGGCATATTCGGTGACCGCATCGGCTACGATCGGAAGGATGGGGACGACACGCTGCTTGTCGCCCTTGCCGGTGACCGTCTGGCGCTCCCCTAGCGGCAGATCGTCCAACCGGAGCGACAGCGCCTCGGCGATGCGGAGCCCGGCGCCGTAAAGCAGCAGCAGCACCGCCCGGTCGCGCGCGCCGATCCAGTCGAGTGCGGCCTGGTCCTGAACCGTGCGTGCGCGCGAAGCCGAGGAAGCTCTTGAGAGCTGACAGCTCGCGCGCCGCCGACGCGTTGGAAAGCCCGTCCTGCCGCCTCTCGGCAAGGTGGGTTCTGAGGCGCGCGGCATCGATATCGGCGAGCGCTTCGAAATCGTCGCTTGCGGTCGCTTCGATCAGCCGCCGCGCTGCCGCACAATAGGCGCGCACCGTATGTTCGGATCGGCGCCGCCCCTCGACCAAATGCGTTCGCCAGGCCTCGAGAATATCGGCTTTGCTCACGCGGTGACAAGATACGCGACCACCAGATCGGTGAGCAGCGCGTCGAGCAAAGGCGCCTGTCGAGCGCGCGTTCGTCCTGCAAGCCGTGTCCTTGCCGCGCAACCGCGGCCAGGTAATTTTCCGGCTTCCTGTGTCGCAGAGTCGCCACTCCGCCCCGCCGCCCATGTGCGCCCGGTCCGATCCCGGCATAATCGCGATACCGCCAATAGGTGAGATTGTGGCGGCTCTCTTCGCCCGACCGGGCGTGGTTGCTGATCTCGTAGGCGGGGAGACCGGCGGCGACGGCCATCTCCTGCGTCACTCCAAAGAGATCGGCGGCGCGCTCGTCGTCCAGAGGCGCGAAGACCTGGCGGCGGACATCGGTGGCGAAGCGAGTCTGCGGTTCGATGGTCAGCTGATAGAGCGAGAGATGCCCGGTTCCGAATTCGAGGGCGCGCGCCAGCTCTTCGCGCCATTGTTTCTCGCTCTGATCGGGACGGGCATAGATCAGATCGAAGCTCACCCGATCGAAATGGCGCTGCGCAGTGGCGAGCGCATCCATGGCCTCGCCCGCATCGTGGAGCCGGCCGAGAAAACGCAGCACCTCGTTATCGAGCGCCTGCACACCGAGGGAAGCGCGATTGACGCCTGCCGCCGCAAGCGACGCGAATTTTGCTGTCTCGACCGAAGACGGATTGGCTTCGAGCGTGATCTCGATTCCGGGCGCGAAACCCCACAGGCCTTCGGCTTCGGCTAGCAGGCGGGCGACCAGCGCAGGCGGCATGAGGCTTGGCGTGCCGCCGCCGAAGAAAATGCTGTCGAGCGCTTCGCCCGAGGCTTTTTCCGCTTCGAACCGCATGTCGGCCAGCAAAGCGTCCTCCCAGGCAGCCGTGTCGACGCCGCTGCGGACGTGGCTGTTGAAATCGCAATACGGGCATTTCGCCAGGCAGAAGGGCCAATGGATATAAAGCGCTCGCGCCATCGAATTCTGTCAAAGCCTTTCAGCGAATCTTAATCTGCACCGCGCGACATGGGGGCCATGGGACGGGTAGGGATTGGCGCTGCTTTAGCCAGCGCGTTCGCACTTACTATTGCCACGGCAGCGCCGCTCTTCGCAAGCGAGCGCGCGCCCGCTTCGCGCGGCGAGCAAATTCGCGACGCGAATTACTCGGTCCGCCAGACTTCGGACATAGCTTCGCGTATTCTTGCGCTGCACAATGCCGAGCGTCGCCGCCTGCGCGTTCCGGACCTTGCGTGGAACCCGCATCTCGAACGCGAAGCGGCGGAATGGGCTGAATATCTGAGCCGCCGGGGAGTGCTCGAACACGCGGACGATCGCACGCGCAACGGAGCGGGCGAGAATTTGTGGATGGGCACGTCCGGCGGTTGGGACGTTGACGGCATGGTCGACATGTTCCTCGACGAACGCCGATATTACCGGCATGCGACCTTTCCGGACGTGTCGCGAACCGGGAATTGGGCCGACGTCGGCCACTATACCCAGATCGTGTGGCGGGACACGCGCGAAGTCGGCTGCGCGGTAGCAACGGCGCGGGGGAACGATGTGCTGGTCTGCCGCTATTATCCCGCCGGCAACGTCATGGGCCGCCGCGCGCACTGACCGGATCGCTAGCCGCCGAATTGCTCCGCCACCAGCTTGGCGAAGGCATCGGCGCGGTGGCTGATGGCGTGTTTTTTGTCTGGTGCAATCTCTGCAAAGGTCTGCTCGCGACCCTCGGGCACGAAGACCGGATCGTAACCGAAGCCCAGTTCCCCGCGCGGGGGCCAGGTGAGCGATCCCGGCGCCAGCCCTTCATAGACCGCGTGGTCGCCATCGGGCCAGGCGACGGCAAGCACGCAGTGAAACGCCGCGCTGCGATCGACATCGGTCCCGCGCTCGCGTAGCATCCCCTCGACCTTGCCCATCGCCATGAACCAGTCACGCCCCGGTTCGCCTTCGAACCACTGCCGCTCTGCCCAGTCGGCGGTGTAGACCCCCGGCCGCCCGTCAAGCGCATCGACCGACAATCCGCTATCGTCGGCCAAGGCCGCCATGCCCGAAGCCTCCGCCGCAGCGCGCGCCTTTATCAGCGCGTTTTCGACGAAGGTCGTCCCCGTTTCAGCAGGCTCGGGCAGGCCAAGCGATCCGGCGGAAAGACACTTCACGCCATAAGGTTCGAGCAGCGCGCCGATCTCTTTCAGCTTGCCGGCATTGTGCGTGGCGATGACGAGGCTGCCCGAACCGAGACGCCGGGTCATGCGCGCACCGCCTCCTCCTGCGCCGCGAAGATACGGTCGCAGCCGATGCGGGCGAGACGCAGCAGGCGCAGCAGGCCTTCCTCGTCGAACGGCGCGCCTTCCGCCGTCGCCTGCGCTTCGGCGATCTTCCCGCCTTCGATCAGGACGAAGTTCGCGTCCGCCTCGGCATTGGAATCTTCAGGGTAATCGAGGTCGAGGACCGGCGTGTCCTTATAGATCCCGCACGAAATCGCGGCGATCTTGGCATTGATCGGGTCTTCCCTGATCAGCCCCTGCTTCATCAGCCCATCGATCGCGAGCCTGAGCGCCACCCAGGCACCCGAAATCGACGCCGTGCGCGTCCCGCCATCGGCCTGCAACACGTCGCAATCGACCGTGATCTGCCGCTCGCCTAGCTTTTTCAGGTCGACCACGCTGCGCAAGGATCGCCCGATCAGGCGCTGGATTTCCTGCGTTCGGCCACCGAGCTTGCCCTTAACCGCTTCGCGCATGCTCCGCGTGTGGGTCGAGCGGGGAAGCATAGAATATTCCGCCGTCACCCAGCCTTCGCCCTTGCCACGCAACCACGGCGGCGTGCGATCCTCGATGCTGGCATTGCACAGCACCTTGGTCTCGCCGAAGCTTATCAGGCACGACCCTTCGGCGTGTTTGGTGAAGCCGGTCTCGATGTTGATGGCGCGCATTTCGTCGGGCGCACGTCCTGAAGGTCGCATGGAAATCTCCGAATGGGGTAGTCTTGCAGGCGGCGTTACCCGCTTGGGGCTTGAGGCCGCAAGGGGATGGGTTAGATTAGATGCATGCCCACGCCCCCCATCACCGAAATGACCGACCGCGCACGCGCCATCTTCCGGCTCGTGGTCGAGGGGTATCTGGAGAGCGGGCAGCCGGTGGGCTCGAAAACGCTGGCGGGGGGATCGGGCCTCAATCTCTCGCCCGCTTCGATCCGGTCGGTACTGGCGGAGCTGGAACAGCGCGGCCTGCTCGCCGCTCCGCATACCAGCGCCGGACGGATGCCAACCGATAGCGGGCTGCGCCTGTT
>LUMW01000417.1_pt1 | contig 22436 bp, 23 predicted proteins | sample 729761 | NCBI WGS metagenome assembly LUMW01 (sample SAMN03860302, study PRJNA289734) | marine metagenome | biome: seawater column; feature: ocean; material: water; isolation source: Red Sea water column Station 192 - depth 500m | place: Saudi Arabia: Red Sea | collected 2011-10-15 | depth 500 m
CGTCATCCCGGTGACAATTTGGACTTTGTACTGGCACTGAAGTACCTGCAGCGCCGCGAGAAAATCCTCAAAGGCATCTTCAAGGGTATGGGTTCTATGGGTAACGACCATCCGATTGGTTCGGCCTATTTGAAGCACTGCGCAGATTTGCCGCAACGCCCGTTCGATCCTGACAAAGCGAAGTATCATCTGAAAAAATCAGGTATCACGGAAGCCGAAATGAGCGTTGCCGAGATTAAAGGCGGTATTACGGACATGTGTCTGCTCCTGCAACGTGAGGCATCGAAAATCGGTCTTAAGCTGAATGTGAAACGGGTCCCGAATGATGGCTACTGGGGTGCAGTCTGGATGAAGACGCCGATCTGCGTGTCATCCTGGAACATGCGTCCGACCGCCAACGTCATGCTGACGCTGGCTTACAAGAGTGATGCACCGTGGAATGAAGTTCACTGGAAGAACGAGCGCTTCGATGAATTGTTGCTTGCCTCCCGGGCCGAAGCTGATCCTGCGAAATCACAGGAACTGTACTGTGAAATGCAGAAGTTGGTCAGCGATGACGGTGGGAACGTCATTCCATTGCATGCCGCTTACCTGGATGCCATTTCAAGTAAGGTCAAAGGTATGCCCAAGGTTCCACTGGCTGCAACAGGCGGTGGTGAGTGGCCGGAATACGCCTGGATCGATAGCTAAGATAATCAAATTGACACGGGCTTACGCTTTTAGGCGTGAGCCCGTGTTTTAGTTTATGAATTACTGTCTTTTGGCGCCTGTCTGGATTTTCTGCGGATCAATCAAATCATGATGGGGCAAATGATTCTTCGGCGAGCGGGTATTGGCCTGGTTACGCTTTGGGTAGTCTCAGTGCTGGTGTTTGCAGGTACGGAAATCTTACCGGGTGACGTGGCGGAGGTAATGCTCGGGCAGGAAGCAACACCAGTCGCGCTCGAAAATCTTCGAGAGAAACTTGGACTCAATAAACCTGCCCCAGTGCGCTACCTGGAATGGCTTCAGGACATGGCGACGGCCGACCTGGGCATGTCACAAGCCGGCGGCACGTCAATTGATAAGTTGATTGGCAGTCGGCTGTATAACACGATGCTTCTCAGCGCAATTGTTGCAGCTATCGCCGTACCGATCTCTCTGATCCTTGGGTTAATGGCTGCCATGTTTCCGGGTAGCCGGCTGGATCGAATCATTACGAGTGCGACGCTGTGCCTGATATCTGTTCCTGAATTCTTTATTGCAACACTGCTGGTGCTGATTCTTGCGATTCAGTTGAACTGGTTGCCGGCAATTGCCTACATAACAGAGTTTGAATCGGTCTGGCAGCTGCTTAGATCACTCGCCATGCCGATTTTGACGCTGTGTATCGTGATTGCCGCACAAATTATTCGAATGACCCGGGCGACAGTGTTGAATGTCATGAGTTCGCCCTACATCGAAATGGCCATACTCAAAGGTGTTAACCGCAAAAGAATTATCCTTCGCCATGCGTTGTTCAATGCGATCGGTCCAATCGTCAATATCGTCGCGCTCAATCTCGCGTATCTTGTCAGTGGTGTGGTGATTGTTGAAACAATTTTTGCCTATCCGGGACTGGCCAAGTTAATGATTGACGGTGTGCAGACCCGGGATATGCCCCTGGTTCAGACCTGCGCCATGATCTTCTGTGCGACTTATGTTGTTTTGATCTTTATTGCCGATCTTTCGGCGATGCTCTCCAACCCGCGCCTGCGGCACCCCAAATAACGCTTGAATTCACATGGCTGAACCGATCACAGTGACTGCGCAGTTCGAGGAACTGCCTGATGCCCCGCCCAGGCGAAAACTCAAGTTGTCCTGGAGTGGTAAGCTCGCGGTCTGTGTCGTTTCCTTCTGGATCGTCATCGCGTTTATTGGTCCGTATATCTCGCCGTACCACGAAGCGGAATTCCTGGAAGAAGATCTATTTATGGTCCCAGGCAGTGACGAGTATCCAGAAGTCGAATTCCGGGGCATCAGTAAGATCACGTTGCTGGGCACAGACTATCTTGGTCGGGATACTTTGTCCCGCATCATGTGGGGTGCCAGAACAACTATCGGAATTTCTCTAGCCGCGACACTGTTGGCCTACTTTGTGGGCGTCACACTCGGCATTGCTGCAGCCGTCGGCGGAAACAAGCTCGATACGATTCTCAGTCGGTTCAACGATGCTTTCCTGTCCATACCACACATTATGATGGGTCTAATCGTGATTGCTGCTGTTGGCAGTACGATCCCAATTCTGATAATTATGTCGGGATTGATTTATGCCACCAGTGTATTTCGAATCGCACGCTCGCTCGGGCAGGAGATTTTTGTCAGTGACTATGTTGAGGCAGCTCGGGTACGAGGAGAGGGATTGTGGTGGGTGATCACCCGCGAAGTTCTGCCCAATGTGGCTATGCCATTGGCAACAGATTTTGGGTTACGCCTGGTGTTCGTCATTCTGTTTATTTCTAGTTTAAGTTTTCTTGGTCTTGGCGTTCAGCCGCCTATGGCACCGGCTTTCGCCATCGCTTCACTGACTATTTCGATCAATATGATCGTAGACGATATTTCTGCCTACTCTGGTGGAAAACTGGCCAAGAGACTGATCTGATTCGGCTGAGGTATACCTCGATTACTCCTCATTAACGGGCATAACCACACTGGCAGCGTGCGACCGTCTAGGTTCAAGGAAAAACAACAGTCCCGGCAGTTTTTTCCTAACAGGGACTGGCGACCACATTAATTGGGGTTCCTTCATAGTATTTGACGATGTTCTCTACCGCGATCTCGTAGATCGCATCACTTGCTTCGGGCGTGTTGTAGGCCACATGGGGGCTCAGCACCACATTGTCGAGTTTGAGCAATGGGTGTTCGACCGGCAAAGGATCTAGCTGGTAAACATCGAGTCCAGCTGCTTTTAAGTGACGTTCCTTTAACGCATCGACGAGGGCCGCTTCGTCAACAATTTCGCCACGGGCAGTGTTGATCAAAAGAGCGCCCGGTTTCATCTGCTTGATCCTTCCTGGGTTAATAAGACCTTTCGTATCGTCAGTCAGGGCGATATGTAGGGAAACCACATCAGATGTTTGCAGCAGTTTGTCGAGTGATACGAATTCCACTTTGTGTTCGCGGGCGCGGGCTTCACTGGGGTTTCGCGTCCAGACCTTCACAATCATGCCGAACGCGCGGGCCAGTTCAAAGACCCGGCGACCAATACCGCCGAAACCGATTATGCCAAGCTGTTTACCGCGTAACTCCATCCCGTCAAGCGACTGATTCCAGCGACCGTTGCGGAGTTCTGCATCGAGTTGTGGCACATGCCGTGCCGCAGCGAGGAGTAGCGCTAGGGTGTGTTCAGCGACAGTGTTGTCGGCATAACCCGGGCAGTTACAGACGGTGATACCCTGGGCGGCAGCAGCTGGCAGGTCGATAAAATTACTGGCACCGATGCCCGTAAATGAAAGAATTTCAAGCGTCGGGGTCTGGGCCATCACTTCTGCCGGCAGTGCCCAGCCGACCAACAGCGCATTTGCGCCGTCGACCCGTCGCAGAAATTCCTGGTGATCTAACGGTGCATCGTAGAAAATCTTCAGCTCACCCAGTTTCTCAAGACTTTCGCGGCGACGGCCAGCAAGTATTTCTTCAATGCCCTCGCTGGCATCCGGATAGACGATGATCTTCACTAATCCTCCCGGCTCAGTGTTAAGGTTGACAGATTACAACATTCGTAGAAAAAATAGTTTCCTCTCAATAGTTCCAATCTTACCGATGCTCCATAAAGCGCGCGACCGCGACGACTTTGTCTGAACCGGATAGGACTTCAGCTTCTGGGTACACCGACACGGATGCGCGCCGTGGGTATGCTATTGGATTGATGGTTGCGAGTTCGGTGGTGATCAGTTTTACCGGCTTGATTGTCCGTCATGTGGATGCTGACCCCATGGTCATGAATTTCTATCGTGCCCTGTCACTCATGGTCGCCGTCACCCTTATTCTGGCCATTCAGTATCGCCGTATGGCCATTACCCATGTGATCCGAATTGGCTGGCCGGGCATTGCTGGCGGAGTGATGTTGACGGTGGCAGCAATTTGTTTCCTGCAGTCGATGACGCATACGACGGTTGCCAACACGCTATTTATCCTGGGCGCTATTCCCTTTTTTACTGCCGCGTTGGCCTGGGTTTTCCTGAGAGAACGGCCCGCACAGGCGACACTGTGGGCGATGGTGATCGCCTTTTCCGGGATTACGGTCATGCTGGGCGAGGGATTCGGCTCGGGATCGGCCTACGGAAATCTGATGGCAATGGGTACGGCGATCTGTTTTTCTGTTTATACGGTGATCGTACGGCGTAATCGTCACGTTAACATGTTGCCGGCACTGCTGGTTTCAACAGTATTGATCGTTCTTGTCGCCGGGGTGACTCGTTACGGCAGCCTCACGATTCCCGCCGATGACCTGCTGTTGTGTGTTGTCTGGGGTGGCGTACTGTCAGGATTTACCAGCGTCTGTTTCATCGTCGCGTCTCGTCACCTGGCAGCCGCAGAGTTGACGCTGTTTATGCTGTTGGAATTTGCCCTCGGACCGGTCTGGGTGTGGTTGTTCATGAACGAAATCCCGTCGCGCTGGACATTGTTGGGGGGCAGTCTGGTAGTCGTAGCCGTGATCACGCGGGCACTGGTCGAATTACGACAACCCTTGTCTTCTGGCTCTGGGTGGCCTGATACTTGAAGCCCTGTTGTCAAGACTCAGATCACACTATCGGCACCCGGTTGGCAGCAATTGCCGCCGGCGAGATGACCTCCATGTCCAGTTCGACGTGCCATCTTTCGGTGCAGCGCACTTGAGGCGGTGTAGTCGGTTTCTCGGAGCCTGCCATAATGAAACCCTCGTAGCCGCCCATCATGATGCTGTTGCACTTGTCTACATAAATCGGAAATCCACCGATGTAAGGCATAAATACTTTTGGTCGTCCAGGAATATTCGCACCCACATACCAGGAACTACAAGTCGACCGAAGAGAAACTTGAGAGACTTCGTTGACGTGGTCTACCCAATCGTTCTCGTCACGAACTTTGGCTTCTATTGTGCTTGCTCCCACATCTTTCATATGTCCGATACAGTCAGCAATCCAGTCGACGTGCTGCTCGATTGCCTGGATCATACTCGCGAGTACAGACGGGCTACCGGGGCCGGTAATCATGAACAAATTCGGAAAACCGTTTGATGCCAAGCCGAGGTAAGTGCGAGGCCCAGCCCGCCATTTTTCTTTCAGGGTCAATCCATCCCGCCCCGTAATTTGAATTTTGTCGAATGACCCTGTCATCGCGGCAAATCCAGTCGCGCATACAACGCTGTCAAATTCATACTCAATATCGTTGGCGATAATACCCTTCTTTGTAAACCGTTCGATCGGTTTGTCAGACACATCGATTAGTCTGACGTGCGGCTGGTTGTAGACGGCAAAATAGTCGATGTCGACACACAGACGTTTGCAGCCGAAAACGTTATCCGGACAAAGCAGGTCGGCGGTCTCAGAGTCTTTGACAATATCGCGAATTTTCTTGCGCGCGAACTCAGCGATCGTGTCGTTTGCTTCCTTGTTGAAAAGAAGATCACCATAAGCGCCAAGGAACGGCAGGCCACCACGCGCCCAGAATGCTTCGTACTGTTGTTCGCGTGATTCGGCTGTTGCCTTAAGGGCTGGCGATGTGTCGTACTCGAAATAAAAGCCTGTTGGCCTTGCGCGGGCTTTTGCCCGCAAATCTGGATAACTCGACTTAACGGATTTCACATAGTCTGGATCTAAATCCTGGTTATGTGCGGGCACTGAGTAGTTCGGCGTTCGCTGGAATACCGTTAACGACGACGCTTGCTCCGCAATTACTGGTATCGCTTGAATTGCCGATGAACCCGTGCCAATAACGCCAACTTGAAGGCCAGAAAAGTCCACTTCATCATGAGGCCACTCACCTGTGTGATAAATCGAACCTTCAAATTCATCGAGACCTTCGAAGTCAGGCAGGTTGGCAGCCGACAGACAACCGACTGCCATAACGCAGAACTGTGCGCTCACTTGGTCGCCGCGATCTGTTTTGATGGTCCAGTAATTATGACTTTCGTCGAATGTTATTGACGTTACACGGGTATCAAACTGGATATCACGACGCAGGTCGAATCGATCAGCAACGTGGTTAGCATAGCTAAGAATTTCGGGTTGGGCTGAGTATTTTTCAGACCACTCCCATTCCTGTTCCAGCTCTTCTGAGAACGAAAAGGAGTACTGCATGCTCTCGACATCACAGCGGGCGCCCGGATATCGATTCCAATACCATGTTCCGCCAACATCACTGCCGGTCTCGTAGACCCTGGCAGAAATCCCGAGCATCCGCAGTCGGTAAAGCATAAACATGCCCGCAAAGCCGGCGCCAACAATGACCGTGTTGAATGAGTCGTTTGATTTCACGTTCCGGTCCTGTGCGTCTGTAATCAACTATATCCGGCGTAGACCTGCCTGTGTCGTTGTGTCAGTTTGGAATTAATTACCGATCCGACTGTCAGGGTAGCCGAGAATAACTCATGGGATCAAGGACAGTGGGCACTACGTTTTCGTAAGGTGGTACACCGTCCGGAAAATGGGATTTAGCCTTCTGCCAGCGGGGATGTTCAATGAATCGGGGCCAAATTGCCTCTCTGTAGGTTGCCGATTCGAATGCCAGCAAATAGACAAATGTCTGCCCATCGCGTTCTGTGGGTTGCCAGTACCCCACTGGTCGGATACCGACTTCCCTAAACAAGGGATCGATAACATCCTGGAAGAGTACCTGGCATTCTTCCATACGCCCGGCTGCAACAGTATATTGTCGTAATTCATAAATCATAATCTTGACCTTGCATTTGTGGGTAAGGTTCTGGAGGTCATCATTAAAACTCGTCGACTCGGAAGCAGTGACCTCATTGTATCTGAGATGTGCCTGGGGACCATGACCTATGGTGAACAGAATTCTGAACAAGAGGCGCACGAACAACTCGCCTGTGCATGGGATCATGGAGTCAATTGTCTGGATACCGCCGAGATGTACGCAGTGCCGACACGAACAGAAACTCAAGGATTGTCCGAGGCATATGTTGGTTCCTGGATGCGCGGTCGATCGCGCGACAGCGTGATTGTGTTTGGCAAGGTGACGAGCACCAGTCCTAAGACATGGATACCGCCAAATCGCATTCCACCACAGCCTCCTGCACCGCCTCGCCTGACGCCGGAATCTATTCGTGCCGCGGTACAGGGAAGCCTTAAGCGGCTGCAGACAGACTATATCGACCTGATGGAACTGCATTGGCCGGAGCGTTATGTCGGTACGATGTTTGGTGCCTGGGAATACAAGCGCAGTCGAGAGCAGACCGATGTGGTTCCGTTTGAGGATCAGGTCGGTGCGCTCGCTCGGTTGATCGAGGAGGGCAAACTGCGGGCCTGGGGACTGAGTAATGAAACCACGTACGGTCTCTGTCAGTTCCATCAGACAGCAGTGTCTATGGGTGTACCCTTGCCGGCTACCGTACAGAATGATTTCAGCCTGCTGGACCGCTCGATGGAACCCGAACTTGCCGAGGCGATTACACCCAGGCACCTGAATATCTCTTTTCTGGTCTACGGGGCCTTGAATGGTGGCTTACTCAGCGGAAAATACTTCGAAGGAAAACCGCAGGAGGGTCGACACTGTCTGTGGCCCGACTTTCAGCCCCGTTATCACTCCGACCTGAGCCGCCGAGCGGCCCAGCAGTACGTTACCCTGGCTAAAGCATACGGCCTGACTCCGGTAGAACTCGCTTTAGGTTGGACGCTGTCGCGTGAATATGTCAGCTCAACGATTATAGGTGCAACAAAAATGGATCAGCTGAGGGCTTGTCTAGCGACTGTCGACATCAATATCAGCGATGAGCTGAGCACTGCAGTTGACGAGATCCATAAGGTTTTCCCGAACCCCAACAAGTCTGCGGGCGTGATATCTCCGGGCTTCATCAAAGATGTCCGCAAGGGTATTTAGCATCAGGTTTGCCGGACCTTCGTCAGGCTGGTACTGGTCTTATCTGCCGCAGTTTCGAGTTGATTCGACGCTCTAACCTGATTGACAACAGCAGCTTGCATGGGTAGTTCAAACCGGGTCAGCGAGCTTTGCTGTGCAAACCGGTTGACTGGAACAGTCGGGTAGTACATCTATTCAGAATCCACTCTTGAACAGTAGAGGAGGTCACTAACGTAGTTTGTTATTTTCCTTGTGGCGCAGCGCATCACGCTTTGTTTTTATTTCCAGGTTGCGGGTAAATGCTTGTTCCAGATCGATGCCGGTCTGGTTGGCAAGACAAATCAATACGAACAGAACATCAGCCAACTCGTCTGCGAGGTTTTTGTTCGCATCAGTTTCTTTTTCGCTTTGTTCCCCGTATTGCCGGGCGACTATTCGCGCGACCTCACCGACTTCTTCCATGAGTATCACGGTGTTGGTCAGTTCATTGAAGTACCTGACACCATATTCGTTGATCCAGTCGTCAACGATCTGTTGAGCTTGTTTGATTTTCACGTAAATGCTCGTTGTTCCGGATTAGTTGTATGAGCACATGCTAACATTTGGAAGAGACGCCGTTCGCCTCGAGTGGGTAAATCACCGGTGATTAGGGCGACGTCACGCGATAGTCGTCATAATTTGCGTTAAGTCGAGGCGCGCAATATCGGGCACCATAGCGTTTTCTTCGGCGAAACCCGCAACAAGAAGTAGAAATGGCCGCTCTTCGGAAGGTCGTTCGAGAATCTTGTTTAAAAACCGCATGGGACTCGGTGTATGTGTCAGTGTTGCAATGCCGGCATTATGGAGCGCGGTAATCAGCAGGCCAGTGGCAATGCCAACCGACTCTGGGGTGTAGTAATTTTTTAAACGATGACCATTAGCATCGTAGCTAAACTTTTTCAGGAAGACAGCGATCAAACAGGAGGCTGATTCCAAGAATGGTTTATGTTCATTCGTGCCGAGCGGTGCAAGCGCTTCCAGCCATTGTTTCGATGCTCGATGCGTATAAAATTCCCGTTCTTCAACCTCAGCAGCCTTTCGAATTCGATGTCTTGTATCCTGTTTTGTTACGAGTACGAAATGCCATGGCTGCATATTAGCGCCGCTTGGCGCTGTACCGGCGGTTCGGATCGCATTTTCAATCACGACTCGTGGGATCTTCCGTGACGAATAATCTCGCACGGTTCGTCTCAATTGCATGTTCGCGAGAAACTGTTCCGATCGCTGAATCATCTCTTCATCAGGATACGACCGAGGTTCGAAAGGGATAAAAGGATAGTTTGTCATAGGTCTGATCTTATAGTGAGTTCACTTTATAAGGTTTTTTCTCGAACACCTCTTATATTGATCTCAACGTCGTCAAAATTCGGGTCGAACATTTCGTCCTGCGCAAATAGCGGTGACAGACCAGTAAGTGCGAGTTCAGGAATTAGCTTTCGTCGTGCGACGTCAGCACTGCTCGCCTGTACATTCACTTCGCCGGCATACTTAAGGTCACGGGCTGATGGGCCTGAATAACACAAGGTCAACTCATATTGAAGCGCAAAGATTGGCATTGCATTAGATTAGCTTTAATTCCTGGACCGGAACCGTTTCCAAAGAACGTCCGCGTTGGCAGCAATTTTTTCGTTAAATCGAATTTCGGATCTGAAGCGGCAGGCATTGTCATCCCAGGAAACACATTCAGAAAACAGCTCGATTTCGCTATGCAGCAATATCGGACGCCGAAAAGTCACATTAATCTGATTGGTTAGATAGACTGGATGATTGTTATCGAAGTGTTCGAAATTATCGATGCAGAAGTCACCGTAACGCTTAACAGTCTCTTTCATAACACAGGCAGCCGAATGGCAGTCTAAGAGCGTAGAAAGAATGCCACCGTTTACAAAGCCAAACCCATTGTCAAATTTTTCAGGCGCTGTCCAGGTCGCGATTACACCCTGATCAGTCGAATAGGATTTGATCTGCAGGCCATCGGCATTACCGGGACCGCAGCCAAAGCAAGTGCCGTTTGGATAATATTGGTCCTGTAATGATTGTTCCATTTAGGGTTTCCCCCATATTTTTTGCTTGCGATATTGAGCGTAATTGTAGTCGTATCCAGCATTTGGCATTGTGCGTAACCAAATGGGCTGTGTTCAAATAGGGGCTTGGCACGTGTACAGATCGACCTTCAATATAGAGTTGGCTCATGAATATTGCAGCGCTACTACAGAAATCAGCACGTAGCTTTGGTACATCACCGGCGGTGTCATACGCTACGGGTATCTATCTGACCTACAGTGAACTTGCCGATCGAGTGCAGCAACTCGCGGCCAGTTTTGTAAAACGATGTAATCTGAGGCGTGGTGACAGAGTAGGGATTGCCATGACCAATTGCCCCGCTTTTACAGAAGTACTCTATGCGATCTGGCATGCAGGATTGGTTGCCGTGCCGATGAATGCCAAGCTCCATCAGCGTGAGTTTGACTACATTATAGAAAATGCCGGTGTGCGTTTATGTATGGTTAACCGCGACCTAGAGGGGACAATTGGTCCATTGTGCAATTCAGTCGCACGTCTAGATCGGGTCGTCAGTGTCGACACTACTGACTACTCCGACTTGTTGACTTCGTCTGAGATTCCACTCCAGAGTGTGAATGCAGACGATCCGGCTTGGTTGTTTTATACCAGCGGTACCACGGGTAGGCCAAAGGGTGCGACTTTGTCGCATCGTAACCTTATGGTAATGACGCTCAGTTATTTTGCCGATCTGGAAAGTCTTTCGAACAGTGATTGCATCATCCATTCTGCACCTTTGTCCCATGGGTCGGGTATTTACGGCATCCCTCATTTGGCGAAGGCTGCCAATCAGGTGATACCTGAGAGTGGTGGGTTTGTCTTTGCACCAACCATGATCGTTCGACTACTGGCAGCGGGTGCTATAAGTGAGCCGGCACGAGCAAATCTTAGGACTATCATTTATGGCGGTGGACCCATGTATACCCAGGATCTGTATCAAGCATTAGATGTTTTTGGCCCACAACTCATTCAGATCTATGGGCAGGGAGAGTCACCAATGACCATCACCTACCTTTCCAAACGAATGCATGAACAAAAATCACACCCGAGATATTCTGAGCGAATGTCGTCGGTCGGTATCCCGCGGACGGATGTCGAGGTTGCGGTCGTTGAAGAAAGTGGACAGTTGGTCGCGGACAATCAACCGGGTGAGATTATCGTTCGGGGAGACGTTGTGATGACGGGATACTGGGAGAATCCAAAAGCGACCGCGGCGGCACTGAAAGATGGTTGGTTATATACAGGTGATGTTGGTGTGATTGATTCGGACGGTTTTTTGACATTGAAAGATCGCACCAAAGACATGATTATCTCCGGCGGTTCGAATATTTATCCACGTGAAGTCGAGGAGGTGCTGTTGCGCCATGATGCGGTTCTCGAGGCCTCTGTCGTTGGCCGTATCCATCCAGACTGGGGGGAAGAGGTGGTTGCTTTCGTAGTTCTTAAGCCCGACGTTAAGGCCAGCAAACAAGATCTGGACAAATTTTGTCTGGACAATATTGCCCGTTTCAAGCGCCCAAAAAATTACCGATTTCTGAAAAGTCTGCCAAAGAATAACTACGGTAAGATACTGAAAACAGTACTCCGCGAGCAGCTTGAATCTGATTCTAGCGAATCACCAGCAGTGAATTGAGTGCAAATCAGACTGTCTCAGTGTGCCAGAGCAGATAGAGTGCGAGTAGCGGGGTGTCGCCGGCGCGTACACCATGCAAGTCGTGAGGATTGTTGTAAAGCAGATTACCTGCTGATACGACTCGGTAGGAGTCACAGCCACCATAGCGCCAGCTGGCTGTGCCCGACAGTGTGAGATAAAGCTCAGGTGGTGGGTGGTTGTGCTCCGGATACGCGAGTTGCGGATCCATATAGAGTAGGCCAACCGTGTGGTGCTTTAAATTAAATAGATTGTTGAAAACACACAGTGCGATAGTGTTTCCCATGCCAGGTGTTCTAGGGGATTCAGTCCACGGTAGATCATCACAGAGCTGGATAAGTTGTTGTGCCAGGCGTGTATCGCGAGCTTTGCGCAGCTCACTGGAAGGTAGCATTGTTTCTGCTGGTGGCGATTTAGGAATAGCTGTACCGATGTCTTCGGAAAATCTAGTTACAGCAGATTCATGTTCGGGACATTCGGCACACACTCTCATGGCTCGAGCTACAGATAGCAAGAACTTACGGATCTGTTCAAAGGGCAGGTGGTCAGTACTGTTTGAAGGCGGCAAGTAACCCGAGACCTGTATGGGGTAAGGTTAGTGCATTGTAGCGCTGTTAGTTCGAAGTAGGTACTTGTAGCGATTGCTCAATGGGTTCAGAATTCTGCCGCCCGTGATGAACATTAGTCGGCCTACTTAATCTTGTTCTGATCTCAGTTGGCTAGAAACGGGCGCCAGTAATCGAAAAATCTACCTTTGTTACACCAGTAATTACCAGATTCAACATGTTTATCATTACCTAATTGGTCTCAAGAACTATTCAGTGAAAATTCAAAATTCTGCTCGGACTCAACCAACTTGGCTGCTCGTACTATTCGTATCGACTAGCGTTTTTGCCACTACGATCATTACCCCATCACTACCAGGTATTACGTTTGAATTTGGTGTAACTGCACACGAGACGCAAATGGTCATAACCGGTTTCCTGGCGGCTACGGCTGCTGGGCAACTGTTTTTTGGACCAATTTCTGATCGATTTGGTAGACGTCTACCTTTGTTGGTTGGGTTGGGGTTGTTTCTTGTTGGTTCAGTACTGGCTTTTTTTGCACCTAATTTGGATATTTTAGTTGCTGCGCGTTTGATTCAGGGTATAGGCGCTGCGGCGGCTATGGTTTTGTCCCGAGTCATTATTAATGATACCCATGCGCCCCGAGAGGCTGCCGCACGCATGGCTGCGGTGATGTCTGCAACTGCACTTGCTCCTATGTTCGCGTTCTCACTAGGTGGTGTTCTTTATGCTATTTTTGGCTGGCAGGGAGCTATCGGCGTTACTGTATTGTTAGGTGTTGTAGCTTTTGTATCTGCACTAATAGTTTTAAACGAGACACATCGGTTGCAAAAGACCCGACTAAGCGTTGGATCTGTTGCCCTTAACTATATCGGCCTCTTTAGTAATAGGCAGTTCATGTTGTTCGCCGGGAATCTTGGTTTTCAGGCATCGATTTTCTTTGCATTTGTATCATTTTTACCTTTTGCGTTCCATAAATTGGGTTACTCAGCTGCAGCCTTTGGATTTTTTGTAACGGTACTGCCTATTGGATTTCTGATTGGAAGCGCGGTTAGCCGAAACCTGACTCCTACGCACGGTATCTGTCGAATGGTACGGTCCGGTTCAGTTTTATCTATTCTTGCGACAGGAGTAATGGCTATGCTGGCTTTTGGTGAGTTCCGCTCGGTGTCGGCATTGTTGCTGCCCGCTATGCTGTTTGCTTTTTCTAACGGTTTAGTCGTCGCAAATTCTACTATGGGTGCGGTTAATGCCTCTCATAGGTCGGTCGCAGGATTTGCATCTGGGCTTGCGGGGAGTTTCCAGCTAGCTTTTGGCTCCTTAATCGCCTGGCTGACAATTTATCTCGGCGCGGCAGATGATGTGCGTATAGGCATCGTAGTGGTCTTCATAATGGCACTTGGAGGAACTTCACTTGCTTTTCTTATTGCACCGGACAGCCGGACTTCAGTAACCTCATGAGCGCAAGGGCTGTCATAATGGGATTAATGATGGGTGGAGAGGATCTAAACGAGCAGCATGGAAAACTATTCTGACGGTTATTAGATTTAAAGTACCAAATCGAGGGAGAACCACATGAATCAAAATGAGTCAGTACATGAGATATTGGGTGGACGTCCTACTGTACGATCGAAAAACGGAATAGTCGCTGCGGCACATCCTCTGGCGGCCAACGCAGGTGCCGATATCCTTCGAAAAGGTGGCAATGCATTCGATGCTGTAGCAGCGACCGCTGCAGCACTGAATGTGGTCGAACCCTTCATGTCTGGGCTTGCCGGCGCTGGTGGCGCTACATTTTTTCTTGCTGCTGACAGTGCAGTTGAGACCGTCGATTTCATTCCCCCGGTACCGGCAGGATTTGACCTTAACCAGGTAGACAAGGCAAAAACCGAAAGCGGATCAAGTGCCTCAGTTACCCCGGGAAATTTGGCAGGTTGGCACGCGTTGCAGAGTCGTTACGGCCGCCTGAATTTCGATGAGGTGTTGCAGCCAGCGATAAGACTAGCTAAGGACGGGTTCCCTGTTTCGAGTTTTTTTGTAGCCATGACTCGGAGCAGTATCGGGCGGATAAAAGATCCGGAGTGGCAACGAGTATTTCGAGTGGGGCAAGATTGGCAGACGGGACAGGTTTTACAGTTGTCGGATCTTGCTGCGACACTGGAGCAGATTGCAGCCGAGGGAATTAATTGTCTTTATGGCGGGGCTTTAGGTGAGAAGCTGGTGGCTCGAATTCAGTCTGACGGAGGAGCGATCGGCATGACCGATCTAGAGGCTGTCTCACCAATTTGGGAACCTCCAATATCAGCCACCTACCGTAACCGTCAGGTTAACGTACTGCCACCGCCGCAAGAGTCTTTTCAGATTCTTCTTAGTCTACGGATGCTCGAAGCATTTGATTTCGAAAGAAGGGACCTACTATCCGCCGACCACCTGGACTTGGTTTTTCGAGTGATTCGGATAGCTGCGGGTATACGAATCCAAAATAACCAGAAAAAAATTTCTGATATTGATGCACTGCTGTTGGATGTCGATGAACTGGTAGCGCGGGCAGGTGATGGAGAGCCAATAGTTGGACCCACTGAGAATTGGGCAAGTGGAGCGCCTTTTGATCGTTCAGCACTTAAGGAGCACACAACCTCAATGTCGGTTGCTGACAAAGAAGGTAACCTGGTCTGTCTGACAAACAGCTTGGGATCGCCTTACGGGTCCGGAGTGATGATACCGGGTACTGGAATTGTGATGAATAATTTTCTGAACTGGGGAGATCTGGATCCGAATTCTCCGAATGTGCTTACCGCAGGTCAGCGCGTGGCAATGTGTATGGCACCTTCTATTACAACTCATAATGGTCAAGGCATACTCGCTCTGGGAACACCGGGTAGCTACGGCATATTACAAACCACGGTTCAGGCTATGGTCGGTTACTTCGACTATGATCTTGAATTGCAGGACGCAATCAATATGCCGAGGGCTCGCATGCAGGATGGTGCCGAGGTTCAGGTCGAGAATCGGGTCAGTGATTCGGTCCGCAAAACGCTAGAGTCTCGTGGGCATCGAATTACTGTGTTGCCGGCATACTCTTGGGCTACCGGGGGTATGCAGGCTGTTTCGCGTGATCCAGAAAGCGGGGCATTGGCTGGTGCAGCGGACAACCGTCGTGACGGGGCAGCTATACCGGCGTAGTTCAAATGTCGGGAGTTGCCACTATGAAGGCTACAGGTCAAGCTGAGAACGTTCCAGCCACCAAAGGACCTTACTCATCGGGAGTCACCGCTGAGGAGGTCGTTGGGTCAATCAGGAAAGTGTTCAGCGATCCAGTTTGGTACAGGGATCGCCTTATGTGCCTTCATATCCATAATTAGACAGGTGGCGAGACCGTCAATCGGTGTCGATCCATCTTGCTTGATAATTTCATGCCGTAACACAAAGCTTTTGTGGCCGCGTTTAACCGGCGTTGTGATAATGCGCAGCGTTTCACCGAGAAAACATTCACCGCGATAGTTGTAATCAATATTGACTACGACTGTGCCGAACCCGGCTGGATCGAATACAGGCTGACCACATTTTTGATACCAGTCTTCCCGGGCAGATTCTAGGAATCTGACTGCCTGTACATGGTTGAGGTGCCCGAGCTCGTCGGTGTCTTTCTTTTCTACAGTGATGAAGCTTTCAGTTTTTATCGTTGTGTCTCCGGCGGCGGATAGTCGACCATCGCATGATCCTTGGTACAGCGGGTTAATTAGGAGCGATATGATAGTCGATTGTGGGCTGCATGAAAGCTAGCGTTGTCGGTGTTAGTAGCGTGGGTGTAAGCTTGTGTTATGAACGATGAATTACCAGAAGTTCTCACTTTGGGTCACCCGAAACTGGCCCAACCGTCTGTTCGTGTTGATCTGGAGGATATCAAAACTGACTTGTTCCAGGAACGACTGGCGCTACTCGAACGCGGGCTGAAGCACTATGGTGCAAACGGTATTGCTGCGCCGCAACTTGGATGGTTTGAGCGGTATTTCTTGATGCGAGATCCATCCGGATCAGGCGCGTTGGTCTATTGGATCAATCCAGAGCTCAAGATTCTCGATCCAGAATTGGTCTGGTACTGGGAGGGATGCCTGTCTGTCCCAGGCCTGAAGGCGTATGTTGGTCGGCCCCGTGGGATCAAGGTCGATGGTTATGACCGGTATGGTCGCCCACTCAGTCATGAGTTCGGAGACTGGGAAGCCCATCTATACCAGCATGAGCATGATCACCTGGACGGTATCCTGTTTCCTTATCGGGTGGCTGATCCTCGGCACATGGTGACCGCCGATGAACTTAAGCAGCGAGATAACTGGCCTGATGACTGGCCTGTGGCTGGTGCACGTGAAGCGCCCATTAGAGTGGTGAACCCAGACGGTTAAAAAATGAACGCTGTTGGTTTTCGGGACTTGTTTGAATTCAGATCGGGAGGAACGATGGTATGAGTAAACGTTCCAGAAAGTTGGGTGGCCTCGAGATTTTTCGAGTGCTGGAATTAGTGACACCGTTTAGTCCGTCTCATTTTTTTCCGGAGACCACCGAAGAAGATTGGGCACCGCATCGACACTGGCTCGAGCCCGAGGCGTTGGATCCCGAAACCGATCAACTACTGTTTCCTATGCAGAGTTACGTAGTTCGTACTTCACACCACACCATCTTGATTGATTCATGTGTGGGTAATGACAAGGATCGACCCACGCGACCGCATTGGCATTTGAAAACGGACGATACCTATCTCAACGCATTGGCTGAGCATGGGATAGCTCCTGAGGCGATCGATTTTGTCATGTGTACTCACCTGCACTCTGATCATGTGGGTTGGAACACCCGACTCGACAATGGTCGCTGGGTGCCAACTTTCCCAAATGCCCGGTATATATTTTCAAAGAAGGAACTTGAAGCCTGGCGGGATGTTGGGCATGAGAAATTCTCGAGGACGCCGTTCGAGGATAGCGTGCTTCCAGTGCTGGAGGCCGGACGAGCCGAACTCGTCACTGATGACTATGCTCTTGACGATGAGGTCTTCCTGGAATCGACACCCGGACATACACCTGGACATGTCGCAATATCGCTAAGGTCGAAGGGAGCATCAGCCGTAATGTGCGGCGACCTGATGCATTCTCCAATTCAGTGTCTGCATCCCGAGTGGACAGCGTGGCCGGACTGGGATGCAGAGCAAGCGAAGCAAACGCGATACGCCTTTCTGGATCGCTACTGTGAGAGCGATACCTTGATCTGTACTGCGCACTTTCCGCTGCCCTCAGCCGGTCATATCATTCGCTCAGAGGAGGCTTGTCGCTTTGTCTATGACGAAGTAGAGTGGTAAGAGCTTATATTCAGTTTATACTGATCGTGTGCCGCCGAATCAGCTGTTAGTCGCTCACAACTTCTTTAAACCGGCGCAAGGTCTCGATCTGATCGTCAAAGTTGGGAATACGGTACATCGGATAGAGCATCACGATGTCGGCCCCTAGCTTGCGCCATCCTTCAACAGCTGCGCTCCATTTATCAGGATCCGGCATATCCATTCGCAGCCAGCCTTCAATACCAAAGGCATTTCTATCTCGTCCGCAGTTACTCAGATGATTTTGCAGTAGCTCAAGTTTAGTCTCTGCCTCGTGGTCTGGTGCGATGATCGGCATCCACCCATCACCAATTTGTGCTGCACGCTTTACAACCGCGTCTGAACTGCCGCCAAACCAGACTGGGATCGGACGTTGCACCGGGCGTGGCGTGATATTGATTTCATTGAGTTGGTGGAATCGGCCCTCGTAGGTAACCAGGTCGTCACACCAGAGTTTCTTAAGTACCTCGACTTGTTCACGTTGTCTTACGCCTCGGGTCTTCCAGTCTTCGTTTAATGCCTCGTACTCAACATGATTCCAGCCCACCCCGATACCAAGACGTAGTCGACCACCGCTGAGTATGTCTACTTGTGCTGCTTGCTTGGCTACCACACCAGTCTGGCGCTGGGGCAGAATGAGCACGCCACTTGCTAGGCCGATTGTCGTGGTGACACCGGCCAAATAGCCTAAGGTCACAAAGGTCTCGTGAAACGAATCCTGTTCTGTGTATAGCGGTGACCAGCCGTCGCGTGCCGTTGCCCCAAAAACGTGATCGGGTACTTCGATGTGGTCGTAGCCCAGTCCTTCGGCAGCTTGGGCCCAGTCACGAACTTGTGTTGGGTCTGTTCCGATGTCGCGGGTTGGAAACCACGCACTAATTTGCATAGTTGTGCTCCTGGCGCTTATCTCACTATAGATAAACCTTAACTGATATTCGCTAATTTTGGGTAATAGAAAATCGGTCCCAAGCTGGTATTTGGATATTTGCGGTTCGGGGTTTGAAAGTCTATGGTTTAAATTGGGCTGAAATTCAAGGATAGGGCTGCCGTGACTGTAGTAAATTGAATCTGGAGGCATGTAATGACGAAAAACTATGTTGATCCAACTCGAGATGCTTTTAGAGCTTTTCGCTCTCTCAATGGTGAGGGCGAAATTCATATGCTCAACCTCGTTCGGTTACGGCAGACTGCGGTATATCCGCAGCAGCATGCCTGGCACGGCCAGGGACTGAGCGGTGAGGAAGCATACCGGGCCTACGGCGAGGAGAGTGGGCCAATTCTCAAAGCGGTGGGCGGTTCAATCGCCTACAGCGCGAACTTTGAATTTGTTCTCATCGGCCCAGACAGCGAGCGCTGGGATATTGTATTTATTGCCCAGTACCCATCTACCGACGCGTTCGTTTCGATGGTTAAGAATCCCGATTATCAGCAAGCTGTGGTGCATCGGCAGGCAGCAGTGTGTACTTCCCGGTTGATTCGGCTCTCACCCAAGAAAGCCGGGGATCTGTTTGGCTGAATAACCCTAAAGGCACATGCACGTGGGGGTGTGGATTATTCAGTGGGCGATTGGACTGACTCGGGTCGTGGCTGATTCACCGGTTTTTTTGCCAGCAGAAAAAAGACAGCGCCGAACAAAGCGCTGATCGCCAGGGTCGTGAACGCGCTGACATAGTTACCTGTACGGTCTGCCATGTAGCCGGCATACAGCGGACCAAGCGCCATGCCCATCATCACGATTAAAGACGACCATCCCATGATGACACCGAAATTAGACGCACCAAAATAGTCAGCTCGAATCGCCTGCATCAGCGGCCCGCGCGTTCCCCAGGCAATGCCGTGTAGCACAGCAAAGCCGATAACCATCCAAATGTTGTGCGCATAGGCGAGCAGCAGCAGACCTGCGGCATGAAACCCCATGCAAGCGGTAACGATCAATCGTTTATCGAATCGGTCACCCAGAAATCCAGCGCTAACCAGGCCGATGATCTGCATGGCAGTCATCAGTGAGACGACCAGACCCGCCGTCGTCAACGAATAACCCAGTTGTCCGTTTACGTGGAGAATGAGGTGAACCATGACGGCGCCGATAATCAGTAAAGAGGTGCCGTGGCCGAGCGACATAAACCAGAATGCTCTGGTTCTCAAAGCTTCCCGGGCGGTGAAATCAGCCCGCCTGTATGCCGGTGTGTTTGTGGGATTCTGGCTCATCGCCGACAGTGTCGGCCCCTGGTATGGGATCCCGTCGGGGGTTTCACCGATGTCCTCTGGTCGGTGGTCGATAATTCGTGTCAGTGGCCAGGCCACTATCAGGACGATAATGCCTGAAGCCGCTGCAGTGATGCGCCAACCTACTGTTTCCAGCGAAAAGATTGTGATGGGCACAAGCATTCCGCCAAACGAAAATCCGAACTGTGACAGTGCCAGCGCCTTTGCCCGGTGTTTTGAAAACCAGTTGACCAGTGCTGTGGTGACAGAGAGAAATCCACCGAGGCTGGTGCCGAGCGCGATGAAAAAGAAATAAACATAGAACTCGATGATCGAATCGATTTGACTGAATCCAATCAGCCCCAACCCGAAAATGACCAGACCCCAGCGAATGACTGCCCGTGGTCCATACCGGTCGATCATCCAGCCCTGGATCGGCCCGAGCAGACCGCTTTCGAGTCGGGCAAGGGCAAAGGCTCCGGCCAACAGCGCCTTGCTCCAGCCGAATTCATCCTCTATCAGAAGAAAGTAAGCACCGAATGCCTGAAAGAACAGGATGGCTCCCGTGAACTGAACAAGGCCGCCGGCGCCAACCACCCACCAACCCCGAAATATGTGACCTTGTGGACTGAAGATCTGGTGTAGTGAGCGGGTGAGTTGTTTCAGAGAATTCGCTCCGGTCGATCCAGCGCACCGTGCAAAGTTGAAGTCGGGAGTTCAGTGTGGTCGCACTGCTGCCCTCGCGATGCCTGTTGTGCGGGATGTTTGGCGATGGCCGGGTGGGTTACGGTGTTTGTCGGTTCGTTGCTACTGTCCAGCATCAGGCCGCCTTCGGGATGGCGACATCGGCTGCAATCTTGTAGGAATGACATCTTGCGCTGTGGTCATAGATCTGGGCAGAAATTATCAGCTCATCGGCAGCTGTGAGCGCTATAAAGGCTTCGAGTTCCCGGCACACAGTTTCGGCAGATCCAACCATTGAAGCTGTTTGTAATTCGTCGAGCATCATCTTTTCGTGGGGGTTGATCCTGCTTTCCAGGTTTTCGACCGGTGGTGGTAGTGGGCCGGGTTGCCCGCGCCGGAGGTTCAAGGTGGACTGTAGTGCCGAGCTGCGCAGTAGCCAGGCTTCATCGTCAGTTTCGGCGGCACACACATTGCAGCCTAACATGACGTAAGGTTCAGCCAGTTGTGCAGAAGGTTCGAATCGCTGTCTGTAGATCTCTATAGCCTGCAGCATGGCAGCTGGGGCAAAGTGAGAAGCGAAAGCGTACGGTAGGCCCAGTGCCGCAGCCAGCTGGGCGCCATAGAGACTCGACCCCAGAATCCAGATGGGAACCTCCAGCCCGTTACCCGGAACTGCTGTAACACGCTGGCCGGACTGGCTGGGCCTAAAGTAGCTCTGTAGTTCCTGTACATCGCGTGGAAACTGGTCTACATCGCCAGCGAGATTGCGTCGAAGTGCGTAGGCCGTGAATTGATCAGTGCCCGGTGCCCGGCCGAGCCCGAGGTCGATTCGACCCGGGTATAGAGATTCGAGAGTGCCGAACTGTTCTGCAATGACCAGCGGTGCATGATTCGGCAGCATGATACCGCCGGCTCCAACGCGGATAACTTGTGTTCCACCGGCAATGTGACCGATGACGACTGCGGTAGCGGCGCTGGCAATGCCCGCCATGTTGTGATGTTCCGCAACCCAGTAACGGTTGTAACCTAGATTTTCTGCCCGGCGTGCAAGGTCCAGGCTGTTACGAAGTGCTTGGTCGGCGTGGCTGCCCTGTGTGATTGGAGAGAGATCCAGTACGGATAGCAGAGCCATGGTTAGAGTATCGCCTGTTGTGTTGATCGAGGTTGGATCAGACCACGCCGTGTAGCCTCAATCAGTTGTCTGAATTCTTCCAGGCTGCCTGTAGTTGACCCGTAGATCGAAAGTTGTTTGGAGAAAAGCCGCTGAATGTCAGCCGACGGATGACCGCCTGTTGTTGCCCCGCAGGTTACGAGCCGACCGCTACGGCGTAGGGAGCGAAGGCTGTCCCCCCAACTCGCTTCTCCGACAGTGTCAACGACCATGTCGACCCCCTCGCCACCGGTCAGTGCGATCACCTGCTTGGCAACCTTACCTGTGTTGTAGTTGATACCGAAATCTGCGCCGAGACCGTTGGCCCACTTGAGTTTTTCGTCACTCGAGGACGTTACGATTGTCTGGGCACCCACCATTTTTGCCATCTGCAGGCAGGCCGCAGCAACACCGCCGCCGATACCAACTATCAGAACAGTCTCGGCTGATTTAAGTGGATCGCGGCCGAACAGCATCCGCCAGGCAGTCAGGTAGGCCACGGGCAGTGTGGCTGCTGCTTCCCAACTCAGGTTGTCGGGTTTGGGCACAAAGCAGTGTTCAGGCATAGCAATCAGCTCAGCAAAAGAACCGTGTCGGGTCTCTCCGGAAATACTGAATGTACCGCAGTTGGCCTGATCGCCGGCCTGGCAGGCACGGCACCGGCCGCAGCTGGCCATGGGGTAAAGC
>LUMW01000156.1_pt1 | contig 22411 bp, 19 predicted proteins | sample 729761 | NCBI WGS metagenome assembly LUMW01 (sample SAMN03860302, study PRJNA289734) | marine metagenome | biome: seawater column; feature: ocean; material: water; isolation source: Red Sea water column Station 192 - depth 500m | place: Saudi Arabia: Red Sea | collected 2011-10-15 | depth 500 m
GTGTGAACGTACGCACGACGACCTCCTCTCGGTGGCTACCGACGCAGCGACTGCTTGCTGGCGCCGCGCATCATAGGAGTGATCCGACCCTGAGTCCCTCCAGGACGGCCTCCTCGGCGGTCCTGGGGTTGACGCAGTCGCCGACGGCGTGGACCTCGGCGATCCGGCCGTCGAGTGCATCGAGGAGCCGGGTCTCGCTGCGGTGCCCGTAGGCGAGGACGAGGGTGTCGACACCCTCGAGCAGGACCGGCTCCTCGGTCATGACGTGCTGGAGGTAGACGGTGTCGGCGTCGGCGCCCCGGAGCCGCAGGTAGGGGAGGACGTCGACCCCCTCCCGGTGCAGCCGGCCGGCCAGCTCGTGGCGGAGGTAGCTCTGGAGCGACTGCCCCATGGCCTCGCCGTTGACGCAGAGCCGCACCCGGCAGCGGTGCCCGATCCGCAGCAACTCGGCGACGCCGGGGCCGACCCAGTCGCAGCGCCAGTCGGCGACGACGACGTCCCGACCGGGCTGGGCCTCGCCGCGGATGACCTCCCAGGCGGTCACGACGTGGGCGCCCTCGAACCACGCCGGGTCGGGCCGGTGGGGCAGGGCGCCGGTGGCGAGGACGACGGCCTCGGGGGCCGCCTCGACCAGCAGGTCGGTGGTGGCCTCGACGCCGGTGTGCACGTCGACACCGGCGGCGCGGACCTCGCGTTCGAGGTTGGTGACGATCCCGCCGAACTCGGCGCGGCCGGGCAGTGCCTCGGCCAGCAGGGCCTGGCCGCCGAGGCGGGACGCCCGCTCGTAGAGGGTGACCTGGTGGCCGCGCTCGGCCGCGACGGCCGCCGCTTTCATGCCGCCGGGGCCGCCGCCCACGACCACGACGTGCCGTCGGGTGGCCGCTGGTGTCCGGCTGCCGTAGGCGAGTTCCCGGCCGGTCTCGGGGTGCTGGATGCACGACACGGGGAACCCGCCCGGCCGGTGGCCGATGCACGCCTGGTTGCAGGCGATGCAGGCCCGGATCTCGTCGGCCCGGCCGTCGGCGGCCTTGGTGGCGAACTCGGGGTCGGCGATGAAGGCCCGGGCCATGGCGATCACGTCGGCGTCGCCGTCGGTGAGCGCCCGCTCGGCGTCCTGGGGCTGGTTGATGCGACCGCAGGCCAGGACCGGGACGGACACGGCCTCGCGGATCGCCCGGGCCGCCGGCAGTGCCGCCCCGGTCGGGGTGAACATGGTGGGCACGATGTGGCTGGCCCCGGCGAGGGTGTGCGTGCCGCCGGTCGTGACGCTGACGTAGTCGCAGAGGCCGGCCTCGGCGAGCGCCCGGCAGGCCTCGACCGAGTCCTCGAGGCGCAGGCCGTCGGGGTCCCGGTCCTCGGGCACGATCCGGAAGCCGACCACCGGTCCGTCACCGACCGCCTCGCGGATGGCGGCCAGTGTTTCGGCCAGGAACCGCCGTCGGTTCTCGGGCGAGCCGCCGTGGTCGTCGGTGCGGTGGTTCGTGCGGGGGCTGAGGAACTGGGCGTGCAGGTAGCCCATGCCGACGAGCACCTCGACGCCGTGGCAGCCGGCCCGGACCACCCGCTCGGCGGCGGCGGCGAAGTTGCCGACCATCTCGTCGATCATCGCCACCGTCATCTCCCGGGGCACGATGTGGAACCGCTCGTCGGGCAGTGCCGACGGGGCGACGGCGACGTCGCGGCTGCCGTCGAGCGAGTTCATGCGGGCCCGGCCCTCGTGGTACAGCTGGCCGAAGAAGCGGCAGTCGTGGGCCTCGCAGAGTTCGACCATGCGGCGCAGCGGCTCGATGCAGTCGTCGGTGGCGGCGCAGCCGTTCGGGTAGGTCTGGCCGGGGATGGGCACGACGTGGTGGGCCTCGGAGACCACCAGGCCGACGCCGTTGCGGACCCGGGCCTCGTAGTAGGCGAGGACGTCGTTGCCGAAGGTGCCGCCCTCGGTCATCCCGGTGCCGTGCGGGGCGAGGCAGATGCGGTTCTTCAGCCGCAGGCTGCGGAGGTCGATCGGCGAGAACAGGCGTGGGAACTGGCCGTCCGTCATGGTCGCCTCGCTGCGATCGGGACGCCGGCCGGGCGGCCGGAGCGGCACAGTATGGCCGACCCGCCGGAACGGCGTTGACCATCGACCGGCGGGTAGGCGCGTCGCCGGGCCGCCGTTAGCCTCCCCGCTGCGGGGTGGAGCAGTCTGGTAGCTCGTCGGGCTCATAACCCGAAGGTCGCAAGTTCAAATCTTGCCCCCGCCACCAGGTGAGAGGCCCGGAATCCCAACGGTTCCGGGCCTTTCTCGCGTCCGGGCCATGGTTTCAGCCCATGCCCCCCATGCCCCCCATGTCGCCCATCTCGCCATCCATGTCGCCACCCATGCCGTCCATCGGCATGTCCATCTTCATGACGGCGTCCGGGTCGAGTCCCGGGGCGACGCCCGGATCCACGAGGATCGCCACCGCCCACACCAGGGCCACCGCCCCGACCACGCGGGCGAAGCGCTCGCCGTGACGCCAGTGCTTCTCGACGGCGATCACCAGCGCCAGGCCCACCATGGCGGCCACGTTCATCGCCCCGAAGGCGACCATCAGCACCATCAGCGCCCAGCAGCAGCCGAGGCAGAACAGGCCGTGGTGCGCCCCGGCCCGCAGGTCCCGCAGCGGTCCCCGGAAGCCGAGGTAGTGCATGAGGTGCCCCAGCGGGCTGCGGCAGTGCTCGAGGCAGCGCATCTTGGCGGGCGTCAGCTGGTAGAGCCCCGCTCCGGCGAAGCAGGCCACCGCCACCCCCTGCGCCAGGCCCGGCCGGTCGGCGGCCAGGTCGCCGAACACGTCGGCCACGGCGAAGGCGACCACGCCCGTCGCCGCCCACGCCACGAGGTAGCCGCCGGCGAACGCCGTCAGCCGCGGCGCGCGGTGGTCGGTGATGGTTCGCTCGTAGAGCAGCGCCAGGGGCGCCATCGCCGAAAGCATCATCGCCGCCATCATCAGTGCCCACATGCCGACGAACGACGGGAACGACATCCCCATCGTCCCGGGCATGCCCCACAGGCCCATGTCCATCCGGACGGCCCAGAGGATCGTCGCGACCCAGCAGGCCGCGCCGACGACGTGGATGGCCGCGCCGGAACGTGAGGCGCGGTTCGCCGGCGCTGCCGGCGCGGGAGTCAGGCTGCCCAACTGAACGGGTTGGAGAAGCCGCTCAGGCCCTCCCCGCCGAACGAGATGCCCATCAGCGACACCGACGACGTCGACACCGGTGCCACGCCCATCACCGGGCCGGCCGGGTGGGCGTCGACCCCGTGCAGTTCGACGACGTCGCCGGAGCCGTTCACGTGCGGGCGGCCGGTGAACGAGGTCGAGTCGCCGATGGTGACGGTGTGCTCGCCGTCGACGGTCGTGATCGAGATCGGGTGCTGCTCGATCCCCATGAAGTTGCCCAGCAGCGGGCCGAGGGCCGCCGGCGGCCCGCCCAGCGAGCCGCTCACCACGGCGCCGAGGGCCGCGACCTGCGCCTCGTCGGCACCGTCGTCGATGATCAGGCCGACGTTCCAGCCGCCCTCCGACATGAGGGCCGGGGCGTCGATGATCAGTGCGAACGAGCGACCGGACATGTCGGTGCCCTCGATCTCGCCCGACTCGATGGCGAACGCCAGGTTGGCGTTGCACCGCTCGGTGGTCGCCGGGTACTGCATCAGCGACCACGTGCACGGACAGGTCGCGGTGCACGAGCAGTTCTCGTAGTACATCCCACTCAGGTTCCACGCCATGGTCGATCTCCCCCTGTCGTCCGGCGGTTGGCGCCATGGAGTCTCGCGCACAACCGTGTGAGCGTCCATGAGAACGGCGACCCGACCAAGTGGGAGGAGGTTCGTCTACTCCCCACTCGGGGTTACACGGGGAGGTGGGGGAACCAGTCCTCCCGGAGGCGCTGGCCGTCGACCATGCCGTGGCCGGCGAACGGCGGCGAGGTCCGGCCGGACCGCTGCACGTAGCGGGCGTCGTCACCGACCACCCGCAGCGAGAACGCCCGGCGCAGGCCCGCCGTCCCCCGGGCACCGTGCACGACATTGAAGTGGAAGGCCACGGCATCGCCCGGTTCGACCGCCCACTCGAGCACCTCGAACCCGTCGTCGTCGGCGTCCGGGTCGGGTATCGGCCGGTAGCCGCCGTCCTCGGCGTCGGCGTCGCCGCCGTAGAACCCCTCGCCGGTCGCCCACACCACCGGATGGACCGCCGTGTCCCAGCGGTGAGAGCCCCGGACGATCCGCAGCGTCGACTCGACCGGCACCGGGTCCAGGGGAACCCAGAAGCTGACCGTCTGCGGCCCCTCGACGAAGTAGTAGGGGGCGTCACTGTGCCACGGCGTGTGCCGGGGAGCCCCCGCCTCCTTCACCAGCACGTGGTCGTGGAACAACTGCACCGTGTCGGAACCCATCAGGGCCGCCGCCAGCCTCCCCACCCCCGACTCGAAGGCGAAGCGCTCGAACTCGGGGATCCGGTCCCAGTTGCAGTAGTCGTCCCAGAACCGCCCGGGGTCGCCGGCCGTGCCGTTGTCGTTGAAGAACCGGCTGGGCTCGGCCTCGTTGCGGGCCACGCCGTCGGCCAGGACGTCCACCCAGTCGGCGAACACGCCCCGCAGGCACACGGCGCCGTCGTCGGCGAACGCCGCCACCGCCTCCTCGTCGACCAGCGCCTCCACGCCGGGAGCCTACGGGCGGCGCACCGGCTGGTCAGTCGTAGACGAGGGCGCCGTCGTCGAGGTCGGCGTCGGGGATGTCGTCCCTGTCCGCCCAGTAGTCCTGGGTGTGGCGCCACGGCTGGTCCGCCCCCTGGCGGGGGAGCAGGTGCATCGAGCGCATCAGGTAGCCGGGGTTGAAGTCCTCGGGATCGACCCACGGCAACAGGTCCATGTCGGCGTCCTCGGGCCGCAGGGCCGGCGTGACGACCGTGGCGCCCCGCTCGTCCATGTGGCGCAGCAGCCGGCAGACGAAGTCGGCGATCAGGTCGGCCCGCAACGTCCAGCTGGCCCGGAAGTAGCCGAACACCCACGCCATGTTCGGGATGCCGGTGAACATCATCCCCCGGTAGCCGACCGTCGAGGCGAAGTCGAGCGGCTCGCCGTCGATCGTGAACGGGATGTCGCCCAGCACGCTCAGGTCGAAGCCGGTGGCGGTCACGACGATGTCGGCGTCGAGGTGGTCGCCCGACGCCAGGGCGATCCCGGTCTCGGTGAACGACTCGATCTCGTCGGTCACCACCGAGGCGTCGCCGTCGGCGATCGCGTGGAACAGGTCGCCGTTCGGGATCAGCGCCAGGCGCTGCCGCCACGGCCGGTACGACGGCGTGAAGTGCGGGCTCAGCTCGTAGTCCTCGCCGAGGACCTCCCGGATGCCGTTGAAGAGCTCCTCCCGGACGAGGTCGGGGAAGTGCTTCGAGGCCTGGACGATCTGCTCCTGGTCGTGGAGGATCTTGCGGCGCACGATCTCGTGGATCCACTCCTCGGGGACGTCGAGCTCGCGGAGGGTGTCGGCCAACTCGTGGCTGTTCGGGCGGGCGTAGAAGTAGGTCGGCGACCGCTGCAGCATCGTGATGTGTCCGCAGTCGGCGGCTATGGCGGGGATGAGCGTGGCGGCCGTGGCGCCGGAGCCGATGACCACCACCTGCCTGCCGGCGTAGTCGAGGTCGTCGGGCCAGGTCTGGGGGTGGACGATCTCGCCGCCGAACCGGTCCATCCCGTCCCATTCTGGGGTGTAGCCCTCGGCGTGGCGGTAGTACCCCTGGCACATCCAGAGGAAGTTCCCGGTGAACCGGAGTTCCTCGCCGGTGTCGCCGCGGGTGACCTCGAGTGTCCAGCGCCGCTCCTCGCTGGACCAGGTGGCCGACGTGATCGAGTGCCGGTAGCGGATGTGGCGGTCGAGGTCGTTCTCGTCGATGACCTCGCCCATGTAGGCGAGGATCTCCTCGGCGGTGGCGATCGGTGGGCCGGTCCAGGGCTTGAACCGGTACCCGAAGGTGTAGAGGTCGCTGTCTGAGCGGATGCCCGGGAACGTGTGCGTGCGCCACGTGCCGCCGAAGGCCTCCATGGCCTCGAGCACGACGAACGAGGTGTCCGGGCGTTGGTCCCGCAGGTGGTACGCGCCCCCGATGCCGGAGATGCCGGCGCCGACGACCAGGACGTCGAAGTGTTCCGCCTCGGGCACTGCCACGGGAGAATCGTCACGCGTCGTCGCCCGCGATGCCCAGTCCGCCGATGGCCCGGTCGTTCGACCAGCGGTGCGAGGATGCGTCGATGTCCGACCCGCCAGTCGTCAGGATTCCCGGTCGGGTCCGTGCCCTGCTCGTGGCCTACTTCCTGACGGCGTTCGTCGTGATCGGACAGGTCACGATCCTCGGCAAGCAGGTCTACGACATGACCGGGCGGGAACTCGACCTTGGCCTGCTCGGCCTGGCCGAGTTCCTGCCGGTGGCGTTCCTGGTCCCGCTGGCCGGGACGTTCGCCGACCGCTTCGACCGCCGTCGGGTGTTCGGCGTGGCGCTGGTGGCCGAGGCGGTCGGATCGCTGCTCCTCTTCGCCTATGTCGACTCGGAGCCCACGTCGGTGCTGCCGATCTTCCTCGTGGCCGGCCTGGTCGGCGCGGCCCGTGCGTTCGCCTCGCCGGCCGGTCGGGCGCTGCTGATCGACCTGTCGCCCATCGAGGTGGTCGGCCGCGTGGTGGCCCTCGAGTCGGTCGCCTTCCAGGCGGGGATCATCGCCGGGCCCGTGGTGTTCGGGTTCCTGTTCGTCGTCGACGAGGCCCTGCCGTACCTGGCGGGCGCCGGGGCACTGCTGCTGGCGTTCGGCATCGTCGCCCTGGCGCCGGCGTCCGGCGTGCGCCGACTGGACGTCCCGGTGACGGGACGAGCGTTCCACGAGGCGCTCGAGGGGCTGCGGTTCATCCGGCGCAGCCCGATCCTGCTCGGCGCCATGGGGCTCGACCTGTTCGCCGTCCTGTTCGGTGGCGCCGTCGCCCTGCTGCCAGCCATCGCCGAGGACCGCCTCGGCGTCGGGGCGGTCGGGCTGGGTTGGCTGCGCGCGGCGGTCGGGATCGGCGCCGGCGTCGTCGCGGTCACCCTGTCGATCCGGCCCCTGAAGCGTCGCCTGGGCCGCACGCTGCTGTCGGTGGTCGGCGTGTTCGGCCTGGGGACGATCGTGCTCGGGTTCAGCCGCAGCTATGCCCTGGCCTTCGTCGCCCTGCTGGTGCTCGCCGGCGCCGACGCCGTCTCGATGTTCATCCGCCTCACCCTCGTCCCCCTGGCGACGCCGGAGGAGATGCGGGGCCGGGTGCTGGCCGTGGAGAACGTGTTCATCGGTGCCTCCAACGAGCTGGGTGCGGCCGAGTCGGGCGCGACCGCGGCGCTGATGGGGCTCGTTGGCGCCGTCGTCTTCGGCGGTGCGTGCACCCTGGTCGTGGTGGCGCTGTGGTGGCGCCTGTTCCCCGCCCTGCGCGACCTCGACACCTTCGAGGAGGTGCTGCCGGCGGCCCGGGAGTGAGCGCCGCCGGCGTCGGGATCGTCGCCAACGTCGCCCTCCCCATCGCCCGGGCCGTCGTCGCCGGACCGCGGTTTCGACGCCGGACGCCGACTGCCGTAGCGTCACCAGCGACCCCGAGGAGCATCCGGTGACCGAACCCGCCAGCCGCCCGAGCAACGTCTGCGTCGTCCTGCTGGACTCGCTCAACCGGCACCTGCTCGGCGCCTACGGCGGCACCGAGTTCGCCACCCCCAACCTGGACCGCTTTGCCGCCGACCACGCCACCCGGTTCACCCGCCACGTCACCGGGTCCCTGCCGTGCATGCCGGCCCGCCACGACATCCTCGTCGGCGCCCTCGACTTCCTCTGGAAGCCATGGGGGTCGATCGAGGCCTGGGAGCAACCCGTCACCCGGGTGCTCCGCGAGGCCGACGTGACCACCATGCTCGTCACCGACCACCCGCACCTCTTCGAAGCCGGCGGCGAGAACTACCACACCGACTTCAGCGGCTGGGACTATGTGCGGGGCCACGAGGGCGACCCCTGGCGTACCCACCCCGACCCCACCTGGGTCGGCGCCCCCGCCATGCCGGCCCGCACCGGCGGCTGGTGGTGGAAGCAGCTCACCGGCGCCGACCGGGTCGACCGCGGCTACGACCGCTCCCGCACCTTCTTCCGGGAGGAGGCCGACTACCCGGGGCCCCGGACCATGACCGAGGCCGCCCGCTTCCTCCGCGAGGCCACCCCCCACCACGACCGCTGGTTCCTGTTCGTCGACGAGTTCGACCCCCACGAGCCCTTCGACACCCCGGCGCCCTGGGCCGGCCGGTACGAGGACGAGCCCTGGGACGACGAGTGGATCATCTGGCCGCCCTACGCCGACGGCGCCATCAGCCGTGGCCAGCTCACCGAGCGCGAGGGCCGCCACATACGCGCCAACTACGGGTCGAAGCTCTCCATGATCGACCACTGGTTCGGCCGCGTCCTCGATGCCTTCGACGAGGGCGGCCTCTGGGACGACACCGCCCTCGTGGTCTGCACCGACCACGGCCACTACCTCGGCGACGAACGCGACGGCCGCGACATCTGGGGCAAGCCCAACGTCCCGCAGTTCGAGCCGCTCGGCCACACCCCGCTCCTCGTGGCCTGGCCGGGCCGGCCCGGCGGCGGCACCTGCGACGCGCTCACCACCAACGTCGACCTGTTCGCCACCCTCACCGACGTGTTCGGCGTCGACGTCGACCACCGCACCCACGGCCGGTCGCTGGCGCCGCTGCTCACCGGCGAGGCCGACCGCATCCGGGACTGGGCGCTCGGCGGCATGTACGGCCGATGGGTCCAGGTCACCGACGGGACCACCAAGTACGCCCGTTCATCGGTCGACGACAACTTCCCGCTGTCGATGTGGTCCAACCGCTGGTCGACCATGCCGCTCCACATCGCCGGCTTCAACGAGCTGCCCGCCCCCGACGACCGGGCCTGGCTGGACCACATGCCCGGCAGCGCCGTCCCGGTCATCCGCCAGCCCTTCCAGCCGGGCGACATGCTCCCGTACTGGGTGGCCGGCGCCAGCAGCGACCGGCACCACCTCTACGACCTCGACCTCGACCCCGACGAGCAGGAGAACCGGGTCGGGGAGTCGCTCGAGGCCGACCTGCTCGACCTGCTCCGCACCGCACTCCTCGAGGTCGAGGCCCCCGACGAGCAGTTCCAACGACTGGGGATCGCATGAGCGCCGCGCTCGAGATCCGTCCGCTCACCGCCACGCTCGGCGCCGAGGTCGTCGGCGTCGACCTGGCCGACGTCGACGGCTCCACGCTGGACGCCATCCGGCAGGCGTGGCTCGACCACAAGGTGCTCGTGCTGCGCGACCAGCACATCACCCGCGAGGAGCACATCGCCTTCGGACGCCGCTTCGGCGACCTCGAGATCCACCCGTTCGCCACCGGCACCCTCGGCGACGGCGGCCACGACGAGATCGTCCAGATCACCTCGAAGCCCGAGCGCCTGGTCGCCGCAAACACCTGGCATTCGGACGTGACGTGGCGGGAGGAGCCGTCCATGGGCTCGATCCTGCGCGGGGTCGTGATCCCGCCCGCCGGGGGCGACACCTGCTTCGCCGACACGGCGGCCGCCTACGAGCGCCTGCCCGACGACTGGAAGGACCGGGTGGACGACAAGGTCGCCGTCCACGACTTCGTCAAGACCTTCGGCAGGGGCGTGCCGCCCGAGAAGATGGAGGAGATGCGGGCCACCTACCCGCCGGCCCGCCACCCGGTCATCCGAACCCACCCCGAGACCGGCGCCCGGGGCATCTACACCAACCGCCAGTTCACCTCGCACGTCGAGGGCGTCGACGACGAGGAGAGCGAGGCGATCATCAACCGGCTGGAGCGGGCGATCCTCGACCCGAGCGTCCAGTGCCGCGTCCGCTGGCAGGTCGACACGTTCGTGATGTGGGACAACCGGGCGGTCCAGCACTTCGCCACCGACGACTTCTGGCCCGAGACCCGCACCGTCGAGCGCGTCACGGTCGTCGGCGACCGCCCCTACTGAATCGTCGGGCGCAGGCCTGTTCGGGTTCGTGACACGAGGCTGTCCCCATGCCACTTGGGGAGGGGGCGACGAGTCGAGGGTCAGGTGTCGACGACCTCGGTGACCGCGCCCGTGTCGATGTCGAGCACGAAGCCGACCACCTCGTCGAACACCCCCAGGTACGGGGTGTCCCGGATGCGTTGCAGGTCGGAACGGAGGGCCTCGACGTGGTCGTCGATGACGAAGAACTCGATGCCCGCCCCGGTGACCTCCTCGAGTTCGGTGTTGGACACCCCGGCGAGGCCGCACCGCGTGTGCTGCATGACGACGACCGAGGTGGTGCCGAGTGCGTGGCTGGAGAGTGCCAGGCTGCGCAGCACGTCGTCGGTGACCCGGCCGCCGGCGTTGCGGATCACGTGGGCGTCGCCCAGTTCGAGGCCGAGGGCGGCGAACACGTCGATGCGGGCGTCCATGCACGTCACGATGGCGATCCGGCGACGTGGTCGCGGACCGTCAAAGCCGTGGTGGTCATCGACGTAGGCGCGGTTGGCGTCGAGCAGGCGCCGGATTTCGGGCATCCCCAGACTGTACGCGGGAACCGTGTTCGACGGGCTCAGCGCCGCCGGCCGCCCCGGGCGGCCTCGGCCTCGCGCTTCACCCTGGTCAGCTCGAGCCGCTCCGGCATGGCCTTGTAGTGGTCGTCCAACGGGAAGCAGCCCGACACCAGCCCGTGGCGCGGGGCGGTCGTGCAGTCGCTGAACGTCCTGCAGAGCCGGCGCCGGTCGAGCGGCCGGCCGGCCAGCACGTCGGCCGGCAGGTCCGGGTAGGAGAGCACCATGCGGCCGATGCCGACCGAGTCGGCGCCCCCGCCGCCGACGACCGCCTGGGCCACGTTCGGCAGCCACTCCTGGAGGTACGAGTAGCCGGAGCCGACGACGGCCAGGTCGGGATGGCGGGCCTTGAGCTCGGCGGCGACCCCGACCAGGCGGGCCACGTCGACGAGCGGGTCGCGGGGTGGGAGGTAGCCGTCTGACGGCGGGAAGAAGGCGGGCCGTTGGGCGTGCGGGCAGTAGTAGGGGCTGCCGGCGGTCACGCACACCGTGCCGACCCCGAGGTCGGCGAGCACCGCGAGCAGCCGGTCGACCTCGTCGTGGCCCTCCGGTTCGGTGCCGTCGCCGCCGAACGCGTGGTGGACGCCCGCCTCGGCGACCCCCGTGCCGTTCGGCCCGGGCACGTGCGGGGCGAGGTCGAAGGTGCTCAGCCGGACGCCGACGGCCAGGCCGGGTACCCGGTCCCGGATGCCCGAGATGGTCCGGCACAGGAACCGCGAGCGGCCCTCGAGGTCGCCGCCGAACGGTCCGGGCCGGTCGACGCCCGACAGCAGCTCGTGGAGCAGGTAGCCGTGGCAGGCCTTCACGTCGACGAAGGCGAAGCCGGCGGCGTGGGCGACCACCGCCGCCTCCACGAAGCGGTCCGAGAGGGCCTCGAGCTCGCCGTCGTCGAGGACGTCCGCCGCGCCGGCGCCGACCCGTCCGTCGAGGACCGGGTGGGCGTAGGCGGTGCGTGGGGCGTGGCCGCCGTCGGGGCGCGCCCAGCGGCCCGAGTGGGTCAGCTGCAGGCCGACCAGCAGGTCGTCGGCGGTCCCGAAGCGCTCCGTGTGGGCGTCGACGAGCACCTGCCGGAGGCCGGCCAGGTCGTCCGTCGAGGTCGGGCCGATGCAGAGCTGGTTCGGGTTGGCCCGCCCTTCGGGGACCACGGCCACCGCCTCACCGCCCCACACCAGCTTGGCGCCGCTCCCGCCGAACCGGGTCCAGCGGCGCCGGACCAGGTCGGTGGGCCGGCCGTCGGTCGTGGCGTCCCAGCCCTCCATCGGCAGCACGCACCAGCGGTTGCCGGCGACCAACTCACCGGCCGTCCCGTCCCGCATCCTCATCGGCCGGGCCAGCGTGCCTGCTGGATCGACCACCGGGTCGAACGGCAGGTCGACGCCGAGGCCCGCCAGGTGGGCTCTGAACTCGTCCGCCTCCTTCAGCCGCCGCACCTGGGTGACGGCCATCAGGCCAGCACCCCCATCCGCCGGCCCAGGTCGCCGAGGACCGCCAGGTCGTCGTCCGGGCGGCGGACGGCGCCGTCCGGGACGTGGTCGGACCTGATCCAGCCGCGCAGCTTCAGGAACTGGGCGGCGTTGTGCCGGTAGCCGGGCACCGGGTCGCGGAACGTGAGGTCGCCCAACTCCTGGAGGAGGCCGTTGAGCCGTCGGAACCCCTCCTCGTCGCCGTCGGCCCAGCAGCGGTCCCGTTCGGCGAAGACGTCCGGGGCGAACGTCGACAGCCCCAGCAGGTAGTCGGATCCGTGGACGACCATGTCGATGGCCAGGTCGTTGCCGGTGAACACGTGGAAGTCCGGGCGTACCTCGTCGCGCAGCACCAGCCGGTCCCACTCGGGCTCCCGCTGGAGTGAGGAGTGCTTGGCCCCGACGCAGGCCGGGATCCCGAGCAGCCCGCGGTAGGCCTCGAGCGGGTAGATGCGGCCGTAGGGCACGAACATGGGGCCCAGCTCGAAGCCGATGAACCGGTCGCAGCCGACCGCCAGCCGCTCGTGGGCCGCCACCCAGTCGTCGGGTTCGAGGGCGTTGAGGCCGTGCGAGGGGAACACCACGGGGGTGCCGCCGTGGCCGGCCACGCGGTCGAGCTCACGGGCGTACCGGTCGGCGGCGAAGGCGTCGTCGGGCCGGTCGTCGACGTGGGCGCCGGCCACGAAGGCGTCGCAGTGCCGGGCGGTGGTCGCCAGCACCTCCTCCTTGGTGGCGTCGTCCAGGAGCTGCACGTAGCCGGTGTCCATGTTGACGCCCGGCGTGAGCCCGGCGGCGGCGGTGCGCTCCACGTGGGCGGCGAAGCCCGCCCAGTCGACGTCGCCCCCGTCGGTGAACGGCAGCAGGATCGCCGACATGCCGGTGATCGTGCGCCGTGGGCGGACGGCGGCACCGGGCCTCCGGGATGGCGGGTGGTTCGTCCCAGGCGGTTCCCGTCTGGTCGCCCGTCCCGAGGACGCTCCGGCGCAGCAGGTGCTCGCCGGGCTCCAGCGTGGAGGTGAGGACCGGGATGGCGGTGTGCGGGAACGTCGTGCCGGCGTTCGGGGGCAGTGGCCGGGCCGAGCCCTCCCCGTCGCCGCGGATGCCCGACGCGGCGTCGCCGGTCCGGAGTAGCACCCGCCCGTCGCCCTGCTCGTCGGCGAGGTCGCTGCCGAACCGGAGCGAGTCCGTGGCGACGGCGAAGCCCGCCCAGTCGACGTCGCCCCCGTCGGTGAACGGCAGCAGGATCGCCGACATGCCGGTGATCGTGCGCCGTGGGCGGACGGCGGCACCGGGAGGTCGGCGTAGGGGAACTCGACCTCGCCGCAGAAGCCGAAGCGCGACGAGTAGGCGAGCTTCCCGTACTTGGCGGCGTTCTGCTCGAGGAACGCGAACGTGGGCGACCGGCGGCCCGACAGCACCACCACGTGGTCGTCGTCCCGGTCGACCACGAACCCGCCGTGGGGCTGGTCGACCGGCGCCGACAGCGGCGGCTGCGGTGCCTCGTCTGCGGTCCAGAACGGGTGGTCGGCCGGTGCCGCCAGGGCGCCGAACGCCTTCATGGCCCAGTACGGGGACCCGGCCGAGTTGTAGCCCTCGGCGAGGCGTCGGTTGTCGTAGGCGTAGCCGATCGACAGCACCCCGTCCCGGTCCGAGATGGCCTGTTGCGACCACCATCGCAGGTGCCGCAGCGAGAGGCCGCGCACCCGGTCCCAGGGGAGCGCCTCGACGTCGGCGGCCGCCAGCGCACCCCACATGCTGCCCTGGGCGAACCGGTAGGTCTGGCTGCGGCCGTATGCGAACGAGGCGCCGTCGGGGGCGAACCACTCGGCGAAGTCGGGGGCGAACGCACGGGCCCGCTGCACGTAGCGGTCGGCGGCCTCGCGGTCGCCCAGCCCGGAGGCGGCGATCATCAACCCGTAGGTGTGGAACGCGAACGGCAGGTACCAGTCGACGTTGCCGGTCATGCCGTCCCGGTACCAGCCGTCACCGAGGTGGTAGTCCTCGATCATCCCGGTCGACCGCTCTGCCGCCGCAGCGTCGCCGGGCGCCCCGACCCGCTCACGGCCCAGGTGCACGAGCAGGCGGAAGAACTGCCAGTTGTTGGGGGCCGGGTCGAACCGGTCGATGCCGTCCAGCCAGGCCAGCACCCGCTCGCGGACCGGGTCGTCGAGCGGCTCCCAGTAGTGCGCCGGGGCGGCCGCCATGGCCCAGCCGATGGCAGCCATCTCGACCATGCGCTGGTCCGTGTCGCCGGCGACGGGGCCCCAGTACTCGGGGTGGGAGGGGTCGGTGCCGTTGGCAAGCCCCTCGCACCAGCGGTCCCAGTGGTCGAACCGGCCGCCGCCGGCGACCAGCGGCACGATGCCGTAGAGCGGCCGGGCGTAGCCCTCGAGTTCGGCGACCCGCTGCGGGAAGAGGGCGGCGCCGCTGCCCAGCCGGGCCCGGGCACCGCCTGGGCTGAGGTGGGGGAGGATCGGCTCGACGAGGTCGCGGACCGCCTGCTGGACGTCGTCTCGGGTGGCGAGCGGGTTGCCGGACAGCGGGTTGGCGCGGGGGTCAGGCATCGCCGGCCTCCTCGATCCAGGCTCGGAGCGTGTCGGCCTCGCTGGCGAGGCAGGCCGGGTCGTCGTCGGGGACGTACTCGAGGAACGCCCAGCGCCGGCCGGTCCAGCGTCCGGCGGGTTCGGTGGCCAGGACCGGTCGCCACAGGTCGGCGCCGTCGGCGAGGGCGAGCCGGTCGGCGAACCCGCCGGGGCCCCAGGCGAACACGTGCAGGTGCGACCGGTCGCCGGCGACGAGGGCGTGCTCGGCGATGGCCGCGCTGGCCGCCAGCGCGGGATCGGGCTGCCAGTAGGTGAACAGGTTCGGCCGGGCGGCGCCGGCCAGGACCTCGAGGGTCGAGGCGGCGGTCTCGGTCCGGGTGCCGGGGTGGAACTCGAGCGACACGGTGAGTCCGTGGTCGGCGGCCCGGTCCGCGAGTTCGGCGACCGCCTCGTCGGTGGCCTCGTTCGGGGCCCAGAAACGCAGGTTCGGGGCGCCCAGGTCGACGGCGGTGGCGCAGGCCGCCTCGATGTCGTCGCCGGTGGCCTTCCCGGCGAGGAGGTAGGTGCCGTAGGAGGGGCACTCGAGGCCGGCGTCGGCGCAGCGTGCGGCGACTGCGGCGGCGTCGCTGCCCGGCAGAACGTGCCGGTCGGCGCCCCACTCGATGCCCGCCAGCCCGGCGGCGGCCGCCGCGTCGATGATCTCGTCGACCGGGAGGTCCCGGAACGTGATCGAGCAGAGGCCCGCCGCGGTCATCAGGCGATCCGGTCCAGGTCGGCTTGCGTGACCGGGTGGAGCGGCGGCTGGCCGGCCACGAACCGCTCGACCTCGGTGACCGCCAGCTCGCCCAGGCGGCCGACCTCGTTGCCGAGCGAGCCGGCGATGTGGGGCGTGAGCACCACGTTCGGAAGGTCGTAGAGCGGCGACGCCTCGGGCAGCGGCTCGGGCTCGGGCGTGTCGATCAGGGCGCTGAGGCGGCCCGACACCAGCTCGGCCTCGAGGGCGGCGGCGTCGACCAGGCTGCCGCGGGCGGTGTTGAGCAGCCAGGCGCCGTCCCGCATCCGGCCCAGGGCGTCGGCGTCGAGCAGGTGCCTGGTGCCCGGTAGGGCCGGGGCGTGGACCGACACCACGTCGGACGTGGCCAGGAGTTCGTCGAGGTCGACGGCGCGGACGCCGAGCGCCGCCGCCCCGTCGGCGTCCAGGTACGGGTCGGACACGACCACCTCGACGTCGAGGGTCCGGAGCCGGTCGATGACGAGGCGCCCGATGGTCGAGGCGCCGATGATCCCGATGCGCAGGCCACGGTTGCCGATCGCGCTGTGGTCGACGACCACCGACGTTCCGCGTGCGTTCCGGTGGCGGTCCCGGATGCCGAACACGTCCTTGCCCACCATCACGATGGCGGCGAACGTGAACTCGGCGACCGGGACGGCATTGGCGGCGGCGGCCGACGTGACCGTGATCCCGCGTTCCCAGAGCTCGTCGGTGACGAGCCCCCGAACGGTGCCGGCGGCGTGGGCGACCAGGCGCAGCGACGGGAGCCGGTCGAGGCGCCCGGCGTCGAGCGGCGGGCAGCCCCAGCCCGACACGACGACCTCGGCGTCGCTCACCTCGTCGACGTCCGGCAGCGCACCCGTTTCAGCCAGGTCGACGCACCCCCGCAGGCGCGCCATCGCCGTCACGTCGAGGAGTTGCGCCTCGAGGCCGGGGAACATGAGGAGCATCGCGGCGGGCATCGGCCCATCATCCCCCAGACGTGGCCGGTCGACCCCGCCGGGCTCAGTCGTCGGCGGCGACCAGGTCGGTCAGCCATGCCTCGAGGCGCTTGACCGCCTCGGTGTGCCGGTCGGCCGGCCAGGCCAGGTGGTAGCCCGTCGACGTCGAGTGGGCCTCGGGCCCCACCGGGACGAGGTGGCCCTGGTCGGCCCAGTCGTCGATGAGGTGCCGCCACGCCAGGGCGACGCCCCGCCCTGCCAGCGCCTCCTGCAGGACGAGGGCGTAGTTGTTGTAGATGACCGCACGGGTGGGCTCGGGGAGCGCCAGCCCCTGGTGGGTGAACCATCCCGCCCACGACATCCACGGCCGGTCCGTGGGATCGAGGTGGAGGAGCGTGACTCCGAGGAGCGCATCGGCCGGGCTGTCGGCATGGAGGCCGTACTCGTCGGCGACGCCCGGCGCCGCGACCGGCACCACGACCTCGGGGAACAGCAGCGTCGAGTCGAGGCCCGGCCAGCGTCCGTCGCCGGCATGGATGCCGGCGTCGAAGCCCCCCTGCGCGAATTCGGCTTCCCGGTCGAACAGCCAGAGCCGAAGGCCCGCCTCGCCGACCGCCTCCTGGAGGCCGTCGAGGTAGGGGACCAGCCATCGCTGGGCGACGCCGGGGTTGGCGGCCAGGACGAACACCGAATCCTCGGCGTCGATCCGGTCGAGCTCGGACTCGACCGAGGAGAAGGCCAGGTCGGCCGACTCGTGGAGCCGCCGGCCGGCCTCGGTGAGGGTGGCCCGGTTGGCGCTCCGGTCGAAGAGGGCCAGCCCGAGGCTGGCCTCGAGGGCCCGAAGGTGCTTGGTGACCGCCGGCTGGGTCATGCCGAGCTCGCGGGCGGCGGCCGTGAAGGTGCCGAGGCGGGCGGCCGCCTCGAAGACGGCGAGGCGGTGCAGGCGGCCCGTGCGGGCGACCAGCGGCCTCACGGGCCCGATTCCGGTGATCCAGATGCCATAACCACAGGTGATGCTATAGCTACCAAGGAGACGGTTTTCAGCACCTGTCACCGGGTTCATGATTACCACATGGGTAGGGCAACGACGCCAGCCCCGGAGCGCCGCCGAGGCGGGCGCGCCGCGCGCACCGCCGAGCGGGCCGCGCCCATCGCTCAGACGGGCCAGCCACGACGGCGCATCCCCACCTACGAACTGCTCGGCGACGCCGACCTCGACGCCCTCGAGGCGCACGCCGACTGGATCCTCGAGGAGATCGGCGTCGAGTTCCGCGGCGACCCGGAGGCGCTCGAGTTGTTCCGGGCCGCCGGCTCGAGCGTCGACGGTGAGCGGGTCCGCTTCGAGCCCGGCCTGGCCCGGCACCTGTGCGCCACCGCCCCGTCCGAGTTCCGGATGTACGGCCGCGACGCCCGCCACGACGTCACCATCGGGGGCGACCACGTCGTGTTCTCGCCGGCCTACGGACCCCCGTTCGTCACCGACCTCGACCAGGGCCGCCGCTACGCCACCCTCGCCGACTTCGAGAACTTCGTGAAGCTCACCTACGCCTCGCCGTGGCTGCACCATTCCGGCGGCACCATCTGCGAGCCCGTCGACGTGCCGGTCAACAAGCGGCACCTCGACATGGCCTACGCCCACCTGCGCTGGTCCACGAAGCCGCTCATGGGCTCGGTCACCGCCCCCGAACGCGCCGAGGACTCCCTCGCCATGGCCCGGCTGGTCTTCGGGGCCGACCGGCTCGAACGGGACTGCGTCATCCAGGGGAACATCAACGTCAACTCGCCACTCGTCTTCGACGACGTCATGTCCGGCGCCCTCAAGGTCTACGCCCGCGCCAACCAGGGGTGCGTGATCTCGCCGTTCATCATCGGCGGCGCCATGGGGCCCGTCACCCAGCCCGCCCTCATCGCCCAGGCCCACGCCGAGGCCCTCGTCGGCATCGCCCTCAGCCAACTGGTCCGGCCCGGCTCGCCGATGGTCTACGGCAACTTCCTCACGACCATGGACCTCAAGACCGGCGCCCCCACCTTCGGCACCCCCGAGGCCGACCTCGCCACCTACGCCATCGCCCAGCTGGCGCGCCGGGTCGGCCTGCCCGTGCGCTGCGGCGGCCACTACACCGCCTCCAAGACCACCGACGCCCAGGCCATGCAGGAGTCCGCCGACGCCATGGACGCCGCCGTGCTGGCCGGCGCCAACTTCGTCCACCAGGCCGCCGGCTGGCTCGAGGGTGGGCTCACGATCGGCTACGAGAAGTTCGTGATGGACGCCGACCACCTCGGCATGCTCCACCGGATGCTGGCCGGCCTCGCCATCGACGAGAACGGCCTCGCCGCCGACGCCTTCCGCGAGGCCGGGCCCGGCAACGCCTTCCTCGGCACCGCCCACACGCTCGCCAACTTCGAGTACGCCAACCACCCCGCCCTGCTGCCCGACACCTCCTCGTTCGAGCAGTGGACCGAGGACGGCGGCCTCGACATGGCCCAGCGCGCCAACCGCCAGTGGAAGCAGATGCTGGCCGACTACGAGCCACCGCCCATCGACCCGTCCGTCGACGCCGACCTGCAGGCCTTCGTGGCCGACCGGAAGGCGTCGATGCAGGACGCCTGGTACTGACTCCCCGACCCGACCGACCCACCCGCCACGAGACAAGGACCACGACATGACCGAAGAACTGTCCCGCACCTCGGCGCTCGCCAGCCGCCACACCGCCCTGGGCTCCGGCCTCGAGGACTGGAACGGCATGGGGACCGCCTGGGAGTACTCGACCGACGCCTGCGACGAGCACGACGCCATCCGCGAGGCGGCCGGCCTGTTCGACATGTCGCCGCTCAAGAAGGTCCGGGTGCGCGGCGCCGACGCCGGCGCCGTCTGTGACCACGTCGCCACCCGCGACCTCACCCGCGTCGGCCCCGGCCAGTCGGCCTACGGCGCCGTCCTCACCGACGCCGGCACCGTCGCCGACGACGCCATCGTGGCCAACATGGGCGACCACTGGCTGTTCGTCCACGGCTCGGGCTCGAGCATGGAGCGGCTCCAGGAGTCGGGCGTCGGACGCGACGTGTCGATCGAGCTCGACGACGACCTCCACGACCTCTCGCTCCAGGGCCCGAGGTCGCTCGAACTGCTCGACGCCCACACCCCGGCCGACCTGGCGTCCGTCCCGTACTTCCACCAGGTCGACACCGAGCTGTTCGGCCACGCCTGCACCATCTCGCGCACCGGCTACTCGGGGGAGCGGGGCTACGAGGTCTTCGTCGGCGCCGACGCCGTCGGCGACGTCTGGGACCAGATCCTCGGCCACGGCGAGTCGATGGGCGTGATGCCCTGCTCGTTCACGGCCCTGGACAAGGTCCGGATCGAGGCCGCCCTGCTCTTCTACGGCTACGACATGACCGACGAGCACACGCCGTGGGAGGCCGGGCTGGGCTGGTCGCTGGCCGCCGCCGGCGGGTTCCGTGGCCAAGAGGCCGCCATGGCCGCCAAGGGCGAGGAGCGCCACGTCGTGGCGGGCATCTCGATCGACCACGACGACATGGTCGCCGGCGAGGAGATCCTGCGGGCCGGCGGCGCCGACGTCGGCGTGGTCAACAGCCCCGGCTGGTCGCACCGCATGCAGAAGTCGTTGGCCCTCGTGCACCTGGCCCCGTCGGCCGCCGCCCCCGGCACGGCCCTCGAGGTGGTCGGCGAGGACGCCACCTGGACGGCGACCGTCGAGCGGATCCCCTTCTTCGACCCCGACAAGACCCGCACCCACGCCTGAGGCGCAACGTCCTCGAGGTCGAGGCGTTCCCGCCGGGCAGCGCACCTGCACGCTGGCGGAGGCCCTGGCGGCCGACGGGGCCATGGTCACCGGCGCCTCCAGCTACGTCGAGCGGGTCGTGGCGATCGACGGAACACCGATCGGCGATGGCGAGCCCGGCGACGTCGCCCTCCGACTGCGTTCCGCCCACCTGACGATCATCCGCTCACGGTCCAGCGAGGACTGAGGCGACCGGTCAGTTGCTGCCGGCCGGATGGCGGAGGCAGCCGCCACCACCCTCGAGCACCCAGACGCAGCCGTCACAGGCGTCGCGCAGCAGTCCGGCCAGTTGGGCGACATTGCGCACGGCCACGTGCACCAACAGGCCGGCCTCCCGGAACCGCCACGCCAGGTCCGAGAAGATGCGATCGCCGGAGCCGATCACCACGTCGCCGAAGCGCTCGTCGAGGTGGTGGCGGCCGAGGTGGTGGCGGGCCTCCTCGATCAGCTTCAGGTCGGCGCCGTCGGCGCCCTGGGCCAGTCGGACGGTGAACGGGCGCCAGCGTCGACGTATGCGAAACGATCGGATGCTGGAGGCGCCAGGGACGAGGCGGGGAGCGTGGTTGGCGGCCACACAGCCCAGGTCGTCGGCACCGAGGAATGGTTCGTAGAGGTCGCGGATGCGATCGATGTCCTCCAGGTCGGGGGTCGTGCCGACGTGCAGGTTGTCGAGGTCGAGCAGGTGCAGCCGCGGTGGTCTGGCCTCGTTGGGGAGCCAGATCCGGCAGGCCAGGTCGTCCCAGCCTCCCGTGCCCCCCGTTCGCCTCGAGGCGGTCATTTCGGTGCACCCCCTGTCCGGCGCACGGTATGCGCTGGGCGGTGCGGGTGCCAGCCGACCCGGTGCGGCTCCGCCGGGAGAAGCGGTCGTGTCGGACTTCGGCGAGGGCCTTCAGGCCGTCCATCTGGCTGCCGGCGCTGCGCCGCATCGCCGGTCCGATCACCGGGTGCAGCAGTCAACAGAGGCTCGTGGCCCGGCATCCCGCGCAAGGGGACGCCTCGATGGTCGAGTCGCCGGCGTCGGCCGGCGTGTGGGCGTAGTCGACGGACATGGCGTCGATGCCGGCCGTCCACTCCGGTGCACGTGGCCCGTCGGTGGGCACGGCCCGGACCGCACCAACACGAGACATCGATCTAGACACTCTTCCAAATCCGTTATAGACTCTCACTCGCCGGTGCATGAATCCATGCGCCACATTCGCCTGTCCGAGGAGTACCCCATGACCCGCATGACCCCCAGCGAGGCCTTCGTCGAGACGATGGTGTCCAACGGCGTCGAGACCGCCTTCGGCATCATGGGTTCGGCGTTCATGGACGCCATGGACATCTTCACCCCGGCCGGGATCCGCCTCGTTCCGGTCGTCCACGAGCAGGGCGCCGCCCACATGGCCGACGGGTACGCCCGGGTCAGTGGACGCCACGGCGTCGTCATCGGCCAGAACGGCCCCGGCATCTCCAACTGCGTGACCGCCATCGCCGCCGCCTTCTGGGCGCACAGCCCCGTCGTGATCGTCACCCCCGAGACGGGCACCATGGGCATCGGCCTGGGCGGCTTCCAGGAGGCCAACCAGCTCCCCATGTTCGAGGAGTTCACCAAGTACCAGGGCCACATCGTCAACGAGAACCGCATGGCCGAGATCACCGCCCGCTGCTTCGACCGGGCGGTCCTCGAAATGGGTCCGACCCAGCTCAACATCCCCCGCGACCGCTTCTACGGATCCATCGACGTCGACATCCCCGAGCCCATCCGCATCGAGCGGGGCGCCGGTGGCGAGAAGAGCCTCGACGAAGCCGCCGACCTGCTGGCCACCGCCGAGTTCCCGGTCCTCCTCTCCGGCGGCGGCGTCGTCATGGGCGATGCGGTGGCCGAGACCATCGAGCTGGCGGAGCGCCTGGGCTGCCCGGTCGTGAACTCGTACCTCCACAACGACTCGTTCCCCGCCAGCCACCCGCAGTGGTGCGGCCCGCTCGGCTACCAGGGCTCCAAGGCCGCCATGAAGCTCATCGCCGACGCCGACGTCGTCCTGGCACTCGGTACCCGCCTCGGCCCGTTCGGCACCCTGCCCCAGCACGGCATGGACTACTGGCCCGCCGGCGCCAAGATCATCCAGGTCGACGCCGACGCCAAGATGCTGGGCCTCGTCAAGAAGGTCTCCGTGGGGATCTGCGGCGACGCCGGTGCCGCCGCCACGGCCCTCACCGCCCGCCTCGCCGACCGCACCCTCGCCTGCGACGCCACCCGCGAGGAGCGGGCC
>LUMW01000128.1_pt1 | contig 21864 bp, 19 predicted proteins | sample 729761 | NCBI WGS metagenome assembly LUMW01 (sample SAMN03860302, study PRJNA289734) | marine metagenome | biome: seawater column; feature: ocean; material: water; isolation source: Red Sea water column Station 192 - depth 500m | place: Saudi Arabia: Red Sea | collected 2011-10-15 | depth 500 m
CCCATGCCGGGCTCGTCCCACTCGGTGACCTCGCCGTCGACGCTCACGTGGGTGCTGGTCGTCGAGCCGTCCGGGTTCGGGCACTTGGAGCCGGTCGACCCGTCGTCGAAGGTGATGAGCTCGCAGCCGGTATCGGGGTCGAGGCGCATCTCCACCGGCTCGAGGTCGTGGAGTTCCTCGGGGACGTTGTCCGGCATCATGTCGCCGGGCATGCCTCCCATGCCCATGCCTTGACCCATGCCGGGCTCGTCCCACTCGGCGACCTCGCCGTCGACGCTTTCGAAGGTGCTCGTGAAGGTGCCGTCGGGGTTCGGGCAGCGTTGGGTGGTCGACCCGTCGTCGTAGGTGATGACCTCGCAGCCGGTATCGGGGTCGAAGCGGGCGTCGACGACCTGGAGGTCCTTGAGTTCCTCGGGGGCGTCGGGCGACATGCCCATCCCCATACCGGGATCGCCGAAGCCGCCGTCGCCGGGCCTGCCCATGCCGTCGCCCGGCATGCCTCCCATGCCCATGCCTTGACCCATTCCGGGCTCGTCCCACTCGGTGACCTCGCCGTCGACGCCCACGTGGGTGCTGGTCATCGAGCCGTCCGGGTTCGGGCACCTCGTGCCGGTCGACCCGTCGTCGAAGGTGACGATCTCGCAGCCGGTATCGGGGTCGAGGCGCATCTCGACCGGATCGAGGTCGCGGAGTTCCTCGGGGACGTTGTCCGGCATCATGTCGCCCGGCATGCCCATGCCCGGTCCCATCCCCGGCATGTCGCGCGGGTCCATGGGCCGGCGCCGCTCCATCATCGGCGGCGGTTCCTCCGCCCACTCCTGCATCTCGCCCGACTCGTCGACGAAGGTGTTGGTGAAGGTGCCGTCGTCGTTGCGGCAGCGGGAACTGGCCGTGCCGTCCTCGAAGATGACCTCCTCGCAGCCGGTCTCGGGATCGAACATGACCACGGCCGGGACCTTGTCCCGCATCTCCTCGGGCATGTCCATGCCGCCGGGCATCATCTCGTCGATGAAGTCGCGGGCGCCCATGCCCTCCTCGAAGCGGCCGAAGCGGGCCGAGTGCTCGGCGGACAACGGCTCGTCGGGCATCCGAAGCGGCTGCAGCATCGGATCCTGGAAGCCGGCCTCCTCCCACTCCTGGGTCTCGCCGTCGATGCCCGTGAACGTGTTCGTGAACGAACCGTCGGGCTGGCGGCACCTCGTGCCCGTCGAGCCGTCCTCGAAGGTCACGTACTCGCAGCCCGTCTCCTCGTCGAAGTCGAACTCCGTGGGCTGGAGGTCCCGCATCTCCTCGGGCATGTCCTCGGGGAACTGCTCGCCGGGGGCACCCATGCCGAAGCCCTCGTCGGGGGCGGTCTTCCCGGCGAAGAGGTCGCGGGGATCCGGTGTTCGACCGGGACCCCAGCGCTCGACGCCGCCGCGGCCGTCATTCCACTCGCCGCTGCCGTCCGGGCAGAGCTGGCCGCGGGTGCCGTTGGCGTACACGACGCGGGAGCAGCCGCTGTTCGGGTCAACGAACTGGTCGACCGGGTCCCCACCGAAGTAGTCGGCGGCGATGGTCTGCTGGTCGGTGCGGTCGCGGGACGGGTCGAAGTCCTCGAAGCCGAGGTCGATGGCCTTGGCCTGGAACTCCCAGTCGTCGAGCTCCTCGGCATCCACCTGGTCGAGCACGTCGTAGAAGGTGTCGCCCTCCTCGCTTGTGGCGACCTCGACGAAGTCCTCGAGGTAGACGTCCTTGGTCTCCATCTCGAGCTCGAGCTCCTCGGCACGGACCTGCTCGGGCAGCTCGACGGGTTCGGTGTACTCGACCTCGAAGGAAGTGTCGATCTGGACGTCCTGCTGCTCGGCACTGCGCTCGACCTCGACCTCCTGGGTGACGACGCCGGCCTCGTCCTTGTAGTCGAGTTCCGTCTTCTCCTCGGTGACGGCAATCTCGACCTCGAGGTCGGCGGGCTTCTCGATCACGATGTACTCGCTGGCCGTGGCGACCGAGACGGTGGCGGCGGTGCCCACGGCGACGTCGAGGGCCAGGTCCTGGGTCTCCTCGGTGATCTCGAATCCGATGGAACCGGCGGCGTCCAGTTCGACGGATGCCACGCCGGCGTCCGTCTGTGCGGCGATGAACGCCTCGGAGCCCGTCTCGATCTCGACCTCGTCGGTCGGAACCCTGATGATCGCCGTGGTCACCCCGAATGACCCCCGGATGGAGGCGACCACGCCGCCCTCCCCGGGAATCGCCTCGTCGCCATCCGTCGTCGTGCCGTCGGCGTCGGTGATCGTCCAGTTCCGGTCGGCGCTGGTGACGGCGAGCAGCAGGCCACCTCCCGAGTTGCCGCTACCGGCACCCGAGAAGGGTTCCGGGAAGGGGGCTTCGCGCGAACTGATTGGTGTGAGGTCGATGGTCCCCTGGCCGCCCTCCCAGGCATCTGCGGCCTCGTCGGGGTTGGTGGCGGCGAAGGCGAACCGCCACGTGTCCGCCTTGACGTCCATGTCGATCCAACGGATCTCACCCGGCCAGTTGGGGTCGTAGATGTAGACGCGCACGTTGGTCCTGTCGACCCACTCGAGGCGGTAGGGGAGGACGCTGTGGCCGCCGTGCGACGAGTAGATGCCGATCGTGTACTGCTCGTTGCGCGGGTCCGAGAGCGATCGTCCCAGTTCGGCGACAATCGCCTTGACCGGTTGTGCCCGCCACTGGGCGGTGGCGTCGATGACGTCGCCGAGGAACTGGGTGGCGAAGAGCCGGGAGAGCGACCGTTCGACCTGACGGTCCTTGCGGATGTCGAAGGCGCCGGGGTCGTTGCGGACGAGGAAGCGGTCGAGCACCGTGACCGTCATGCCCTCGCAAACACCGCCCGACATGGCCTGGGCGACCATGTTGATCCACTCCTTGGCAGCCGGGGTCGGCGTGCAGCCGCCGTCGGTCGATCCGCAGACCGCCTGGTCGCCGAAGAGGGCGATGGCGTCGGCGGTGCTGAACTGCTGCGAGGTGTTGGCGGCGTAGTTGGCGAACGACCAGCCGTGCTGCTCGATGTCGAAGCCGAGTTGCCGGCTGCCGTCGTCGGTCTCGGTGGCGGCCGTTGACTCGGTGAACATGGCCTCGAGCTCGGCGTCCGCCTCCTCTTCGCCCATGACGTCGATGACCATGTTCCGACTCTCGCCGCCTCCTCCTCCGCCACAGCCCAGTAGTGCTGCCAGCGTGGTGCAGGCGACGAACGCGTAGCCCGATCGTCTGAACATGGTGCTCCTGTCGTTCCGGGTTTCCTCGTCGCTGGTCCACCGGAATCCTGCCAGATTCAAGCCGTGCTGTCGTTCGGAGCGCCTGCAGCGGGGCCGGTGATCGCCCGCGGGTCGCCGCGTGACGCCATTCACATCCCACATCGTGGGAAAATCCGGACCCACGGATGGCCCATCGGTACACTTTCCTCCACGTCCCGAGACGGTCGAGGTGGCCCGCCGCACCGTGTGGCCGGAGCCGCCCGCCGATGACCTCATGCCCCTGACGCCCTCCCTCCGCCTGCCCGTCGCGTTGCTCGCCGCCCTGGTCCTCCTGGTCGGGTGTCGTGCCGCGGACGCCGGCCGTTCCGTCTCGGGTTCGCTGGCTGCCCCCGTCGCCCCCACGACCACGACGACGTCCACGACGACCGTCGCCCCCACGACCACGACGACGTCCACGACGACCGTCGCCCCCACGACCACGGTCCCGGAACTCGTGTTCGTCGCCCACCGGCCGGTGGTCAAGCCCGACGAGGTGGACCGGCCGGCCCCGACCCCCACCCTGCGCAACCTGATCCGCACCTACCTCGAGCCCGAGGACCACGATTGGGCCGAGAAGGTGGCGTTCTGCGAGTCCAGCGCCCAGCCCGACGACGTCTTCAGCTTTGCCGTCAACAAGTCCAGCCGTGCCGCCGGTTGGTTCCAGCACCTCCCGAAGTTCTGGGAGGAGCGCACCGAGGCCGCCGGCATCCCGGGTGTGTCCATCGCCGACCCGGTCGCCCAGTTGAAGGTGGCGGCCTACCTGCTCTACGAGACCCCGCAGGGTCGAGGGCACTGGATGCAGTCACAGGCCTGCTGGGGCTGAGCCCCACCCGACGGCGACGGGACACTGGCTCGGGCTAGCGTCCTCGCCGTGACAGTCCTGGACCTGGCGGGGCTCCGCAAGGAGTACCGAACCTTCCGCGGGGAGCCCACCCTCGCCGTCGACGACCTCGACCTCAGGATCGAGCAGCCGGGATGCGTCGTCGGCTTCCTCGGCCCGAACGGCTCCGGCAAGACCACCACCATCCGGTGCACCCTCGGCCTCATCCGGCCCACGGCCGGGAGGGTTCACCTGTTGGGCGAGGAGATGCCGAGGGGTGCCGCCGTCGCCATCCGCCGGGTCGGCGCCCTCGTCGAGCAGCCCAAGTTCTTCGGGGACTTCACGGGCCGGCGAAATCTTCGCCTCCTCGCCCGGATCGGCGGCCGGACGCGTCAGGACATCGACCGGGCCCTCGAGCTGGTCGGCCTGGCGGACGCCGCCGGAACCAAGTTCCACAAGTACAGCCTCGGGATGAAGCAGCGCCTGGCCGTGGCCGCCACGCTGCTCAAGGACCCGGACCTGCTCGTCCTCGACGAGCCGGCCAACGGCCTCGACCCGGCCGGCATCGTCGAGATGCGGCGCATGCTGCGCGACCTCGCAGATGCCGGCAAGACGGTATTCGTCTCCAGCCATCAACTGGGCGAGATCGAACAGGTCTGCGACCAGGTCGTGATCATCAACCACGGTCGAGTGGTGGCCGCCGGTGGTGTCGGCGAAGTGATGGCGTCGGCCTCCCGAGACCGAGCGATCGTCGACGTCGACGGTGCCGACGCGGCACTGGCCGTGCTGCTCGCCGCGGGCTTCGAGGCGGCGGCGGGTCCGCGCTCGGGGACCGTGGCGGTCGAGTCCCCGCCGGACGACGCCGCGGAGATCACCCGGGTGCTGGCCGACCAGGGCATCTACCTGCGGGGTCTGCGGATCGAGGGGCAGAACCTCGAGGAGGTCTTCCTCACGCTCACGGAGGGGGAGTCGGGCGCATGAGCTTCGTTCGGCTGCTCGGCAGCGAGCTCGAGCGCTTCCTGGCCCGCCGAATGGCCCGAGGCCTCGTCCTGGCCGTGCTGGGCATCGGTGTCCTCGTCGGCGTGCTGGTGTTCATCAACTCGAATCCGGGCCCTCGGGAGTCGGGCTTCGGGGCCACCGAGTTGCTGTCCTCGTGGGGAGGCGACATCGTCGACTGGTCGGAGGAGCGCCCGACCCGTGAAACCTGGTCGAGGTACGGCTGGTCCGAGTTGTATCCGGGGCTGGACGGCATCGTCGGCGGTATCGGCATGACCGTCGCACTCCTGTTCGGCGGCATCGTGGGTGCCTCCTTTCTCGGCGCCGAGTACCGCTACGGCACGATCGAGCAGGTCCTGCTCTGGGAGCCCCGGCGCCATCGGCTCATGATCGCCAAGTACCTCGTGGCGTTCATCGGCTCGGCGCTGATCACCATGTTCGCCATCGCCTGCTTCGCCGCCGCCCTCTGGCCAGCGGCCGTCTGGAGGGGGACCACGGCCGGCGTCGACGGCAGGTTCTGGCTCGACCTGCTCTCGGTCATCGGCCGGACCGGCATCGTGGCGGGCCTGTTCGGGGTGATCGCCGCCACGGTTGCGCTCGTGACCAAGCACACCACGGCGGCGATCCTCGGGATGCTGGGCTACAACATCGCCGCCCAGATCGTGATCTGGGCGTGGCTCCAGCGCTTCCTCCGGTGGGACCCGCTCGAGAACGCCGCTGCCTTCATCACCGAGGGCGACGCCCCGAAGCTCGTGAAGCGGCACGGGGGAGGGGGCTGGGAGGAGGCGGCGTCCCACGGCTACCTGTCTGCCGGGGCACTGGTCGCGCTGTACGCCGCAGCGTTCGCCGCCGTCGGCTTCGTGGTGTTCCGCCGCCGGGACGTGGCGTGACCCCGGTCCCCGGCGTCCTCTTCCTGTGCGTGCACAACGCCGGCCGGTCCCAGATGGGGGCGGCCTGGATGCGCCACCTCGGCGGCGACTCGGTCCGGGTCTTCTCCGCCGGGTCGGCCCCGGGTGAGGCGGTGAACCCATCGGCCGTCGAAGCCATGGACGAGGTCGGCATCGACATCTCCGGCGAACGGCCACAGCGGTTGACGGACGAGATGCTCGACGCCGTCGACGTGGTCGTGACGATGGGTTGTGGCGATGCCTGCCCGGTCCTGCCAGGGAAGCGCTACCAGGACTGGCCGCTCGAGGACCCGGCGGGCCAGGGCGTTGAGATGGTGCGGCAGGTGCGCGACCAGGTCGAGGCGAAGGTTCGTGGGCTGCTGGCGGAACTCACGGCGGCGGGAGCCTCCTGATGGCGACCAACGTGCTCGGGGGTGAACTCGTCGACTGCAGCCACGAGCCGCTGACCGGCTTCTACCGGGACGGCTGCTGCAACACCGGCGCTGACGACCTCGGGGTCCACACGGTCTGTGCCGTGATGACCGAGGAGTTCCTGGCCTTCTCGGCCAGTGTGGGGAACGACCTCTCGACGCCCCGGCCGGGCTTTCCCGGCCTGCGTCCCGGCGACCGGTGGTGCCTGTGTGCCTCCCGGTGGCAGCAGGCCCACGAGGCCGGCTTCGCCCCACGGGTGGTCCTCGAGGCGACCCACCTGCTGACGCTCGAGTGGGTCGACGCCGACGCCCTCCGGGCGGCGGGCGTGGACACCATGCAGGACTAGCCGGACGAGGGGGCGAGCCGTTCGACCAGGGCCGGCAGGGCCGCCCGCCAGTCGGCGACGAGGCCCACATCGCACCAGTCCCAGAGTTCGCAGTCCGGGTCCTGATTGATGCCCACGATCGTGCCGGCCTGTCGGACGCCCACGGTGTGGTTGAAGCGGCCGGAGGTGCCGACCGCCACGTAGAGGCGCGGCGCGATCGAGTGCCCGGTGATCCCGACCTGACGAGCCCGCGGCATCCAGCCGGCATCGGTCACCTTGCGGGTGGCACAGAGTTCCGCGCCGAGGGCGTCGGCGTACCGCTGCAGCAGTGGCAGGTCGCCGGGTTCCACGCCCTGGCCGACGCCGATGACGACCTCGGCGTTGGCCAGCAGGTCGGCGTCGTCGTCCCGCCAGCGTTCGACGACCCGGACCCGGCCGGTTGCCGTGGCCTGGAGGTCCACGACGGGGACCGGGTCCGCCGCCCGCGGCAGGGGTCGCGGCAGGACGCCGGGCCGAACGGTCGCCATCTGGACCGGTGACGAGCAGGTGATCTCGGCGACCAGGCGGCCACCGAAGGCGGGCTTCAGGGCGACGAGGCGGTCACCGCGGGTGTCGAGGCCGACGGCGTCTCCGGTGAGCCCGGCGCCCAGACGTGTGGCGAGCCGGGCGGCGACCTGTCGACCCCAGGCCGTCCCCGGGGCGAGGACCGCCCACGGGGGGTCGTCGGCGAGGAGGCCGGCGAGTGCCGCTGCCAGGTCCTCCTCGTCGACGTCCGGTGCCACCTTGAGCAGGGCGTCGGCGCCCTGTCCGGCCAGGGTCCCGGGGTCGCCGTCACCGACGACGGTCGTCGTGGCGCCGATTCCCGCTGCGGCGCCTACCAGTTCGGCGGTCACCGACTCCCGGCCCCGCTCGGCCAGTACCAGGACAGCGGGTCCGCCTGGCGTGGGTGGGGCAACAGTCGACGTGTGCGATGTGGGCTCGTCCAGCGCGCCGCGCCGCCCGAGCACCTCGGCGACGCGTTCGATCGCCTCCGGGTCCGCCCCCTCCAGTCGCTCGCCGGCGCGGGCCACGTCGAGCAGCCGGACCTCGCCGACGCTGGTTGGGCTGCCGTCCTGCCCCCAGGGGCCCGGACCGAGCTCGGCCGCGGAGACCGACGTCAGGAGGTCGCCGTCAACGGTGGCCCAGGCCTCGGGGTCCTTGACCTTGCAGGGGTCGCAGAGGCGCTCGGCGCACGAGAGCACGGCGGGAAGCTCCACCTCGGCCCGTACCCATTCGTCGTCGTGTTCGAGGAGTGCCCGAACGGTGCGTCCGTCGACGTCGAGTTCGCGGACGCCGGTGAGGAGCGGCAGGCCGAGCAGTTCGGCGACCTGGGCGGGGACCTGGCCGGTGTCGGCATCGACGGAGTTGCGGCCGCACAGGACGACGTCCCACGGTCCGTTCGCCTCGAGCGCGGCAGCAAGGGCGCGCGCCGTGGCGAGTGTGTCGCTGCCGGCGAAGGCCGGATCGCAGACGTGGAGACCCCCGACGCAGCCGCAGAGGATCGCCTCGCGCAGTGCCGTGTGGGCCTCAGGCGGTCCCAGGGTGATCGCGGTGCAGCTCCCGCCAGTGGCGGTGGCGAGGTCGCAGCCGGCCCGCACGGCACGCCGGCAGTAGTCGTTCAGGTGCAGTTCGACGCCGTCGCGGACGAGCCGGCCGTCTTCGCCGAGGCGCATATCCTCGAACTTCGGGATCTGCTTGACGAGCGCGGCGACGCGCAGCGGTCCGGTTGGGGTCGGCACGGCGTCAACGTACCGGCACCGGCGTGGGGCGCCGTCGCCGGGACTAGCGTCGCCCCGTGGCACGACACGAGGTCGACATCCTGCACGTGGCCGACGACCACCGCGAGCTGGTCGAGGCCGTGGCGGAGCTGGCGGCGACGGGCGTTGGTTGGGTCAACGTCGAGCCGGCGGTCGATGACGAGGACCGCAATGAGCCGCCCGGGATGTTCACCTGGTTCTCGGCCCGGGGCCCACGGGTGCCGATCGGGACCTTTGTGCCGGGGTCGTCCCGGGAGGCGGCCTCCGTGGGCCTGTCGCACGGCGCCGGTCGTGGGGCGGGGGAGCGGCTGGTCGAGGCGGGCGTGGTCGTCCCCGGGGACTGGGTGGCCCGCCAGGACCACCCCAAGCGCGGCCTCGTCTGGGATATGCATCCGGCCCGCGTCGACGCCGCGGCGGTGGTCCGGCACCTGCTGGAGGGCACCGTCGTCCTGGCCGCGGTGCCAACGGCTGGTGGCTGGGTGGCCACCATCTATCGGCCCCGCTGAGCCTCAGGCGCCGGGTGCCTCGCGGATCGCCTGGAGGATGAGCTCGAGGGCCCGGCCGGCGTCGGCCTCGTAGGCGACGCGGCAGTTGGGTTCGACGGACATCCGGCCACGCTCGTCGACGAGGGTCTGGCCGCGGGTGTGGGCGCCGTCCACCTCGACCACGACGTGGCGGGGTTCGGAGCGGATGACCTCGGGGTGGCTGACCGCCAGTACGGCGCAGGGGTCGTGCATGGCGCCGCTGCCCGGCAGGCCGCCGCCTCGGTGGACCGAGATGTTGTAGTCCACCAGCTTCGCCGCCACGTCGCCGACCCGGTGGCCGAAGCCCCTGCAGGTGTCGGCGTGCCCGGCATCCATCCGGACCTGGTGGGTGAGGTTCAGTCCCACCATCGTGATCGGCGCCCCGCAGCGGAACACCTCGTCGGCGGCCTCGGCGTCGGCGTAGATGTTGAACTCTGCGGCGGCGGTGACGTTGCCGCCGGTGGCGCCCCCGCCCATGAGGGTGATCGAGGCGACCCGCCGGGAGATGCCGGGGTCGGCGCGCAGCGCCAGGGCGATGTTGGTCAACGGCCCGACCGGAACCAGGTGGAGTCCCTCCTCGGCCCGGGTGGCATCCACGATCGCCGCAACGGCGTCGTGTGAGTCGGGCTCGAGGTCGGGGACCGGGAGTTCGACGTCGGCCAGGCCCGTCATGCCGTGGACGTGGCGGGCGTGGAACGGCTCCGCCACGAGTGGCCGCTCGGCCCCACGGTGGACCGGGACGTCGATGTCGAGCAGGTCCCGCATCCGCAGGGCGTTGGCGGTGGTGTGCTCGATGCCGACGTTCCCGGAGACCGAGGTGATCGCCACGAGGTCGGTCCAGCGGGCCGCGGTGATGATTGCGATGGCGTCGTCGACGCCGGGGTCGCAGTCGAGGATGATGCGCGGTCGTCCGGCCATGGCGGGAGTCTGCCGCGTTCAGTCGTCGAGGGCGGCAGCGAGTTCCGCCGACGTGGGCAACGAGGGCTGTGCGCCGGCCCGGGTGGCGGTCAGCGCACCGGCGTGGACCGAGCGCCGGACCGCCGCGTCGAGGTCGAGGCCGCGTGCGAGCCCCTCTGCGAGGGCGCCGCAGAAGGCGTCACCACAGGCCGTGGTGTCGACGGCGTCGACGACAGGGGCGGGGAACCGGCGTGCAGACCCGCCGGACACGACGAGTGCCCCCTCGGGGCCGAGGGTGGCGACCACGGACGGGACGCCGAGCGATCGTGCCAGGTCGACCTCGTCGCCATCTCGACCGGCCAGCGTTCGCAGTTCGAGCCGGTTCGGGACGAGCACATCGACGCCGTCGAGGAACCCGTCGGGCAGGAGAGCGGCCGGTGCGGGATTCAGCAGGACCGTTCCCGTGGCGGCTGCGACGGCGGTGGACACCGTGTCGAGCGGGACCTCGAGCTGGAGCAGCACCACGGCGGCGTCGGCGAGCAGGCCGCCGTCGAGGTCGCCGGGAGCGAGGCAGGCATTGGCGCCCGGGCTCACGATGATGGCGTTGTCGCCGTCGTCGTCGACGCCGATGAGGGCAAGGCCGCTCGGAGTGTCCGGGTCCGTGTCGAGGTGCGTGGTGTCGACGCCTGCCGCATCCAGCGAGGCCCGCAGCCGGATTCCGGCATCGTCATCGCCGACCCGGCCGACGAAGGCGACGTCTCCTCCCAGTCGGGCGGCGGCCACGGCCTGGTTGGCGCCCTTTCCACCCGGGATCAGCACGTGGTCACCGCCGAGCACGGTCTCGCCGGTGGCTGGGTGGTGGGGGACCGGAACCACGACGTCCAGGTTGGCGGACCCGACCACGACGATCCGCCCTCCGCTCACGGCCGCACCACCGTCTCGGCCACCAGGGCGGACGTCGTCGCCCGCAGGTCGAGGAACCCCTCGACGTCGGCCCGGACGGCCGCCGGCGAGTCGGGGTGCCGGTAGAAGTCGTCGGTCCAGGCGACATCCGAGTCGAAGACCAGTTCGGAGACGGCGTCGAGGCCGTCAGGCCCGTCGAGGACGGCGTTCTGCACGTAGCGGGACATCCCGTGGTGTGCCTCGGCGACGGCGGCGTGGCGCCGGTAGCGGTCCCGGAAGGCGTCGGCGTCGAGGCCTGCCAGTCGGACGACCAGCGAGACCTGTTTCACGGCAGCGGGGCCACCCCGGTCCCACGCGGCGTGCGTGGCGAACAGCCAGGTGGTGTCACCGTCGGGAATCGGATCGCCGGGGTCGGTCCAGGCCAGGGCCGCCCAGTCGGGTACGGGCACCGTGCCGCCGCGGAGGCCGAGCGGCGACTGGTCGGCGAGGACGACGTCGAGCGTCGCCGGGCGCGTCCCGCCCAGTTCGTCGGCCTCGGGTACCCGCTCCCGGAACAGGGTGCAACGGCGGTGCATGGCGTCCCCGGTGCGCAGCTACTTGATCGCCACCGGGGCGACCGGCGAGCCCACCCCGCCGACGAACGGCTCGGGGGTGGCGGCGAGGAAGAACTCGTAGACGCCGTCGGCGGCACAGTCCGCCGAGAGCGCCTCGAGGTCCCAGTTCTGGCCCTGGGTCAGGCCCATGTCGACCACGTGCAGCATGTGGACCGCCAGGTTCACGTCCTCGGATGGGTACACCTCGAGGACCAGCGTGTCGTTGGCGACGGCGGCGACGTCCCGCTCGTGGAGCCACGGCACCGTCGACAGCGAGAGCCCGGCGTTGGAGCCGTCCTGGCCCGGGCCGAGGCAGTAGGCCATGCCGCCGCCCTCGTGGTAGAGACGCATCCGCCCGCTCCGAACCAGCACGATGTCGCCGGCCCGGACCTCGACGCCGCCGAACTCGGCCGCCTCGTCGAGGTCCTCGGCGGTTATGGCGTAGGGGCAGTCGAGCAGGTCGACGCCCTTGGCCGCGGCCACGTCGAGCAGCACCCCGCGCGAGCAGAGCGACGTCACCCGCTCGATGCCGCAACGGGTGGCTCCAGCCTCCTCCGTGATCGTCGAGGCGTCGTAGCCGTTGTAGACCCGGCCCGAATAGGAGACGTGGCAGAGGCCGTCCCAGTGGGTGCCGGCCTGGAGTCCGAGGTGCACGGCGTCGTCGCTGGTGTGGAAGAGGTCCGGGTCGCCGTCGGGGTCCATGCCCTGGTCGACCATCAGCATCGTCTTCGTCGGATTGTCCCGTCCGGGGATGAAGCCGACCTGGATGCCGTCCTGCTCGAGGGGCACGGCCAGGGGGATCGTGCGTCCGGTGCGGATGCAGTCGCGTGCGGCCAGCACGACCTCGGGCGTGATCAGGTTGAGCGTGCCGAGTTCGTCTTCGTCGCCCCACCGTCCCCAGTTGCGCACCCGGCCCTGGAGTTCGAGAAAGCGTTCGGTCAGTGGCATCGGAGGGTCCTCCTGTCGAGGGTGTCGAAGGGCGTCGGTCTGTGCCGGTCAGTAGCCGGCGGCCACGTCGACGATCCCGGCGAGGGGTCGGCCGTGGATCCAGCGGTCGAGGTTGTCGGCGAAGTTGGTGGCCATGGACCCGAATGAGTCGGGGCTGCACCACGAGACGTGTGGACTGAGCCGCACCGCGGGGTGCTCGTAGAGCCAGTGGCCGGCGGGGAGCGGCTCGGGCTCGCACACGTCGAGCGAGGCCAGGCCGACCTGTCCGTTGTCGAGGGCCGTCCTGAGCGCCTCCTGGTCGACGATCGAGCCGCGTGCGACGTTCACGAGGTGGACGCCGGGCCGGCAGGCGGCGAGGAGGTCCGCATCGACGAGGCCGTCCGTCTCGGGTGTGGCCGGCACGCCGACCACGACGTGGTCGGCCTCCGCGACGGCGGAGACGGCGTCGGCCACGACCTCGACACCCGGGTCGTCCACCGGCTGGCCGGAGCGTCGGAGGGCGAGCAGCCGGCATCCGAAGGGCGCCAGCCGGGCCGCCACCGCCCGGTTGATGGATCCGTAGCCGAGCAGGGCGACCGTCGATCCGGCGAGGCCGCCCAGGCGGGTCACGTACCAGCGGCCGGGTGGGGCGTCGACCCAGACCTCGGGTAGCCGCTTCTCCGCCGTGAGCAGCATCGCCACGACCCACTCGGCGATCGGCACCGCGGTGGCGCCCCGCGCGCAGGTGAGGATCCGGTCGCCGATGGCGTCGAGCGGGATCTCGTCGATGCCGTGTCCGGTGCAGTGCACCCACTCGACGCCGCGGTCGAGCACATCGGTCAGGTTCGGGGAGTCCACGCCGCGGGTCACGAGTACCTGACCGTGTACGTCGGGGTCGACGGGTCCGTCGGGGTCGACCTGCACGAACCGCACGCCGGGGAACCGGCCGGCCATGCCGTCGGTCCCGAGGTAGTCGACGGCGAGGTGGACGAGGACCGTGGTCAACGCGTCCGCTCCCGCAGCAGGACCTCCTGGGCGATGGTCGCCACGTGGGTGCCGTCGGCGGCGAACACCTCGCCGATCCCGAGGCCACGGCCACCGTTGAGGCCGTGGGAGCGGAACTCGTGGAGTTGCCACTCGTCGGCCGGGGCGGGCCGGTGGAACCAGATGGTGTGGTCGAGGCTGGCGCCGACGAACAGGTCGCCGTAGGGGATCTCGCCCCGGCCCACCTCGCCGATGCGGGGATGGGAGCCGGCGACCGACGTCGTCGGGATGTCGTCGGAGGCAAAGGCGAGGGCGCAGGCGTGGAGGGCCGGGTCGCCGCCCTCGGCGCTCGGCAACCGTAGCCAGACCGAGGCCCGCCCATCGCCGCGTTGGACGAGTCGCCGCTCGAGCAGTCCCCAGTCCTCGTTCACGCCCGAGCCGGGATCGCCGCCGTCGTCGGGCATGGCCGACTCCTGGACGTCGGCCTGTTCCTCGGCGACCTGGAACGAGCAGGCCAGGTTGAGGATGGCGCCCTCGGATTGGCGGGCCACGACCCGGCGGGTGACGAACGAGCGCCCGTTGCGGATCCGGTCGACCTCATAGCGGATCGGCTCGTCGCTGGAGCCGCCACGGATGAAGTAGGCGTGGACCGAGTGGACGTGGTGGTCGGCGTCGACGGTGGACGTGGCCGCCCACAGCCCCTGTGCCACGACCTGGCCGCCGTAGACGCGGCCCCAGTCGTAGTCGGGGCTGGTGCCCACGAACACGTCGGGTCCGTGGGGCTCGAGGGCCATCAACGTGGCGAAGTCGTCGACGGGGACGCCCATCACACCCCCCGGCGGGCCGTCGGCGGGGAACCGGGAGAGGAGTCCATGGGGACATCATGGCCGAGGGCTCGGCAGGGTGCCGGAACGGGCGTCCGAGGGGCCAGACTGCCCGCATGGCGCTGACCGCCGCGGAGATCCACGAACAGCTCTCCCTGATCCTCGACCGCCGTGATCCCGCCGCCACCGGGACGGTCCTGGGCGCCGGCTCCGACGACCTCGAGGCGGGACGCCGCTACCTCGAGGCACTCGTGGAGGGTGGCTGGATGGTGCCGACCTGGCCGGTCCAGCACGGGGGTCGGGGGGCCGACGACGACGAAGGCCGGCGCATCTCGTCGGCGCTCGGCGACTACGAGTCGGCCGACCTGTACCCGTACGGTGTCGGCATCAGCCTCGTGGGCCCCGTACTGCTCGACCGCGGCACCCCCGAGCAGCAGGACCGCTGGCTGCGCCCGATCGCCGACGGCTCCGAGATCTGGTGCCAGATGTTCAGCGAGCCCGACGCCGGCTCCGACCTGGCCAACGTCGGCACCCGGGCGGTCCGCGACGGCGACGAGTGGGTCCTCACGGGCGCCAAGGTCTGGACGTCGCGGGGCGCCTACTCGAAGTGGGGCATGTGCCTGGCCCGCACCGACCCCGAGCAGCCCAAGCACCGGGGCCTCACGATGTTCGCGGTCGACATGGAGGATCCGGGGATCGAGGTGCGTCCCCTCGTGCAGGTCAACGGCGACCGGCACTTCACCGAGGTGTTCGTCTCGGAGGTGCGGGTGCCCGACGCCGACCGCATCGGCGACCTCGGCGGGGGCTGGGGTATCGCCGTCGAGACGCTCGCCCACGAGCGGGCCTCGCTGGGTGGTCGGGCCTTCGGCGGCTCGGACGAGGACGAGGGCCCGATTCCCGGCTGGCTGGCCGGCCTGGCCGCCACGGGCCGGCTGCACGATGCCGTGGCCCGCGACCGGGCGATGCAGGTCTACGTGCTGGACCGCGTCAGCAAGCTGACCGCCGTCCGGGCGGCCGCTGCGGCCAAGGACGGCGTGCCCGGGCCGGAGGGGTCCGGGGCCAAGTTGCGCAGCGTCGCCGCGTTCAAGTCCCGGGCGTACCTGTTGAAGGACCTCTCGGGGGCGTCGGGGATGCTCGAGGACGCCGACGGCCATCTCGAGTTCCTGACCGCCCCATCCATGTCGATCCGCGGCGGCACCGACGAGGTGCAGCGCAACATCGTGGGCGAGCGGGTGCTGGGCCTGCCCGCCGAGCCCCGCGTCGACAAGGACGTCCCCTACGCGGACCTCAGGAAGGGCCGCTGAGCGTCATCCCTCGTTGACGGTCGAGACCGGTTGGTCCGGATCGTCGAGGGGTTGCCTGGGGGGATTGGGGCCCAGGAACTCGAGTTCGACCACGGCGCCGGTCTCCGAGGTGAGGGTCGCCGAGGCGCCGTCGACGGTGATCGCCAACTTCCCCGTCAGGGCCTCGAGCAGCCCCATCCAGTCGGCGCGGTCCGGGCAGGCCATCTGGGTGATGCCGATGTCGCTGACCCTGACGTGCGTGCTCCGGGCGGTCCTGGAGGAGTGTTCCCCGAAGAAGGTGTTGCAGCCGGCGTTTCCCGACAGCCTGCCGTCGCTGCCGAAGGTCAGGTTGGCGTCGTGGGGGAGGTCGGGCTCGGGAGAGGTGACGCCCGAGACGCCGACGACCTGCCAGGCGGTGTCGAGCAGGCCGTCGTCACCCGACCGGTCGTCGACGGGCGCCGGCTGCCCGGAGCTCGAACAGCCTGTGATGAGCAACGGCAGCAGGAACGGCAGCAGGAGGAACGGACGTCGCATAGGGGGTCCCCAAAGTAGGGGCTCGTCGGTTCTGACGGTGTGAAGGCCGGTGCCGGTTCCCGGTTGGGGCATGATCTGGCCATGCGTGCTGTGGTGATCGAGTCGTACGGCGGGCCCGAGGTCCTGGCGGTCCGCGACGTTCCGGCCCCTGTGCCGGGTGTCGGCGAGGTGCTCGTGGACGTGGTGGCGAGCGCGGTCAACCGTGCCGATCTGCTCCAGCGGATGGGCCTCTATCCGGGGCCGCCGATGGACCACGAGGTCCCGGGTCTCGAGTTCGCCGGCCGGGTGGCCGCACTGGGCGACGGCGTCGACCGCTGGGCGATCGGCGACCACGTGATGGCGATCACGGCGGGGGCGGCCCACGCGGAACAGGTGGTTGTCCACGCCGATCAGGCGATGGCCGTGCCGGCCGGCATGGACCTGGACACGGCCGGCGCCCTGCCCGAGGTGTTCATCACGGCCTGGGACGCCCTCGTGCTCCAGGGCGGCCTCCGGCCGGGTGGTACGGCCCTGGTGCATGCCGGCGCCTCGGGTGTCGGCACCGCCGCCATCCAGCTCTGCCGGTCGATCGACGCCGAGGTGGTCGTCACGGCGTCCGGCCCGAAGTGCGGTGCGTGCCGGGACCTGGGGGCGTCGCTGGCGGTCGACTACACGTCAGAGGACTGGCTGGCCGTCGTGCGCGACCACACGGGCGGACACGGCGTCGACGTCGTGCTCGACGTGGTCGGCGGCGACTACCTCGACCGCAACGTCGACGCGGTGGCGGTCGGCGGCACCATCGTGCAGGTCGGGGTGATGGGCGGTGGTGCCGCCACGTTCGGACTCGGGAAGCTGCTCCCCAAGCGGGCCACGATCGTGGGGACCGTGCTACGGGGCCGGTCGCTGGACGAGAAGATCGCCGTCAGCCGGGCGTTCGCCGGGGAGGTCGTCCCGCGCTTCGAGGACGGGACGCTGCGGGTGGTGGTGGACCGGCGGTTCGCCCTCGACGACATCGCGGCTGCCCACGTCCACATGGGTGCCAACGCCAACGTCGGGAAGATCGCCCTCGACGTCGGGTGAGGGGTGCCCGCCGGGGGCGTTCAGCGCTGGTCGATCGGGACGACGTCCCGGGTGGCCTCGCCGATGTAGAGCTGCCGGGGCCGGGCGATGCGCGACCCCTGGGCCAGCATCTCGTCCCAGTGGGCCAGCCAGCCGGCGGTGCGCCCGATGGCGAACAGCACGGTGAACATCTCGACCGGGAAGCCCATCGACTGGTAGATGAGGCCCGAGTAGAAGTCGACGTTCGGGTAGAGCTTGCGGCTGACGAAGTAGTTGTCGGCCAGGGCGACCTCTTCGAGCTTGAGCGCCATGTCGAGGAGGGGGTTCTTGCCGGTGACCTCGAAGACCCGGTGGGCGGTCTCCTTCAGGATCTTGGCCCGGGGGTCGTAGTTCTTGTAGACGCGGTGGCCGAAGCCCATGAGGCGCCGCTCGCCCCGCTTGACGTCGGCGACGAAGTCGTCGACCTGGTCGTAGGAGCCGATCTCTTCGAGCATCCGGAGCACTGCCTCGTTGGCGCCGCCGTGGCGTGGGCCGTAGAGGGCGCCGCAGGCCGCCGACAGCGATACGTACGGGTCGGCGTGTGAGCTGCCGACGGTGCGGGCGGTGGTGGTCGAGCAGTTCTGGCCGTGGTCGGCGTGCAGCACGAACAGCAGGTCGAGGGCCTGGGTCAGGATCGGGTCGACCTCGAAGCCGCCCTCTGCTGGGCGGAACATCATGGCGAGGAAGTTGGAGGTGTAGTCGAGATCCGGGTCGGGCTGGACGTAGGGGTTGCCGACGCTGCGGCGGTAGGCGCTGGCGGCGAGGGTCGGCATCTTGGCGAGGAGCCGGATGATGTGCGAGCGGCGCACGGTTGCGTCCTCGACGACCTTCGAGTCGGGATAGAAGGTGGACAGCGCCGCCACGCTCGACACCAGCACGCCCATGGCGTGGGCGTCGTCCCGGAAGCCCTCGAAGATGCGCTTGTGGAAGTTCTCGTGGATCGTCGATGCCTCGGCGATCTCGTCGGCGAAGCCGTCCAGCTGTGCCCGGGTGGGCAACTCGCCGAAGAGGAGCAGGTGGGCGACCTCGAGGAAGGAGGCCTGCTCGGCCAGCTGCTCGATGGGGTGGCCGCGGTAGCGGAGGTAGCCGGCGGCGCCGTCGAGCTCGCAGACGGCGCTCTCGGCGCCGGAGGTGCTGCCGAAGGAGGGGTCGTGGAACCAGACGTCGGGGAGGAGCCGGGACCACTCACGGGCGTCGACGGTGCCGTCCACGATGGGGACGTCGACGCGGTCGCCGGTCCGGTTGTCGATGATGGTGATGCTGGAGCTCACGGGCAGGGTCCTCGAGTGGCGCAGGGATAGAAGGTCGCTTCTTCGTTGGCTTTTCGACCCTAGCGGAGGCCGAGCCGCCCGAGACAGGCCGGAACGGCCGAAAAACATCGAATGTTCGGCCTTCGGCGCGTTCCGTGGAGATCGCGGTTCGGGAGGCAGGCGACCCCAGCGCGTCGTCAGAGCGGCGAGTTGTCGTGGCGCCGGCGGGGGAGCCGCTCGCGCTTGCCGACCAGGGCGTCGAGCGCGGCGGCCAACGCGGCCCGGGTCTCCGACGGCTCGACCACCCGGTCCACGGATCCCCGCTCGGCGGCGATGTAGGGATTGAGGAGCCGCTCCTCGTAGGCGGTTGCCAGTGCCTCGCGCTCGTCGTCGTCGGCCTGCCGGTGGAGGACCTCGACGGCGCCCTTGGCCCCCATCACGGCGATCTCGGCGGAGGGCCACGCCAGCATCAGGTCGTTCCCCATGTGTCGGGAGTCCATGACGATGTAGGCGCCGCCGTACGACTTGCGCAGGATCACGCACACACGGGGCACGGTGGCCCGGGCGTAGGCGAACGCCAGCTGGGCGCCGTAGCGGATCATGCCGCGCCACTCGAGGTCCTTGCCGGGGTAGAAGCCCGACGTGTCCACGAAGGTCAGCAGCGGCAGGTTGAAGGCGTCGCAGAAGGCGACGAACCGGCCGCCCTTCTGGGAGGAGGGGATGTCGAGGGTGCCCGCCACCGACTGGGGCTGGTTGGCGACGATGCCCACGGGCCGGCCGCCGATCGAGGCGAAGGCGGTGACCAGGTTGGTGGCGTACGACGCCCGTGGCTCGAGCAGGTGGCCGTCGTCGACGATGCACTCGATGACCTTGCGCACGTCGTAGCTGCCGGTCGCCGTCTCGGGGATGAGCTCGCCGGCCTCGGGCGTCGGCCGGTCGGCGGGGTCGAGGCAGGGGATCGGGGCCGGCAGGGCATCGGCGTGGTCGGGGAGGAAGGCCAGCAGTTCGGTGACGAGCCCGGTCGCCTCGTCCCGGTCGGCCACGTTGAAGTGGGCGACACCCGACGTGCGCGCGTGCATGGCGGCGCCCCCGAGGCCGTCGTTGGACAGTTCCTCGCCGGTGAAGCGCTCGACCATGTGGGGACCGCTCACGAAGGCGTAGGTCTCGTCGACCATGACGACCAGGTCGGCCAGGCCGAGCAGCAGGGCCGGTCCCGACACAGCGGGCCCCGTGACGCAGAAGACCATCGGGACGACGCCCGAACAGGCCACGAACTCCCGGGCTGCGGTTCCCCAGCCGTGGACCGCCGCCACCCCCTCGGAGAGGTCGGCGCCGCTGGATGCCACGAAGCAGACGAGGGGGATCCGCTGCTCCCTTGCGGTGCGTGCGGCGACGGCCAGGTTCTCGCCGTCCTCCGGGCGCAGGGCGCCGCGATTCTCGCCACCCACGTCGACGAGCATCGCCCGCCGGCCGCCGAGGTCACCGACGTGGAAGGTCACGGCACCGCCGGTGCACGCCCGCAGGGCGACTGGCGTCCGCAGGTCGTCCTGGTCGGTCATGGTGCTCCCTCGTCGGCGGCGGCCGCCATCGTGACATGGATCCCGGGCTGGTAGGGGCCCATGTCGCGGATGACGCTACGGAGCTCCCCGGCGGCCGCCTGCACGGGCAGCGACGGGGAGGTGCGGCGGTGACGGGCCAGCAGCACCGGACGGCGCTCGAGTCCCTCGATGCGGGCGACCGCCCAGTTGCCGGCAGGGAAGCCGGAGGCGGCACTGGCGGGAAGGATGGCGGGGGCGTAGCCCTGCCAGGCGAGGGAGGTGAGGAGGCGGAGGCCGTCGACCTCGACCTTGGGGCGGAGGCGGATGCCGGCGGCACCGCACTCGGTGTCGAGGGTGTCCCGGAAGGTGGTCCCCACCGGCGTCAGCATCACCTCGTGCTCGGCGAGCTGTTCGGTCGTGACCGACTCGTGGTCCGCCAGGGGGTGGTCGAGGGTGCTGACCACGACGAGTTCCTCGTCGAAGAGGGGCTCGGTCTCGATGTCGGGTTCCAGCACGGGTCCGTTGAGGACCGCCAGGTCGACCTCCCCGGACCGGAGTTGCGGGTGCAGCGAGCCGCTGGCGGCGTCGACGAGGATGGGGTGGAGGGCGGGATAGCGGGCGCCGAGGCGTTCGAGCAGCGGTGTCGCCATCCAGCGGGCGGTGGTGCCGATACAGCCGATGCGCACGGTGCCGCCGATGTCCTCGCGCATCGACTGGATGTCGTCCTCGAGTGACTGGAGTTCGATGCGGATCCGCTGGGCGCGTTCGATGACCGCCTCGCCCTCGGCGGTGGGCAGCATCGAGCGGCGGTCGATGAGTACGGCGTCGAGTTCCTTCTCGAGGCGTGCCACGTGGGTGGACACGTTGGACTGCACGGTGTGGAGGGATCGGGCAGCCGCTGAGAAGCTGCCGTGCTCGGCCACGGCGAGCAGGTGGGTGAGTTGACGCAGGTCCATCGCTCCTGATGATGCCACGATCGTGTCCATCAGCGTCGCGGATGGCGGGGCCAGGGCGGGGACAAGCGTGGGGACGGGGGATACGGCGGGCCCGTACCGGCATGTCGGGGAGCGGGGGTGCCCCGCCGAACCGGGTAGCCAGCCTCTAGGGTCGCCACGGGAGCGCGGCTCCCGACCTCCAGCCCGACCGACGCCACCGAGGCCCATGACCGACGCCGACCGCACCCCGAGCATCCTCGCTCTGCACCTGGGCCTGCTCGAGGCGCACGCCGCCGTCGACCGGGATGGCCGGATCGACCTGGTCGCCCTCGGCGAGGGCCGGGCCGGCATGCCGCTGGTGCTCCACGTGGCCGCCGACGGCGACGTGGCGGTCGGCGACTCGGCGCTCCAACGTGCCGACGAGCACCCGGAAGGGTTCGTCGAGGACGTCATGGGGCGCCTGCTCGACGACGGCGTGATCACGGCCTCGGGCCGGACCCTCGCCGCCGAGGTCGTCCTCGCCCACCTCCTCGCCCAGGCCTACGCCCGCTGCGTCGAGGTCCTCGACGGCGCCCCCGACCAGCTCCTCGTGGTTCGACCCGCCGGCGGACCCGGGGCCGAGACATATGCGGCGGCCGCCGGACGGGGCCTCGTCGGCGACATCCGCGTCCTCGACGAGACTCGGGCGTGGGCGGCGTTCAGCGGCCACGCCCCGCCCGGGGCAAAGGGAATGGAGCCTGAGCGCACCGGGGCGCTCGGCGCCCTGCTCTGGCTGCGGCACGGCGACGCGCCGACCGGGCCGATGCCGATCGTCACCCGGGAGGACCTCGACGGGATCGCCCCGGCGCCGGCCCGCCAGCCGGCGCCCCCGAGCGTCGTCTCGGTCGGGCCGCGATCGGTCTTCGAGGCCCCGCCGTCGACGCCGCCGCCGTCGGTGCCCGCCCCGCCGGGTCGGCCGCCCCGGCGGGCACCCGTGCCCTTCCTCGTGCTGCTCCTGCTGCTCGTGGTGGGCGCCATCGCCTGGGTGGTCGTCACCGGCGACGACGAGGCCGGTCCGCCGGTGGCGACGCTCACCCCCACGA
>LUMW01000613.1_pt1 | contig 21745 bp, 18 predicted proteins | sample 729761 | NCBI WGS metagenome assembly LUMW01 (sample SAMN03860302, study PRJNA289734) | marine metagenome | biome: seawater column; feature: ocean; material: water; isolation source: Red Sea water column Station 192 - depth 500m | place: Saudi Arabia: Red Sea | collected 2011-10-15 | depth 500 m
GAGGACTTCCCGGCCTTCATGGAGGGCGTCGAGCGCATCGACCAGATCGACGACACCCATCTGCACTGGGTGGTCAAGGTCGGACCCGTCACGCGCGAGTTCGACGCGACGGTCACCGAGCAGCACCCCGACGAGCGCGTCGCGTGGACGTCCGACAGCGGGCCGGAGCACGCCGGCGTCGTCACGTTCCACCGGCTCTCGGACCACGCCACACGCGTGACGGTGCAGATGGACGTCGACCCCGACGGCTTCGTCGAGGAGGTCGCCGACAAGGCGGGCCTGCTCGACCGACGCACCCGTGGTGACCTCCAGCGGTTCAAGGAGTTCATCGAGCGTCGCGGCGGCGAGCCGACCGGCGCGTGGCGCGGCGAGGTCGAGCGACCCTGAACCCGGCGTCGCGTCCCTGACGCGACTGCCTGATCTGGGCGACGGCCCAGCGGGGCGACGGTCGGCGCGGTCTCGGATCCGCGCCGACCGCGCGCTGTCTCGACCCCTGGCGCGAGACACCGCCCACCCGGCCTCGTGTCGTGCACCAGGCTACGGACGGGCAGTCCCGCTCCCCAGGGACCAAGGTCCTCGGAACCTCGCGGTGCGCTCGGGACCGACGGCCCGGGCCCCCGAGCGATCGGGTGGTCGTCGGTCGGGCGAAGCCTCAGGACAGCGGTGCGCGGTCGTCGACGTCGGCCGACAGCGACTCGAACGTGATGTCGGGGTGCTGGCGCGAGACGAACTGCAGGCGCCAGCGGTCGCTGAACACCGCGAGCGCCGTGCCGTCGCTGCGCTCGAACGTCTCGACGCCGTTGATGCCGGCGAGCGTCTCGCGGTCGGCGGACTGGATGCGTCGAGCCAGCGTGTAGGGCAGGAAGTCGAGGCGGGTCTCGGCGTTGAACTCGCGCTGCAGCCGGTCGGTGACCACCTCGAACTGCATCGGCCCGACCGCGGCGAGCACCGGCGACTGGTCGCCGCGCAGCGTCGAGCGCAGCACCTGCACGACGCCCTCGCGGTCGAGCTGCTCGATGCCGCGCCGGAACTGCTTGAACCGCGACGTGTCGCGGGCGCTGATCGTCGCGAAGTGCTCGGGCGCGAACTGCGGGATCGGCGGGTACTCGACCTTCGGCCCGAGGTAGAGGGTGTCGCCGATGCCGAGCTGGGAGGCGTTGACCAGGCCGATCACGTCGCCGGGGTAGGCGAGGTCGGTGGTCTCGCGGTCGCGTCCGAAGAGGTTCTGCGCGTACTTGGTGGCGAACGGTCGCCCGCCCTGCGTGTGCTGCACGACCTCGCCGCGCTCGAAGACGCCCGAGCAGATGCGGGCGAAGGCCACGTGGTCGCGGTGGGCGGTGTTCATGCCCGCCTGGATCTTGAACACGAAGGCGCTGAAGGGGGAGTCGACGGCGCGCGGCTCGCCCTGGGCGTCGAGGCGGGGGCGCGGTGCGGGCGCCAGCTCGAGCATCACGTCGAGCAGCTGCGTGACGCCGAAGTTCAGCGCCGCCGCCGCGAAGAGAACGGGCGTGGTGCGTCCGGCGAGGAACTCCTCGGGGTCGTGATCGGCGCCGTCGGCGGCGAGCAGCTCGTGCCCGCCGACCGCCTCCCCCCACGCGTCGCCGAAGACGCTCGCCGCGTCGTCGGGGGAGTGCACCGTCTCACCGGCGATGGTCGCGCCGCCCGACGTGCGCTCGTACTCGACCGCGTGCCCGAGCCGACGGTCGAGCACGCCGCGGAAGTCGCCGGCGATGCCGATCGGCCAGGTGAGCGGCGTGGGCCGGATGTCGATGCGCTGCTGGATCTGGTCGAGCAGCTCGAGCGGGTCGAGGCCCGGGCGGTCCCACTTGTTGACGACGGTGATCACCGGGATGCCGCTGCGGTGGCAGACGTCGAACAGCTTCAGCGTCTGCGGCTCCAGGCCCTTCGCACCGTCGAGCAGCATGACGGCGAAGTCGACCGCGCTCAGCACGCGGTAGGTGTCCTCGGAGAAGTCGGCGTGGCCGGGGGTGTCGACCAGGTTGACCACGTGCCCGCGATGCTCGAACTGCAGCGCGGTGGACGAGATCGAGATGCCGCGCTCCTTCTCCATCTCCATCCAGTCCGAGACGGTGGCGCGGCGGCCCGCCTTGCCGTGCGTGGCGCCGGCCTCGGAGATCACGCGTGCGTGCAGGGCCAGCGCCTCGGTGAGCGTCGACTTGCCGGCGTCGGGGTGGGAGATCACGGCGAAGGTGCGACGGCGGGCGGCCTCGGCGAGCACGGTGGGGGAGGACATCGACCCGACCTTACCGGCGGCTACCGTCGGCCCGGGACCGAGCCGTGACGAAGGGGCGACGATGGCCAAGTTCGAGGAGCTCGACTGGGCCGAGACCCCGTGGGGCCTGGTGGTGTTGCGACGCCGGTTCGACCTCGTGACGCAGTGCGACGTGCACGAGGTCAAGCTCGGCGACGACTACCTCATGTCGAGCCAGTTCACGGTGAGCGAGCGGGCCCTGGCCGAGCTCGGGCTCCGCGCGGCCGTGGGCTCGTCGCTGCGGGTCATGGTCGGCGGCCTCGGCCTCGGCTACACCGCCTTCGAGGCGCTGCGCGACGACCGGGTCGTCGATCTGGTGGTCGTCGACGCGCTCGACGCGGTGATCCGCTGGCACCGCGACGAGCTGTTCGACGACACGCGCGGGCTCGCGTCGGACCCGCGCACCACCCTCGTGCGCGACGACTTCTTCGACCTCGTGCGGACGGGCCGTCTGGATCGACCGGTCGACGTGCTGCTCGTCGACATCGACCACGCGCCCGACTGGCTGCTGCGCACCGACCACGGCGACTTCTACACGGTCGAGGGGCAGCGAGCCGCGGCACGCATGCTCGTCGACGACGGCGTGTTCGGGCTCTGGTCCGACGAGCCGCCGGAGGACGCGTTCGTCGACGTGATGCGCCAGGCGTTCGCGACGGCCGAGGCCCACGTGGTGACGTTCGACAACCCGCTCACCGGGGGCACGTCGACCGCGACGATCTACGTCGGCACGCGCGCCTGAGCCGAGCCGCTCAGTCCGGCGTGGCCTCGTGGTGGCGTCGGCCCTGGGTGCGCCGGTCCTCCTTCATCTCCGCCTCGAACAGGTGCGGACGGCCGTCGACCAGGCTGTCGCGGGCGGTGCGCTCGAGGTCCTTGAAGGTCGCGTAGTAGCCCTCGTCGTACTCCTCGACGAGCTGGAAGGTCCAGCGCCCCTCGATGACGTTGCGTCCGACCAGCTCGGTCTCGATGCGGTCGGCGAGGTCGCCATGACCGGCCTCGCGCAGGAGGTCGGCGGCCTCGCCGGCCTGCAGGTCGGCATGCCCGGACAACCGGTGGAAGGCGTAGAGCGAGCCACGCGCCTCCTCGACGGCCTCGAGGGCCTCGCTGAGCTTGCCGAGCGCCTCGACGGTGTCGTCGGAGACGCCGTCGGGTCGGCGGTGGCGGGTGGCGGGACGGTCCTGTCGGTCGCTGCTCATGTCTCCACGGTGGCACTGGTCGCTGGTCGCGGCATCCGCGCGCGCCCTGCGCTCACGCTGCGGCCCTTGGTGTGCTCGGTGACACTCGACGTATGAGGCTTCTCGGACTCGGACTCGCGGCCGTCCTCGTGGCGGGCTGCTCCACGGACCCCGACCCCCGCCAGGACGAGGCCTCGCCGGCCTCCACCCCCCGGGGACGGGCGACCTGCTCGTCACCGAGCGCACCGGCACACTCACTCTGCGCGACGCCGAGACCGGCGAGCGCACCGAGGTGTCGGGCGTGCCCGACGTCGTCGCAGCCGGGCAGGGAGGCCTCGGCGACGTGGTCGTCGCGCCCAGCTTCGAGGACGACCAGCGGGTCTACCTCAGCTGGGCGGAGGCGGGCGACGGCGGCACGGGTGCCGTGGTCGGTCGGGCGCGGCTGGCCACCGGCGACGGGTCGGCGGCCCTCGAGGACCTCGAGGTCGTCTGGCGCCAGACGCCGAAGGTGTCGGGCAACGGCCACTTCTCGCACCGCATCGCGTTCGACCCCGACGGCGAGCACCTCTTCATCAGCTCCGGCGACCGCCAGCAGAAGACGCCGGCCCAGGACACGTCGAACACGCTCGGCACGATCGTCCGGCTCACGCTCGACGGCGAACCGGCGCCCGGCAACCCGCTGGCGGATGAGGGCGGTGCGTCGGCGCAGATCTGGAGCTGGGGCCACCGCAACCCGCTCGGCCTGGAGTTCGCCGACGACGGCACGCTCTGGTCGAGCGAGATGGGCCCGGAGGGCGGCGACGAGCTGAACATCATCGAGAAGGGCGGCAACTACGGCTGGCCCGAGGCGTCCAACGGCAGCGACTACGGCGGCGGCGAGATCCCCGACCACGCGGACGGCGACGGCTTCGTCGCGCCGCGCACCGGGTGGACCCCGTCGATCTCGCCCGGCAGCCTGCTCATCTACACCGGCGACCTGTTCCCGGAGTGGAAGGGCGACGCGTTCCTCGGTGCGCTGTCGGGCGAGTCGCTCGTGCGCGTCGATCTCGACGGCACGACCGCCGGCGACGACGAGAAGATCGTCGAGGGCCAGCGCGTCCGCGCCGTCGAGCAGGCGCCCGACGGCTCCATCTGGCTGCTCGAGGACGCCGGCTCCGGCCGCCTCCTCCGCCTCGCCCCCGCCTGAGCGGAGATTCCCAGGTCGACCTGGGAATCTCCGGCGAGGCACGGTTCCCTCAGCCGCGCGCGGCTTGCTTTCCGTGCTTGCGTGAGATTCCCGTGCCTCGTCGCGTCCCGCCCCGTCGTGTCGATGTTCACGCTCAGCGACGCACACCCTTGCGCCAGGCGCTGTACGACGTGAGCCGCTGCGACGTCGGCCGCTCCAGCCACCGCCACGGGTGCAGGGCGGCGACGTCGACGTCGGCCGAACGTCGCGTGAACCACGGGACGGGCGCGAAGGTGACGGCGACGGACCGACCAACGAGCTCCTCGCCGACGACGCCGCGACGTACCTCGACCTCGCGCCGGGTCGCGAGGTCGGCGAGGGTCTCGGCGAGGAACACGAGCCGCTTGCCCGACCACCGCAGCTCGGCCAGCTTCGGCTCGTCGAACACGTAGACGACGGGGACGTCGGGGTGCGCCTCGAGTGCGGGGTCGGCGTCGCCCATCGACTCCGGTGTCAGCCACACGGCCGACGGGTCGCCCTCGACGACGGGCGCGTCGGGGCCCGGTCCGGGGGCGCCGGCGGCGTGCCCGATGCGGACCGGCGCGTGCTCGACGGTGGGTCCAGGGTCGGCATCGGGCCATTCCTGCACCGGACACGCGTCGCTGAGCGCGCACGACCGGCACAGCTGCGGGGCGCGCTTCTCCACCTGCCACCGGCTGAAGCCGTACGGCTTCCCGGTGCCGGCGCCGATCGTCCACTGCCAGCCCAGGCGGTTCGCGGCCCGCGAGCCGTCGAGAAGGTGGCGGTAGAAGTGGTCCTCGCCGTCGCGCCAGTCGCGCCCGTGCCGGACGGTCCAGTGGGAGGCCCACCACATGCGCACCTGGTTGACGAGCCAGCCGTCCTGCTCGAGCCGGTCCTGCACCCAGCGGATGCACGCCATCCGCTCGTCCCAGTCGGGGTCGACGTCGGGGTGGGGAGGCTCGCGACGCAGTGGCTCGCGCGTCGCGGGGCCGATCCTGGCGTACACGTGGCGCGCGTACTCCTGCCACAGCAGCTCGTCGCGATACTTGCGCCGGTCGCCCGACGGCGCGTCGGCCACCGCGTCCCACACGGTCGGCAGGTCGAGGAGCCCGTGCGTCAGGTACGGCGAGACGCGACTCGCCCCCTGACGCTCGACGGGCAGCACGTTCGAGCGGGTGCGGGCGTAGCCGGTGACGTCGAGCCCGGCGAGCGCGACGTCGGCCGCCGTCTGTCCGCCGCGGTGACCGCCGGGACGGACGTCACCAGCAGCCTCCCAGGTCAGGTCGCCCAGGTGCTCCGCGACCCAGGCGACGACGGCGTCGGTGTCGTCGGGGGCCGGCAGGGCGGGGAGGGCGGGCATGGGCACAGCGTGCCAGCGGTCGGGCGGCGTCACGACTCGAGCGAGGACGCCGTGTGGGGGTCGCCACGACGCGCGCGCCTGCGGCCGATGGGCTCTAGCCTGGTCGAATGGCCGAACGCTTGAACGACCGTTACGAGCTGGGTGACCTCCTGGGCGCCGGCGGGATGGGTCGGGTCCACCGGGCCCGCGACCTGCGCCTCAACCGCGACGTCGCCGTGAAGATCCTCAAGGGCGACCAGGTCGGCGACGACACCGCCGCGCGCGTCCGGTTCGAGGAGGAGGCTCGCACCGCCGGCCGGCTGCACCACCCGGGCATTGCGACCGTCTACGACGTCGGCGAGGACCAGTCGAGCGAGGACGAGGACCCGTTCATCGTCATGCAGCTGGTCGAGGGGACGGCGGTCTCGGAGGTGCTCAAGCAGCGCGGCACGCTCGCGCCCGACGCCGTGGAGCGTCTGCTCGGCGGCGTCGCCGACGCGCTGGCCGCGGCCCACGCCGCCGACATCGTGCACCGCGACGTGAAGCCCGCGAACATCGTGCTCGCGGAGGGGTCGCGTCCGGTGCTCGTCGACTTCGGCATCGCGATCGGCGCGTCGCGCGAGCCGCTGACGCAGACGGGCAACGTGCTGGGCACCGTCGACTACATCAGCCCCGAGCAGGCCCGGGGCGTGACGGCCACCGGAGCGTCCGACGTGTACTCGCTCGGCCTCGTGGCCTACCAGTGCCTCACCGGCACGTCGCCGTTCCGACGCGAGACGTCGGTGGCGACCGCGCTCGCCCAGGTGGGCGACCCGCTGCCGGCCCTGCCCGACAACGTCCCGGAGCCGCTGCGCCGCCTCGTCGAGACCATGACCGACAAGGATCCGCTGAAGCGTCCGACGGCGGCGCAGGTGCGCGACGCGGTGCAGGGACGCACCGACGGGGTCACCGAGGTGCTGCCCGCCTACGCGGGTGCGGCGACCGCGCCGATGGGCGCTCTCGGTGCCACGGGTGCGACGGCGTCGACCTCGGTGCTCGCGCCCGTCTCTGCCACGGCGGCGATGCAGGCGCAGCCGGAGGAGCCGCGTCGACGTCGGCGTGGCCTGGCGGTGTTCGCCGGGGTGGCGGCGCTGGCGGTCCTCGCGCTGCTGGTCGGCATGTCCGGCGGTCTGTTCGCCGACGCCGACGAGACCGTGCCCGACGTCGTCGGCCAGTCGGTCGCCAGCGCGACGAAGGACGTCGAGGCCGTGGACGCGACGGTCAAGACCGAGACCGTCGACGAGCCGAACGCGAAGGAGGGCGAGGTCGTCGGACAGAGCCCGAAGGCGGGTGCTCCCGTGCCGACCTCGGGCCCGGTGACCCTGCAGGTGGCGTCGGGCCGCGTGACGGTTCCGGCCGACCTGGTGGGCCAGCCCGCCGACGAGGTCGCGGCCACCCTCGGCGACCTCGGCCTCACGGTGAAGCGCACCGACGTCGAGTCGTCCCAGACGGCCGGCACGGTCGTCGTCGTCGACCCGACGGGTCGGGTGACGGTCGGCTCGACCGTGACCATCGCGGTGGCCGTCGCGCCGGTGGTCCAGCAGACGCAGCCGACCCAGCAGCAGCCGCAACAGCCCCAGCAGCAGGACCAGGGCAACGGCAAGAAGGACGAGAAGAACCAGGACACGAACGACAAGGGGCCTGGCGGCGGGGGCCCGGGCGGCAAGGACGACAAGAAGCCCTGACGCTGGTCGTCAGCGCCCGGGTCGCCGTGCCTGCAGGTCGCGCACGGTCTCGCTGACCTGCACGAGGTAGTCCTCGAGGGTCGACTGGTTCTCGCCCGACCACCGCTTGGCGACGGCGTTCGTGGGGTAGAGCACGAGTGACGGGTCGCCCACGACGCCGAGCTCGCTGCCGTGCTGGTCGGTGACGAGCGCCCACCGCAGTCCGAGGTCGTCGACGAACAGCTGTCCGATGCCTGCGCCGAAGGCGTTGACGGTCGGGTTCGGGTCGGGGCGCTCTGCGGCGGGAAGGTCCCACCACGCCTCGCGTGCCTCGAGGAAGACGGCGCACAGCGTCGCGGCGTCCTTGACGCCCATCTGCACGAGCCCGCCCTGCAGCGCCTGGAGCCACTGGTGCTCGGCCTCGGTGAGGTCCTCGATCGTCACGTCGTCCATGGGTCCTCCGTCGCTGCGCGTCGTTCGTCGGCCAGCCTAGGTGCTTGACACGACACCTCCTGCCGAGCGTGGATGAGGGATGTCGTCGTCGCTGCCCCGCCTGGACCACGTGAACCTCACCGTGGCTGACCTGCCCCGCACGGTCAGCTTCTTCACGAGCCTCGGACTCGAGCTCGCCGAACGCATGACGATCGAGGGGGAGTTCCTCGACACCGTCGTCGGTCTCCACGACGCGCGCTCCGAGACCGTCTGGCTGCGTCCGCCGGGCGGCGGGGGAGCGCTGGAGGTGTCGCGCTACGACCGCCCCGGCCACGTGCTGACGGTCCCCGCGCCGCCGCACGCGGTGGGACTGCGTGCGGTGTGCCTGGAGATCACCGACCTGCGGGCGACCGTCGCGCGCCTCGACGACGAGGGCTACGCGCTCGTCGGCGACGTCGGTGAGCACGAGGGGACGTGGCTGATGGCCTACGTCCGGGGTCCGGAGGGGATCATCGTCTCCCTGACCGAGCGGATCGGCTGACGAGCGTCCAGCGGCTCGCTCAGCCTGCCGTGGACGTCGGGTCCTCCAGGAGGCGAGGGAACACGCCGTCGACCCGGAACTCGGCGTCGAACGGTGCCGTGAGGGTGCGGCCGTCGGTGTACTCGACGTGGGCCTCGCAGCGCAGCGAGTCGCCCGTGTCGGTGAGGAGGCCGAGCTCCTCGCAGGTGACGTCGACGTCGCGGACGTCGGCGTGGACGCCGTAGCGGGAGATCAACCAGGCCGCGCCCTCCGTCCCGTAGCGGAGGTCGTCGGCCATGGCCTCCTCGATCTCGGCCGTGGTGGTGCCGCTGCAGCCGGCCAGCACGACGGACCCGAGGGACAGGGCGACGAGGCGGGCGAGGCGCATGACCGCAGCGTAGGGCCGCTGGTGAGGGCGGGTCTTCGTCTTCTGGAACGCGTTCCGGCACGACAGCGGCCCCCGAGCGGAGAGCTCGGGGGCCGCTGCGTCGTGGTGCTGCGTCAGCGACGAACGGCGTCGAGCGCGTCGATCATGCCGTGCCCGGCGTAGCTGTTGTTCGACGGCGATCCGGTGCAGAGCGCGCCCGGGGACGAGCTGGTCTGCTGGGGTGCGCAGGGTCGCTCGTCGGCCTGGGCCTTCAGCTGCTGGATGACACGCGCCGGCCGCCAGCCGGGGTGCTTGGACTTCATGAGGGCGGCGACGCCGGCCACGTGCGGCGACGCCATCGACGTGCCGCTCTTGAGGCCGTAGCCGTTGTCCTTGACGATCGTCGACAGGATGCGCGAACCGGGCGCGGCGACGTCGATGACGTTCTTGCCCCGGTTGGAGAACGACGACAGCTGCGTCTCGTTCGACGTGCCGATCTGCGCGTACGAGGAGACGGTGACGACCTCGGGCAGCTCGGTGGGGATGTCGAGGCAGCCGTTGTTGATGGTCCGCTCGATCGGGGTGCTGTCGTTCGGGCTGCTGGCGTTCGTCGTCTTGCGGGACAGGTCGTAGGCGGAGTTGCCGGCTGCCGCGACGTGGACGGTGCCCTTCTTCGTCGACCAGGTGACGGCGCGGCCGACGGCCTCGACGACGGCGGCCTGGTTGGCCTGGTCCTGGCACCAGAACTCGAAGGGGTCGATGTAGTAGCTGTTGTTGGTGACGTCCATGCCGCGCAGGCCGGCCCACATGAAGCCGCAGATGGCGTACTCGGGGTAGATGAAGCCGTCGTCGTTGACGACCTTGACCGACGCCATGCGCACGTTCGGTGCGACGCCGGTGATGCCGATGCCGTTGCGAGCGGCGCCGATGGTGCCGGCCACGTGGGTGCCGTGGTCGCTGGTGGTGGGCTGCCAGCCGGTGGGGGAGCGGTCGATTGTGCCGCCGTCGGTGCAGTTGACCGAGTTGTTGACGTCGATGTTGGGCGCGAGGTCGGGGTGGTCGGCGTCGATGCCGCTGTCGAGGACGCCGACGAGCACCTTGCGGGAGCCGTCGGTGATCTCGTGGGCGTGGTCGGCCTTGATGTGCGCCATGTCCCACTGCTCGCCCTCGCGCGGGTCGGGCTTGACGTACTTCTGGGGCGTGTTCGCGAACTCGCCCTTGAGCTCGGCGCGCTCGGTGGAGCGGCTCCGCGCGGACTGGCGCAGGGTGGACGCCTGCTCGGCGCGCTCGCTGACGGCGACGGTGCGGGTGGTGCCGACGGAGGTGACGCTGGTGCGGCCGAGGCGGTAGACGTCGGCGCGGAAGTCGGCGTGCGTCGACTGCGCGATCACGACGCCGATCTGCGGCCACGCCTGCACGACGGTGCCGCCAGCCTTCTGCACGACCTTGCGCGCGTCGGCGGTGCCCTTCGCGTTGGCCTTCTTGGCGTTGACGACGTAGGCGCTCACCTGCCCCTCGGGCGTCGCGACCGGTACGGGCGTGGACTTCTCCGTGGTCGCCGCGCCGGCGCTGGTGAGCGTGGTCGCGACGGCGCCGAGCGTCAGGGCGGCGGCCCCGACGGCGAGCCCGCGTCGGGCTCGAGACATACCTGTGTTCACGTGCTGTCCCCCCTAGGAACTGTCGGCGGCCACGTGAACGTGGCGCTGAGACCGACCGTCCCACCCCACCACAGCCTTCGGACAGACGTCCAGGGTCGGCGGGTTGCAGGTCGGTGACGGAGCGCGCGACCGGCGGTGGACCAGGTCAGCGTCGGTCGCCTTGCCGCCGGTACCGCTCGCTGTCGTGGTCGGTGCAGGACCTGAGCATCGAGAGCATCTCCGCGTGGTCGGCGGTCCACGGTGTGGTGAGGAAGGTCCACTCGCGGCCACGACGGACGTCGCGTCCTTCGTCGCCGGCCGGGGTCCCCATGACGTCATCGTGACCTCGCGGACGGAGCCACCGCAGCGGTGTCAGGGAGTGAGACGAGCGACGAGGCAGCGCGACCACGCCGAACAATGTGGCGATGGCGAACGGTCACCTGCAGCGGCTCGGTTTCCTCACCATCGGACTGTTCGACCCTGACGACCCCCGCCCCGGACACGAGAGCACGCTCGAGGTGATCGAGCTCGGCGAGCAGCTGGGCTTCGACTCCGCGTGGGTGCGGCACCGGCACCTCCAGCACGGGGTGTCGTCGCCCGTGGCGTTGCTCGCGGCCGCGACGCAGCGGACGCGCCACATCGAGCTCGGCACCGCCGTCATCCCGCTCGGCTGGGAGAACCCGCTGCGGCTCGCCGAGGACCTGGCGACCGTCGACGTGCTGAGCGGTGGTCGACTGCAGCCCGGCATCAGCGTCGGGCCACCGACGCACTGGGACGACGTCAAGAAGAGCCTGTACCCGGACACGTGGGAGGACGAGGACTTCACCTACGAGCGGATCGAACGTCTGCTGCACCACCTGGGCGGAGGCCGGGCCAGCGACTTCGCGGGCGTGGAGGGCATCGAGACGTACTCCGCTCGCGTGGAGCCGCACGTGCCCGACCTGGCGTCGCGCGTCTGGCAGGGCGCGGCGGGCCTCGGATCCGTCCGCTGGGCTGCCGAGCGCGGGCTGAACCTGCTGTCGAGCAACCTGGTGCGCGCCGAGGACGACGACGACTTCGACCGAGTGCAACGCTCCCACATCGACACGTTCCGCGCCCACCACCGCGACCCCTCTCGAGGCCGGGTGTCGCAGGGGCGGGTCGTCATCCCGACCGACTCCGCCACCCCTGAGCAGGTCGCGAAGTACCAGGCGTACGTCGACTCTCGCCTGCCGCGGACCCACGCACCGCAGGGTCCGGGCCGCATCCTCTTCTCGACCGACCTGATCGGTCCGGCCGCGTCGATCGCCGACCAACTGCACACCACGCTCGCTGCCCTTCACGTTCGACCACGACGACTACGTGCAGATCCTGACCGACATAGCGACCCGCCTCGGTCCCGAGCTCGGCTGGTCGCCGACCGCGCACCCCGCCGGAGCGTGACCTGGCCTGGGCGCTCGTTCATGCGCGCGCCGCGCACACACGCGACGGCGATCCCGCCCTGCGTGCATCGTCCCGACGAAACACCAGACCGCTCGATCAGCTCGGCCGGGTGACTGGATGACGGGTCCCGTGTCCCCCTGCGGCCAGAGGCGAGGGATGTGCGTGTCGCTCAGGCGCGATGGGGCGGTGGCGGGAAGTAGATGCGGAGCCGCTCACGCAGCGCGGGGTCGCACACGTAGACGTAGGTTCCTCGGATACCTCGGGTGAGCAGGACCCGGTAGATGTTGATGACGTACTCGAGGAGGTCGTCGTCGGTGTAGGTCTGGCCCAGCGTCGTGTTGTTCGCACGTCCGTTGCGGTCGTGGTAGTTGGACCGGACGAACTCCGGGCGATCGGCGGCGACGTTCCAGCGCAGCTCGTGGCCGATGATCACCCCGGCGTAGTTGAGGTCGTAGCCCTGGCTCGTGTGGATGCACCCCACTTCTTGCAGCGCCGTGCGTGAGTTGATCCAGTCCTTGTCGGTGCGGTTCCAGAACAGCTGCAGGCCGTCGATCTCGATGTCAGGCCTGTGCTTGTCCTTCTTGCTGACCCAGGGCCAGGCGAAGCCGGCGAGCACGCGGGAGAGTCCGTGGTCGGCGTCGCGCGCCATGATGTCCTCGCGCATCTCGCGGAGGTCGTCGTAGAGGCGTAGGTCGTAGTCGGGGAACTCGATCCGCTGCGCGGCTGAGCCCCGCAGCACGTCAGCGACGTAGTCGATGTAGGCCTCTCCAGCGAGGGTCCGCATCTGGGTCCAGAGGCGCACGTGCCGGTCGTCGTGCTTAGCCGTCTCGACCAGCGCCGTTACTGGCCGGAAGATCGTTTCCCAGCACCGTAACCCGTGGGGTCAGATCCCGATGACCTTTAGGAGGCCGGTCGCGGGACTACATGGACCGTCTGCTCGCGACGCAGCAGCAACCCGATCCGAAAAGTCGTCGGCGCCACTACGTCCCGCGGACGTACTTGAAGCGTTGGGGGTTCGGTAAGCAGAACCGGCGTGTCTGGAACTTGGATACCGTGACCGGAGAGGCATGGGCGTTCTCGGTGAACGACATGTGTGTGGAGGAGAACTTTGATCGGGTCATCGGCCCGGACGGGGAGGCACGCAACCGGGTCGACGCCATGTTCGGTGTTGTCGATGCGGAACTCGGCCGTATCCAATCGCTGTTCGAGCGGCTCACGGACCCCGAGGATCTGGAGTTCGATGACCTCATCGGTCTCGGCGTGACGGTCGCGGTCCAGCGGATGAGGACTGCACAGCAGCGTCGGCTGCGCCTTTAGCACGACGCCTGGCTGGTCGCGCACAACCCTGAGGAGTTCAAGTCCATGAAGGACCCCTGAACCCGCTCCGGCTTGCCGGCATCCACACCGAGTTGCTGTACACGAGCATGTGGGAGGCGGCCGACGTGATGACGACCAGGTCCATCGAGGCGTGGGACGACCCCGAGGGCACGTTCTGGACGTGCGATGCCCCACTGTTGGTGCCGTTCCGCAAGAACAAAGGCCCCTCCCTGTTGGCAGCACCGCACATCCTGTGGCCGGTGACCCCGCATCGAGTCGTTGCCTTGACGAACGAGCCATCGGGGCAGAAGGCGATCACCCGGCTGGCCACACCGAAAGAGCGCGGTCTCGTGCGGCACGCGATCGAGCAGGGCCGAGAGCGGTGGATCTTTGCCTCACCGGAACAGAAGGACCGGCTGCCGAAGACGAAGAAATTCGGTCGACGGACGCAGATGCGAATGCGGTGCTCGCAGTGGACTCCACACGGCCTGTATGTCGAACCGCCGGGTTGCTGCGTCGAGCAGGCCGACGGGTTCTCTGCAGGCCCAGACGTTGCTTTTTGCGACCAGGAGCTGCACGTGGACGCGCCGGCGATGTGGGAGTACGCCTGATGGCGGTCTATATGGGTGACTTCGAGGATCTGTCGAAGCGGTGTCGAGGGCTCGGCGGCGGCGGACTAGCCGGTTTCCTTGCGGATGAGCGCATCAGCGCCCTTGGTTGGCCCGAGGACGTGGTCGAGCAGTGGCTTTACTGGTTCGCCGGATGGAGTTCCTTCCACGCCGACTATGGTCACGTGGACCTGACCTCTATCGAGTGGCACGACGAACTCATTCCGTCAGAGTCGTTCTTGACGATGCCGACCGGCCCGTCGGACGGTGACCTGCTAGACGAAAACGCAGAGAACGCCGAGCACCGATTGGAGTCCCGCAAGCATCTGGGAATCCCTGCGTACTGGGATTCTTATGGGACGTGGATGCGACGGCCGCTCCTGATCGACCGCGCGGCGCTGTTCCCTGCTTGGAATGGGCTCCAGGTCATCGAGGGCCGCACCCGGGTGGGGATCCTTCGGGGCCTCGTCCAGCGCGGCCGGTCGGTTGCGCCGGAGCACGCTGCTTGGGTCGCGCAAACTCGTTGAGGCAGAACCTCGGGTGCCTCGATTCGGCATCGCGTACAGGGTCTGCGAGTTGCGATAGGAAGGCATGGTGGCGATGTCCGTAGACGCCGGCGAGCCCGGTCGTCTGGCGCTCGGTGGGTGGCTACTTCGGGAAGGGCTCGCCGACCGGCCACGGGTCTCCCAGATTGAACCATTCGGCCTGCGGTCGCTCGGGGTCGACGAACGTCATGCGTCCGTCCTCAACGATGGATCGCCTCCAGAGCGGGAACCCGTCCACAGCGAATTCCGGATCGGGGTGCTCCCAGATCGTGTGCTGCTGGGTGCCCACGAAGGCGGGGTGGAGGTTCTTGACCATTAGAACGGCCGAAACGCCGCGGTGGTCCCAGCGGTCACCCCTATACCAGTAGCCGTCGGGCTGTCGGGCCGTGGCGGTCTCCTCCGTGCCGTCGGCGTGAGTGCGGAACTCCACGACCTCTGAGCCGTACAGGGCGTTGAGCATGTCGTGGTCGTCGAGAGAGATGCTGCTTGAGGCGACAGCAATGACGAATGGCGCGTTGAGGGAACCGTAGGCCGAGCCCTTGTCAGCCAAAGCGCCCCGGATGCCGTCCTCGTCGTGGACCCAGTGGGCTTCGCCGCCTCCGAAGATGCCGAGCGGACGTGCGCCCTTCCTGCCACGTGCCTCGGGCGATCTCGGCACGGCCCGGAAGCCGATCTTCCAGCCTGCGTCCTCATGGACGTAGCCAGGGAGGTCGTCGCGACGCTTGCCCTCGGCGAGTGTGTGTTGGTCGGGGTCCAACCCCGTGAGCCATCTCTCCAGTTGGCTTCGCAGCGGCCGTGCGCGTAGCGGAGCCTCGCCTTGCTTGACGACGTCGATCCAGAGGAAGAAGTTCGGGCTGTCCATCTTGTCGAGCGATTCGTAGACCGCGTTCACCCGGGCAGACTTGCCGACCGCGTCGTCGCTGAATGAGGCCGATCGTGCTTCGACATAGATCGACCGCCCGTCCTTTTCGGCAAGGAAGTCCGGTCGCCGACTCGTCCCTTCGAGATCCGGGTGGCAGGTCACGGCGTAGCCCATCCGAAGCAGGCATTCGTGTACGTATAGCTCGAAGAACGCCCCCTTGGACTGCCGGTCATCCTTGGACCGCAGACGCCCCCGAACGTCGGATTGTGCGTCGGGGCAGAGCCGAGAGAACCAGTCCTCGATTAGGGCACGAACCTGATCCCAGTACGGCCCGGAGACGCGGTCGAGGAACTGCGCATGGCTGTCCCCGTGCGACGCCGGGGAGGGATCCGTGCGATTCACTGCTGAGAAGATTGTCACCTCCCCTATCCCACCATGCTCAGGAAACAACCGAGGGCAAACAAGGTAGTGCCGAGTATCGACGTCAGCTACGAACCGCTCCGGGACCCCATCGCCATGCAGTTTCCTTTGAGCAAACGCATTGCAAGACAACGTCGTTCAACCACGACCGCCCCTTCGTTGCGGGATAGTGGACCTGTCGGTCTAGCCGAGCAGCATGAGTCAGAGGGTGTCCTCGTGATGCCGACATCGCGCACGTACCAGGAGCAACAATGACGAAAGCCATGGCGCCCGCCAAGGGCCAGGCGGCAACCGCTCTCGCTGCACTGACGGCCGCGCAGTCCGAAGAGTACGCCCGAACCCACCAGCGGCTGAGCATCCACGACTACCTCCCGGTGACCTTCCACGACGGCGCCGCCAAGGCAAGCAAATGCGAGTGGAGCTCGCACATTGCCGCCAACCTCACCCCCGAGGAGGCGGGCGCGCTCGCCTGGGTGCTCATTGACACGATGATGCAGGTCCGCTTCGGCCCCGCCACCCCTCTGTATGACACGTGGCGCGGACACACTCTCGCAGGGACCAAGATCCCGCCAACACACGATAAGACCATCGCCTCGTTCATCGAGCCGGTCTTCGGGCTGCCGGCCGCGCCGAAGAGCAAGGACCACCTGCACGGCCACGTCGGCGAGTGGCTCTGGCACCTGCTCACCAAGGACAAGACGGGCGTCCGCGTCCAACCCGACCCGAAGGGCGACGTCACCGACGCCGGCGCCGACGGGTTCTCCATCTACGAGAACGCCGCTGGCGCGCTGCGGTTCCGGCTGTGGGAAAGCAAGAAGAACACAGGGACCGGGCCGCTATCGACCAGCCTCAGCAAGGCGTACAAGCAGATCGCGGACAACGGCCAACGGTACGTCGCCAAGATCGTCGGCACATTCACGCCAGGTTCCTACGACGACGAGACGCTCGCGTTCATAGCCGAGGTCCCCGCCGCGTGGACTCAAGGCGACGAGCTTGTCGGCGCCGGAGTGACGCTCGCGACCCACCATCCGCTGCCCGACAAGCCGTTTAAGAAGATGAGCAAAAAGCTGCCGCTCCTCGACAAACCCGGCCAACTGCGCGGACTCGCCACCAGCATCGGCTGCTACGACGAGCTCGCTGAGACAGTGCGGAGGTACGCGTGGACCGCGCTCTAGCCGCCGAGCACCTCAACGCCGCCTTCGGCGAGGACCAGCTCACTGAACTCCCCACCGTACCCGAGCTCACCGATCTCATCGCCGAACTCGAGATCGAACTCGTTCGCGGCCTCACCGACAGCGGCTTCCGCGCCGACCTCACACCGCTGCGACGCACCGCCTGGTACCTGCATGGAATTGCCTCCACCGCCGAAGGGTTCCGGTACCCGCTCGAACAGCGTCGCCGCGCATTCGCCGTTAGCGCCCACGTCCTCGATCTCCTCCTCGAAGACCCAGCCGAAACCGACCGAGATCGACTCGCCACCGCGTTCGCCGCCCAGGTCGGCTACCACCGCGCCGACGAGAGCCCCAACGCCGGCGCCATCCACCGCAAGATGCGCGACATCGTGAACGAAGCAGCCGAGTTCACCGACAGCGCAGACGTTGCACTTCAAGCCGGAATCCTGTTCCTCGGCCTCGACATGGCCACCCTCAACCGGCGGCTACGCACGTGGGCAGCCTCCGCCACGGCACTGACCCGCGGGACCGATCTCGACAGCCTCGACGGCACAATGTTCGGTCCGACCCAGCGGCTCCTGCGCGGCGTCGCCGACCTCGTGAACTACCTACGGGAAGGCAGCACCGATGCGCTCGAAGCAGCCCGCGGACACCTGCGCCTCGTCGTCAACGACGAAGTCGGCCTTAGCGACCTCGACACCCGCTGGGTGGCGGGACATCTGCTCCTCCTCGCCGACGGGCTCGCCGACAACAGCATCTGGGCAGTCCTTCCACCCGACCTCCCCGCAGCCGTCAAGCAGGCGTTCACTCTCGACCAACAGCCCATCCTGACACTGTGGCCGCCCCAGCGCGCCCTCCTTGCCCACCCGACCCTCAGCCCCCTCGACCCCGCCACCACCCGGCTGCTCGTATCCGTCCCGACCAGCGCCGGCAAGACGCTACTCGCACAGCTCATCATCTGCGCTCACACCGCACTCGACGACCGCGACGTCTGCTACGTCACCCCACTGCGAAGCCTCGGCCGGGAGATGCGACAAGGACTCCGATCCCGACTGCGCTACCTCGACCGACGAATCGGCGCAGACCTCCCCGACGGTTTCGGTGCCAAGGTCCTGTTCGGCGACGACACCATCGATGGCGAAGAAGGCACTGGGCAGCTGCCGCAGGTCGAGGTCATGACGCCCGAACGCCTCATGAACGCGCTGCGGCAGAACCCACAGGAGATCCTGAGCCGGTTCAGTCTGTTCATCATCGACGAAGTCCACCTCATAGCCGAGACCGGCGGGCGCGGACTGCTGCTCGAAGGACTGCTTTCCCTGCTCGACGCCAGCAGCGCACGACTCATCCTCCTCTCCGGCGTGATGGGCAACGCCGCATCCCTCGCCGCATGGACTTCTGCCGGACAATCCGAAGTGTTGTTCACCGATGAGTGGAGAGCGCCACGACGGTTGCACGTCCTCATGGGCACCGAGAAAATCGAGGAGAGTCGCACCGACACCCCTGCTAGCCGCCGCGGTGGTAAGGACAAGACCCGCTACGACCTACGGGCCCACCTAGCGGTTCGCCCCACCAACGCCACCGAGCGGCACCTGGCCACCAGCAAGAAAACCCCCATCGGGCAGCTCGTCCTCGGCCCCGACAACAAGCGCATCACCGGGAGCGGCAACACCTCCACCGCCTACTCGACAACCGCCAAGACCGCCACACTCTTGCTCGGTGCCGGCAGCCTCCTCATGGTCGTATCTCAGCGAGCCACCGCACGCGATGCAGCGAAGGTCATGGCCGACCAACTCGATGAAGACCCGCGCTCCCAAGGCCTTGCCGACGCCCTAGTCGCACGCCTCGGCGAGGACCACCCCCTCGTCGGCACGGTCCGCAAGGGTGTGGCCTACCACCATGCCGGGCTGCCGGTTGAGGTACAAGAAGCCGTCGAAGACGCGATCCGCAGCGAGACCATCAAGGCCGTCGTCGCAACCAGCACCCTGACCGACGGCGTGAACCTGCCCGTCCGCACCGTTGTCATCGCCACCACCGAGTACGACGGCCAGGACCCCGCGTTCCGAATGACGGCCGCCCAACTTCTCAACGCCGTTGGCCGCGCCGGCCGCGCCGGCAAGGAGTCCGAAGGCTGGATCGTCCTGGCGTTGCAGAAGGCGCTGAGCGGCAGCGACTTCGACCGGCTCACTCCTGGCCCCGACGAGCTGGAGGTCCGCTCGACCGTCGCCAAGCCGTCCGCTCTTGAAGCTCTTGCCGAAGCCGAAGCGTTGGTCGCGCAGACACAGGGCGCGATCCTGCAGCTGACCCCGGACAAGGAGGCCGGAGGCTTCGTCAACTACGTCTGGTTCATCCTCCACGTCCTGGACCACGTGCCCGATCTCGTAAGCACCCGGACCTGGCGTGACGTTGTAAAGCGTCTTTTCGCGTTCACCCAGCTTCCCGAAAACCTCAAGGACCGGTGGATGGCACTCGCAGAACTCGTCGTGGGCGAGTACGAGCAGACGCCACCCGCGTCACGTCAACGTTGGGCGCAAGCCGGAACCAGCTTGGCCTCGGCTGCCGTGATCGAGGCGATCGCCGAGGAGCTTGTCGACCATGTGCAACAGCTCGGAGGCCTTGATGAGCAAACGCTCGCGGAAACTCTCGACGTGCTCTCCAGCCAAGGCGTGTACACCCGGCTGCTGAATCTGCCCGAAGCGAAGACGTACTGGCGCTTCCGAAAGTCACCCAGAGGGGCGGACATCGACGTCGATACCGACGCCGTGATTCGTGACTGGATCGCGGGACGAACACTCACCGAACTGGCCAACACCCACCTGAACACTGCGGTGCAGGACTCGGCCTTTCGACTCGAGCAGATGGTCGACGTCATCAGTGAAGGTGTCCAGCACTACCTGGCGTGGACCGTCGGTCTGGTCGTCGTCCAGGCCAACGACATCCTGCTGTCCCGGTTGAGCTCCGTGCAGCTCTTCTCTAACACCGCTGCCCACTTGCGATACGGCGTCGACACCCCTCTCGCGATCGATCTCCTCGTCAGAGACGTAAAGTCCCGGACCCTGGCGCAGCGCCTAGGGCGCATCGCTGAAGATGCCGGACTGGACGAAGAAGGCTTACGCGACTACTTGAGCAACCGGCACATCCAAGGATGGCGCACCGATCTCGGAGCGACCCCGACCGATGTCCTCGACCTGCTCCAGTACGTCCAGGGCACAGACCGACACAAGCTGGCCGAGATGATGGCAACCGGCGCCGTCACCGCTCAGTCTCGGCTTGAGGGTGACGAGCCCGTCGACCCGACATCGGTGACCGTGGCCGCGTCGGACGACGGCGATGAGCTCAAGATCGTGGCCGAAGACCGCTCGATTCTTGGGGTTATCGTTGCGCGTGATCACGCAGGCGTCTCGGCGGTGCTCGACAGCGGCCTGCTCCTCGACTTCACCCTTGAAGGAACCACCATGACGATTACACGCGCGGCGGCCGGTCAACTCAGTTTCCTGTAGCCCCGTCCGGTTGCCCGCGTTCGGTCGCGCTGAGCGTTCAATAGCTAGACGATCGCTGCGAGTAGTCTCAGCCTGTCGGCGTCGACGAACAGACCGGTTAGCGGTACGGATGCACCGACTTCGCGCCGCTCGAGCTCTCGGCGTGTTCTTCCAGTTGACAGTTCGCTGGTCACCGGATTACTTCGCGGGCGTCGGGGGCCGGTTGGATGGCTGTAGAGGACAGGTCGTGGGTGCGCTGGGCCACCCGGACGAGCGTCTTGCATTGGGCTCGCGGAATCTCGTTGAGCAGACTCATAATCGCGGGACCTGTCGTCGCACACCGGCGGTTGCGCCTGCTGATCGGTCGTGGGCAGCGGGCGTTTTGAAGTCCGGCGGTGAGGGGAGAAGGCTTCCACAGAGTTTCCTGCCGGGAATTCGGCCCGTGGCCGGCTCAGCGCGGTGTCGATCGCGTTGCGGGTCCGTTCACCAGACGTGGGCATCAGGTGGGTGTAGGTCCGCAGGGTGAAGCCGGGGTCGGCGCGGCCGAGGTATTCGCTCAGCGCCTTGATCGACTCGCCTGCGTCGAGCAGCGTGCTGGTGTAGAGGTGGCGGAGCGCGTGGGTGCCGTTCTCGCGCTCGGTTTCGATGCCCGCCTTCTCCAGGGCCGGACGCCAGATGTAGGTGTTGAAGTAGTTGCGGTTGAGCGCGCCTCGCCCTCGCGTCGTCATAAGCAAAGTGAAGGTGCGTTCCGATCCGTCGAGTCGGTCCCACGGAAGTGTCACCTCGCGAGGCGGGTAGCGAGTCATGTGCTCGTTGATCGCGTCGAGCACGGAGTCGGGCAGAGGCACGCGCCGTGTCTTGCGTCCTTTGGGCAGGCCGAAGAGCTGCCTGTTGCTGGCACCGAGTTTGACCTGGCGGACGATTTCGATCTCGCCCTTCTCGATGTCGATGTCGTCGGGGGAGAGGCCAAACATCTCGCCTTGTCGCAAGCCGAGGCCGGCGCCGAGTTGAGCGACCAGTTGGCAGCGCTCGGGGAGCGCGCTGCGGACGTTCGTGACTTGTCCGGCCGTCCACGGCGTGAGCTTGCGCTGCTCGGGCTTGGGTTGACACGCCGAGGGTGCATTGCATGGGTTCTTCTGGATCAGCGAGTCGTCCACGGCGGCGGTGAAGGCGGTGGAGACGTTGGTGAAGATGACCTGTTGATAGGTGGGGGCCAACTCGGACAGGCCGCGCAGCAAGGGCTGGATGGTGGACGGCTTGACGTCGCTCAGCAGTTTCGCGCCGAGGCCCGGATA
>LUMW01000726.1_pt1 | contig 21713 bp, 22 predicted proteins | sample 729761 | NCBI WGS metagenome assembly LUMW01 (sample SAMN03860302, study PRJNA289734) | marine metagenome | biome: seawater column; feature: ocean; material: water; isolation source: Red Sea water column Station 192 - depth 500m | place: Saudi Arabia: Red Sea | collected 2011-10-15 | depth 500 m
CAGCCTGGCCGTCAAGCGTGTCGCCGACGCCCACCTCCAGAGAGGCCTCTACCCGTGAGCACCCGTGCCGCCGCACCCGAGTCCGACCTGTCCGACCTCGACCTGCACCTGATCGATCCCGGCAGCGGCGTGCTGGTCGGCGGGCAGTGGCGCAAGGGCGGCAACGGCACCTTCGACGTCGTCGACCCGGCCGACCTGACGGTCGTGGCGCAGGTGTCCGACGGCGACCTCGCCGACGCTACGGCCGCGGTCGACGCGGCGGAGGCCGCCTTCGCCACCTGGCGCCGGACGGCACCGCGCGAGCGGTCGGTCGTGCTGCGCCGTGCGTTCGAGCTGATGCACCGCGACGCCGACCGCCTCGCCGCGCTGATCGTCCGCGAGAACGGGAAGTCGCTCGCCGACGCACGCGGCGAGGTCGTGTACGCGGCCGAGTTCTTCCGCTGGTTCGCCGAGGAGGCCGTGCGCCCCCACGGCGACTACGGCTCCTCCCCCGCCGGCGGCACGCGCACGATCGTCACGCACCGCCCGGTCGGCGTGGCTGCGCTGGTGACGCCCTGGAACTTCCCCGCGGCGATGGCCACCCGGAAGATCGCGCCCGCGCTCGCCGCCGGGTGCACCGTGGTGCTCAAGCCGGCGGCCGAGACGCCGCTGACCGCGCTGGCGGTCGCCCGCCTGCTCGCGGAGGCCGGCGTGCCCGACGGCGTCGTCAACGTCGTGCCCACCACCGACGCGGCAGGCGTCGTCGGCCACTGGCTCGGCGACCCGCGCGTCCGCAAGATCTCGTTCACCGGGTCCACCCGGGTGGGCTCCATCCTCCTGGGCCAGGCGGCGGAGCGTGTCGTCAACGCCTCGATGGAGCTGGGCGGCAACGCACCGTTCGTCGTGGCCGACGACGCCGACCTCGACGCCGCCGTGGCCGGGGCGATGGTCGCCAAGTTCCGCGGCGGCGGGCAGGCCTGCACGGCCGCCAACCGGTTCTACGTGCACGCCGACGTCGTCGACGCGTTCGTCGAGCGCTTCGGAGCCGAGGTCGAGCAGCTGACGGTCGGTCCGGCACGGTCGGGCGCGGCGGTCGGCCCGCTGATCTCCGCAGCCGCCGTCGAGACGCTCGCCGACGTGGTCGGCGACGCCGTGGTCGCCGGGGCCCGGATCAGCCACCAGGCGCCCGTCCCCGATGCGCCGGGCCACTTCTTCGCGCCGACCGTGCTGGTCGACGTCCCCGCCGACGCCGCGATCCTCGACCACGAGCTGTTCGGGCCGGTCGCGCCGATCGTCACGTGGCGCACCGACGAGGAGCTGCTCGCCCTCGTGAACGCGAGCGAGATGGGGCTGGCCTCCTACGTCTTCTCCGGCGACCTGCAGCGAGCGATCCGCCTCGGGGAGGCGTTCGACGCCGGCATGGTCGGCGTGAACCGCGGGCTCGTCTCCGACCCCTCCGCCCCGTTCGGCGGGGTGAAGCAGAGCGGCCTCGGCCGCGAGGGCGCCCGCGAGGGCCTGGCGGAGTACACCGAGACGCAGTACCTCAGCGTCGACTGGCCGGGCTGACCCGACGATTCACGCGGGCGTGGCGGGGAACGATGCAGGCATGAGCGAACCGCAGACCGTCACCCCACGCCACCTCCGCAACCTCCTCGCCGCGTCACCCGACTGCTTCCTCGGGCTCGTCGAGGGCGAGGTCAGGGTCGTGGACGGGGGTGACGACGAGGGAGCCCTCGAGATCGTCTCCGCCGCCGACCTGCGCGACCGGGTCGGCGACGACCCGGACGACGACGTGCTCGCGGACGACATCGTCGCCTGGATGCGGTCGCCGCCACCCAGCCCTGAGCTCTTCGCCGACGCCGTGGTGATGGTGTGCAGGCGGTAGCCCTGCGCCGCCTGGGCGTTGATCGCACTCTCCAGCTCGGACAGGTTGCCCGACTTGGTGCCGAGGAACTTCTCCTTGAGCGTCACCTGCAGGACCACGTAGTTCATCGTCGACACCTCTCGTCACGGGAGCGCGACGGTCGCGGTCCTCAGCGGATGTCTACCGCCGCGAAGGGTCCGAGCGTGGGCGAACGGGCGAAGATCCGCCAAATCGTCACGTCAGTTCAGCCCAGCCCCGACCCCGACCCGCGCACGTGCTCGAACACCAGGCTCGTCTCGGTCGACGTGAACTCCCGCGAGGCGCTGAGGTGGTCGATGGGACGGGTGGCTGGCGGAGGCCCGGGGTCTACTTCTGGAACCTTCTCCCTCGCGGGACCCGTGGCAACCCTTACCGTCCAGTCGGCCAGCTGAGCATCGACGATTTTAGCCTCGTACCGTCGTCACGACGTATCCGAAGCGGTTGGTGACGACGGCCCTTCCCGTCCTACCGCCGACGTTGACGTCGAAGGCATACGTCCCTCGCCAGTCGTACTTCGTGTTCTTGCTATGGCTCGAGCAGCTCCAATGGAACTCATAACGCGCTCCTACGCCCCGCTTGTCGTAGGTGCAGTTCACCGGTGTTCTCCTTCCCACGGCGGTCCTACCACCGACAGCCACCGCTCTCAGACCGCTCGAAAGCCTGAAGTGGAACTGGACGGGAAGCTTGGTGTTGGCGTAACGGACCTGCGCCGTGAACCTCCCCTGAGAGTCGCTCGCCGTGAACGTCGGCGAGTCGAGTGTGAAGGTCTTGTATCCCCCGACCGCTTCGCTCGCCATGACGGTTGCACCGTCGGCTGATCGAACGGACATCGTCGCGCACCGGTCGTCGTCCGCCCCGACATCCTCCGCGACCTCAAGCGCATCGCGCGCAGTCCCATGGTCCAGTGCGATGAAAATCGTCGATACGAACGGGCACTCTCCAAGGCCCGGCGGATCGTCCGGCTCTGCTGCCGGGGCAGACCCCGCTGGAAGGAGTGCCAGCATCAACACCAGTGACCCACCCACTGCGGCACACCCCTTGAACACGAGTTCCTCCTACACCTTCTGCCGCAGCGTCGTGACCACTCCGTGCGACTCAGTCCGGTCCACATCGCCAAGGGCAGACCACACTCACGTCGACCGTCAAGATCCAGGAGCTCAGACGGAACGGACGTCCCAGGTCGACGCCGAGCCCCGCACGTGCTCGAACACCAGGCTCGTCTCGGTCGACGTGAACTCCCGCGAGGCGCTGAGGTGGTCGATGACGAAGGCGCGCAGGGCGTCCGGCGACGGGAGCGCGACCTGGATGAGGAAGTCGTCGTCGCCGGCGAGGAAGAAGACGTTGAGCACGCCGGGCAGCGCGGCGAGCCGGGGCGCGACCGAGCCGATGTCGGCGCGGGCCGCCGGCTGCAGCCGCACGGCGATCATCGCCTGGATGGGCCGACCGACGGCGGCAGGGTCGAGGTCGGCGTGGAAGCCGCGGACCACCCCGCTCGACACCAGCCGCCGCAGGCGCAGCGAGCACGTCGACGGCGCGATGCCGACCCGCTCGGCCAGCACGTTGTTCGGCACGCGGGCGTCGTCGGCGAGCACGTCGAGGAGCCGACGGTCGATGTCGTCGAGCGTGATGGCGCGCGAGCCGGTCGCGCTCGTGCCCGAGCCGTTCGACGGACCGCCCGCGACACCAGCCATGGACGAACGATAGTCGGCACCAGCGCCCCATCTCGACGATCGTGCGGACTTTTCTCCGACGGGGGGCCGGAATCTCCAGGATGGTCACCACCAGTCGATCGTCGAAGGAGTGCCATGCGCGTCGGAGTGCCGAAGGAAGTCAAGAACCACGAGTACCGCGTGGCCCTCACGCCCGTGGGCGTCCACGAGCTCGTGGCCCACGGGCACGACGTGCACGTGCAGAGGGGCGCGGGTCTCGGCTCGTCGATCACCGACGAGGAGTACGAGCGGGCGGGCGCACGCCTCCTCGACCGCGCGGAGGACGTCTGGGGCGAGGCCGAGATGGTGCTCAAGGTCAAGGAGCCCATCGCGTCGGAGTACCCGCTGCTGCGCGACGACCTGACCCTCTTCACCTACCTGCACCTCGCGGCCGACCGCCCCCTCACCGAGGCGCTCGTCGACGCCGGCACCACCGGCATCGCCTACGAGACCGTGCAGCTGCCGAGCGGCGGCCTCCCGCTGCTGTACCCGATGTCGGAGGTGGCCGGATGCCTCGCGCCGCAGGTCGGCGCGCACTCGCTGCTCAAGGCGCAGGGCGGACGCGGCGTGCTGCTCGGTGGCGTGGGCGGTGTCACCAACGCCAAGGTGGTGATCATCGGCGCGGGCGTCTCCGGCCAGAACGCCGCCAACATCGCGCTCGGCATGGGCGCCGACGTCACCCTCCTCGACACCGACCTCGAGAAGCTGCGCATGTCGTTCTGGCGCTACAACAACCAGGTGCACGGGCTCGCGTCGTCGACCTACGTCCTGGAGGAGCAGGTCCGCCAGGCCGACCTGGTCATCGGCGCGGTGCTGGTCGCCGGCGCGGCCGCCCCGAAGCTGGTGAGCAACGACCTCGTCGCGCAGATGAAGCCGGGGTCGGTGCTCGTCGACATCGCCGTCGACCAGGGCGGCTGCTTCGAGGACACCCGACCGACCACGCACGACGACCCCACGTTCACGGTGCACGGCTCGACGTTCTACTGCGTGGCGAACATGCCCGGCGCCGTCCCGCACACGTCGACCTACGCGCTGACCAACGCGACGCTGCCGTACACGGTGGCGCTCGCCGACCACGGCTGGCGCGAGGCCCTGCGCGCCGACGCGAGCCTGGCCAAGGGCCTCAACACCCACGCCGGCTCGGTCACCAACACCCCCGTGGCCGAGGCGCACGGACTCACCCCGGCGTCGCTCGAGGAGGCGCTGGCCTAGACCTCCCCCGTTGCGGAACGTCATCGCCCTTTCTTAGGACGAGAACGGGCGATGACGTTCCGAAACGAGGGAACTGCTCACGCGGGCTCGGGCTCGGCCTCCGGCTCGTCGAGCAGGTGCGACGCCTCCACGAAGTCGCGCGAGAGGGTCTTGTAGCCCTCGTGGTCGAACAGCACGGTCACGTGCTCGGCGTCGGCGTCGACGACGGCGCCCGGGCCGAAGGTCGGGTGCTCCAGGTGGGCGCCATGAGTGCCTGCGTCCGCGGACTCGACGACGCCCTCGAGGCAGCGGTCGCACACACCGCAGTCGTCGGCCTGCTGGCCGAAGTACCCGGCGACCCATGACCAGCGGCAGCGGCGGGTCTCGGCGTACTCGCGCACCATCTCCACCTCACGTCGTCCAGGCTCTCGTCCAGGTCGAGGAGGTTGAGCACGCGCGCCGCCGTGGCCCGACCGACCCCGGCGGACTCCGCGACCTCGCGCGGATCGGTGCCGACGTCGCGCGCCGCCCGCAGCACCTTCGAGACCGTGCCCCGCTTCGGCACCGCGGCCGCGAAGAAGCGTCCGAGGGCGCGGTCCTCCGGACGGTGCACGAGCGTGGCGACGGCGGGCTCCCCGTCGCGGCCCGCGCGTCCGGCCTCCTGCACGTAGGTGTCGACGGACGCCGGCGCACCGGCGTGCACGACCCAGCGGACGTCGGGCTTGTCGATGCCCATGCCGAACGCCGAGGTCGCCACGACCACCTCGACCTCGTCGGCGAAGAAGGCGTCCTGCACCTCCTGACGACGTCTGCGCGACAGGCCCGCGTGGTACGCCACGGCGTCGCGCCCCTCGGCGACCAGCAGGTCCGCCACCTCCTCCGCCGCTCGGCGCGTCCGGGTGTAGACGAGGGCCACGCCCTCGCCGACGCACTCCAGCACCTGGCGGCGCACCGCGTCGTCGTCGGACGCCTGACGCACCCGCAGCTCCAGCGTCGGCCGGACGATCGACGTCGAGACCAGGGTCGGGTCGTGCATGCCGAGCCGCTCGGAGATCGAGTCGAGCACCGGCGGCGCGGCCGTCGCGGTCAGCGCCAGGCGGACGGGCCGCCCCGACCTGTCACCGTCCGACCCGTCACGCCCCGACTCGTCGCCGCCGGAGGCGTCGAGCCGCGTGAGGAGCTCGCCCAGTCGCAGGTAGTCGGGCCGGAAGTCGTGCCCCCACTCCGACACGCAGTGCGCCTCGTCCACCACGACGAGGCCAGGCGGGCAGGCGGCGAGCGCGTCGGCCACCTCGTCGTTGGCGAGCTGCTCGGGCGAGAGGTAGAGGTAGTCGACGGAGCACGCGGCGACGTCGTCGAGCAGCGCCTGGCGCCTGCGACTGCGCACGGAGCCGTCGAGGCACTCGGCCCGGACGCCCTCGGCCTCCTCGGCGTGCGCCTGCTGGTCCGACTGCAGCGCCAGGAGCGGCGAGACGACGAGCGTCCAGCCGCCCGCGCACCGTCCGGCGACGAGGTAGACCAGCGACTTGCCCGACCCCGTCGGCGCGAGCACGACCGTGTCCCGCCCCGAGCACGCCGCGTCGATCGCCTCGGCCTGCCAGTCCTCGAGCCGTTCCACCCCGAACAGCCGAGCGATGTCGTCGTGGCTGCAGCGCGTCGTCCCCGTCATGGATCGACGGTAGGTCGGGTCGGGCGAGGCCGCCCCTCGACGTCGGGTGACGAACTCGCACGCGTGACGAGGGCCGTCGTGGGTACACGGCCGCGCGGCGGTCAGTCGGACGGAAAGGCCGAGCAGCGCTCGCACCGGCTCATCAGGTCGTGCTCGCACGTGAGCACGTGCGTGAGGAAGGCCTCGGCCGCGTCGAGCTCGGCTCTCTGGCGTCGCAGGTGCTCGAGGTGCTGCGCGATGACGTCGTCCCGGCCCTCCGCGTCGCGGTGCAGGACCAGCCGGATCTGCCACAGGCGCAGGCCGACGCGCTGGCACGACCGGACGATCTCGAGACGGTGCAGATGCTCGTCGGTGTAGACGCGGTGCCCGGCAGGCGTGCGGTCGGGCACGACAACGCCCTCGTCCTCCCAGTGCCGCAGGACGTGGGCTGCGACGCCGACCCGCTCGGCGGCTGCTCCGACTCTCACGGGACCATCGTGCCACCTTGACTTCAGGTCGACCTGAAGTCCTAGCGTGCGACGCATGTCCCCTCCCGGCCGTCTTCCTGCACCGCGGTACGTCGACCTCGACGGGGTCCGCGTCGCCACCTACGTCCTCGAGCCGTCGCGGACCGAGCCCGTCGGCGACGTCGTCCTGTGCCACGGCACGCCGTGGTCGGCGGCGGTGTGGGCGCCCGTCGCGCACGCGCTCGCGGCGACCCACCGCGTGCTGCTGTGGGACATGCCCGGCTACGGCGCCTCGATCCCCACCGGTCCCCCCGGACAGGACCCGGCGGTCGACCTCGAGGCGCAGCGACGCCGGCTCGTGACGCTCCTGCAGCACTGGGACCTGAGGGCCCCGCACGTCGTCGCGCACGACGTCGGGGGCGCCGTGGCCCTCGGAGCGCACCTGCTCGAGGGGTCGGCGTTCGCGTCGCTGTACCTGCTCGACGTCGTGACGCTCGACCCGTGGGGCTCGCCGTTCTTCCGGCTGGTCGCGGAGCACGAGGCAGTGTTCGCCGCCTTGCCCGCGCCGCTCCACGCAGCCCTCGTGCGGGAGTACGTGGCTGGCGCCATCCGGGGGTCGCTCGACGCCCACCAGGTCGACGAGCTCGTCGCCCCGTGGACCACCCCGCACGGCCAGCGCGCCTTCTACGCACAGGTCGCACGGCTGGGCCCCGCCCACACGCGGCCGGTCGTCGAGCGGCTCGGGCACACGCGCTGTCCGGTGCGCGTCGGCTGGGGTGAGCAGGACCCGTGGCTCCCGGTGGAGCAGGCGGACGAGCTCGCGGACCGGCTCGCGGGCCCCGTCGACGTGTTCACGCTCCCCGGGGCCGGGCACCTGGTGCCCCTCGAGGCACCGGACCTCCTCGTCGACGACCTCAGGCTCTGGCTCGCCCACGTCCGATGACGGCACTGGCGTCGGAGAACGTCGGGGACAAACCCGACGGCCCCGGCGGGCTCTCGCCCGACGGGGCCGTCGGTTCCAGCGTCTGGCGCTGTGGCAGGTAGAGGATTCGAACCTCTGAAGGCAATGCCGGCTGATTTACAGTCAGCTCCCTTTGGCCGCTCGGGCAACCTGCCAAGGGTGTCGACCACCGAGGTGGGCAACGACGAGAAACCATACCGCAGGCGGCTCGCCAGGGCCCAACCGGATCCGTCCGTCCGCAGGGTTGACAATCTACAACCGTTTGGTTGTAGATTGTGGTCATGAACAGCGAGCAGGACGAGGACCGGGCCGACGCCCTGTTCCACGCCCTGGCCGACCGGACCCGACGCGACATCCTGCGGCGCGTCCTGGCCGGCGAGCACTCGGTGAGCACCCTCGCCGAGCGCTACCCGATGAGCTTCGCGGCCGTGCAGAAGCACGTCGCGGTGCTCGAGCGCGCCGGTCTCGTCACCAAGCGACGGGTCGGCCGCGAGGCGCTCGCGAGCGGCGACGTCGAGGCCGTCCGGTCGGTCGGCACCCTGCTCGACGAGCTCGAGCACGTGTGGCGCGGACGCGTCGCCCGCATCGACGACCTCCTGCTCAGCACGCCCGAGGACCCCCAGCACCACACCGAACCCCCTCCCGAGGAGACCTGACATGCCCGTCACCGACGTCCAGAAGGACCTGGACCAGCGCACCCTGACCATCACCGCCGAGTTCGCCGCACCCGTGGATCGCGTGTTCGCGATCTACGCCGACCCGCGCCAGCTCGAGCGGGTGTGGGGACCGCCCTCCTTCCCCGCCACGTTCGTCGACCACGACCTGCGCGAGGGCGGCCGGGTCACCTACTACATGACCGGCCCCGAGGGGCAGCGCTTCGGCGGCTGGTGGGAGGTCACGGCGGTCGACGCCCCGCACGGCTTCGACTTCCGCGACGGGTTCGCCGACGACGACCTCCAGCCCGTCGAGGGCATGCCGGTCTCGACCAACACCTTCCGCTTCGAGCCCATCGAGGGCGGCACGCGTGCCGTGTACACGTCGACCTACGCGACGCTCGAGGCGCTGCAGCAGGTCATCGACATGGGCGTCGAGGAGGGCAGCCGCTCGGCGATCGACCAGATCGACGTGCTGCTCGCCGCCTGAGCGACGACCGGGCGCGCGCGAGCGCCTAGGCTGAGGGGTGGGACCTGCGGGTCCCACCCCTTCGCCGTCCCGACACCCATCAGGAGAGAACCCGTGGCCGACTCCTCGTTCGACATCGTCAGCAAGCTCGATCGCCAGGAGGCCGACAACGCGCTCAACCAGGCGATGAAGGAGATCTCGACGCGCTACGACTTCAAGAACACCGGCGCGCTGCTGGAGTGGAAGGGCGAGGAGGGCATCGAGATCACGGCGAACGCCGACGAGCGGGCCCTCGCCGTCCTCGAGGTGTTCAAGGAGAAGCTGATCAAGCGCGGCATCAGCCTCAAGGCGCTCGAGACCGGCGACCCGCGCCAGAGCGGCAAGGACGTCAAGATCAACGGCAGCTTCAGCCAGGGCATCAGCACCGAGCAGGCCAAAAAGGTCTCCAAGCTGATCCGCGACGAGGGCCCGAAGGGCGTCAAGGTGCAGGTGCAGGGCGAGGAGCTGCGCGTCACCAGCAAGAAGCGCGACGACCTCCAGGAGGTCATCGCGCTCCTCAAGGGCGCCGACCTCGACTTCCCCCTGCAGTTCGTCAACTACCGCTGACACGCTGCGGCCAGGTCGTCAGGTCACGACGTCCCAGAGCCAGCCGACGCTGACCACCGCGCCGACGACGAGCAGCACCAGGAGGACCGCGGCGAGCAGGAAGCAGCCGAACGCCCCGAGGGCGCCGTCGTGAGACTCGAGCACCTCGCTGTCCGGCCACTCGTCCCGCAGCGGGTGCTCGGCGAGGTGAGCGTTGGCGTGCTCGAGGTGGCAGAACGTCAGCACCTGCTCGTGACGGAAGCAGCGCTCCCCCTCGGCGTCCAGGCGCTCGGACCGGCCCACCACGATCGTGATCGCCAGGTCGGCCGTGGGGTCGACCTCACGACCGCAGCGAGCGCACCCCACGGCGGCGATCGTCCCGGCGGTGTCGGCGTGCTCGTCCATGCGTCGACCCTAGGGACCCGACCGACGATCGACCCAGCGACTTTCCTGGTCTCGGCCCGACACGACGCCCCCGCCGGACTGGTCCGGCGGGGGCGCTCTGCTGCTCGGGGTGCGAGGCGTCAGCGGTCGACGCGCACGACCGACTTGTCCTCGGCGATCTCGACGGTGACGTCGTCGTCGTTGCCGAGGTCGACCTCGACCTCGTAGGCGTGGTCGCGGTCGTCGCTGTACTCCACGTCGGTGACCCGACCCTCGCCGACCTCGTCGAGCGCGATCTTCTCCAGCTCGCTGCGCAGGTCGGCGTCGTCGACCGGGCCGTCGAGCGGCGCGGCCGAGGCCGAGGTGTCGGCCGTGGCTGCCGGGGCCGACGTCGCGGCGGGACGGACGTCGTCGTCATCGTCGTCGTCCGAGCCGCAGGCGCTCACGCCGAGCGCGAGGACGAGGGCGGTGGCGGTCGCGGCGAGGGCGCGCAGGGTCGTCATGGAGAGCTCCTTCGTTCGGTGGATGACCCTCATCGAATCGGTGGACCGTGAGAACCGCATGACGAACGGATGAGAGCGTTCTCACGCAGCGGCCCGAGCGGGCGCCCTCCCTCGCGTCCACGGCCACACCAGCAGCGCCCAGACCGCGGCGACCACGACGATCTCGACCGCCACGTACCAGGGCCATGCCGGGAGCACGTCGAGCAGCGACGCCCGGTTCGGCTTGCCGTTGAGGTAGCCGTAGTTGGTGTCCATCAGCGCGTTGTAGGCCATGACCGCCGCCGCCCACGCGAGCGTGATGACGACCGTGCGGCGGTAGGTCCCCCACGTCGGCAGGACGCGCAGGCCGGCGACGAGGTACACCGCGGCCCAGACGATCAGCACGTGCATGGCCCAGAACATGACGAAGCGCGGTTCGGGCCAGGCGGACGACAGGTCGGGGGTGGCCATGCCCTGCGTCGTCAGCGTCAGGCCCCACAGGTAGGTGACCGTCGACGTGAGGCGCGAGCGCGTCCACAGCGCGTGCACCGCAAACATCCACGCGAGGTCGCAGAGCTGGAACGGCAACGAGGTGCGCGGGTTCCACTCGCCGGGCAGGAGCTGCAGCACCTGCAGCGGGACGGTGACGGCCACGATGCCGAGCGCGAGCACCCGGCTGGTCGTCGCCTCCGCGGTCGTGCCGCGGACCCGACGACCGAGCAGGACCACGGGGACCAGACCGATCGCGAACAGCGCGAGGACGACCAGGTGGCTCGTGCCGTACGCCTGGAAGTCGCCCGAGGCCAGCAGCGTGGTGCCGTCGATGTCCACGCGCGCAGCGTAGCCCGGTCAGGTGGCGCGGCGGGCGATCGTGACCGCGAAGTCGGCGTCGGCGGTCAGGGGTCGCAGGTCCCACGTCGCGAACCGCTGCTCCACCGCGAACCCGGCGGCCGCGAGGTGCTCGTCGAGGTCGGCGAGGCCGTAGTGCCGGTCGAGCCGGAAGCCGAGCACGAGCGCACCGTCGTCGACCACGTGGCGGGCGAGGTTCGCGACCACCTCCTGCTCCGTGCCGGGCGCGAGGAAGACCATCACGTTCCCCGCCGAGACGACGACGTCGAACGTCGCGCCGAGGTCGACGTCGAGCAGGTCGGCGACCAGCCACGTCGGGCCAGGACGCGTCGCGCGGGCCTCCGCGACGAGCACCTCGTCGGCGTCGACGCCGACGACGTCGTGGCCGCGGTGGTGCAGCGCGCCACCGAGGCGACCGGCCCCGCAGCCGGCGTCGAGGATGCGCGCGCCGGGCGGACCAGCCGCCCCCGGCCCGGCACCCCCGCCGGGCCGCTCCGCCGCCCCCGGCCCAGCACCCCCGCCGCGCCTCGGCGCCAGCGCGTCGACGAACCGCGCCTCCCCCTCCAGGTCGGCACCCTCGGCCTCGAGGTCGCGGAAGCGGTCGCGGTACCAGGTCGAGTGGCCCTCGTCGGTGTCGGTGAACCAGCGCGGCGTCGGCATGCGTCCATGGTCGCGCAGGTTGATCCTCGCCGGGCGTGCGCGCTTACGTGGGGCCCCACCCAAACCAGCTCCCCCACCGCAAACACCCGCCCCAACCGCACGTTTACGTGGGGCCCACGCAAACGCGCACCGGGGGCGGGCCTAGGCTGCGCTGGTGGCGGAGGTGGAGGAGCGGACCGGGAGCGGGTTGCCGTACGGGATCGGGGCGTACCTCTGCTGGGGGCTGTTCCCGCTCTACTGGCCGCTGCTGGAGCCGGCCGGGCCGCTCGAGGTGCTCGCGCACCGCATCGTCTGGTCGCTGGCGTTCGTGCTCGTGCTCATCGGCGTCACCCGACGCTGGGGCCGCTTCCGTGACATCGCCCGCGACCGCACGCTCATGCTGTTCCTCGCGCTCGCGTCGGTGACCATCGCCCTGAACTGGGGTGGATTCATCTGGGGCGTCACGAACGGGCACGTCATCGAGACGTCGCTCGGATACTTCATCAACCCGCTCGTCACCGTGCTGCTCGGCGTGCTCGTGCTCAAGGAGACGCTGCGGCCCGCGCAGTGGGTGGCCGTCGGCATCGGGTTCGTCGCCGTCGTCGTCCTCACCGTCGACTACGGACGACTGCCGTGGATCGCACTGCTCGTCGCCGGCTCGTTCGCCACCTACGGATTCCTCAAGAAGCGCGCGTCCCTCGGCGCGTTCGAGGGCCTCGGCATGGAGACGCTGATCCTCGCGCCGTTCGCGCTCGCCTTCCTCGTCGTCCTGCAGCTGCGCGGCGACCTCACGTTCGGGCACGCCGGGGCCGGCAACGCCGCCCTGCTGGCGGGCACGGGCGTCGTGACGGCCATCCCGCTGCTGATGTTCGCCGCCGCCGCCACCCGGCTCTCGCTCACGACGATCGGCCTGCTGCAGTACCTCGGCCCGTTCATCCAGTTCCTGCTCGGGCTCCTCGTGTTCCACGAGGCCATGAGCACGGCGCGCTGGATCGGGTTCGCGCTCGTGTGGGCGGCGCTCGTCATCTTCACCGTCGACGCGATCACGAGCCGACGTAGAGCACCGCGGCCGGTCGTCACCGCCTGAGCAGCACCCCGGCGACGCGACGCTCAGGCGACGCGGTCGGCCAGGCTGTCGCAGGTCGGCCTCGGCCTGCACGTACGCCCGCGCCTGCGCCATCGCCGGGTGCACCCGCAGCGCGGCCAGCACCTCCGCGACGACCGTCTCGTCCTCGATCGGGCCCGACAGCCGCTCGCGCAGCTGCGCGTCGGCCGGGTCGTCGCCGCGCAGCGCGAGCAGCGTCGGCAGCGTCGGCACGCCCTCGCGCAGGTCGGTGCCCGGCGTCTTGCCCGAGTCGTCGCTGTCGCTCGCGATGTCGAGCACGTCGTCGCTCAGCTGGAACGCGACCCCGATCCGCTCGCCGAACTCGGTGAGCGCCGCCTCCACGTCGTCGCCCGCACGCGACGCCCGCGCGCCGAAGCGCGCCGACGTGGCGATCAGCGACCCGGTCTTGTCGGCCACCACGTCGAGGTAGTGCTGCAGCGCGTCCTCGCCCTCGGCCGGACCCACGGTCTCGCGGATCTGCCCCCGGACGAGACGCGAGAAGGTCTCGGCCTGGATGCGCACGGCCTCGGTGCCGAGGGTCGAGACCAGCTCCGACGCCTGCGCGAACAGGTAGTCACCCACGAGGATCGCCAGCGAGTTGCCCCAGCGGTCGTTCGCGCTCGGAGCGCCCCGGCGCAGCGGAGCCTCGTCCATCACGTCGTCGTGGTACAGCGTGGCCAGGTGGGTCAGCTCGACGACGAGCGCCGACGGGACGACGTCAGGGTGGTCGGCGTCGCCCAGCTGCGCCGCCAGCACGACGAGGAGCGGGCGGAAGCGCTTGCCCCCGGCGTTCACGAGATGGGCGGCGGCCTCCGCGATGAACGCGTCGGGACGCGACACGTCCCGGCTCCTGGTCACAGTCGGCTCAGCGCACGAAGGTTCCCGCGTGCTGAGCGAGGTCGAGCACCGGACCTGGGAGGATGCCCAGGACCAGCGTGCCCGCAGCGGCTGCTGCGATGACCACCGTAGTCAAGACGCTGGGAAGCGCCACGGTCGGGCCGTCGCCGACGGGGTCGGTGAAGAACATCAGCACGATCACCCGCACGTAGAAGTAGGCCGCCACGGCACTCGTCAGGACGCCCGCGACCACCAGGGCGCCGTAGCCGCCCGACCATGCCGCGCTGAACACGCTCCACTTGCCGATGAAGCCGCCGGTGAGCGGGATCCCCGCGAACGACAGCATGAACAGCGCGAAGGACCCGGCCAGGAACGGCGACTCCTTGCCCAGTCCCGCCCAGCGCGACAGGTGCGTGGTCTCGCCTCCCGCGTCACGCACGACCGTCACCACCGCGAACGCGCCGATCGAGGAGACACCGTAGACGCCCAGGTAGAACAGCAGGCCGGAGACCGACGTGATGCGCTCGGAGTCGGCCACGTAGGCGCCGGCCAGACCGACCAGGAGGAACCCGGCGTGCGCGACGGAGGAGTAGGCCAGCATGCGCTTGACGTCCGTCTGCGCGATCGCGACCAGCGAGCCCACCACCATCGTCAGCAGCGCCACGACCCACAGCAGCGGCCGCCAGTCCCACGACGCCCCGCCGAACGCGACGAACAGCACGCGCATGAACGCGACGAACGCCGCCGCCTTGGTGCCCGCGGCCATGAAGGCCGTCACCGGCGTCGGCGCACCCTGGTAGACGTCGGGCGTCCACTGGTGGAAGGGCACCGCGCCGACCTTGAACAGCATGCCGACGCTGATCAGGCCGATCGCCGCGAGGAGCAGGTGCTCCCCGCCGGTGCGGCTGGTCACCGCCGTGTCGACGTCGGCCAGGCGGAAGCTGCCCGCGTAGCCGTAGGCGAGCGCCACGCCGTAGAGGAAGAACACGGACGAGAACGCGCCGAGCAGGAAGTACTTGAGCGACGCCTCCTGGCTGATGAGCCGCCGACGCCGGGCCAGCCCGCACAGCAGGTACAGCGGCAGGCTCATGACCTCCAGGCCGACGAACATCGTGACGAGGTCGTTCGCCGACGCGAACAGCATCATGCCCGCGAGCGCGAACAGCAGCAGGGGGAAGGTCTCGGTGTGCTCGAGGCGCAGGCGGGTCGCCTCCGCCTCGCCGCCCGACCCCGGCGGGTCGACCGCGCGACCCGTGAAGGCGCTGAGCCCGCCGTCGAGCCGCCGCTCGGCGAAGAGCGCGAGGCTGAGCAGCGCGAACACCAGCAGCAGCCCCCACGTGAGCACGCCGGGTCCACGTACACGCGGACGGTGTCGAGGAGTGCGGCGAGCAGGCCCAGGCCGGCCAGCACCGCCTGCGCGGTGAACCGGGTGCGCCGCGGCCAGAACGTCTCCACGAGCACGGCGACCATGGCGACCCCCGCGACGACGAGCAGCGGGGACAGCAGCGACCACTCGATCGTGGGCGCGGGGATGTCGGGCCGGTCGGCCAGCAGCAGCGTCGCCATCAGTGACCACCCTCCGTCGCGGGGAGCTCGCTCATCGGCGCGTAGGAGCCGGAGAAGGAGATGCCGTCGAGGTCGGCCGGGGTGCGGGGCGGCGGGTCACCGACCCCCACGTGGCTCACCACCTCGTCGACGGCGGGGTTCACGAGGTCGAGCAGCGGCTGCGGGAAGAAGCCGAGCCCGACGATGAGCACGACCGCGGGGGCCAGCGCCGCCACCTCGCGGTGGTCGAGGTCGCGCAGGTGCTCGACCTCGGGCTGCAGCGGACCGGTCATGGTCCGCTGGTACATGATGAGGATGTACAGCGCCGCGAGCACGATGCCGAGCGTGGCGAGCACCGCCGCCGGCACCGAGCGCGTGAACGTGCCCGCGAGCACCATGAACTCGCTCACGAACGGCGCGAGTCCCGGCAGCGACAGGCTCGACAGGCCGGCCAGCAGGAGGATGCCGGACAGCACCGGCGCGACCTTCTGCACGCCGCCGAAGTCGCTGATGCTGGCGGAGCCACGACGGGCGACCATCATGCCGGTCACGAGGAACAGCGCCGCGGTCGAGAGCCCGTGGTTGAACATGTAGAGCGTCGACCCGGCCGTCGCCGTGTGGGTGAAGGTGAAGATGCCGAGGATGATGAAGCCGAAGTGCGACACCGACGTGAACGCCACCAGCCGGCGGACGTCGTCCTGGCCGATCGCGAGCAGCGCGCCGTAGAGGATGCTGACCACCGCGAGCGTGATGACCACGGGGCTGGCCCACTCCGACGCCCCCGGGAACAGCTCGAGGCACCACCGCAGCATGCCGAACGTGCCGACCTTGTCGATGATGCTGACCATCAGCACCGACGTCGCCGGCGTGGCGGTGCCGGCAGCGTCGGGCAGCCACGTGTGGAACGGGAACAGCGGGGCCTTGATCGCGAACGCCGCCATGAACCCGAGGAACAGCAGCCGCTCCGTGGTCGTGCCGACGTCGAGCCCCGAGAGGTCCGACAGCAGGTAGGTCGGGTCGCCGGCGCGGGCGGTGACGACGTACAGGCCGACGATCGAGGCGAGCATGAGCAGGCCACCGACCAGGTTGTAGATGAGGAACTTCACGGCGGCGTAGGTGCGACCCGCGCCGCCGTAGGAACCGATGAGGAAGTAGATCGGGATCAGCGTCGCCTCGAACAGCACGTAGAACAGGAAGGCGTCGGTCGCGCAGAAGACACCGATCGCGAGCGCCTCCAGGACGAGCATCCAGGCGAGGTAGGAGTTGACGCTGCGGGCCGCGGGCAGGCGGTCCGCCCACGCGGCGAGGAGGACGATCGGCACGAGCACCGTCGTGAGGAGCACGAGCGTGAGGCCGATGCCGTTGACCCCGAGCGCGTAGTGCACGCCGAGCGGACCGATCCACTCGTGCTGCTCGGTCAGCTGGTAGCCGCCGGCCCCGACGTCGAACCGCGACGTGACGTACAGCGCGAGCGCGAGCGCCACGAGCGACGTCGCCAGCGCGACGACCTTGACCGCCCGGGCGGCGGCGGCCGTGCGCGGCATCAGCGTGACGACCAGCGCACCGACGAGCGGGGTGGCGGCGAGGACGGACAGGATCATGCGAGCGTCACCGCCAGGAGTGCGAGCACCACGACGAGCGAGCCGACGAGGATGCTGAGGGCGTAGCTGCGGACGTAGCCCGTCTGGGGCGTGCGCAGGAACTGGGACGTGTCGCCGAGCCGGTCGGCGAGTCCACGGACGAGGCCGTCGACGAGCCGTGCGTCGAGGAAGACCAGCACCCGCGTGAGGTGTCGCACGGGCCGCACCACGAGCGTGTCGTTGACCGCGTTGCCGTAGAGCTCGTGTCGGCCGGCGCGGGTGAGCACCGAGACGTCGGCGTCGGCGGGCACCGCGAGCTCGTGGTGCTCGGTGTGCCCGACCACCGGCTCGAGCCAGTGCTCGATCCACCCGCCCAGCACGAGCACGCCGCCCAGGACCGACAGCGCGGCCAGCACCACCAGCGGCACCGTCATCACGCGCGGCGACTCGTGAGGGTGCACGTCGTCGAGCCAGCGCTTCGGCGACGTGAAGGTCATGACCATGAGCCGCGTCATGTAGAACGCCGTCACCCCGGCGCCGAGCAGGGCGGCCAGGCCGATCCAGAACGACTCCCCGAAGGCCGCCTCGATGATCTTGTCCTTGGAGAAGAAGCCCGAGAAGCCGGGGAAGCCGATGATCGCGAGGTAGCCGAGCCCGAAGGTCGCGAACGTGACAGGCATCGCCCGACGGAGCGCGCCGTAGTGCCGCATGTCGACGTCGTCGCTCATCCCATGCATGACCGAGCCGGCACCGAGGAACATGTTGGCCTTGAAGAAGCCGTGCGTGATGAGGTGGAAGATCGCGAACGCGTAGCCCGCAGGTCCCAGCCCGGCCGCCAGCATCATGTAGCCGATCTGGCTCATCGTGGAGCCGGCGAGCGCCTTCTTGATGTCGTCCTTCGTGCAGCCGATCCATGCACCGGCGAGCAGCGTGACCAGGCCGACCACCACCACCGCCGTCTGCGCGACCGGCGCCGCGTCGAAGATGCCGTTGCTGCGGACCACCAGGTAGACGCCGGCGGTGACCATGGTGGCCGCGTGGATGAGCGCCGACACCGGCGTCGGACCCTCCATCGCGTCCAGGAGCCAGGCCTGCAGCGGCACCTGGGCGGACTTGCCGCACGCGCCCAGCAGCAGGAGCAGCCCCAGCGCCGTCGCGACCGACTCGCTCGCCTGCCCCGCGACCGTCGCGTTCACCACCTGGATCGACGACGTCCCGAGCTGCGCGAACATCAGCATGATCGCCAGCGCCATGCCGACGTCGCCCACGCGGTTGAGCACGAACGCCTTCTTGGCCGCCGCGGCCGCCGACGGCTTGTGCTGCCAGAACCCGATGAGCAGGTACGACGCCAGCCCCACGCCCTCCCAGCCGAGGAACAGCACCAGGTAGTCGTCGGCCAGCACGAGCGTGAGCATGGCCGCGACGAAGAGGTTCAGGTACGCGAAGAAGCGACGACGGCGCACGTCGTGCGCCATGTAGCCGATCGAGTAGACGTGGATGAGCGTGCCCACCCCGGTGACCAGCAGCACGAACAACGCCGACAACGGGTCGAACCGGTACGCCATGTCGACGTGGAACGGCCCCGACGAGATCCAGGTGAACAACGTGCCGGCCACCGACCGGTCGCCCTCGGGACGACCGAGCAGCTGCACGAACGCCACCAGGCCGATGCCGAACGACACCGCCGACGCGACCGTGCCCACCAGATGACCGACCCGGTCACCCTCCTTGCCCCACACGAGCAGGCCGAGACCGCTCACGAGCGGCACCACCACGACCAGCCAGACGAGATCGAGCACGCCCGCCCCCTAGAGCTTCAGCAGGCTCGCGTCGTCGACCGAGGTCGTGCGACGCGTGCTGTAGATGGACACGATGATCGCCAGCCCCACCACGACCTCGGCGGCCGCGACGACCATGACGAAGAACGCCGCGATCTGGCCGTCGAGCGTGCCGTGCTGGCGCGAGAACGTCACGAGCGCGAGGTTCGTCGCGTTCAGCATCAGCTCGACGCACATGAACACGACGATCGCGTTGCGGCGCACCAGCACGCCGACGGCACCGATGGTGAAGAGGATCATCGACAGGGTCAGGTACTCGTTCACTCGTCCCCCTCCCGGCCCACGGCCCCGGACCCCCGCCGAGGCCCACCGTCCCGGCCCACGGCCCCAGCCCCGGCGTCCTCGTCGTCCTCGCGACGGAGCTGGCGCGAGACCACGTGGATATCGTCGTCGAACCCGTCGCGCAGCTGCCCGCGCGCCACGATGCTCGGCGACACCGAGTCCGTCGCCGGGCTGCCGTCGGGCAGCGGGGCGGGGGTGTCGACCGCGTTGTGCCGCGCGAACACGCCAGGCGTCGGCGGGTTGCCGGGGTGGCGGCCCGTCGTCGCGTACTCGGCCATGCGGTCGCGCGCGATGTCGGCCTGGCTGCGCCGCGGCGTCAGCGCCTCGCGGTGCGCCAGCACCATGGCCCCGAGCACCGCCGTCACCAGCAGGGCCGCGGTGAGCTGCATGGCCACCACGTACGGGCCGAACATCAGCGCGGCCAGCCCGTAGACGTTGCCGTCCTCGTTCGCCGAGCGCAGACCCGTCACCGGCCCCAGCGTCGTCTGCCCGACCGCCGTCACCAGCACGAACCCGAAGCCCAGACCGGCCACCGTGGCCGCCAGCCGCTGGCCGCGGATCGTCTCGGTCAACGACTCCCGCGACTCGACGCCCACCAGCATGAGCACGAACAGGAACAGCATCATGATCGCGCCGGTGTAGACGATGATCTGCACCGCGAACAGGAACGGGGCACCCTGCGCCGCGTACAGCACCGCCAGCCCCACCATCACGACGGCCACGCTGAGCGCGGCGTGCACGGCCTTGCGGGCGAACAGCAGCCCCAGGGCCGCCACCACCACGACGGGCGCGACGATCCAGAACGCGGTCACTCGGTCGCCTCCCCGTGCGTGACCTCGACGACCGGCAGCGTCTTGCCCGCGTAGTAGTCGTGGTGGTCGCTCGTTGGTCATCGTCAGGGCGCGCGTCGGGCACGCCTCGATGCACAGCCCGCAGAGGATGCAGCGCAGGTAGTTGATCTGGTAGACGCGGCCGTACCGCTCCCCCGGGCTGAAGCGCTCCCCTCCCCCGTCGGTGCCGTCGGAGGTGCCGTTCGAGGCGCCCTCGACGTAGATCGCGTCGGCCGGGCACGCCCAGGCGCACAGCTCGCAGCCCACGCACTTCTCGAGCCCGTCGGGCCAGCGGTTCAGCTGGTGCCGGCCGTGGAACCGGGGCGCCGTGGGCCGCTTCTCGAACGGGTACTGCTCCGTCACGGGCTTGCGAAACATCGTGCGGAACGTGACGCCGAAGCCGGCGATCGGGTCCCACAGCGTCTCCTTCAGGCTGCCTCCGCCGTTGGTGTCGCTCATCGTCGGACGCCCTCCTTCTGGTTCCAGGTCTGCTCGGGCATGGGCGGCGTGGGGTAGGAGCCGCCACCGTGGTCGGTCGGCGCAGGCGCGTCGACCTCCGCCGTCTGCTCGGGGTCGGACGGCTTCCGCTCGGGCAGGAGCAGGCTCACCAGCAGCACCGCGGCGGCCACCCCGGCCGCGACGAACAGCGTGCGCTGGTCGAAGGTGCCGTCGGTCATGCCCTTGCGGACGACGATGACGGCGACGATCCAGACCAGCGAGATCGGGATGAGCACCTTCCAGCCGAAGGCCATGAACTGGTCGTAGCGCATCCGGGGCAGGGTGCCGCGCAGCCAGATGAACAGGAAGATGAAGCCCAGCGTCTTGCCGAGGAACCACAGCACCGGCCAGTAGCCCTCGTTCGCACCCGGCCACAGCGTGCCGATGCCGAACGGGGCGCGCCAGCCGCCGAGGAACAGCGTCGTCGCGATCGCCGAGACCGTGACCATGTTGATGTACTCGGCCAGGAAGAACAGCGCGAACTTCAGCGACGAGTACTCGGTGTGGAAGCCGCCGACCAGCTCGCCCTCGGCCTCCGGCAGGTCGAACGGGGCCCGGTTCGTCTCCCCGACCATGGCGATGACGTAGATGATGAACGACGGCAGCAGCGGCAGGAAGTACCAGACGTCCTCCTGGGCGGCGACGATCTCGCTCGTCGACATCGTGCCCGCGTAGAGGAAGACGGTGACGAAGCTCAGGCCCATCGCCACCTCGTAGGAGATGACCTGGGCGCTCGAGCGCAGCCCGCCGAGGAGGGAGTAGGTGGAGCCCGACGACCAGCCGGCGAGCACGATCCCGTAGACGCCGATCGAGGTGACCGCCAGGACGTACAGCACGGCGACCGGCATGTCGGTGAGCTGCAGCGGCGTGACGGTGTCGGTGAACGGGATCCGCACCTCCGGACCGAACGGGATGACCGCCCAGGCCAGGAACGCGGGGATGGTGGCGATGATCGGCGCCAGCACGTAGACGACCTTGTCGGCCGCCTTGACGACGATGTCCTCCTTGAGCGCCAGCTTCACGCCGTCGGCCAGCGACTGCAGGAGCCCGAAGGGTCCGTGCACGTTGGGGCCGACGCGGTGCTGCATGCGCGCCACCACGCGGCGCTCGAACCAGATGTTGAACAGCGTGTAGACCACGAGGATCACGAAGACCAGCAGCGCCTTCAGCGCCACCACCCGGGCCACCACCTCGGGCGGCGACAGGTCGATGGGAAGGGCCCGACCGGCCGGCGAGCCGAAGGCCCGGCAGGTGGCGAAGAGCAGGACGAGGAGGAAGA
>LUMW01000308.1_pt1 | contig 21694 bp, 26 predicted proteins | sample 729761 | NCBI WGS metagenome assembly LUMW01 (sample SAMN03860302, study PRJNA289734) | marine metagenome | biome: seawater column; feature: ocean; material: water; isolation source: Red Sea water column Station 192 - depth 500m | place: Saudi Arabia: Red Sea | collected 2011-10-15 | depth 500 m
TTATGGTCCTTGGACTCTTACATTAGGAAGTGACCGGGAACATGAAATACAGATGCTTCAGGCATCACTCTATCTCCAAATACAGAAATTATTTTCTGAAAAGAATGGTCTAGTTTTTTCAAATAGATCTGATGAATTTTTTGCGATTACAAGCGGCATTACACTGGAGGATCATATAGAAATCCAGAAGAAACTAGAATCATCCTTTGATTTGAAATTATCAATGTCAATAGGTTATGGGGATTCACCTTTTGATGCTAATCTTAGTGCATATGATGGAAAAAAATCTGGAATAAAACTAAATGACGAACATAATATTTTTGGGTTCATAGATGGTAAAGTAGAGCCAAAGATTACAATCATGCACCTAGATGTTGACAATCTAACTTCTAGAGGAAAAACAATATCACCATATGAAATTTCATCATTAATGTTCAAACTCTATGCAAAGATGTCAGAGTTTTTCTTATCAAAAAAAGCACTTTCATTTTTCATGGGCGGCGATAACTTCATGGTTGTTGCTAATTCAAACTATAAGGAGAGCGCAGAAGAATTTATTGATGTAATTAAAAATGAACTTGGAATTGAACTAAATTGCGGAATAGGAACAGGAAAAACTGCTAGAAATGCAGTAAAGCTTGCAACAAAATCACTAGATACGATTAGAGAGATTCGTGATTCAGGGAAAGAGAAACCAGAAATCTACGAGCTTAAATGATATTACAAAATATCAGCATACTGTATGGAAATAATTTAAAATTTATAGAAAAAACAAATGTGTTGATTAACAATGGTAAATTTCAAAAAATTAGTTCTAAAATTAAACCTACTAAACAAAAAGTTGTAAACTGTAATGGTCTTTTACTGATTCCGGGTTTAATTAATTCACATACACATCTTGGTGATTCAATTGCAAAAGATATAGCTCTGGATAAGGATCCAGATGCTAAAATCAATCCTATTTTTGGAATTAAACAAAAAATTCTCAAAGAAACTGAACCACGAGAACTTATTCACTATATGAGAAAAACTGTGAAATCTATGCTAAAAAAAGGAATTACAACATTTGTTGATTTTAGAGAAGGTGGATTAGATGGTGTTTTGCTCATGCAAAGGGCATTATCAAATATACCAATTCGTTCTATAGTACTAGGTAGAATCGAATACTATCAATCGAAAGAACAGATCAAAAGGAACACATCAATCCCACAATCATATCAAAACCAGATGGATATATTGTTAAAAAATTGTGATGGAATAGGAATCAGTGGCTCAAATGAAAATAGTGATTCCTCTCTGAGACATTTTTCTAAAACAAAAAAGATTCGTGCCATACACTGCGCAGAAACAAAACAGAGTTACTTGAAATCAAAGCAAGCTACAAGAAAAACCGAGCCAGTGCGTTCCATGTTATTAAAACCAGATTTTCTTGTGCATATGACATACGCATCAAAAAGTGATCTAAACATGGCATCCAAAAAAACAAGAGGCATAGTTGTTTGTCCTCGTGCGAACGCGTCTTTAGCTGAGGGAATTCCGAATATTCGTCAAATGATGGAAATGAATTGTAATGTAGCAATTGGAACAGATAACGTAATGATTAATTCCCCTGATTTATTCAGGGAAATGGACTTTTTATGGAAGATAACCATGGGCATTCATCAAAAACGCATTGAACCAAAAAATATTCTAAAAATGGCTACTGTTAATGCAGGAAAAATACTAGACAAAAAAATTGGATGTATCAAAGAAGGATACTTGGCTGATGCCGTTTTTATTAAAAAGAATGACCTAGATCTTGATCCCTTGCGAAACCCACACGCATCTATTGTTCATAGGGCAAATGAAAATTCAATTCAGGCTGTAATGATTGGAGGCGATATAGTTCATGGGAAGATTTAGACCACATGTAATATTTAGTGCTGCAATCACTTTAGATGGAAAATTAGCAACACGTACTGGTGATTCAAAGCTTTCCTCAAAGGCGGATAAAAATCGAGTTCACAAACTAAGAGGAAAAGTTGATGCAATTCTTATAGGAAAAAATACCGCTGAATTTGATGATCCAATTTTGTCTGTGCATCATCAGAAGAAAACAAACCCAATACGTATAGTTCTTGATTCAAATGCGACAATCAAAAACAATTCCAGAATTTTAAGAACTAGTTCAAAAATACCTACAATTATTGCAGTAGGAGAGAGTGCATCCAAAAAAAATTTACAAAGGTTAGAAAAACTTCCTGTTAAGATTATAATTTGTGGGAAAAAGCACGTAAACATAAAAAAATTACTTGCCACACTAAGAAAACAAGGCATAAAAAAAATTCTAGTTGAGGGTGGTGGTGAAACAAACTGGTCATTTGTTAAAGAAAATCTAGTTGATGAGGCTATGATTACTATCACACCTTATCTTGTAGGTGGTATAACCTCTACAACCTTGGTAGATGGTGATGGATTTTCAACAATCGCGAAATCAACAAAACTGAAATTAAAAAGTACTAGAAGAATGAACAATGAAATTATACTGCACTATGAAAACTAGACTTGCGTTTCTTTTCTTATTTTATCAATCTGCTTAGCAAACGCCTTCTGCAGTTTCTCATTTTTCTTCAGATTTAAAACCCCCCCACACGACGTACATTTAAAAAATTCTTCAAGTGCATCTTCAAAAGTTACTCTTGGGCAATCATTGTTTCCACAATGATAAAATTGTGACGAATTTTCATAATCTAATCTTTGTTGTAATCTATCACCAATCTTTTTTTTCTGATTCTCGATAAAATTTTCAACCTCATCCCGTCTAGAACGCCAACGATAAACAAACCAACCTTTTCTTTCGTCTTTCACTCTAACTCCAGTAATCAGTGCCTTGCCAAAAAGATCATAGAGAACTTTTCGGACCATATTAATTCTTAAACCTGTTGAACTAGCAATCTCCTCATCGGTTGCATCTTGTGATTTTAATAATGATCTTGCAACCTTAAGATATTCATCACCGCCAATCATATAGGAAATTTTCACAAACGGATCCTCGTATTTATCAATCAATATGAATAATCCTCATTTTCCATTATTAATCAGTTGTTTTATTCACCATAACATTTTTGCCATGCTCTTGAGGAATTATCACTCTCTCAGAATTCTCAAACTTTGATTCAAACTGTTTTCCCTGTTGAATACGGTCCAATAATACACCCAATGCACTTACTTCAGAGTGTGGTTGATTTCCCAGCGCGATATTATAATCCGCTAATTCGTATATCTCCCGTGGAACTTTTTCAGCCCCAACTATAATCAAAATTTTATCTTCGTTTCTAATTTTGGCTTCAATATTATTGATATTTTGACCATACATTGTAAGATGGACAATTTTTACCCCCGTGTTTTTTCTTTCTCTAATAATTTTCTTCCAATCAGAAATAATTTCAATTTTGAAATCTCCACCCCAAGTTTTGTTAATATCAGAAATAGTTTTCTCGATATCCGGATTTACTTCATTCATATAGATTTTATGTGCACCAAATGATCTTGCAACCAATGCGACATGGGTAGTGACACGATCATCCCTAACAACACGTTGCCCAATCCTTAAAACTTCAATTTTCATAAGTTTTCACTCCAACTTCATCTTTCTTATGTGAGATATCATTTCGAAAAACATTACCAACTATTTCTTTAAGTTTGTCCATATTTTTTTGTGTGGATGCAGAAATATCAATCCATTTTTTACTATTCAACTCTAGCAAATCAACTATATCTAAAATTTCATCCTCATCTAACAATTCAGATTTATTTAAAGCGAAAATCATCTTATCTGCCTCTACACCAATTTCATTTAGTGTCGTATAGCAACTTTTGAATTTTTTTCGTAGTTCATCAAAATGATCACTAGCATCAATAACAACTATTACTGTATCAGTATACAGCAGTTCTTCTAATGTTGATTTGAATGCTTCAATCATATATGCGGGTAATTTGCTGATAAACCCTACAGTATCTGAAATCAATACAACTTCTTGGTTTATTGTCATTCTTCGTACAGTGGTTGAAAGAGTCGTGAACAACTCATCATTTTTTTCTTGTTGTTCTCCCGTTAATGTGTTGAATAATGTAGTTTTACCGGCAGAAGTATATCCCGCCAGTGAGATTGTTTTAAAACCAAGCCGCTTTCTTGCTTGTCTATGAAGTTGGCGTTGTTTTCCAGATTTTGCTAATTTTGATTTTATGTTAACCATCCTTCTTTTGATTTCGTTATAGTATACATCAACCTCAAATGTTCCAAGACCCATAAACCCTGGTTGTTCTCCCTCTCTCGCAAGCCTTACTCTTTCTCTGGCTCTAGACATTTCATAACGCGCTTGTGCTAGTTGGACTTGAAGTTTGGACTCTGCACTGGAGCATCTTTTCTCAAATATTTGTAAAATCAAGGCTTCTCTATCCAATATTTCCATTTTCAACTCAGATGCTAGATTATAGTTCTGACTAGGTTTTAGCACCTCATCAAAAACTACTACATCTGGTTTTACTCTAGATGTGATCTCTTTAAGGTCATCAATTTTTCCACTGCTTAATCCGTATTTTTGTTTCTGCAGAAAACCCTGTTTCATAACATGCTTTACTTTGTAGTTAGCTGATTCACAAAGTGCAACTGCCTCATCAATTATGTCATCTTGTTCATATGTAACTAAAACCGCTGTGTTCATCACAAAAACTCTACATCTTTGGCTTTTTGAGTATTTTTTCTATATTCATGTTTAGAACAATTTCACCTATATCGCTTGCATATTCTGCAACTCTTTTTACATTTTCCACAATTCTTCTAACTCTAAAAATTTCCTCCTCATCTTTACTTGTTTTCAAATTATCCAATATTCTTTTTTCATATTTTTGTATATTATTTGCATTTTCAATTGATTTCTCTGCTTGGTCATAATCTTTTTTGAATAAGGCTAGACATGCATCATCCATTACTGAAATTGCATAACTATTCATTTCCTGTATTCTATCAAAATTCTTGCCTTGTATTGGAGTTTTATAATCCAAAACATCTTGTGATAGTCTTACTGCATAATCACCCATTCTTTCCACGTTTTTGACAACTACCCTATAGCCAAGGCAATCACGCGCATTATCAAATCCCATTTCTTTTAACATATGATCATTTTCAATTGCAATTGCAAGTTGTCTAGTGATGTAAAATCCAAATCTATCCACATCATCATCACTATTGATCACTTCTTTTGCAAGCTCTTCATTTCCTTCCTTTACTGCAAGTAGTGCATCATCCAGCATTGATTTTGCTAACAGCATCATTCTTTTGAATGCAGCATCAACTGATAGTTCAACCAAATTAATTAGAATTTGAACAGTTATACCATCTGAAGAATCTGCAGTTATCTCAGTACCCATTAAAATTTTCTTAACGGCATTTCGAATTCCAATTCTTTGTGATGGTGTAATTCGTCCTACCTTAGGTTTTATGGTAATTGTTTTAAAATGAAGAAAGTATAATGAAACTAATTTTCTTACTACAGTTGATGTTTCTTCCTTTGGTTCAATTTCTATTGTAGCAGTTTGTTCCTGATCTTTTTTTCTAGTATTATATGGTGTAACATGCAAGCTGGAAATTCCTTTTCGACCTACTGAAACTTGATCTCCCTGCTTTAGACCTAGATCAGTAATCCATTGTTTTGGCAGAGAAATAATGTAGGTAGATTTACCAGTAAACTGGATTTTCCTGGTTTCTTCACCAGATGACATAACTATAGTCATTTTTTTGTTCTATATAGATGAATTGAATTCTATAGTATGGCATCAACGAATATTTAGAAATCCAACTAATCATCTGAGTGGATCCAATTCTAAAGCTAAAACATACAATAGATGCACTATTTGGCTCTGGGGTATCTAGATACCTTCCGAAACAGATAGAAATTTTCTTTTCAAAGAGGACTGGCCGAATTCGTGAGGTATATCATAAACAAAATCTTCTCTGTACATTACGCATTGATGGAGGATTAGCAATAACACCATATTTTGCTCAAATTCTCATGAAGAGTAAGAAATTCAAAGAAAACTGTCTTGAGATTGATGAAGAATCAAAGCCATTTGTAGAAGACGGAAAATCTGTATTTTGCGGTCATGTTGTTTGGTGCGGTAAAAACATCAAGATCCAAAGTGAAGTTCCAGTCTTGTACAAGAAGAAAGTTATCGCAGTTGGCAAAGCTGTTCTATCTTCGCGGATGATGAAAGAGCAATCAATTGGTGTGGCAGTAAAAGTCAGAGATAGTTTAAAAAGTCAGCCAGAGGGTAGATGAGCATGATGCGTGGAGGCAATCGCCAAATGCGAAGGATGATGGACAAGATGGGTCTTGATATGGAAGAAGTCCCAAATGTACAAGAAGTAATCATTAAGACTGATAAAAAAGAGATAATCATTCCAAAACCATCTGTTACGGAAATGAAATCAAAGGAAAATTCAATCTTTCAGGTAATTGCAGAAAGCTTTGAAGAAAAAGAACTTGAAGTACCCATATTTTCAGAGGATGATATAATGTTAGTATGCCAGCAGGCAAATTGTGATGAAGAGAAGGCTAAGGATGCCTTGGCTGAGACTAAGGGTGATATAGCACAAGCAATTCTGAGGCTAACCAGTGGCTGATAAACAAAAACTCTAAATCCCTATTTACCTAATGTAATTTATCGACCCGCTGAAATCTGCTCGTATTGGGATTGCAACCACATCTGGAAAGATATATTTCAAATTTTCTCAAGCATTGAAATCTCTCAAATTAGACTATGATTCATTGATCCCAGAACAGATTCATGATTATCATGGAGATATAATCCTGACCACATCATCAGAAGCACCAAAATCCATCAAAATTCCAGCCCTGTATGAGGATATCCTAGATTTTGAACCAACAGTGATTGAAGGGCTAATAATGCAAAAACTTGACTCGGCGCATTCTTCGGATGAATTGCTTATTGGCATAGATCCTGGTAAACGGATAGGTCTCTCCATCTATTATTATGGTAGGGAGGTTGAACATTCACTCCATACATCTGTAGAAGATTTAGTGTCACATCTGGTAAGAATACTTGCTGGGCTACGAGCTAAAAAGAAAATTATCAAAATTGGTAATGGAAATATGAGAATGGCAACGAAGATTACCAATTTGCTTAACCTAAGATATTGTTCAGATTTTGAAATTGAATTTGTTGATGAGCAGAGAACAACTGTTAAAACTAAAAATTACAACCAACGTGGAAAGAGAGACATGCAATCTGCAAAATACATTACACGACGAGAAGGACCAAGACATCTAGTCCTACCACTGTCAAGAATTGGCTAAAATTCAAATTTTTTCTAATTTTTTTTTTGCAAATTTCGCAAAAAGATGTTATTAATATACCTTTTTATTATTTTTTTTGAAAATGCTTCATTAGATTATATAAATCAATAAAATTATTCCAAGTTTTTCCTATAATATTGAAAATTTTTGCAGATCCATGCTTAAATAAATATTATTCCTATAATATATGTAATAAAAATGACATGTAAAGGAATTTGCAGCAGATACAAGGCGCAAAAGCCTGTAGGCACTGGAAGATATGCTTCTGGTCAACGTAGGTGTCAGATTTGTGAGATTTTCATTAAATGGGAAGGTCTTTGGTGTCCATGCTGTGGATATAGATTAAGAACCAAACCACGAAACTTGAAATACAAAGCAAAACTACGCGCACGTGTTCAGGCAGACGCAGCAGACGAATCGATAGCAATAAAGGCTTAAAATCATCCTTAAGCTTATTGCCATCCGAATCACGTTTTTCTAAGACAGTTATCGATGTTGATAATCGAAGTTTTACTGTTCAAGTATTACTCTTCGAAAATGGAAGTTTTGTTTCTATAACTGAAGGTCAAGAAAAGATTGGTGGATTGACAGCATCTATAGGTACAGGCTCTGTACCAGTCACCACTTCGGTCATACCGGCAAAATCAGAATCTCTTTTTTTAAAATTAATTTCTGAACAATTATCTTCAATCATATCTGGTATTAACATCATATCCACATTTATTCCAAAAGAACTGGAAAACAAAACTGCTAAAACTTTGATTGCCAAAATAAAGGAGATAGTTGAGAAATGACAGTTGATATGAGAAGTTACCTACAGCAAATCAAAAAGACCAATGATGTATTTACTGTGAAGAAGAAGGTTTCTACAAAATATGAGATCGCTGCTGTTACCGAAAAGCTTGATGGCTCAAAGGCTGCCTTGTTTGAAAATGTCCAGGGAAGCAAATTCAAGCTGGTTTCAAATCTGATAGGAACCAGAGATAGATTTGCTCAGGCTATAGGCGCCAAAAAATCTGATATTAACAAAAAAATTGTCAAAGCGATTTCCTCTGCAAAAAAACCAAAAATTTCAAAAACTGCCAAGTTTTTTGAAAACAGTTCTAATGATATTTCCATTCTTCCAATTGTCACACACTTTCAAAATGAATCAGGTCCTTTCATCACATCATCCATACTATATACAAGAAATCAGGAAAAGAAATCCCAAAACTCTTCTATACATAGGTTAATGCCAATTGGGAAAAACCACTTCTCAATCAGGATGGTGGAAGGTAGAGATCTTCATAGAACATTCATGTTTGCAAAAAACCGTGGAGAAGACCTACCAGTTGCAATCACTGTTGGTGTTCATCCTGCTATTACCATTGCTTGTGCATTCCAAGCAAAATGGGGAAAAAATGAACTTGAGATAGCTAACTCACTTTTGAACAATAAACTTACTTTGACGAAATGTCCTAGCACTGGTTTGATGGTACCATCAACTGCAGAAATTGTTATGGAAGGAAAAATCCTGCGAAACAAAACCCACAAAGAATGGATGGTTGAAATGCTTCGAACATATGACATGCCAAGACCTGCACCAGTAATTAAAATTGAAAAACTGTATTTCAGAAATAATCCAATTTACCATGATATACTATCTGGATACAGCGAGGCAAGATTGCTCATGGGCATGCCTATTGAGGCCAAACTGAATGGCATAATGAAAAAGAAATTTTCCCAGACAAGACAGGTGATTCTGACAAGCGGTGGAGCCAATTGGCTTCATGCATCAACCAATGTTAAGAAAATCATCAAAGAGACATTCGCAAGCCACAGATCGTTGAAGATGGTGACCGTGGTAGATGACGATATTGATCCAACTGATGCAGTAGCTGTAGAATTTGCCATGGCTACTAGATTCCAAGCTGACAAGGATCTGGTAATAATTAAGAACGTGAGGGGCTCCAGCCTTGATCCTTCAAGTGACCAGAAGAAACTCCGAACAGCAAAAATGGGAATAGATGCGACAATACCAGCCTCAAAGAGACTAGACGGATTCACACTAGGCAAGATTCCAAAAGCTAAAACAAACCTGAAAGACTATTTGAAGAAATGAATGCTGGGTATTTCATAGCAATTGTCCTAGTTTCTGGATTTGTTGCAGGCACAATACATGGAGCTGTAAATCTGGTAATTGTAGAACCATATCTTGATGAGGCTATTGGTATTGAGAACCAGACTCTCTTTGAATCTGGGGAGGCTGAAGACACTCCTCAGTTTTGGGTTGAGTACAATGCATATCGTGATTGGCAAAAAAGCGGTCAACTGCTAGCTGGTGGAATCCTAGGAATGTCAATAGGTGCATTGTTTGGAATTGTCTTTGCCTACTCAAGAAACTCTTTACCCAAAGGACACACTGTCAAGAAAACATTTGTTCTCGCTGCAATCATGTGGATTACAATTTTCTTAATACCATTTTTGAAATACCCTGCAAACCCACCAACTGTTGGAGAAGCTGATACTGTCGTACTGAGAGGAATATTGTATCTTTCATTCATCGCAATCTCTGGTTTTTCTGCGGTTGGTTTTTCCAGACTGTACAAGAAACTTGAAAACAAAAAATATCTTGCATTCGTTGGTTATGCGGTTTTTATCACAGCTGTATTTTTCATCATGCCACCAAGTCCTGATGAAGTTACTGCTCCGATGAACTTGGTGAATGAATTTAGAATAATGTCAGTTATGGCTGTTACAACATTCTGGATTGCAGAGGCAATAATACTTGGATTGTTGTGGCAAAAATACAAGACAAAGTTACAGGAATCATAGTTATTCTACATTCTTAGAATAAGAAATTAGAATTGCTGGATCATTTAAATAACTTAGCTAAACCTAAGAAAATACTTTGAGTGCAAAATCAAAAATCATGACTAGGAAGACCATTCTGCTTTTTGCACTAGTTGCTGCGGTTGCTACTTTCCCATTAGCTGCTTCAGCACAAAGTGATGCTGTTCCAGCCTGGGTTAAAAACACAGCAGGCTGGTGGGCAGATGACCAGATTTCTGAGACAGAATTTGTTGACTCGATGGAATATCTGATTGATTCTGGAATTATTGATGTATCATCAGAGGATTTTGGTATCACTGAATTGACGATTGGTTTCATACCATCTGAAAAAGCAGATGAACTATCACCAAAGGCTGAAACACTAGCAAGATTTTTGGAAAATGAGTTTAATGGACAAATCGATGTCAAAATTGTTGTACCAACAAATTATGAAATAATCATTGAGGGACTAAAATTCGGACATATTGACGCCGCATTCATGGATACTGGTCCTGGATGGATTGCACACGACAGAGCAAATTCTGAGGTAGTCATGGCTGAAGTCAAGAAAGGCAAGGTGGGTTACTATGCAACTGTTTGGCAGCGAGCTGATTCAAACTATTCATCAATTGACGATGCAATTGGAAACAAGGTAGCTTTTACTAGTATTACTGGTTCATCAGGATTTGTTATGCCAGTTGGTACACTAGTTGACCGTGGTTTAATCACAGTAGAAGGAGACGACATTGTCGCATTAAAGAAAGCATTAGATGAATCATTTGAATATCATGCATTTGGCGGAGGATACAAAGCAGCACTTGAGTTACTCTTGAATGGCTCAGTTGAAATGGCATTTGGTTCTGACATTGCTCCAGAAAAATACTTGACTACAGAACAGCAAGCTCAACTCAAAAAAGTTGATACGCTTGGTCTAGTACCATCACATGTCTTCGTTGCATCAAATGATCTATCACCTAAGACGAAACAACATTTGGTGGACTCGATGGTGAAACTGAACCATCAAGATAATAATCAAATTTTAAAAGACATCTATGGTGCTGATGCATTACTACCAACAACAGCTGAAATGCACATTGGCAACTTTGGACAGTATCTAGACCTATTACCTGGAATTGAGAAAGCAACTTTTGATAAGAAGAATTACGATACTCCAAAATAATTAACTAATATGCAACAACAAAAAGGGGAATCATCACCATCAATATCAACACTTTCAATCGTTCAGATGAATGGTGTCTCGGCTTCATATGACTCGAAAGATTATGTTTTAAAAAATATCCAGATGTCAATATCTAGGGGTGCCAATTATGCGATTGTTGGGCAATCTGGTTCAGGAAAATCTACCTTATTGAGACTGATAAACGGAATGATGAGTCCAACCAAGGGAAAAATCATGGTTGATTATAAGATACCAAATCCATCTGATAAAAAATTCAAGCCATTGATGCACAAAATTGGTTACATTCCTCAGAATCTTGGTTTGATAAAAAATTCTACAGTTCTTGAGAATGTTTTGATTGGTGCGCTTCCTCGTGTTAGCGGATTCAATTCATTTTTCAAAAAATTTTCCGATTCAGAGATTGACAATGCAAAAAAAATTCTAAAACAAGTTGGTCTTCAGGGAAAAGCTGAAAGAAAAGTCTACATGCTTAGTGGAGGAGAAAAGAGAAGAGTTGCAATAGCAAGAGCTCTTGTTCAAAAACCAGAGATTATTCTTGCTGATGAAATTGTGTCCGAATTGGATCACGTGACTGCACGGGAGATCATGGAGGTTTTGGCAGAAGCACAAGCCACAATGAAACTTACTGCGATAATGGTTCACCATGACCTTCAACTTGCATTGGAATATGCTGACAGAGTTGCAGTAATCAAGGAAGGCGAAAAGATTCTTGAGATTGGAGTTGAGGGAGATAAAATTGTAGACTTTCAGTCAGGAAATTATACACAAACAGAAATTTTGGAGATGTTTACCAATGAATCAAAAGAATAACTTAATCATCGGTCTAATTATTGCGGGAGTTGTAGTCATGTCTGTTAATGTTGATGCAGACCCCAGAGACTTTGCGGAGGGACTGCCAAACATTGGAATTATGCTAAAGGAGATTACCGAAGTAGACTCGTCACTTTTTGTAACTGCATTCTGGTCAATGCTAGAAACAATCGAAATGGCATTTATTGGAACTGTTGTTGGTGTTGCAATTGCACTTCCGTTAAGCTTGTTAGCTGCTAGAAATTTAAACAACAAGTTTGTCTACGTACCAATTCGTGCATTGCTTGCTGCCATCCGTACTTTTCCTTCAATACTTTGGGCAATTTTGTTTGTGATTATAGTTGGTCTTGGTCCATTTGCAGGAGTGCTAGCAATAATCATGTATACAATTGGGTTCATAGCAAAACTACAGTATGAAGCAATAGAAGCTACTGATGCTGACCCTATGGATGCAGTTGGCGCAATTGGAGTTTCTAAAATACAACTAATTAGATTTGTTGTATTACCAGAATCCGCATCACATTTACTTAGTCAGATTTTATACATTTTTGATTATAACATTAGGCAGACAAGCATTCTTGGTCTTGTCGGTGCAGGTGGAATTGGATTCTACATCATTAACTATATCAAATTCTTTGAGTATGGAAAGGCTGCAGTTTTCATGCTGGTTGTTCTGGCAACAGTCTTGATAATTGAATGGGTTAGTGTACGGGTACGAGACAAGTATATTGTCAAGTCACAAAGAGGAATGCAGATTAAATCTTAACAGCCCTTAATTCCACTACCAACAAAAATTGAATAGCATCCCAGACCACACTCCTCACATCTAGGTTTCATAGAATCTTTCTCCGCACTTCCAATACAGCAGGGTCTTTTCTCCCTGCCCAAGTGATCAACTGACACAATTGCCCACGTGGGGCAGTCTATTGGGGTTGTTCCTTTTCCACCCCAATTTTTCTTCATCAATTCTAATTGGTTTCTAGGATTTGAGATATAATCTCGGTATTCTGTTTTTTGCAAATCTATCAATTCATCAACTACTGCATCTCTTTCTTTTCCAAATGGAAGCCATAATGGATCACCCTCCATGAACGGAGTGTGGAATTGGACACCAATTTTGTTGGTATAAGCACGCCAATCTTCAATTACTTTTCTGACAGTTTTGTAATTTCTAGAGTTTATGGTCATTGAAATCCAGATATCCTTGTATGCCTTGTCACCATTGTTTTCAACATAGTCGATTACATTTTTTCTTGTTTTAGCCCATGTGCCGTCTCCTCGGATAGTATCATGTGTTTTTTGATCACCATCAATTGATACCCAGTAAAAATAAAGATCCTTGAATTTTTTTAGCGGATAGTTTCCATTTGTCACTATACAGGAGCGCTTTGGGAATTCTTTTGCAAATAGTTCTACAACGTCTGGTCTCATCATAGGCTCGCCACCAACAACTGTTACAGCAAATACATGGCGTTTTTTGAATTTCTCATCAATTACTTGCTTCCATTCCTCAAGAGTTAGCTCCTCATTCTCTTTTCTGTTTAGCCACCAATAGCAGTGTTCGCAGTGTAAATTACATTCGTTGATTATATCTGCCGAGCCAAAGATGGGGCTTCGCTTCTTGAATAGTTTCCAACCAGCATATTTTGAAAGGAGATGAAAGTATTGTGGAGTTTCCTGAACAATCTGGCTTAAACCTCTACCCATTATTTCCATGAATAACCCTCTTTGACCAAACTAAAGGACAGAGTCCACCATTAGTGCGATGAAGAGTACAGCCAGATATGGACTTGAAAACTTGAACAAAACCCATGAGGCTTTTTCTGTTGGTTTGGCAACCACCCAAAAACTAAGAATGACCATCAAAACCCCAGACGCAATTGCAGTATACAAATAAACTTCATTCATCAACGGTTCTCCATTTTCATGTGTCAGGAAAAATGGAACTACACTGAAGAGTACCATCATTAGTGTTGTGCCAGCAATTATTCTTGCAGAAGTTTTTTCTGACTGTACGGCAGTTAGCATTGGAACGTTTACTTTTTTGTAATCATCCTTAAAGTGCAAAGTTAGTGCCCAGATGTGCATTGGAATCCAAACAAACACTAATCCAGCTATAACAAGACCAAAGTCCCAGAGACCAGTTGTTGTTACAGCAACGTATCCAATGAGTGCAGGTGCTCCACCTGAGAACCCACCCAGAATAATATTTGATCTACTTTTACGTTTTAGACCATAGCTATAAACCAAAATATTATCGACTAATCCAAATGCCATAAACGAACCAGCTAAGATTCCTTGCCAAAATGATGCCGTGAAACATATGCCAAAGGCACAAGCCAATGATATACCAGCAAGTATCAAGCCAAAATTTCTAGCCTTTTCAGCAGGATAGATTCGCCTACTTGGTATTGGTCTTGTCTTGGTTCTCTCCATTACTGCATCAATGTCTCTGTCATGATAGTTTGTCAACGTGTTTGCAGCAGCAGAACCCGCAGCTACACCACCTAACAATAATGCCCAAGTTTCAAGAGAAATTGGAACATTGAAAACATTCGATGCGGTAATAGCAGCGCCAAACGCAGTGAACACAAGAAGATACCAGATCTTCGGCTTTGTCAGTTCGTAGTATACGCCGATGTTTGATTTTGTGTTAAAGGTTTGCATTAATCATCCCACCACTATTCTAACATATAGGGCATTTGTTTTGTCCTCGTCTTCATTTCTATAAAGCTCTCAGAGCCTATAATTCCATCAATTTTACCAATATTATCTGAGACAATCCTATACATCTCATTCAGGTTTTCGGCATACATTGTGACCAGTATATCAAACCTTCCCGTAACTTCTGAAACTTCTCTGACTCCAGGAATCTTGAACAATTCCTGAATAATATCATCCCGCTTCTTCGAGTCCATGTTAATTCCAGTTAATGATTTTACACCGTATCCCAATTCCTTGTTGTTGACTTCGATTGTGAAACGTTCAATGAGTTTCTTCTTCACTAATCGCTTTATTCTGCTATAAACAACTGAAGAGTTTACATTAATTTTTTCGGCTAGTTTTGGAATAGAGATTGATGAATCCTTACTAAGTTCTGATAAAATCTTTTGATCTATTTTATCCACTTTTGCCGTTCAAAACACCTGAAACCATACATATTTTTCGGATTAATAAAGCTATTATTGAAATTTTTATAAAATTTTTTCTTAAATCTTATCTTTTTTGTATAGCATCTCCGCTAAGAGAACAGCTCCTTTTGCAGATCCCATTTTTTTATTATGCGAGAATAGCATATACTTTATTCCGTTATCAAACAGTTCTTCCTTTTCAACTCTACCTATTGTTGTGGTCATGCCGTCACCAACTTCCCTCTCCATTCTTGGTTGTGGTCGTGTTGGATCTTCGTGGAATGCATAGTAATCTTCTGGTGCAGACGGTAGTCCCGCTACCGAAATTTCTTTGTTGTAAGTCTCATAGGTACCTTTTGCTAAAGCTGGATCAATTTCCTTTTCTGTTTCAACAAATACTGATTCGGTGTGTCCATCTATTACGGGAACACGTGTACATGTACAGCTAACTCTAATGTCTGCATCCTCAATCTTACCATCTTTTAGTTTACCTAGAATCTTTCTTGTCTCTTTTCTTACTTTACCTTCTTCCTTTGGAATGTATGGGAGTATGTTATCAGTAATACCCATTGCAGATACACCAGTCTTTCCACCGCCGGAGATTGCTTGCATTGAAGTCATCATAACTTTCTTTGCACCGTATTTCTCAAATAATGGTTTTAGTGTGATAGCTAATCCAGTTGTTGTACAGTTTGGTAGTGGTGCTACCCAACCTTTCCAGTCACGATTTTTCTTTTGAACCTCAAGCAGTTCTGCTTGCTCATCATTTACTCCTGGGATAAGTATTGGAACATCCTCTTCGTATCTGTATGCAGATGAAGTTGAGATTACAGGAAGATCTTTTGCAAATTTTGTCTCAATATCTCTTGCTGCCTGTGACTCTACTGCTGAGAAAATTAAATCTAATTCTGCGACATTAATCTCATCGATTGTTAAAACCGGCATATCCTTTATGTAATCTGGAATCTCTCCACCAACATCCCAAGCAACAATTCCACTGTCATCTCTTATAGCATCAACGTACTTTTTTCCAGCAGAACGCTCTGATGCGGCGATCTGGGTTACTTCGAACCATGGGTGGTCATTTAAGGATTGGACAAACTCTTGGCCAACCGCCCCAGTTACACCTATGATGGCTACTTTCTTTTTCATGAATCACTTTCAAGTTTTCAATTAATAATCGTTAGCACTACCAAAACACACTAAATTACCAATGAATAATCAATGATGTGAGAGTTCATCCAAACAAACCAGCACAGTCACACATTCCAGCCTCGCATGGGGGCAAATATGGTACCAAGAACTCGGATGCTAATGTGATTGATTTTAGTTCAAATGTAAATCCGCTAGGGTGCCATCCAGGAGTAAAACGCTATTTGAAAAAACAATTGAATTTGATTTCAGAGTATCCTGATCCAAATTCTACTAATCTACGTGCAAACTTGGCATGGTTTACTGGTATTCCAAAAAAACAGATTGTTGTTGGAAATGGCGCAACCGAGATAATTTACAATTTCTGCAAAACTTTTCTAAATAAAAAAACACGCGTTTTGATTCCAATACCAACTTTTAGTGAATATGAGGTTTCTGCAAAACTTTGTGAATCCAAAATTTCATTTTTTAAAACTATGGATCTTTCAAAAAATTTACAAAAATTCATCACGAAGATTCCCAGAAATGGCTGTGTTTTTATCTGTAATCCAAATAATCCCACCGGCATTTTAATCCAAAAAAGTGAAATGGTGAAAATTATTGCTGCTGCAAAAAAGAAATCAACAATTGTATTTCTAGATGAGACATTTATTGAACTGGTATCTGGAAATGGTGAATCTGTAATAAAACAGATCAAGAATTTTGAGAATTTGTTCATTCTACGTTCACTCACAAAATCTTTTGGTTTAGCAGGAATTAGAATTGGCTATGGGGTGGGCAGTACACAGATCATCGAGCCATTACAAAAAGTTAAGATTCCTTGGAATGTAAGTAATATCGCACAGCGTGCAGCGAGTGCCGCAATATGCTATCATCCATTTTTAGATAAGACATGTAAATTAATCAAAAAGGAGAAAAATTTCATATCCTCAAATTTAGCAAAATCAGAAAAATTTGCTTGTTATGACTCAGCAGCAAACTTTCTTCTGGTAAAGACAAAAACAAAATCAAAACTTTTACAAAAGAAACTTCTGAGAAAAAAAATTCTAATTCGTGATTGTAGTACGTTTCGTGGATTAAACCAAAATTACATTAGAATTGCAGTAAAAACTAGAAAGGAAAACATAAAACTGCTAAAGGCTATGGAGGTGATTTAGTATATCAAAAACACTGATGGTTCAGGGAACAGCATCTAGCGCAGGTAAGACAACACTTGTTACCGCACTCTGCAGAATTTTTCTAGAAAAGGGATTCTCTGTAGCACCATTCAAAGCACAAAACATGTCAAACTATGCCTATAAGGAAGACGGTTTCGAAATTTCTCGTGCACAGGCAGTTCAGGCTTTAGCCTCACGTGCCAAAATAACAGCAGATTTGAATCCGATCTTGCTGAAACCTCTGGGTAACTACAGAAGCTCTGTTTTTCTCAGAGGAAAATTCTACAAAAAAATGCATGCAGATGATTATTACAAAAAGTTTGTTCAAAAGAACGGAATGAAGACAGTTTTGAAATCATTTAATGCCTTAGAAAAAAACCACGACTTGATCATAATAGAAGGCGCAGGCTCTCCGGCTGAAATTAATCTTACAAAATATGATATTGCAAACATGAAGCTTGCTGAGAAAGTAAAATCCCCAGTGATTTTAGTCACAGACATTGAGAGGGGTGGATCTTTTGGGAGCATTGTTGGGACTTTATCGTTGTTAGAAAAAAAATACCAAAAAATGGTCAAGGGATTTGTTTTTAACAAATTTCGTGGTGATTTGGATATTCTTAAGCCTGGATTTAGAAAATTAAAACAAAACACAGGGAAGCCAGTTTTTGGAACCATTCCAATGACCAAGTTTTTACTTCCTGAGGAGGATTCTATAACTTCAAGTTCGAAGAAGCTTGGGTTGAACAGGCAAAATCTAAAAAAGATCGATTCTGAAATTGAGAAATTAAGCAAGGTTGTAAAGTCAAGTCTTAATATCAGAGAGATTGAAAAACTATTGTAATGATACTTGAAAGCGTAGTTATAGTCGGGTTTGCTCTTTTATTGGATTTTTTGGTGGGTGATCCAAAAACAAAATATCATCCAACTGCTTGGATGGGAAAACTGATTGCATCACTTGTTCCTTTTGCAAAAAATAACTCAGCAAAAAGGGAATTACTCGGCGGCATTTTGATTGTTAGTATAGTTGTGACGATTGTATCTACACCACTTGTTGTTTTGGATGTCGGAATTAGTTTACTGACCATTGATATCATCTCATTGATTATCTCAATAGTTGTTGGCTCGATCTTGTTAAAAACAACTATTGCAATTAGAGGAATGCAAAGACATGCTTTGGCAGTGATTGACGCTATTGAAAAAGATGATTTAGACTCCGCTAGGAACCATCTCGCTATGATTGTTAAGAGAGACACCAAAAATTTAGATAAAAATCACATTTTATCGGCTGTTTTAGAAAGTGTAAGTGAGAATACGGTTGATGGTGTTACTGGTCCATTATTCTATTATGCAATTTTTGGTCTACCTGGAGCATTTGCCTACAGAGCAATAAACACCATAGACTCTATGATTGGGTACAAGACAACTATGTTCAAAAATGTTGGTTGGTTTGGAGCCAAATGTGATACAATACTCAACTATCTCCCATCTCGACTAACTGCATTAGTGATGGTTCTAGGCGCATTAATTTTGGGCTACAATTGGAAGGAGTCACTATACATTATGAGACGTGATAGCAGAAAACTCGATAGTCCTAATGCGGGATTCCCAATGGCTGCTTTGGCTGGTGCACTTGGAACTAGATTAGAAAAAACGAATTATTATACAATTGGTCAGGGCAGTATCGAATTTACAAAATCTCACATCACATCTGCAGTTACCTTGATGAAAGTCTCATCAATTTTATTCTGCGGCATAGTTACTATTCCAATAATTGTAACTCTCTCATTTTTAGGATGGTGGATACATGCTTAAGGAAATCAGTTCAGTTTTTTCATTCCTAACAATAATTCCTTCTAACAACACTGACTTGGGAACTGTAGCAAGACACATGCATGTTTTCCCAATAATTGGGATTGCAATAGGTCTGCTTATTGCTTCAATTGGATTTGGTCTTTCATTTTTCCTAGAACCATTAATTGTTGCATTATTGGTTGTTGCATCCATCGCTATCATTACAGGAATACATCATACTGATGGGTTGGCGGATTTCGCTGATGGTCTTATGACCAGAGGTACAAAAGAGAAAAAACGCAAAGCCATGAAAGATCTTTCAACTGGTACCGCAGGAACTATTTCTGTTGTCCTGTATGTAGTTGGTGCAATTATAGCTCTGTCATTAACAAATGGTTATGCATTATTCCAAGCTATTTTACTTAGTGAAATTTTAGCCAAATTCTCAATGGTACTAATGGCTAGTATTGGTAATTCAGCTACAGTGGGCTCTAATTCCCCATTCGTGCAAATTATGAAAGATAAAAGAAGAATAGCTGTAGCTGCTGTAATTACGATTATTCCACTTGTTGTGATAGGCGGAACTGTAGGATTGATACTTTTTGGTGCATCTATCGGTGTGACATTGTTTTTGATAGGCCTTTCCACTAGAAGTTTTGGTGGAATTACTGGAGATGTTCTTGGTGCAACTAATGAACTTACAAGACTTTCATCCCTGCTAATCTTTGTATCACTATGATTGGACTTGTTATGGGAGGAGGCAAAGGAACTAGGATGGATCTTGTTGGTGAAAAACTGTTACTTCAATATAAAAAACCAGTAATCTTTCATGTAATTGACGCATTAAAAAATTCCCATTGTTTTTCCCAAGTTATTGTTGCCACTAGTCCAAACTCACCTGATACAAAACGTGTATTAGAACAAAATGGAATAGAAACTTTACCCACACCAGGAAATGGATATGTTAACGACCTAAATTTTCTGCTACAAAAGATGGATGGGTTTGTATTTGCTGTTTGCGGAGATTTGCCATTACTAGATGAAGAAATTATTAAAAAGATGGCAGAGTTTAATTCAGAAAATATTTGGACAAGTTTTCTTGTCTCCAAGGAATTATCGAATACCTTAAGTTTGGAATCTAATCTGTTGGTGAAATGTGGTAATGTAGAATGTGTATACACTGGAATTTCTATCATTAATGCTGACAAAATTAAAGATTCGAATTTGGTTAACGAAGACTACGTTATTTTAAATGATGAGAGAATAGCTTTTAATTTGAACACAAAGGAAGATTACGAATTACTCAACCCTTCCTGAAATTTTTCCCATTATTCGTGCCTTTGAACCCGTGGGTTTTGTTATTATATTACCACAAGATTTGCACATAATTGCAGTCGTTGCATGTGAATAAACGATGTTTTCTTGTTCACATTCTTTACAGTTGACTTTGAGGAATTTACTATTTGGTTTTGGATCGAGGATATGTTCTTTTTTCATTTGGCAACCAACTCGAATTTTTTAATTCTAATACCAGCTTTTTTCAAAGATTTTTTCTTGCATTCAGGACATGTAAAAATTTGTGTAACTTTTTTTGTTGTTTTTGCAGGTTTTGCAAGCTTGGGAAATTTCTGACCACCATAACCCTTTTTTCGTAATGCATGTCTTCTTTCACCAGCAGCTGATCCTCGTCTTTTCCCAGCTTTGTAAATGGAAATCTTTTGAATAGTGTGCTTTTTACATTTTGGGCAAAAGCGATTAATTTCCTTTGGTATATTCATAATAGCTTCCGAATATTACGGTAATTTAAATTCGCTTCTAATCTTAATAATAACAATACCCATTTGTCAATAATGTCTCTTGGTTTGTTTTCTGTAATTTCTTCTCTAAACGCTGTTGCAATGGGCGATAAACCGGCTGATCTTGTCTTAGAAAACTGTACATTAGTAAATGTCTATACGCGTGAGATTTTACCACAAACCCAAATTGCAATAGCAAAAGGTCGAATTGCCTACGTTGGTAATGATGCGTCTCATACAAAGGGAGAAAAAACCGTAGTAATGAATTTAGAAAAAAAATATGTGACACCAGGATTTGCAGATCCTCATATACATATAGACCAGTTTGTTTCACCTGCAGAATTCATGAAAAAATCTCTTCTATGTGGTGTAACTTCACTTTTTTCTGATCCTATTGATATAGTGAGTACTTGTGGCTATAATGGTTTTAAAGAATTTGTTAAAATGACGTCCGAACTTCCGGTACGTTGTTTTCACATGGTCCCTGGAG
>LUMW01000414.1_pt1 | contig 21669 bp, 24 predicted proteins | sample 729761 | NCBI WGS metagenome assembly LUMW01 (sample SAMN03860302, study PRJNA289734) | marine metagenome | biome: seawater column; feature: ocean; material: water; isolation source: Red Sea water column Station 192 - depth 500m | place: Saudi Arabia: Red Sea | collected 2011-10-15 | depth 500 m
GCCGCGGGGCGAGGAGGTCCCCGCCACGGGTGTGGAGGGCGGCCTGAACCTGCTGGCCGCCCTGGGTGCCGTCTTCCTGCTGATCGGTGGCGTCCTGCTGCGCCGGCCGTACTCGGCCCGCCACCGTCTCGTCTGACGGATGGCGAGCAAGCGTGACCTGGTCGAGGCGCACTCCTTCAACCGCCGTCGCCTCGTCACGGCGTTCCTGAGCGGTGCCCCGGGCGGACGGGAGGTCGAACCCGTCCGCTACGGGCGCACGCTCGCCGGCGGCATCGTGCTGGCAGCCCTGCTGGTGGCCGGTGCCGCCGTCGCCGGTGTGCTCAAGCCCGCCGTCGGCGACGGCTGGCGCGAGAACGGCCTGGTCATCGCGAAGGACAGCGGCTCACGGTTCGTGCAGTACGAGGGCACGCTGTTCCCCGTCATCAACATCACCTCGGCCCGGCTCGCCCTGGCGGGCCAGGACCAGGTGAAGGTCTCCTACGTCCCCGACGACGTGCTCGTCGACGAGCCGAAGTCGCAGCCCGTCGGCATCCCCGGCGCGCCCGACTACCTGACCCCCGCGTCGCTGCTCGTGCAAGACCGGTGGAGCGCGTGCACCAACGAGCAGGGCGGGCTGACGGTCGACGTCAGCGACACCCCGGGAACCCGGCGCTCGAGCCAGGACTCGCTGCTCGCCCGCGACACGAAGGACCGGCTCTGGCTCGTGTCGGGCTCACGACGCTACGCCGTGCCGGCCGGCCGGCTGGGCCAGTCGGTGCTGCGCGGTGTCGGGGTCGGGCAGGACGACCCGTTCCCGGCGTCGGACGCCTGGCTGCAGCTCGTGCCCGAGGGGACGTCGCTGGCCCCGCTGACCGTGCCCGGTTCCGGCAGCCGCTTCAGCGGGAGCACCGGGGTCGCCGGCCTCGACGTCGTCGGAACCCCCGTCTCCGTCGACGGCACGGGCTACGTGCTCGGCCGCCGGGGCCTGGTGCAGCTCAGCGACTTCGCGTACGCCGTCTACACCGCGACGAGCCGCCTGCCGGAGCAGCAGGTCGACGTCGGCGACGTGCAGTCCGTCCCGGCGCAGAGCGCGTCGGGCGTCGTGCCCGGCGACTGGCCCACCGAGCTGCCCGACCAGAGCGACGACCGTCGTCCGTGCCTGCAGCTGGTGGCCGGCGAGGACGGCGCCACCAGCACGCCGGTGCTGGCCGAGGCCACCCGCGACGAGGCGCGCGCCACGGGCGCCCAGCGTCTGGTGCGTGTCGAGCAGGGTCGCGGTGCGCTGGTCCGCTCGACGACCCGCTCCCGCGCGAGCACGAACGACACCACCTTCCTCGTCGACTCCCGCGGGACCCGGTTCGCGATCGGGCCGAAGGACCAGGTGCCGACCGTCCTGCGGGCGCTCGGCTACGAGTCGGTCGAGCCGATCGCGACGCCGCGCGCGTGGGTCGAGCTGTTCTCCAGCGGCCCCGAGCTCTCGCTGGCCGCGGCCGTGCAGGCGGCTGACGGGGCGAAGCAGTGACGTTGCGTCTCGCGCACGTCGTCGCCGGCGCGGCCCTGCTGCTGCCCACCTTGACGCCGCTCGCACCGGCCGTGGCCGTCGACCAGCCGCCCAACGCGCAGGAGGGGCGCTGCGAGGTGGGCCGCACGCAGCTCGTCTCCGACCCGACCGCGATGACGAACGTGCGCGACGCCGGCTTCCCCGACGCCTGGCGCGAGGGCACCGGCAAGGGTGTCCGGGTGGCCGTGGTCGACACCGGGGTCGACACCCGCAACCAGCACCTGCGGTCGGGCGTGGAGCCCGGTCGGTCCTTCATCGGCGGCCAGGCCACCGAGGACCCCTACGCCCACGGCACGGCCCTCGCGGGCATCATCGCCGCCCGCCGCGCGACGGGTTCGGTGCTCATCGGGGCCGCGCCCGAGGCCACGATCGTGCCGGTCCGTGTGCTCGGCGAGGGCAGCACGACGGCCGACGTCGCCGCCGGCATCCGGTGGGCGGCCCAGCAGGGCGTCGACGTCATCAACGTCTCGCTCACGACGGGCTCCTCCGACAAGGACCTCCCGGCGCTGCGTCGCGCCACCGAGGTCGCCCTGCGCAGCGGTGCCATCGTGGTGGCGGCGTCGGGCAACACGCAGGAGGACGCCCCCTTCACCCAGGTGCAGTACCCGGCCGGCTTCGACGGCGTGGTCGGGGTCGCGGCGACGAACGCCGCGGGTGCCGTCGACGACTGGAGCGTGCACGGCCCGCACGTCGACGTCGCCGCCCCGGGGGCCAACGTGCTCACCGCGTTCCGCTCCAACGGCGACTGCCTCGTGGGCCTGGACCACCCGTACACGAGCTACGCCACGGGCTACGTGAGTGCCCTGGCCGCGATGCTCGTCCAGCGCTTCCCGGACGACTCGCCCCGCCAGGTCGTCAACCGGCTGCTGGCCACGGCGGACCGACCCGTCGAGGACCAGCGCGACGACACCCGGGGCTGGGGCACGATCCAGCCCGTCGCCGCCATGACGAGCACCTCGAACGCGGCACCGGGCACGTCCCAGGCGGCGTCGGCGCCGCAGGAATCCACGATCCTGCCGACCGTGGCCGGACGCGACCCGCTCGACAGCACGCGGCACCAGCTGGCCTGGTGGCTGCTCGGCGCCGCCGGTGCGACGGCGGTGGCGCTCGTCCTGGCCCCGTGGGCCCGACGTCGACGCCGCCTCACCCCGCGCTGACTCCTCCCTCGGGCGTCGCGCCGGCGCCGCGACGGGTGACCAGCAGCACCACCGCCGCCGCGAGCGCCGACAGGGAGCACACCGCCCAGACCGTCAGGTAGCCCGACAGCGGCGCGTGCCCGAGCGCGGGGTCGTCGATCGAGCCGGTCGAGGCGAGGGCGATGGCGAACACCGCGGAGGCGATCGCGCCGCCCACCGTCTTCGTCGCGTTGGTCATGCCGGTGGCGAAGCCCGTCGCGTGGGCCGGTGCTGCTGCCGCCGCGGCGGCCGGGAGGGCCGCCACCAGCAGGCCCGACCCGACTCCGGCGACGCCCATGTTCGTGAGGGTCTGCCCCGCGCTGTCGTGCAGCGGGAGGAACAGGCCGTAGCCGACACCGACGAGCGTGCAACCGACGACCATCGCGACGCGGGGGCCGAGCAGGCCGGCGAGCAGCGGCAGCGACAGCGCGCCGACCACCATGGTGACGACGTAGACGCCGATGAGCGTCGAGACGAACGCCGCGGACGCACCGAGGCCGAAGCCCGCGACGTCGGGGTCCGTCCGCGCGAACGTCGAGAGCGGGATCTGCGCGCCGAGCACCGACATCCCGAACAGGAACGCCGTGAGCTGGACAGGCCACTGGGCGCGCAGGGCGAACGTGCGCACGTCGATCAACGGCGCGACCGTGCCATCGACCCTCGCCCCCAGCGCCGCCTCGAACCGCACGAGTCCGGCGAGCGCCGCCAGCGAGAGCGCGACCAGGAGCCACGGGACCGGCGACCCGGCCCCGAGCAGGCGGATGGCGATGAGGCCACCCATCAGCAGGCCGAGCGTGACCGTGAGCCAGCCGAGTCCCGCGTAGTCGTAGCCGCCCGAGGCCTGGCCGCGGTCGCGCTCGACGCCGAACCAGACGACGAGCAGGCAGGCCGTCACCGCGACGGCCGGGAGGCACAGCAGCACCGTCATCGACGTCGCCTCCACGAGGGCGCCCGACGTGAGCGCACCGACGATGACACCGGTCTCGAGCGCGGCCACGAGGAACGCCGCGGCGCGGCGCGTCGTCCGGTGCTGGTCGGCCCGGCCGGCGGTGCGACGGTGGATGATCGCCACCTCGACGGGCAGCCACACGACGTAGGCGCCCTGGAGCGCCCAGCCGACGAGGAACGTCGAGAAGCCCGGCGCGAGGGCGAGCGTCCACGACCCGGCCGCGGTCACGGCCGTGGACAGCAGCAGCACGTTGCGGTGCCCCCAGAGGTCGCCGAGCCGAGCCAGCAACGGCACGGCGAGCGCCGACAGCACGAGCTGCGCGGCCTCGAACCAGTTGACGTCGGCGTCGCGGATGCCGAGATGGCGGGCGATGTCGGAGAAGATCGGGGTGTAGAAGCCCTGCAGGACGCCGCTCACGACCTCGACGGCCACGAGGAACCCGACGACGGACCAGAGCGAGCGGTGCAGCGTCGCGGTCGTGGTCACGTCACAGCCCCCTCAGGAGCGCCACGTACCAGTCGACGCCCTCCAGCCAGGCCGCCACGTGCACGTGCTCGTCGTAGGAGTGGATCGACGCCCGCTGCTCCTTGCTCATCCGCAGCGGCGCGAAGCGGTACACGCGGGAGCAGATCGCGGTGAAGGTGCGGCTGTCGGTGCCGGCCATCATGACGTAGGGCGTGACGACGGCGTCCGGGAACACGGCGCCGACCGTCCGTTCGAGCAGGGCGAACGCACCCTGCGCCTCCGGCTCGGTGGTGGGCGACAGCGGGCTCGGCTCGTTGGCCTCGACGACGTCGACGACCACCTCGTCGTCGTCCACCGCGGCGCGCACGTGCTCCACCGCGGCGGCGACGCTCTCGCCGGGCATGATCCTGAGGTTCACCTCGGCGCGCGCCCGGGCCGGGATGACGTTGTGCGCCGGAGCCCCCACGAGCGTGGTCGCGACCATCGTGGTGCGCGCCATCGCCGCCGTCTCCGGACCGGCAGCCACGAGCACGCGACCGAGCACGGCCGGCGGGGTCCGCGTGGCGCCTGCGAGCAGCGCGCGCAGCGGCAGGGGCAGGTGGCCGGCGAGCCGGCGGAGCAGGTCGACGGTGGGACCGGGCACGTTGACCCCGAACTGCTCACGGTCGAGCCGCCAGAGCGCGCGACCGAGCCGCGCGGCGGGGGCGCGGGTCGGGGGCGTGGAGGAGTGGCCACCTCGTCCGGTGACCGTGAGCGAGAGGGTGGTCGTGCCCTTCTCGGTGGAGCCGATGACCGCGACGGGTGCCGACACGCCGGGGAACGCCTGCCCGGCGACCGCGCCGCCCTCGTCGAGCACGAACCACGGCTCCACCCCACGACGGGCCAGCTCGGCGACGGCAGCCGGCGCCGAGGGGCCCGACACCTCCTCGTCGGCCCCGAAGGACAGCCAGACGTCCTGCGCCGGCTCGAAGCCGTCGGCGAGGAGCCGTTCGACGGCCGTGCAGATCGCGACGAGCTGGCCCTTGTCGTCGAGCGTGCCGCGTCCCCAGACGGCCGGCCCCTCGGCCGTCTCGACGACGTCGGCGGCGAACGCGTCGTGCGTCCACGGGTCGTCGGGCGTCACAGGGACGACGTCCTGGTGGGCCATGAGCACCACGGGACGGTCGGGCGACGCGCCGGCCCAGCGCCACAGCAGCGCCCGAGGGGCGGCGTCGCCGAGGTCGACGCGCTCGAGCTGCGCGTGCAGGAGCGGGAAGTGCTCGGCGAGCAGCGCGTGCAGGCGCGCGAACGGCTCGGGGTCGGTGAGTGCCGGGTCGCGGTCGGCCACGGTGGGCACGCGGATCGCCGCGCGCAGGATCTCGACGTCGGGGTGCACTCCCCGACGCTAGCCCCTCCCCGGGTCCATCCCGCTCCCCCGAACCGCCCCCACCCCTCTGAGCGTGACGTTCGCGGGGCGACGACGCCCACATCGCCCCGCGAACGTCACGCTCAGCGGGGTCGAGGGGTCAGAGGGTGAGGACGCGTCCGGCGACGACGAGGAGCACCTGGTCGCACTCGGCCGAGAACCGCTGGTTCACGACGCCGAGCAGGTCGCGGAAGACGCGGCCCGACCGGTGCTCCGGCACCACGCCCATCCCGACCTCGTTGGTCACCAGCACGACGGTGCGCGACGTCCGGGCGAGCGCCGACGCGGCGGCGTCGACGCGCTCCATCAGCACCGGCTCCCAGTCCTCGCGGATCGCGTCCCACGCGTCGAGCTCGTCGAGCTGGGCGGTGAGCCAGGTGCCCAGGCAGTCGACGAGCACGGCGGTGCCGTCGTCCCCGTCCTCGATGGCGGACTCGAGGTCGGTGGTCTCGAGCGTCGTCCAGTGTGACGGACGACGCTCCTGGTGCAGCGCCACCCGGTGGGCCCACTCGGGGTCGTCGTCGGGGTCGGCCGGCGGTCCGGGGGCCACGTAGACGACCTGCTCGTGCGCCACCACCAGTGACTCCGCGTGGAACGACTTGCCCGACCTGACCCCGCCGGTGACCAACGCCTTCATGGTTCGACGATACGCCCGCCGTCGAGCCACTCGAAGCCGCCGACGGCCGCCCGCTGCGCAGTCCCGTAGCGGGCGGCCGTCACGCTCAGGAGCACCGCGGCGGCAGGACGCTGCCCGACGTGTAGACGGCGCTGTAGCTCGCCCAGCCCGCCTTCCCCGTGCTGGTGTTGCGGGCGTACACCCACCAGACGCCGTTGTCGTTCTGCCGGCTGCAGTGCACGTCGATCCCCTGGTTGGGGTACCCGCGGCCGACGATGGTGCAGTCGTTGTAGCCGGCGGTGCGGATGGCGGTGCCGTCGCCCCAGCTGAACGTGCCGGTGCTGATCAGGTCCGGGTGGACGTCCCAGCGCGGGGCGGTGCAGTCGTTGGCGGCGACTGCAGGTCCGGCCGTCGTCGGTCCGACGGCGACGAGTGCTCCCACCGCCATGGCCGCTGCGCCTGCAAGTCTCATCGAACGCTTCATGGTGATCCCTTTCTCCTGGGACGCCCACAGGCGACCCCCCGACGAGACGGTCGGTGTGACCTGCCTCACAGCGCACCGTACGCTCGACCTGCCCGTCCGTCGAGTGCTCGAGCCGCTGGGTGGTGCAGGCGTCCCGCCCACGGTCCGCAGACGGTCGACGCGCGCCCGGCGACGGGAGCCGCACGCCGCTCGCCGACGGACCGGCACCGCTCGGCGCGACGCAACGTACGCAACTGGCGTGACCCGGGTCACGCGTGGTCGGATGGATCGGCGCGCCGGCTCGTCCCGCCGCCCCGCGCCCGAGTCCTGTCCTGCTGCACCACCCCGGGAGACCCATGAGCACCCGCACCCCGACCGCCCCGCAGCCCACCGGCACCGGTGGCGGGAGCAGCCGGATCCGCACCATCGTCGTCTGGTCGGCGGTCGCCCTCGTCGGCGCCGTCTGCTGGGCCGTCCTCGCGCTCTCGCGCGGCGAGGACGTGTCGGCGCTGTGGATCCTGTTCGCCGCCCTGTCGTCGTACGCCATCGCGTACCGCTTCTACTCGCGGTTCATCGCGCGCAAGGTCCTCGAGGTCGACGACACGCGCGCGACCCCGGCCGAGCGCCTGGAGAACGGCGTCGACTACGAGGTGACCGACCGTCGGGTGCTGTTCGGCCACCACTTCGCCGCCATCGCCGGCGCCGGTCCGCTCGTCGGTCCCGTGCTCGCGGCGCAGATGGGCTACCTGCCCGGCACCATCTGGATCATCGTCGGCGTCATCCTCGCCGGCGCCGTCCAGGACATGGTCGTGCTGTTCCTGTCGATGCGCCGCGACGGCAAGAGCCTCGGCCAGATGGTGCGCGACGAGATCGGTGTCGTCGGCGGCACCGCTGCCCTGATCGCCGTCTTCGCGATCATGATCATCATCCTCGCGGTGCTGGCGCTGGTGGTCGTGAACGCGCTCGCGGAGTCGCCGTGGGGCGTCTTCTCGATCGGCCTGACCATCCCCATCGCGCTCTTCATGGGCTTCTACCTGCGCTACCTGCGCCCGGGTCGCGTCCTCGAGACCACCGCCATCGGCGTCGTGCTCCTGCTGCTCGCGATCGTCGGCGGCGGGTACGTCGACCAGCTGGGCCTCGGCGACGCGCTCACGCTGAGCAAGGAGCACCTCGTCATCGCGCTCGTCGTCTACGGGTTCGTCGCGTCGATCCTGCCGGTCTGGATGCTGCTGACGCCGCGCGACTACCTCTCGACGTTCATGAAGATCGGCGTCATCGTGCTGCTGGCCGTCGGCCTGGTCATCGCCGCGCCGACGCTGCAGGCCGACGCGGTCACGAGCTTCGCCGTCGACGGAGACGGCCCGGTGTTCGCGGGCAAGCTGTTCCCGTTCGTCTTCATCACCATCGCCTGCGGTGCGCTGTCGGGCTTCCACGCCCTCATCGCCTCGGGCACGACGCCGAAGATGATCGCCAAGGAGAGCCACGTCCGGATGATCGGGTACGGCGGCATGCTGATGGAGTCGTTCGTGGCGATCAGCGCCCTCATCGCGGCCGTCGTCATCGACCAGGGCCTCTACTACGCGATGAACGCCCCCGCCGGCGCGACCGGCGGCACGCCCGAGGGCGCGGCGGCGTTCGTCAGCCAGCTCGGGTTCACGATCACGCCCGGCGACCTCACCGCCGCCGCGGCGTCGATCGAGGAGTCGACGCTGGTGTCGCGCACGGGCGGCGCGCCGACCCTCGCCTTCGGTCTCTCGCAGGTCTTCCACCAGGCGTTCGGCGGCAACCTGCAGGCCTTCTGGTACCACTTCGCGATCATGTTCGAGGCGCTGTTCATCCTCACCGCCGTCGACGCCGGCACCCGCGTCGGCCGGTTCATGCTGCAGGACACGATCGGCAACGTCTGGACCCGCTTCGGCGACGTCTCGTGGCGGCCCGCCGCGTGGAGCGCGAGCGCCGTCACGGTGGGCGCGTGGGGCTACTTCCTCTACATCGGCATCAGCGACCCCCTCGGCGGCATCAACCAGCTCTTCCCGCTGTTCGGCATCGCCAACCAGCTGCTCGCGGCCATCGCCCTGACGCTGTGCGTGACCCTGCTGCTCAAGCACGGCAAGCTGAGGTGGGTGTGGGTGCCCGGCATCCCGCTCGCGTGGGACCTCGTCGTGACGATGACGGCGAGCTGGCAGAAGGTGTTCAGCGACAACCCCGCCATCGGCTACTTCGCGCAGGCCGACCGGTACCGCGAGGCGCGCGACGCCGGCGACGTGCTGGCGCCGGCGGCCGACCCGGGCCAGATGGACCAGATCATCCGCAACTCCACGACGAACGGCGTCATCCAGGCGGTGTTCGCGCTGCTCGTCATCGTCGTCGTCGCCAACGCCGTGGTGATCTGGGTGCGCGCGGTCCGGGTCGGGTCGCTGCCCACCACCGAGGTGCCTCACACGCCGTCGCAGATCGTCGCGCCGGCCGACTTCGTCGCGACCCGCGAGGAGAAGGAGGCGGTCGCCGCGTGGGAGGCCGAGCGAGGCGAGCTCACCGGCCAGCGGGGTCACCGATGAGCCGCTTCGCGCGCTTTCGTCGCCTCGTCCGGGAGTTCACGGGCGAGGCGGCGTGGGACGACTACCTCGCGGCCTGCGAGCGCGACGGCGTCGAGCCGACGACCCGCCGCGCCTTCGAGCGCCACCGCGCCGACCGGATCGAGCACGCCCCCATGGCGCGCTGCTGCTGACCCGCCCGCACGTGCGCGTTTGCGTGGGGCCCCACGCAAACGCGCAGATCGGGCGCATGTTTGCGGTGGGCGGAGCCTGCTTGCGTGGGGCCCCACGCAAGCAGGCCGGCCGGGCGAGGGTGCGCGACGCGGGACTGCGGCCGACGATGGACGCATGAGCGAGCGCTACCCCGACGAACGCATCGAGACCGGCCGCGTGGTGAAGGCGCCCGCCGACACGATCTTCGCGGTGCTGCGCGACCCGTGGGGGCACGTCGCGATCGACGCCTCCGGCATGCTGCAGTCGGTCGAGGGCGACGTCGTCGCCGCGGTCGGCGACCGGTTCCTCGTGCACATGGACCGTGAGTCCTACGGCGACATCCCCGACCTCAAGGAGTACGACGTCACGGTCGTCATCGAGGAGTACGAGCCCGACCGGCTGATCACCTGGTCGATCATCGGCCGGGTGCGCCCACCGATCGGGCACCGCTGGGGGTACCGACTCGAACCCGTCGACGGCGGCACGCAGGTCACGTCGGTGCTCGACTGGAGCCACGCGCGGGACGACTGGAAGGACCAGTTCCCGATCGTCGACGAGGACGGTCTCAAGGCCACCCTCGGGATCCTGGAGCGGGCGGCGCGGCTCGGGTACGTCCGCGGCTCGTAACCGCGCTGCAACCCGCCTGGGCTTGCGCGCACCCGTCCCTGCCACCACGATCGACGGAACACGCGATCGGGAGGGACCGCATGAGCGACCAGACCACGAGCGCAGCCGGGGGTGCCGGGCAGCAGGAGGAGCTGAAGCGGTCCATCACCGGCCGGCTGCTGTTCTTCTACGTGCTGGGCGACGTGCTCGGCTCCGGCATCTACGCCCTCATCGGCGTCATGGCGTTCACGGTGGGCGGCGCGTTCTGGCTGTCGTTCGTCATCGGCGTCACCGTCGCACTGCTCACCGGCTTCGCCTACGCCGAGCTCATCACCAAGTACCCCCAGGCCGCGGGGGCCGCGCTGTACACGCACAAGGCGTTCGGCAACCGGTTCCTGACCTTCATGGTCACGTTCTGCCTGCTCGCCGCCACCATCGCCGCCGCCGGCACCTTGGCGCGGGTCTTCGGCGGCACCTACTTCCAGTCCTTCGTCGAGGGTGCGTCGGTCACGCTCGTCGCCATCGTCTTCATCGTCGCACTCTCGCTGCTGAACTTCCGCGGCATCACCGAGTCGGTGTGGACCAACATGGTCATGACGCTGATCGAGACGACCGGCCTGCTGATCATCCTCGCGGTCGGCGTGGTCGTCCTGGCCGAGGGCGACGCGAACCTGCAGCAGCCGTTCGAGCTCAACGAGGGCAACCCGACGCTCGTCGTCCTCGGCGGGGTGGCGCTCGCGTTCTTCGCGATGACGGGCTTCGAGAACGCCGCGAACATCGCCGAGGAGACGCAGGACCCGAGCCGGACGTTCCCGCGGGCGCTGCTCGGCGGCATGACCCTCGCCGGCATCCTCTACATGGTCATCGCGTTCATCGCGTCGATGGTCGCGCCGCTCGACCAGCTCACCGCGAACAAGGGCGAGGACGGCAGCCTGCTGACCGTCGTGCAGAACGGCCCCATCCCCGTGCCCGAGCTCGTGTTCTCCGCGATCGCGCTCGTGGCCGTCACCAACACGACACTCGTCTCCCTCGTGGCGCAGTCGCGCATCATGTACGGCATGGCGCACGGCAGCCATCGTGTGCCTGCTGCTCGCCGTGGCCGACGTCGACCGGCTGGCCACGGTGACCGTCCTGTTCCTCATCGTCGTGTACGGCATGGTCTGTCTCGCGGCGCTCACGCTGCGCGGGACGCCCGTCGAGCACGAGCACTACTCCGCGCCCATCGTCATCCTCGTCGTCGGCGTGGTCGCCAACGTGGCGATCCTGGTGCACACGATGATCAACGACCGGGGCTCGATCCTGTGGTGCGGTGCGATCGTCGCCATCGGCGTCGTGATGTACGGCGTCAACGCCTTCGCGATGCGTCACCAGCCGCACGCCCTCGACCCCACCGACCTGTCCGGCTAGCCTCACCCGCAACGACCCACCCAGGAGAAGCCCATGCACGTGCTCGTCGCCACGGACGGCTCGAAGCAGTCGCTCCAGTCCGCCACGTACCTGCGCCACGTCGTCGACGCCGACAGCGTCACCAAGGTCAGCGTCGTCGCCGTCGTCAGCCCGCTCGCCGCGGTGCCGTTCGCGGCAGAGGGCAGCGCCGACGGCGGTGTCGAGCTGTCGTTCCGCCGCGAGGCCGAGCAGGCCACGCTCAAGGTCGCCGAGGCGCTCGACGGCTGGGGCCCGCCCGTCACCACGCACGTCTACAGCGGCGCGCCGGCGAACGAGATCATCAAGGCGGCCAAGCGGTTCGACTCCGGCCTCATCGTGCTCGCCAGCCAGAGCACCCGCACCCAGGCGGTGCTCATGGGCTCGGTCTCGCACAAGGTCCTGAACCAGGCCACCTGCCCCGTGCTCGTGCACCGTCCGGGCCCCAAGCCGGCGCGGAAGCCGGTGCGCCGGGCCGCGAAGAAGGCCTGACCCTCGCTGAGCCGGGTGGTCGCGCGCGGCTCAGCGCGACCGGGGCTGACGGTGCAGCCACGGCCCGAGCAGCCGGGTGACCCACGGCAGCAGCACGTACGTCATGAGCGGCGTCATGACGCAGACCGTGACGAGCACGCGCAGGGGCAGCCACACGTCGGCCAGGTAGTGCACGCCGATCTCGTTGGTCACCACGCTCAGCGGGAAGAAGACGATGAAGATCGAGATCATCTGCTTCCACCGTGGCGGTGCGACCGGGACCGAGCGCAGGTCCTCCAGGTCGACGCGCGACGGGTCGTCGAACCAGCCCTCGATGCCGGTGCGACGCTCGAGCCGGGTCTCGTCGGCGATGCCCTGGGCGCTGTCGAGCCACCAGCGGCGCTGCCGCGACGACATCCACACGTCGAGGTCGGCGTCGCTCGCGAAGCGGAACAGCATGTGCCACTCCCCCGACGTCGGCGACGTGCGCACCCACCCCGAGCCGAGGAAGCCGTCGAAGCGCTCCGCCAGCTCCGAGCCGGCCCGCAGCCACGCGACCATCTGGTCCTCGTGCGCAGGGTCGACGTGGCGCGTCACCGACACGGTCACGGGGACGGGAGACGGGGCGTGCTCGCTCATGCCCCCCAGACTAGGAAGTCGGTGCCGCCGCCGTCGCGTCCGCCGGTGCCCGCCGCTGGGTGACGATCTCCACACCGGCCCACGCGACGGCCACGACGGCCCAGCCGCCGACGACGTCGAGCAGCCAGTGGTTGCCGGTCCCGACCACGACGAACGCCGTGACGAGGGCGTGCGCCCAGCCCAGGGTGCGCCAGACCCGACCGACCCCGGCCGCGGTGAGGGCGAGCGCGACCCACAGCGCCCAGCCAGCGTGCAGCGACGGGAAGGCCGCGAGCTCGTTGGTCAGGTCGCCCATGCCGCGCGGGGCGGACGCGTCGGACCCCCACCAGCCCGCGGCCGAGTGCAGGGCGAGCACGTCGGTGTAGCCCTCCACGAAGCGCGGCGGGGCCATCGGCACGGTCAGGTAGCAGGCCAGACCGGCCAACGAGGCCACGACGAGCGACGTGCGCGCGCGCCCGTACAGCCAGCGGCGACGCACGAACAACCACACGAGGACGACGGCGGTGACCACGTAGTGCGCCGTGGCGTACCAGTAGCTCGACGCGACCGCCACGAGGTCGTGGTGCACCACCCAGGTGTTGAGGGCCTGCTCGACGTCCAGGTGCCAGGCCTTCTCGAGACCCAGCAGGTCCTTCGCACGGTCGAGAGCGGCGCCGCGGTCGTCGGAGGCGAGCATCCGCGAGGCGCTGTAGCCGACGTAGAGCACGGCGATCAGCGCCACCTCCAGCACCACGGCGCGGACCCCGAGGCGCGTTCGGGTGCCGACAGGAGTGAGGCTCATGGCTTCACTATGGCGTGAACGGCACCGTGTGCACCTCGGGGACGTCACCCATCGGTCACCCGCACGTCACCCTGAGGCCACCCGGGCGACGTCGCCCGGCGCCGTCGGCGCCCGCGACAGCCAGGGTCAGCGACGTCGACGGAACAGGCTCTTCGCCAGCTCTCGCGCGAGCGTGCGCGACGCCTCGCCGACCGCGCGGTCGAGCGTCGAGCGACCCGTGGACGTCGTGCGGGAGCGCGTCCGACGCCGGGGCCCGCGCTCGAGGCGGTCGGCCTCACGGGCCACGCGTCCGGCCTCGGCGGCGGCGTCGCGCGCGGCCCGGTCGGCCTCGGCGCGCGCCTCGGCAGCTCCGCGGGCGGCCTCGACCGCCTCCGTCGCCGACGGCGGGTCGACGCGCGTGCCGTAGCGGGGCAGCAGCGGCGACGCCGCGACGAGTCCCGCGACGACGTCGGCCGGTGCGGGAGCCATCGACCCCTGCGGCGCCCGCAGCCGGGTCCACGCGACGGGGGTGGGGGCACCCCGCTCGTCCATCACCGTGACGACGGCCTCGCCGATCGCGAGCCGGGTGAGCAGCTCGCCCAGGTCGTACCCCGACGTCGGGTACGTCGAGACGGTCGCGCGGAGGGCCTTGGCGTCGTCGGGCGTGTGGGCGCGCAGCTGGTGCTGGACCCGCGACCCGAGCTGGGCGAGCACGTCCGACGGCACGTCCTTCGGCGTCTGCGTGACGAACACGATGCCGACGCCCTTGGAGCGGATGAGCCGCACGGTCTGGGTCACCTGCGCCAGGAAGTCCTTCGACGCGTCGGCGAACAGCAGGTGCGCCTCGTCGAAGAAGAACACGAGGCGCGGCTTCTCGACGTCGCCCACCTCGGGCAGCGTCGCGAACAGCGTGCGCAGCAGGTGCAGGAGGAAGGTCGAGAAGAGCGTCGGCCGGTCCACCACCGACGGCACCTCCAGCAACGACACGACGCCGCGGCCGTCGGGGGCCAGGCGGAGCAGGTCGGCGACGTCGAGCTCGGGCTCGCCGAAGAAGACGTCGGCGCCCTGGTCGGCGAACGCGACGAGCTCGCGCAGGATCACGCCGACGGTGGCCGACGAGAGCCCGCCGAGCTCCTTCAGCTCGGCCTTGCCGTCGCCGACGAGCCAGGTGAGCACCGAGCGCAGGTCGCCGAGGTCGACGAGCCGGTGTCCCTGCTCGCGCGCGTGGTGGAAGACGAGTCCGAGCGACGACTCCTGGGTCTCGTTCAGGCCCAGCACCTTCGCGAGCAGGAGCGGACCGAACGACTCCAGGCTCGCGCGGACCGGCACGCCCGTGCCGAGGCCGCCGAGGGTCAGGAGCTCCGTGGGCGAGCCGAGCGGCTGCCACGTCTGCCCGACGTCGGCGCACCGCTGCGTGAGGCGCTCGCTCGGGGTGCCGGGGACGGCGATGCCGGAGAGGTCGCCCTTCACGTCGGCCGCGAACACGGGCACGCCGTGCGCCGAGACCTGCTCCGCGAGCAGCTGCAGCGTCCGCGTCTTGCCGGTGCCGGTCGCGCCGGCCACCAGCCCGTGCCGGTTGAGCATGCCGAGCGGGATGCGCACGGGCGCCGACGGCACGGCGACGTCGTCGACGACGAGGGCGCCGATCTCCACCACCGGACCGTCGAAGGCGTAGCCCGCACGGACCTCCTCGACCACCGGATCCTGGGGCCCAGAGTGGTCCGGCACAGGATCGGACGGCACCGCCACGCCCGCCTGCTGCTCGGCAGCGGCGGCGCGTGCCAGCTCGTCGGCGCGACGTCGGGCCTCGACGGCTGCCGCCTCCGCCGCAGCGGCAGCCTGCGCGGCCTGCGCGGCGAGGTCGGACGCGCTCGCGTCGCCGTCGGTGGGTCGACCGTCCCCGTCAGCCGTGCTCATGGCGGTCAGGCTACCGCTGCGCGGCGGTCGTGCTGTCTACACTGACGTCGTGATCTTTCGGAGGGTGAGCGACGGTCGGCCGTACCCCGACCACGGACTGTCGCAGCGCGAGTGGGCCGACCTGTCGCCCACGCAGGTGCACCTCTCCGACCTCACGACCACCAAGACGCAGCTCGACCTGGCCAACCTGCTCGACGAGGACTCGACGTACTTCGGCGACCTGTTCGCGCACGTCGTCGCCTGGAACGGCGAGCTGTTCCTCGAGGACGGGCTGCACCGCGCCGTCCGCGCCGCCCTGCAGCAGCGGTCCATGCTGCACGCCCGCGTCCTGACGATCGGAGCCCGTCGATGAACCCCCGCAGCGGAGCCGTCGGCCCCCTCGTCCTGCTCGGCTGTGCACTGCTGCTCGTGCTGGGGCTGTTCGTCGGCTTCCGGCTCGTCACCGCCGAGGCCGACACCGGTGAGGCTGCACCCACCTGCGAACGCCGCGTCGTGGAGAAGGACGACCGTGTGACCAGCAGCCTCGTGAGCGTCGACGTCTACAACGCGAGCAGCCGGGCCGGTCTGGCGAACCGCGTCTCCATCAACCTGCAGCGTCGCGGGTTCCTCGCCGGCCAGATCGGGAACTCCGACAGCAAGGTCAGGCCACGGGTGGCCGCCGTGCTCACGGACGACCCGAAGGACCCGCGCGTCCGGCTCGTCGGTGCGCAGTTCGGCTCCCGCGTGCAGTACGTCGAGCCCGACATCCCGGTCGACGAGGGGTCGGTGACGGTCGTCGTCGGCGACGGGTTCCGCCAGCTCGGGCGCGACGTGCGCGACACCAGCAACGACCGTCGCTTCACGGTCTGCCTGCCCACGGTCCCTGCGGCCTGACCACACCGGAACAGGCGCGGCGGGTCAGGCAGGGTCGGCCGCGTCCCAGCCGGCGAGCCGTCCGTGGCGGCCGACGTCGAGCAGACGCTGCTCGGTGAGCTCGCGGACGTCGCGCGTGGCCACGACGAGCACGTCGTCGCCCCGCACGAGCCGCGTGGTGCGGTGCGGCACGAACGGCGTGCCGTCGCGCACGACGAGCGACACCGACGCCCCTGTGGGCAGGCGCAGCTCGCCCACCTCGACGCCCGCCAGGCGCGATCCGCGCGGCACGTGGACCTGGAGCAGGTCGGCCGAGACCCGTTCGAGCGGCGCGGCCTCGACCTCGAGGTCGCGCACGTCGTCGCGCAGCACCCCGCACCAGCGCGCCAGGCGCGCGAGTGGCGCGGCCTGCACGAGCGTGTAGACGACGACCGCCACGAAGACGATGTCGAAGAGGTCGCGCGAGCCGGGCACGTCTGCGGCCAGCGGGATCGTGGCGAGGATGATCGGCACGGCACCCCGTAGGCCCGCCCAGCCGACGAACAGCTGCTCGCGCCAGCCGACCCGGAACCAGGTGGCGCAGACCAGGACCGACAGCGGCCGGGCGACGAAGGTCAGCACAGCGCCCGCGACCAGTCCCGTCCACAGGTGCCAGAGCGTGAACTCCGAGGGGCTCGCGAGCAGGCCCAGCATGACGAACAGGCCGATCTGCGCGAGCCAGCCGATGCCCTCCACGAACGAGCGGGTGGCGACGCGGTGCGGGAGCTCGGTGTTGCCGAGCACGAGCGCGCACAGGTACACGGCCGCGAAGCCGCTGGCGTGGCCGAGCACGGCGAGGCCGTACGCGAGCACCGTGAACGCCAGCACGATCAGTGGGTAGAGGCCCGACGCCGGCAGCGCGAGCTGGCGCAGCAGCCTCGCGGCACCGAACCCGACCGCCAGGCCGACGACCGCGCCGACGACGATCTCGAAGACGATCAGCCCGATGAAGGAGAGGGCACCGCCGTCGGCGATCTCACCGGCGCTCACGCGGTGACGAGCACGACGATCGGCGCGTCGTTGAGCCCCGACTCCGCCTCCAGCACGCCCTTCACCCGGGGTGCGATGGGCACGGCGCGCAGCACGGAGAACACCGCCGCCGCGTCGGTGGGCGTGAGCACGGCGGCGAGCAGGACCGCGATCTCCCACCGCAGGTCGAGCGCGTAGTGGGCCGCGCCGGCGACGACGAGCACGCTGACCACCGACCCGAGGGTCGCGAGCAGCAGGCCGAGGCCGATCGCCGGGCGCACGTGCTCCCACCGGGTCGTCAGACCGCCCTCGGCCAGGATCAGCACGAGTGCGCCGAAGCCGACCGCGAGCGCGAGGTCGGCGTCGTCGAACTGCACACCCAGGCCCTCCTCGCCGAGCACGAGTCCGAGACCGAGGTAGACGAGCAGCGACGGCAGCCCCACGCTGACGGAGAGCCGGACCGCGAGGATCGCCGCGATGAGGACGCCCGAGCCGACCAGGAGGAACACGTCGAGGTCGTGGACGTCCATGCACCCACCTCCCACCCTCGCCGAGACCCGATCCTATCGAGCGTCGACCGTGCATCGACCTGCAGGGACGCACGCCGTGCGGTGGGATGGACGGGTGCACCGTCGTCGATTTCTCTCGCTCGGGGCCGCGGCGGTCGGCACGGCTGCGCTCGCCGCCTGCTCCGGCCCCAGTGCACCCACGTCGGGCGGTGGCAGCATGGGCGACATGGAACGCATCGCCTACGGCTCCGACCCGTCGCAGTTCGCCGAGCTGACCCGTCCGTCGGGAGCCTCACGCGGGGTGGTCGTCGTCATCCACGGCGGGTTCTGGCGCGCGCAGTACGACCTCTCGCTCGGCCGTCCGCTCGCCGCGTCGCTCGCGGAGGAGGGCTGGACCGCCTGGAACCTCGAGTACCGCAGGGTCGGGAACGGTGGCGGGTGGCCGCAGACGCCCGACGACGTCAGCGCGGGCATCGACAAGCTCGCGGAGGTCGACGGCCTCGACCTCTCGCGCGTGGTGACGCTCGGCCACTCGGCCGGCGGCCACCTCGCGGTGTGGGCGGCGGGACGTCAACGCCTGCAGCCGTGGACGGATGCGAAGGTCCCCGTGACGGCCGCGGTCTCCCAGGCGGGCGTGCTCGACCTCGCGGGGGCTGCCTCGTTGGGCGCCGGGGCCGTGGAGGCGTTCCTCGGCCGGCCCGTCGACCAGGTGCCCGACGCCGACCCGACCGGCCAGGTCCCGCTCGACGTGCCGGTGCGCTGCGTCCACGGACGCGACGACTCGACCGTGCCGATCAGCCAGTCGGAGGCCTACGTCGCCGCAGCCACCGACGCCGGTGCCGACGCGACGCTCACGCCCGTCGACGGCGACCACTTCGTCGTCATCGACCCACGGAGCGAGGCGTGGGCGACGACGGTGCGGCTGCTCGCGGACCTGTAGCGACGACGAGCCAGGTCCAGCCCGCGGCGAGCAGGACCATCGAAAGCACGCCCCACGGCCGGTAGACGTGCTCCTGCCAGAACATCACGGAGCCGACCAGCGTGAGCACGGCGCCGGGCAGCGCCCGCATCACGCCGGCGCGGCTCGCGACGCCGACGGCGAGCGCGGTCGCGGCGATGTAGGCGTAGGACCCGATGGCGCCGAGGTCGCCCGCGACGGGGAAGACGATCCCGAGGCCGCCCGCCTCGGCGTCCTTGATGGCCCCGCCGGCGATCCCGGCGAGGATGTCGAGGCTGGTGTAGAAGCAGGCGTACACGTACGCCAGGACACCGACCACGACGCCGACGGCGCGGTCGTGCTGGCGGGCGACGAGCCACGGGCCCAGCGCGAGGAGCGGGAAGACGGGCAGCAGGACGGTGTGCATCATCTGCCAGTGCGCCGCGTCCTCGACGGTCAGCACCGCCGGGTGCGTCAGCCCGAGCGCGGCGGTGAACAGCGGCGGGAGCGCCACGGCGCAGATCGTGAGGTAGCGGGTCATGGCCTCACCGTAGGCACGATCCCCCCTGCCCGCCGACCACCGCCAGTCGAGCAGCGGCACGCGCGACGAAGGAGCGCCGTGGCTGCGTATCGAGACCACCCGGCAACGGCTCAGCGCGAACCGACCCCCAGCGACAGCACAGAGTGGTCTCGATACGCCCGAAGCACGCTCGTCCCTCGCGGCTCCGCGCTACTCGACCAGCGGCAGGTTCCGCTGGTCGAGTAGCAGGGACGAGCTTGCGAGGTCCCTGCATATCGAGACCACCCGGCAACGGCTCAGCGTGGACCAAGCCCCAGCGTCGGCGTGGAGTGGTCTCGATACGTCTCCGTCAGCTCCTTCGTCGCAACGTCGACTACTCGACCAGCGAAATCCACCGCTGGTCGAGTAGCGGCGACGGCGAGCGCCAGCGAGCACGTCGCTGCGTATCGAGACCACCCGGCAACGGCTCAGCGTGGACCAAGCCCCAGCGTCGGCGTGGAGTGGTCTCGATACGTCTCCGTCAACCCCCAGCGAACGCTTGGGATGGTCTCGATACATCTCCGCCAGCTCCTTCGTCGCGGCGTCGACTACTCGACCAGCGGAACACTCCGCTGGTCGAGTAGTCCGAACGAGCTTGCGAGGCTCGGACGTATCGAGACCACCCGGCAACAGCCCAGCGCGGGCCAACCCCCAGCGAACGCCCAGAGTGGTCTCGACCTCCGCCTGCTCCTTCGTCGCGGCGTCGACTACTCGACCAGCGAAGCCATCCGCTCGGCGGAGGGTCAGGTGGCGTCCTCGACCCAGCCGTGGGTGCGGGTGTGCAGCTCCTCGCAGACGGCGCGGTAGAAGCGCTCGACCTCGGGGCTGGAGAAGTCGGAGGCGCCGGCGAAGGTGTCCGACCTGGCCTGGAACCACAGGGCTGCGCGCAGCAGGGTGATGCCCAGGTCGCCACCCAGGTGCTCTCCGCGCTCGACGGCCTCGAACGCGGGCCGGTAGGCGAGCTGCACGATCGTCGCCGTGGACGACGACAGGAAGAAGGCCGCGTCGAAGGTCTGCGCGAAGGCGTGCAGCGCCGCCCAGTCGGCGTCGGGCCCGGGCACGCGCACGCGTCGGGAGACGGCGAGCTGCTTCTTGTGCGGGACGTTGCGGGGTCCGTCGCTCACGAGGCGTCCTCCTCGGTGGCCAGGGCGGCGACGAGCTCGCGGACCGCGCGACCGTAGCCCGCGACACCCTCCCCGACGACGGTGACCGCGGCGACGTCGCTCAGGTAGGAGAAGTGGCGGAACTCCTCGCGGGCGTGCACGTCGGACACGTGCACCTCCGCGAACGGCAGCGCCACGCCGGTGAGGGCGTCGCGCAACGCCACCGACGTGTGCGTGAGCCCACCCGGGTTGATGACGACCCCCGCACAGTCCTCGCGGGCCTCGTGGATCGCGTCGATGAGCACGCCCTCGTGGTTGCTCTGCAGCGCCCGCACCGCGTAGCCGAGCTCGTCGGCGGTCCGCTCGACGAGCGCGACGACGTCGTCGAGCGTCTCGTGCCCGTACACGGCGGGCTCGCGCGTGCCGAGCAGGTTCAGGTTGGGGCCGTTGACCAGCAGCAGCCGGCGCGGGGGCGAGTCGCTCACGGGGTCACGCTACCGACCTCGTGCAGCCGCCCCCACCGACCCGTCACTGCCAGGCGCGCACCCAGTCGACCTGCAGCGTGGCGGGGAAGGTCGTGCCCGACGTCGGCTTGTTGCCGTCGACGCCCAGCATCTGGGTGAGGTTGATCGTGTAGTCCTGGTCGAACGGCCGGCCTTGCTCGACCGAGGTGTCCGACGTGCGGATGGCGTGGTCGAGGCAGACCTGCCCGTCGTACTCGACGCGGATGCGCTCGCGGTCCCACTCCAGCGCGTAGGTGTGCCAGGCGGTCGGGTCGTCGACCATGCAGAAGTAGTTCGTGTAGTCGCGGGTCGACGTCGCGTAGTGGACGGTCGGGATCAGGCGGTCCGGGTACTGGGAGTAGAACTCCGCGATGTCCATCTCGCCGGTGCCGAGGCCGTCGCCCCAGTACTTCAGCGTCTGCGGGAACAGCCAGAGGGCGCTGTGGACGCCGGGGCCGGAGCTCGCGGGCATCTTCGCGCGGATCTCGACCCGTCCCCGGCTCATCGTGTAGTGGCCCCAGGTGGTCACGGACGCCGACGTGTAGGGCGTCGTGACGGTGGAGCCGTTGGCGGTGCAGGTGACGGGCTCGGACTCCTTGCGCGTCGTCAGGCGCAGGGCGCCGCCCTTCACCTCGAGGTTCTGCGGCCGGTCGACCCAGCAGTCCCCGTAGGTCAGGCCCGTGGCCTCGGTGGTCGCGGGGCTCCACTTGCTGCGGTCGAGGGCGTTGCCGGTGAAGTCGTCGGCGAAGGTGCACGTCCACGCCGAGCCGTCGTCCTTGGAGCGGGTCTTCCCGCAGTCGTCGGAGGTCGTCGTCGACTCGGGGGTGGGCGTCGGCTCGGGGGTCGGCGTCGCCGTGGCCTCCGGGGTGGGCGTCGCCGTCGGGGCCGGAGAGGCAGTGGGCTCCGGGCTCGGAGCGGTCGTCGCCTCGGGCGACGGAGTCACCGTCGGCTCGGGCGAGGGGGCGGCAGAGGGCTCCGCCGACGGCGTCACCGTCGGCTCGGGCGTCGCGACGGGCTCCGGGC
>LUMW01001085.1_pt1 | contig 21538 bp, 24 predicted proteins | sample 729761 | NCBI WGS metagenome assembly LUMW01 (sample SAMN03860302, study PRJNA289734) | marine metagenome | biome: seawater column; feature: ocean; material: water; isolation source: Red Sea water column Station 192 - depth 500m | place: Saudi Arabia: Red Sea | collected 2011-10-15 | depth 500 m
CATGAGGCAGATGGCTTTTGTATTCCAGATGGAAGTGATTCATTTGGACTAAGCTATGATTCTGCATCAGCAAATGGATTGATATTAACTGCTGCCATTGCATTTGGAATTGCAGTTGCAATCATCATCACACTTCGTCTAATTGGTAAAGCAGGAAGAAGTAGATAGTGTATAATTATATCAAACTGTCGGTAAATTTACAGTAATAATTCCTTTTTTTATTAGATATTGTAATGCTACAGTAAACTCCGTGTCTGAAATCTTTCCAGTTATCCACCATTCTGCATTAGTTTCTACCCAATCTGGGATGTTAGTTATGGTATCACCTTCAGCCTCTGTGTATGGAACTTTGATTACTTCATGCTCAATTAAATACCCTATTGCCCTTCCAAAATCCTTGTCTGTAACAAGCGGCTCAGTAATCCACATTGTTGCTAGATCCTTTATCCAGGATGGTATTGCAACTTCTCCAGTATTTTGTATAGAAAATTGAGTTGATGATTGGACCCCAGAATATTCTAGCTCTAAGATATACGAGCCAGTTTTCCATATGGCAGAATCAAAAGGATGATTTGATGGAAATGAATGAGTTTTTTGGGAAATTGGAGGTTGTAAAAGAATGCTCTTTTTTTGTGATGAATCTGTAATGTGGATTATTGCAAAGTCTCCTGTGATTTCAGAAACATTGATTGTTATTGAAAGGAATTCTCCATATTGGTATATGCTTTGACTTGTTTCTATGCTTATGGTAGGTTCTGCATTAGCTGGGTTAAGAATTGGCATAAATGACAATAAAACTAATAGTGACAGGAACATTGCTGAAATTTTCATAAAAACTCACTTTTTATTACAAATATTAATGGTATTTGTTGGCTTGATTTATGCCCACTAGTCATGATCAAGTATGGTTACAGATGTTAAAGGAAAACCCTATGGAATTAAGGCAGAGGGCAGTTGTTTGGAGAAATCAAAATGCCGTTACCAGAGTAGAAAAACCTAGTAGGATTGCACGGGCTCGAAGATTAGGATATAAGGCTAAACAGGGAATTATTGTTATCCGCATGCGTGTAGGAACTGGCGGAATGAGAAAACAAAGACCAAGGGGAGGAAGGAGACCTAAACACTTGGGCGTAACTAAGATTAAGGCTGATGTTTCGATGAAGCAGGTTGCTGAAAGAAGGGTTTTAGAAAGATATCCAAACATGAAACTTCTTGGCTCTTACTTTTTGTATAAGGATGGTATGCATTATTGGTTTGAGATAATACTAGCCGACCCATCACACCCACGCATTGCAAAAGATAAAGAGATACGAAAGCGAGTTTTACCAAGAATAAAATAATCAGCTTCGTTTAAATTTCATATAGTAAAATCTCATTTGGAACTATGATTAAAATACTGACTATTTTAGTGGCTATAGCATTTCTTTTACAAATTCCAGTATTCGTAAGCGCTGAAGTTTACATTCCAGATCATGAGTATGTTGGATTTTATGATCATGATGGTGTATATACTGTAATCGGCGGTATAAAAAATACTGAAATTTATCCTGTAACTCCGACAATCACTGTAACTGTCAATGACGGAAATAACATTTTTTCAAATGATTATGTATTCTCTTCAGTTATGCCACAACAAATGCTCCCAATGAAGATCAAACTACCACAAATAACATCAGATAATCCTAAACTTGAACCATATGAAATAACATACGACCTGACTGGGCATGAGTTTAAGGGTGGCTACGTATTGTATAATGATTCACTAGTTTTACATTCCGACGGCAGCATGACTGGCCAGATAAAAAATTCCAGTGATGAAACATTTCATGATTTTAGGATTTATGCTCTAATTAAAGATGAAAACGAAATGATATTAGACGTTGCCACATCACAAAAATTTGATGTCATGTATCCAGATCAGATTTTAGATTTTGAAATGATACCTAACCCAAAAATTGCTGACAGAATACATATTTACAGTTGCTTTGCATTTGGCGAAGATGAAATCTTTCCATTAAATGCGGAAAGAAACAATGAGAAGTTTACATTTAGGTATAATTCTGGTGCATGGTTTACTAACGGTGAATTCAATCCAGAAGGTACAGAGCTCAATATGTATGGATTGAACAGCTGGCATCTCGACATGAACGCAAGTCTGGAATTTCCTCAAAACTCCATTCATGAAGACCTTGAAGTATATCTAGATGGAAAAAAATATGCAGAAGGACAACCTGTTAATGAAAAAATTGAAAAACTTCAAAGCCTTGACGAAATGGGAAATTGGCATCTTTATTTCACTGTGCCCAATTTTTATCAGGGGGATGTAACTATCAAGGGATTTATGTATCCTGACGGGACAGTATCAGTACCAGAAGAACTTGATCTTTCTTCTATGGTAATGACCCAATTGACTAGTGGTGAAGTAACAGAGATAATTGCAAATACAAATGAGAATTCCATCATATTCAGCCTTGAGACAGATCAGGATGGTATATTATCAATCACCACATCTGATTTTTTGATTAGACCATTTAGTGACGGAAGTTTCTTTGTTTTGGTGAATGGTGAACAGGTAGAAAATGTCAAATTCGAAAATAAGATTTTATCAATACCATATACATCAGAAGCAGATAAAATTGAAGTTTATGGCAGTTATGTGGTTCCGGAGTTTGGAACAATAGCCGTTTTCATACTTGCAGCATCAGTGGTTTCCATCATAATATTGTCTAAAAAACACATTATGCCTCATTCTTTGAGTAAACTCTGAATCTTTGCCTCTAATGACCCATTTTGACCAAATGAGACATCACGGAGTATGCCCTTTCTGTCAACCAATATGTTAGAGGGCGTTCCCTGTAGTGCATACATTTCAAACGTTTCGGCAGAATATTCTTTTGATAAAAAGTAGTTTTTGGCTCTATCATAAATTTGGTTTTTATAATTTTCTGGTTGTGCATCAAAGTCAGGAATTTGTTTTTTAATTAAAGAGTCCATCATTTCTTTTGTAACTTCTTTTGATTGTTTTACCAGTGAATCCATTGCAACAGGGTATGGGATCTTGTAAGTAATTTTATCTTCTTTTAATTGCCCATACTGGCTTAACATTTTTTTAGTCTCTCCAATTGTCTCACCGGTTTTTAACAAAAGTTCTAAATTTTCAACAGTATTTTTGTCATAATCTTCAAAAGCTGTTGCCATGCCCAGTACGGACACGCCGTCTGATTTGTATTTGTTGTAAATTTCTATGGATTCCGGTATTCCATACATAAAACAGCCTGGGCAGTTTACCTGAAAGACTTCAACTAGAACTATGTTATCACCTTGTTTGTCCAAGTTTGTGTCCATGCCCTGTACCCATTTAGCGACCTTGAGGTTAGGAGCCTTCTGACCAGCTTGTACCGACATAAATTAATTTTTAATCATTCACCTAAAAAGATAACTTCAACCACTTGTTTTCATTTTTTATCAAAACAAAAAGAAAAGAAAGCGGAAAACTTTCTTTTCTGTTTTCCGTTCTTCTAAGGTATTGATCTGCTGTACAGTTTGCCTTCTAAGGCCATCTTGTAATTTCTTCGACAAACCAAAAGTGCCACATCTCGTTAATACCAATCGTAAACATTGTAGCCAAGTAACCAAGAATGGTCATCTTGAGTCCAGTGTTCATAGAGTTGTTTGGTCCTCTGAGAATTGGAACTTTTCTATCATAGATAGCAACAGCCGCCCATCCCAATGGCAGAGCTACAAAGTGAGAGTATAGCCACCAATGTGCTGGAGTAAATGCGCTGTCTCTAATAGAAGTCTGGTGTAGAGAGCCGTCAACAAAGTTGTCAACCTCTACAGATGCTGCAGTAGATCCCATTGAGATAACGATAAGCCAGATTTTTTTCAATCTCTGGATTTCTACCTCTTTTGGAATTAGTGCTGGCATTTGTGCCATAGGTATATTGCATGTTTTTAGACATATAAGTAAATCACTTATCAGCCATCTGGTTTTTCTATAAATTTCTGTAGTTTTTAGGTACAAAATTATAATAATTTTAATAAATTAGATATTTTTAGCATTTTTTTAGCCATAATTTTTACCGATTTCATTGATTAGCTTTAATGTTAATCAATGAGTGTTTTTTGTCTTACGCACCCAGTTTTACACCTATTTGGCTTAGATTTAATTTAAAGATAGTCTAAGTGCCCTGATGAAACTAAACCCACAGCTTTTGAGGCTAAATAGGAACCTTGTTGTCTGTTGTGTAATATCTGCATTAATCTCGGCATTTGTAGCCCAAATGCTCGCAGAAGAGGAGAGCTATCTCAATACGACAATAACCATTCTCGTAGGATATGCTGTATTCTTTGGATTTTTCGGATGCCTGTTCTATCTTGACAATAAGAAGCGATACCAGGCTATGAGACCTCAACTAATCAAAAAGGAATTGATCAAGCTAGCCTCATCTTTCGGGATAGGCGAGATAGTCTATATCGGAATAAGATGGGCACTGATGTTTTACTTTCTAGAAATAGCAGTTGAACCATTTGCAGCATCATTGGTTTCCGAGGCAATTGCCACGCTATTCTACATAGCTGTAGTGTCAGCTGTAATCAAAGCGACGAAAGTTTACTGACTGAAAAATAAGATAATATATGAAGATTCCAAACGATACAGAATGAATGTAGTTACTCAGGCAAGGCTAGACCTTCTGACAGAAATGGAGGAGCGTTATGAAAAAAAGGACACACAATATTTTGTAAAACTCTTAGACCATGATGACTATGTAATTCGTTGTCGTGCTACTTGCATTCTTGTTGACATAGGAGGCGAGGATAAGGTGGAGTATATTGCAAAGGTGTTGAAAAATGACACAAACGAACTTGTCAGACATGAAGCTGCATTTTCACTGGGACAGATGTGCTACAGCAGTGGTATTGAACCATTGGAGGACGCAACAAAAAATGACTCTAGCATGTTTGTGCGGCATGAGGCAGCTATTGCATTGGGTGTTGTTGGTTCAAAATCTGCAAAGGAAACTCTTGAGAAAGCATTGAATGATCCTGACGAACCGGTGAGAGACTCTGCAGTTGTTGCACTGTCTAATCTAGAGTTTATGGAAAAGTTGAGCAAGAATAAAAAATTTGCTAAACTTACTGGCGGCTAAAGTCTACTTACTATAGTTCCATCTGGTGATGATTCAAACTTGTAGATGTTTTCTACAGAAGAGTCATCAAATATTTCTGCGTCGTGAGTTATGATAATGAATTGCATTGATGAATTATCGTCTTTGAGATTTATTAATTGAGATAAAACATTTACAAGAGATTTTCTTCGTTCACTGTCTAAATGGGCAGTAGGTTCGTCAAGTATCATAAAATTAAGATTTGATGCGCCTAGAAGATGTGACATACCGAGTCTTAATGCTAAAGCAACACTGACCTGTTCCCCACCGCTAAGTGACTCAAGATCAAGTATGGCATTTCTAGAATAACATGAAATATTCACATCGCGTGTTTTTTCTGATAGGGAAATTCTTTGAATCTTTGTGTTGAGATTTTCTAGGTGTTCTGACGCCTTCTGTGAAATTATATCTAATGCCCATGAACGAAGGCTTTTACTCACGGGGCCCTCACGTTCGTAAACATTCTTTTGAATCAATTCGAGTTCCGTAACATACCCCTTAACATGTTTCAGCTCTTTTAGAGTAGAACCAAGTTTATCCAGTTCCATCTTTACTTGTTTGTTCTTTCCAGAAATTTCTCCGTATTCCTGATTAATCTGGCTTAATCTATGTTTAGAAGATTCTCTTGATTGGATATTTTCGAGAAATTTCTGCTGATCAAAGCCCTTGGTTGATGTTTCAAGTGAGACAATATTCTCATAGATTGTTTTTGCGTGAGAATCTAGGGTAGCAGTTTCTACCAACTGACCAGAATTAACTGTGAGTGGTATTTTTTGCATTTGCTTTATTTTCATCTTGATTTCTGCAACAATTTCCTCTAATTGTGATTCATTCTTGATTTTGTGCGTACTAAGAATTGTTTCAGCCTTTTTTGCTTTCTCTAGATCGTTAGAAAGATTTTCAATATTTTGCTCGAGTTCATTTTTTTCATTTTCTAATTCTGTAATTTTCTTTTCTATTCCCTCAATTTCATCTTCTATGTGCTTTTTTTGGAATAATGGCTTTAGATGGTCAACTGATGAGTCACAGACTGGACATTTTCCATCTTTTAATACTAATTTTTCAGCAAGTTCTTCATGCTCTTCAAGCCTCACTTGTTTTTTCTCCAAATTGTTTAGTTCGGATTCTATAGCAGAGAGTTTTTTCTGACTTTCATTAATTTTTGTTTCAATCTCATTTCTGTTTTTAGATATTGCAAAGCATGGTTTACATTCGTTTACAATTTCTTCTTTTTCAGCAACCTCGTTTTTGATTGATTTTATCACATGCATGGAATATTCTCGCCACTCCTTTTTCCTTGATTCCAATTCCTTTAGCTGTGATTCCTTAGATGAGTCATCCTGAATTTGTTTTTCAAGTCTTGAGATCAATAATTCTTGTTCTTTCTTCTCTATTGCAAGTTGCTCCAATTTAGGTTGTGTATTTTTTGATTCATTTTCATATTCAGTGATTTTATTTTCAAGAAGCTGAATCTGTGTGTCATCATAACCAAATTTTTCCTGTATAGAAGTTCTAAATTCCCTTTGTACAGTTCTCATTGAAGATAATGCAGTGTCTAATTTATCAATACCAATTATTGCATTTAACAACTCCTTGAATTCTTTTCCTTTTGCTTTTATGATTGAACTGAGCTCCCCTTGTTGAACTATTGATGCAACCCTTAATTTTTCAAAATTCATCCCTAGTGTTTTTTCAACGTGCATAGTCATAGATTCCCCAAATTGTTTTCTTTCCCCTTCTGCGATTGGAATTAATCTTCCATCCACATCCTCCGCAAACTGTGCGGTAAGAGTTCCTTTGGAATCAATTTTTCTTACAGCTTGATAGTTTTTTCCATTAGCAGAAAATTCAATTTTTGCAAATCCTTGATTTGAGCCTCTTCTAATCAATCCTTTGTTATTTTTTCTTGTATGCTCTCCAAATAGTGAATATGTGATTGCATCTATGATACTTGATTTTCCTGCACCGTTATCACCAACAAATACGGTGGCACCATTGTCAAACTTTAATTTTGTATTAGAATGTGCTAGAAAGTCAACCAGTTCTATACTGCGAATCATTTTTTCCCCCTCTTGAATTGCTCAAAATTCTCAATCACTAGCTGTGTGGCCTGGTCTAGTTGATCTGATGATAAGAGTGGAAGTAGTTCCTTTACAGCAAAATTTGCAAGTTTTTCTGATTTTAACGCATTTACTGCAAGTTTGAATAATTCTTCGTCTATTCGTGCAGGTCTGTTTAGTAGAACTGATGATGCATCTTCAGTTTGTAACATCTTCCAAGAACAATGCAATGTTTTTGGAATTATTTGGGAAATTTTTGTTTGTATTACGTCTCTTTCAATACTCTTACCAATAATTTTAACCTCAACTATTGGCTTTTTATCAAATGTAGATATTTTTTCTAAGATTGTAGATATTGCGGTGTCCAGGTCCTCAGATTCTATTTTTGTAGAAAATTGTGGTCTAGTATCTAGTTTTACCCAGTTTGGTTTTGCCTCTTGCGATGAAATGTCTACTTCAAAAAATCCTTTTTCAGTTTCTTTTATTCCCTCACTAGTTGTCATCTCTGTTGATCCAGGATATGCAAGAGTTCCCCCTAATTGTTCAAACTGTTTTACAGATTTATCGTGCAAATGTCCCATCGCATAGTAAGTAAAGTTTTTTGGTAAATCTGAAGAATTTAATTCTCCAGCAAATTGGTTAATCTCCGTGATTCCCTGATGCAATACAAGAATCTTGTGACCATTGTGTTGTTTTGCAAGAATATCAATATCCCTAAATTTTTCTTCAAATGACTGAAGTTCGTTTTTCCTTATTTTATCAAATCCCGTAATCATTACATCCTTATGATAAACAGGTTTCCCATTTCCCACATATTTGGAGAATTGTAAATTATGGTAGACGTATGGTATAGGAGTTGCACGCATTCTACTAATGTCATGCTCACCCAGAATGAAAAACGAGTCAATCGAATTTTCTTTCAGTCTTTTTAGTGCATTTGCCATTTGCAGGATTGCAGTACCGCTCGGGTTTGGCGTATGAAAGATGTCTCCAGCAAATATTACAAAATCCACATGATCTTTTATTGAAATATCTATTCCTTGATTAAATGAATCATAGATATCCTGTTCTCTTTCTTCCAGCCCATATTGCTGTAGTCCTAGATGTGTATCAGAAATATGTGAAAATAGCATGTTAATCCATCAAAAGATCCTTTTGAACCAGATCTTGGCTTGAATTTGTTCCTGCACTATCAATTTTTTTTGCAACAGCCCATTCACCAACTGCGTTTTGATCAGAACCAATTTTCTTTCCCTTCATTTCATCAATGTGGACTATTGCGGGAAGGTTTACCCACTGGCCAACAAGAACCGCATCTCCAATATTCAATGATGTAAGTTGCGCAATGAAATCTCTACTAATGGATTCGGCAGCAGATGCAATCTGTCTCTGGTCATCTTCCTGTACAATCTTCATTACTGCAAGTGAGCCCATTTGGCTCAAAACATTGGCTTCAATATCTCTAGGTCTTTGTGATACTATTCCTAAGCCAAGCCCAAACTTTCTTCCTTCTCTAGCAATCTTTGCCGCCCAGTACTTCGCCTTTGCGTCCTCATTTTTAGGAATGAATACGTGTGCCTCTTCAATTATTACAAATACAGGTGTATTGAATCTGTAATTTCTCTTTGATTTTACTTTTCCACCTTTTGCATTTACAGCTGCCTTTCTATCTGCTAAAAGTTCCTGTAAGTAGTAGGCAAGTGCTACGTTTGCTTGTCTATCTGTAAATTCTGATACGTTGAGAATATTCAACCTGCCCTCTTTGATAAGAGCAACCGGATTTGACATGTCAGGGTCTAAAATCTCTGATGCTCTATGTCTAGCATCGTCAATCTTGTCTTGAACCCTATCAGCAGAATGTCTATCTTCTTTTCTGTCAGGATTTGCACCAATGTACTGAACCTGAGAGTCTAATGCCTCCCAGAAATTTGCTGACTCCTTTACTTCAGGCGTAAATGCAAGGCGCAAAACTCTTTGTTGTATATCAGCGCCTTCTCTAATTTCTAATACATCTGAAAGTGTATCCGCCTCTAGCAGTCTAGGGTTAATTTTAGCGTCAATGACATTCATTTTTGGAAAATCAAGACCAGAATAATCATTGTGATAATCAAATATGATTACAGTTCCGTCAAGATTTGCAATTTGTTTTGCAAGCAGTGTTACCAAGTTGCTTTTTCCCATTCCTGTCATTGCAAGAATTCCAAGGTGTCGTGAAACTATCTTGTTAAAGATTTGGCCAAGATCATCTTTCGTTGCCTTAATAACTTCAGTTCCTGGAATTGGCGGTACAGCAGGAAGTATTGCCTTGCCTTTTTGCAGTGACTCTAGAAATCCTAGAATCCTAATCATTGCAGTGTGGCTCTTATCACGTTTGTTGAGTGCAGCAACTTCAATGCTTTCTAAAGTTTCGTCGTAATTGCTAACATCGCCTAGTGCAGCGCTTGATACAACTGATTTTTCAACCAGACCAACAATCTTGCCTTCCTTTGAATTTATGATAACGTATTCCCCTATTGGCAGTGATCCGGATGTTTGTGCTGTTACTATGGTTGGCTTTGATTCACCAATAACGAATCCTAATGTCATTCTAAAATCTCCCTCGAACCAATCTCATTTGACAGCCCATGGATGCTAGCAAGCTTTGCCAAATCTTTGCCTGAGATTTTACAGTTGTTATGAGCAAGCTTTAGTGCGTAAGGATAGCCACCAATACTGTTTTTCAGGATTTTGTTTAAAATTAATTTAAAATCACTATCAGTATATCCAGAGCCTAAAAGTTCAATCTTGATCAACGGTAATGATTCTGCTAGTCTGGCAAAAACTGACGAGATGATCATGTCATTCCCAAATTTAGAGTCCTCGTGAATCTTGCTAAATCCTGGAGAAATATTGTTCTTTTTTGTAATTGTATTCACGAGTGAATCTGACAGTGACTTTTGCCTTGTTAGAAATTGGGAATAAAGTGACCCATCCATTAGTACCAAATCAGCGTTGTCAACCGATTGCTGGCATGCATCAATCTCCATCTTGCTTGCAAGGGAAGCAAGTTCTGGGCTTGAATCAAGGCCATGTTCGTGTAAATCGACCAGAATTTCACCATCTGACTTGACAGAAACTGCAGTTACTGCCCATAATTCCGCACCCTGAAATTTTGTACTGTTAAAGCTGCTATCAATACCCGCAGCAATAACATCCTGTTTTGTAGGTAAGAATTCAACCCAATTTGATTTAGCCTGTTTGATTATATGCTCAAATTCTGGACCTTTCAAAATTGACAGTGTCTGGTCACGTTTTTCAATCGCATCCTTTAGAACACTGTTCAGCATACAACAAGATCGGTTTCATTGAATATGAATATTAGGGTGTAAAATTAACTGATTTCTACTCCGCTGCAAATCATTAGGTAATATCAAAATAACCTATCAATAAAATTACAAATAATTGCCTACATCTCAGAGTTTAATTATAATTACAATTGCATTTTATCGATTTGAAAAGAATTGGTCTGTTGGGCTGTGGTGCAATAGGAACACAGATAGCGCTTGCAATTGACTCGGGAAAAATTCCTGCCACGCTTACCCATGTGTATGATATTGATAGATCAAAGGCTGATAATCTAGTTTCAAAGTTAAAGAAAAAGCCTGAAATTGTTGCCAACTCACACCTACTTTCTTCAAACCCCATTGATTTGGTAGTTGAGGCTGCATCTCAGGACGCTGTACGCAAGGATGCTGTAAGCATACTTCAGAATAAAAAAGACTTGATGATAATGTCTGCAGGTGCCTTGCTGGATGAGTCTGTCTTTGAGGTAATATCTGATGCCTGCAATGATTTTGGTAAGACTGTATACCTTCCAACCGGTGCAATAGCCGGTCTTGATGCGTTAAAGGCGGTAAAAGATGAACTGGAGTTAGTAGTTCTTGTTACTACGAAAAACCCAGCATCTCTCAAGGGTGCTCCCTTCTTTGATGGTTCTGATATTGATCCTGACAAAATTTCCAAACCCACTACTCTTTTTGAGGGTGCGGCAAAGGATGCAGTATTCCTGTTTCCTAAAAATGTTAACGTAGCGGCGCTTTTGAGTCTTGTTGGTTTAGGCAGTAAGAAAACAAGCGTGAGAATTGTTGCAGACCCAAATACAAACAAAAACACGCATCAAATTAATGCAAGTGGAAAGTTTGGAAAGCTTTCTTTTACTATTGAAAACATACCAGATTCTACAAACCCGAAAACAAGCAGACTTGCAACTCTCTCCGCCATAGAACTCGTACGGCAGATTTGCACCAAAGAGGTTCAGATAGGAACGTAGGTGGCAAAATTTGCCAATTAAATTAATTTTGAAGACAAATTTGAACCATACATTATCCTTTAAATGATTACATAAAGTCTATTTTTTGGTCATGTTAAAGGATGAAGTTCTTAAACTAAAGAGGGAAAAAGATGTTGTCATCTTGGCACATAACTATCAGGTACCTGAAGTCCAAGATGTGGCTGATTATGTGGGTGATTCACTTGGTCTGTCAAGGCAAGCAGCTAAAGTGAAACAAAAAACAATCCTTTTTTGTGGCGTACATTTTATGGCCGAGACCGCATCTATTGTCAGTCCTGACAAAAGAGTTTTGATCCCTGATCTGGAAGCAGGCTGCTCATTATCAGATTCTATTAATGTTGACCAACTAAAAAAGTGGAAAAAAGAACATCCCGGTGCAATTACAGTCGGCTATGTTAACACAACTGCTGAAATAAAATCAGAGCTTGACTATTGTTGTACGTCTTCAAACGCTGTCAACGTTGTTAATGCAATTCCTAAGGAGAAAGAAATTTTGTTCTTGCCTGACATGTTTTTGGGCTCTTATGTTGCAAAGATGACTGGCAGAAAGAATATGCAGATCTGGGCTGGGGAATGTCATGTTCATGCTGGAATAACTCCTGCGGATGTTGAAAAAAAATTAGCTGAATTAAAAAATGCCGAGTTTGTCATTCATCCTGAATGTAGTTGTACTACTCCAATGATGTATGATATTGCCGCGGGCAGTTACAAAAATCACCAGGTTCAAATTCTCTCAACTGAGGGTATGATGAACCATGTTTCAAAGTCTGATTCACAACAGTTTGTTGTTGCAACTGAAACCGGAATACTGTATAGGATGAAACAACAAAACCCACAAAAAACATTCATTCCAGCTTCAGAAAATGCGGAATGTGAATATATGAAAATGATAACACTTGATAAAGTATACCGTTCTCTGTATGATGAAAAATACGAAGTTAAAGTACCAAAAAAGATTGCTAACAAAGCTAGTTTAGCAATTGAAAGAATGCTTTCAATCAGCTGAAAAATTATTCAACTATCTACTTGAATTAGGGATTACTTCAAGACTAAGATCCAATGCACTAACCGAGTTTGTGATGGAACCAACTGATATCATATCAACTCCAGTTTTTGCATATGCGGTTATATTTTTAGAAGAAATTCCACCTGACGCTTCTAGTTTTACTTTATTGCGTATCTTTTTCTTACGTAATGCCGTAATGGTTCTTTTAATTTCCGTTGGCGTAAAATTGTCAAGCATAATTATTGATGCACCCATTTTAGCAGCAAGCAAAGCATCTTTTTGGTTTTCAACTTCTATTTCTACACGCTTTCGTTTTTTTTGTGCTTGCTTGATAATATCTTCCATAGAATTGCATAAAGCAAGATGGTTATCTTTTATCATGATCATTTCATCTAGAGTCATACGATGTTTGTGCCCTCCCCCAATTTTTACCGCTTCTTTGTCAAAAATTCTGAGGCCGGGCGCTGTTTTCCTTGTCGAGTATAGGTTTGTCTTTTTGCTTACCATTCTGATTTTTGATACTAGAAAACTAGTCTGAGTTGCAATTCCACTCATCCTTGATAGTAAATTTAACGCAGTTCTTTCACAGGATAGAACTGATTGTGTGCTACCTGATATTTGTAAAATTTTTTGATTTGGTTTTACCTTAGTACCATCTTTAACAAATGCTTTAACGTTACAGCCCTTTAGCTGGAATAGATTCTTTGCAAATTTAATGCCAGCAATTACACCTTGCTGCCTTGAAATAATTCTAGCCACAATTTTCTTTTTTGTAAGTAACGCAGTAGTAATGTCTCCGCTTCGTATATCTTCAGAAAGAAATCGTAATAATTCTTTTTTTGGACTAATGTCCAACTTAAGTTACCTTTAGTGCATATTTTCCTGCTTTTGTATGCCCTAATGTTTTGGCAATTTTGGATTCGGCAGGATTACCAATTAGAACTATTCCTTGCCAGTCAGGTGTAAGATCAGAAGACTTGCATGCCGGACACACTTTTCCCTGTGAAACGTATTTGCACTTTCTACATGCCATCTCTTTTGCCATATTATTTTCCTTTTTCTACTATTTTTTCTTCTTCTTTGTCAGGAGCATCAATTTTTTCAAGTTCTTCTTTAATCCATTCGTCTGCACCTAAAAATGGCTGTCTACATGTAATTCCTATCTTTCCCATTGTGGCAGCTTTTCCAAGTGATACTGCAGTAATCCTTGTTCGTATTGTTGAACCAACCCTTAGCGTTCTACCACTTTGATTTGCAAGTATAATTCCAGATGCAACATCACTTTTTAGATAATCATCCATCACTTGAGATAAGTGAAGTAATGCATCAGCAGGACCAATTCGAACGAATGCACCAAAGTCAGTAATGTCTACTAGCTCACCGTTCACAACTTCCTGTAATTGTGGAAAGAATGTTAATGCATCAAATGTAACTCGGTGAAATGTACCACCGTTGCCAGCAATTATCTTTCCCATTGGGTCAACCGTAGCATCAAGTATTATGATTATATATCCCAAAGTAGGGCTGACCATGCTTTCATATTTTGATTTAAGTATGTTAATGGCTGCCTTTTTGATTGATGTGCCAAATAGAGTTGGCGGTATCCTAACAATATCCTCTTGCGTAGAAACAGAATACAACTTTGAGATATTTCATAATTTGCAATTTATGAACGTTTGGTAAAATCTCCTTCAATTTGTTTACAAAAGGGTTTTTTTTACAAAATAAATTGGTGATCAAAATTATTCTAAGCTAAATTAGTCTATCTTTAAATAAAGTAGCGAAGAATTCTGCGCTATGGTTGGCATTGACGATGTATTGAATAAATTAACAACTGTAATTGATCCTGACCTCAAAAAGGACATAGTATCAATGGGAATGATTAAGGATCTCGAGCTTAATTCTGGCAACCTAAAGTTTACACTTGAGCTTACTACACCTGCATGTCCATTTAATGAAGAAATTGAACAAGATGTTAGAAAGGCAATAGATGAACTTGATGGAATTGATAATCTGGCAGCCGACGAAGTTTTGTCCACTGTCAAAAACATAATTGCTGTTGCAAGTGGAAAAGGCGGTGTCGGAAAATCTACTGTTTCGCTTAATCTGGCTTTAGCACTTTCAAAAACAGGTGCTAAAGTCGGTGTCCTGGATGCTGATATCTATGGTCCCAGTATTCCATTAATGCTTGGAATGAAAAATGCTGCGATGCAGGTTGACAAAAATGCAAATGGTGTAGACTTGTTGCAACCCGTAGAAACATATGGTATCAAAGTTATTTCTTTTGGTTTTTTTGCACAGCAAGATCACCAAGCGGCAATTTACAGGGGTCCAATAATATCCGGAATTCTAAAACAATTTTTAACTCAAGCTGATTGGTCTAATCTGGATTATCTAATTGTAGATTTACCACCAGGTACTGGTGATATACCGTTGACATTAGCTCAAACAATACCGATTACTGGCATACTTGTTGTCACAACTCCTCAGGAGGTAGCAAGTAATGTGGCGTCAAAAGCAATTGGAATGTTTGATAAGCTTACCGTTTCAATGTTGGGAGTTGTTGAAAACATGAGTCACTTTGAATGTTCAAAATGTAGCGAGAAGCATTACATTTTTGGAAAGGGTGGTGCACAAAAAATTAGTGAAAAGCATAACATTCCATTCCTTGGGGAGATCCCACTCAACTCTGGAATTATGGAAGGTTCTGATTCAGGTAAGCCAGTTATGATAACACAACCAGACTCTCCAAGTGCTGAAGCATTTACTGTAGCCGCTAAAAATATTGCAGCGCAGTGCAGCATTCAACACTATAAGATGAAGGAAGAAGCGGAAGCAGAAGCAAAATGGGCTGGTTTATCTCTTGAAGAAAAAAAGGAACAATTAAGCAAACACCCCATACTTTATGAGGATTTGGATCAAAACACCCCAGAGTGGGAGAATAAAACTTTGGCTGAGTTTGAACAACATATCAAGTTGCAGATCATGCATCATCTATTCGGAATAGACCAATACCCACCAACTCCAACAACTAGTTAGATTTTTTTGCAACTACCTAATGATCTTCGTGATCAACTCAAAAATCCACTAGGAAATTTAATCAAAGATAATGATATAGACAAAGAAAACATCATAAAAGAAATTTCTGCTGAATCAGTTCTAATTACAGTAGGAGATAGAACAACTGAAAATATGTTACAATTGGGCCTCAAACCGCAAATTCAAATCATAGATGGCCTCGAAAAACGTAATCAGCGTGTCGTACCTACTGATGATGCAGTAAACACGAATCTTTCCTGCAGAAATCCACCCGGTGAAATAACCGAGGAAAGTATACAAGTTATTCAAAAAGCATTTTCTAGTGAATCACCAGTTAGAATCACAGTAGATGGGGAAGAAGATCTTCTTGTTTTACCTGTATGCATATTTGCACCTGAAAATTCTGTTGTGATGTATGGCCAGCCAAATGAGGGTTTGGTCATTGTCCATATTACGCCTGAAATACGGGCGAAGGTTCAAAAAATACTTAATACAATGAACTAGGGGTATGATGAGACGGTGGCTGTATGACTTGTGATTACACTGCTAAAACTCTGACCCTACTTTGTAAAGGTAAACCAAGATCAAAACAACAATTGACATTATGTGATAAACTAACATTCTGACATTAGATTATGTGAAATTAAAGTGCTTCTTACTACACGTGAGGTTCTTGATATGCCAAAGGAGATGACAGAAGGTGGGCGCACTTCAGCCTATAAATATTTAGGACTATCATACAATAATCAGAGTCTCATATTCATAAATGTCAGGAAAATTTCTAATGAGAAGGATCTAGAGAGCACAATTGTTCACGAATTAATCCACCAGAGGTTTCCATATCTAAGCCATGGAAAGAGGTTTAACAAACTAGTCAGGCAAGGTTTGCGAGGAAAGAAGTTTCCACCATATCAAAAAAGAAAATAAATTGACTAAAAATTTTTGCTTGATGATTTATATTCACGACAATTTCGTTTTTCAATTATAAGATGGCAATTCAAGATACTTTACCTATACCATTAGAGGTCCTTTTGCCAGTTATTGCAGCAATTGTCTCATTTTCAGTTGCTGCGATATATACTGGGTGGGTTGCCAAACAGAAACCAGGCACAAAAGAAATGCTTGAAATCTCTGAAGCTGTGCGTCAAGGCGCTGCTGCATTTCTTAAGCGTGAAATGAAAATTATTGTTCCAATAGCAATTGGATTATCTGTGATTATCGGATTCTTTATTGGTGAGTCAAATGGAATTGCATTTGCGGTTGGCGCAACATTATCTGCGGTTGCTGGATTTATCTCTCTAAAAGTTACTGTAAAAGCAGCTGTTAGAGCAGCCAATGCAACAAGTTCTGGATTAGGTAAAACATTTGCAATCGCTTTTAGAGGCGGTGCAACTGTCGGTCTTGCAGTTCCAGCTATGGCGTTGGTTGCTACTGCTATATTGTACATGATATACCCAAACCCAATTACTATTGCCGGTGTTGGAATTGGCGCTAGCCTAATAGCATTATTCATTAGAATAGGCGGTGGAATATTTACAAAAGCTGCAGATATGGGCGCAGATTTGGTGGGTAAAGTCGAAGCCAATATTCCAGAAGATGATCCACGTAATCCTGCTACAATTGCAGATAATGTAGGTGATAATGTAGGTGACGCTGCAGGAATGGGTTCTGATGTTTACGAATCCTATATTGTAACTATATTAGCATCATTACTAATTGCAGCACTAATCGGTTCACCTGAAAACTTTGCATACCCCATATTGATTGGTGCATCTGGATTAATCGCCTCAATTATTGGTACTGCTACGATTGGCACAAGAAAGATTACGGATGTCATGAAACCTCTCAACGTCTCATTTTATGTTACAGCAGCAATTGCAATTGCACTAAACTTTGCATTTACATACATAATTTTAGGCACAACTCCAATTGCATATGCATTATTTGGAGCTAGTGTGATAGGTGTGATTCTTGTTCCTGTCATTCAAAAGATTACAGATTATTATACAAATTATAAATTCAAACCAGTTAGAGAAATCTCAGAATCTGCAAAGTGGGGTTATGCATCACTCACACTAATGGGAATCATAAAGGGATTACAATCAACTGGACCATTTATAATTGCACTAGTTGCAGCAATAATCATATCATTTGCCATGTGTTCTGCAGCAGCACCTGAAGGCTCTGACCCATTACTTTATGGAATATTTGGAACATCACTTACCGCTATGGCAATGTTAAGTCTTGCAGGAATTGTCCTTGCTATTGATGCGTTTGGTCCTATTGCAGATAACGCAGGTGGAATTGTAGAAATGACTGGAATGGGCGAAGATAATCGTAAAATCACAGATGAAATTGATGCTGTTGGAAACACTACAAAGGCAGTGACCAAGGGATTTGCAATTGCAAGTGCTGCATTAGCTGCATTGGCAATGATTCAGGCATTTCAATTTGAAGCTACACATTATTTCAGCGAAATGGTTATTGATTATGGTCTCTCAAACCCTGCAGTAATTATTGGTCTACTTGTTGGAGGATTAATCCCATTTATTATAACTGGTCAATTAATTAGCGGTGTTGAAAGGGCTGCAAAGAGAATGGTCGATGAAGTACGAAAACAATTCAAAAATGATTCTGGAATACTTGCTGGAACATCAAAACCTGATTATGCAAAATGTGTTGATGTAGCTACTGTTGCTTCATTAGGCGAACTTTGGAAATCAGCATCGATTGCTGTGGCTGCACCAATTGTTGTTGGTATACTATTAGGACCATCTGCAGTTGCAGGTCTACTTATGGGGGCTGTAGTCACTGGAATATGCCTTGCATATCACTTGGCAAATACTGGTGGTGCATGGGATAATGCCAAAAAACTCATTGAGATGAAGGGTGAAAAAGGTACTGAAGAGCATAAAGTTTCAGTTGTGGGTGATATTATCGGTGATCCTTACAAGGACACTGCAGGTCCAGCATTAAACACCGTAATCAAACTACTTAACACAATTGCAATAGTCTTTGTTCCTGTTTTCTTTGCGGTAATTATACTTTAGAATTTTAGTTATTTTACAACTCTGGTAGTATCAAGTTCGTCAATTTGTGCTACAATCGTTTTATGTAACGTATCCTTATGTTCATTACAAAATTTGAAAAAACCATCTTTAGTCTCAAAACAGCCACAAATCCATTCTGTGCCCTTTTCACCTTCAATTGTTAAGCGGTAATAGTCTGTTTTTTCTGACATGGCTTATGTAAAAATAGGAAGTCAATAAAGTTTAAAAAAATTTAAAGTAAAAGGGGTTTTATGGGCATCCTTCCATTTTTTGAATGTAGAATCCCTTTTCTTTGATCTCATTTTCAACTGGTTCTGGAGCCCCTTGTGTGTGACAAAACCGGCATTCTTCACCAGTAACTTTGGCATCGCCCTCACCAATTGTTTCAAGCCACTGTTTTGCATATTCAATTGCCTTATCATGATCTTGTACGTTTGTTATCACGTCAAAGTGCATAGTATGACCATCTTTGGCTTTAACATAAGTATCGTAGACATGTATATCCATTGCCATAATAATGCATAAAATTAGGGAGTATTTAATTTAAGCAACTAATTCCTATGAAAAAAAATATAGTTGCTATAATTACAGGATTCGAGAATATAACAATAGAACTTGATGATACTAATTCTCCTAAAACTTGTGCAAGTTTTCTAACATCGTTGCCGTTCTCAGTTAATGCTCATATTTGGGGTGAGGAGATCTATACTGACGAATCACCAATTACTCAACCTGAGGAAAATGCAAAAGATTTGGTTAGTATTAACGACATTGCCTATTGGCCAAATGGAAAAGCAATATGTCTCTTTTTTGGCCCAACACCAATAGGTAAAAAAGGAGAGATAAAACCATATTCTGGTGTTAATGTAGTTGGAAAAATTATCAACACAAACAAGTCAGTTATCAAAAATTTCAAAGAGGGAACAAAAATCACATTTCAAAAATCATAATTATTGGAAAAAATGGCGTTCAATAATTTTTATTTTAATTTCTTCCATATCTTCATCTAGCATGAATGCCCTAAGATCCGTATTTAGCCCAGAAAAAATAATCCATGGAACACCATCATTTACTTTCATGTATTTTTTATCCGTGTTTGATGGTGCTGCAGCCGTTTGTGGGTGTGAATGAAATATCCCAACAAGGTCCAAGTGTTTTTTCTCAGCAAATTCATATCCTTGTAACAATTCTTCTGGTGAGATTATGAAACTTGTTTCAGAGGCTGATTTGAATCTGGCATTACGCGTCAGAAAAATTTCTTTAACATTCCATTGCTGATCACAAAGTGTGCCAAACAGCATTGCACATGACTCAGATGGACGCCACGTTTCAGAATGTTGTATCAGTATGTCTACTTGTTTCTGGTTTAGAAGAATTTCTTTCACATTATTATGTGACTATTCATCTATAACAATGCTTCCGACCATCCAAGGATGTACAACACACATGTATTCATGTGCACCCAACGCAAGGTTTGATGTGTCTACTTGGAATGTATTGCCAGGATCCATCACTCCAGAATCTTGTGGGTCATAGAATATTTGTCCTTCCACATTACTATCTGCGCCAACAGGAATATTGACAATTTCTGTTACTGGTCCCCTCGGCTCTTCAATTACAAATGTAGCTATCATCCAAGGATGCACGATGCACATGTATTCGTATGCACCTAATGCAAAGTTTGCTGTGTCTAGCTGGAATATACTACCAGGATCCATTATTCCCGAATCAAACGTTTCGCCAAAGTCAAGCGAACTTGTTACCGTATGCATAACTTCATCTTCATTAATCCATTCAATTACGTACCCTTTCTCTACAAGGGCATTATCCGGTTGGTAATCAGGGTTTCCCTGTTCTGCTGATCCAGCTAAAACTGTTATTGCAAATATTTGGCTGGAAGGTTCTACTGCATCAACAATTTCTTCGGCAGCGTCTTCAATAACATCTGATATTAGGTATTCACTAGGACCAAACACACCAAATGCAAAAAATGTTGTTATACCAATACAGATTGCCACCGTGAAGATAATTCCTACCGGTCTAACATATTGTGGCATCTTCATCGCCATATATGGTATGATAATAGCTGGCACCGCGATTAGAATTAGTATTCCTGAAATGGTTGGTAATGTAGTACTTGTGGTTCCGATAAAGCCTGCTGCACCAAATGCTAAAACTATGGAGACTATAACAAGAACTGTGGCTTTTGTCCTAGTGGAAGTTGAAACTCCACCATCTAAGATTCCAGCACCCAGAAAGATTAATCCAATAAAGAATAGTAGACCGGTGAGCGCATGCATTCCATCAATGAATGTGTGCGCTATTCCTCCATATGATGTAACTAGTCCCGCCATTCCAATCGCGGTAAGTCCACCACCGGGCATGACTAATTCCCAATTACTCATTCACGCTTGTTGGAAAATGTTAGATAATTAATCGTTTTGCAAAAGACTGATCTATCCGATTAAATTAAATCTCGTGTTGTTTCGTTAATAATAATTGGGATTTAAAGAAATATTTGAGGTTTCAAAACCTCGAATCATAATTTTACTGGTTATAACAGCCGTTACCTCCATGTATGCTGGAAGTAAACTTGTAGGTCCGGAACTAAGTGGTTATGATATATTTCATATTATAATTGCAGGTGCTCTTGCTTCTGCTGGATCTAGTGCACTCAACCATTTTTACGACAGAGATATAGATTCAAAAATGGAGCGAACAAGTAAAAGACCAATACCATCTGGCAGAACACATTCAAGAACGGTTCTCGTCTATGGACTTGGTGTAAGTATTGTTTCTGTTGTTTATGCTGCATTTACTCTGAATTATGTATGTACTTTCTTTATTGCATTGGGCATATTCTTTTACGTTATAATATACACGGT
>LUMW01000132.1_pt1 | contig 21408 bp, 21 predicted proteins | sample 729761 | NCBI WGS metagenome assembly LUMW01 (sample SAMN03860302, study PRJNA289734) | marine metagenome | biome: seawater column; feature: ocean; material: water; isolation source: Red Sea water column Station 192 - depth 500m | place: Saudi Arabia: Red Sea | collected 2011-10-15 | depth 500 m
CTCGGCGGGGACGCCCTCGTCCACCCCAAACGCCATGCTCTCGGATCCCCTCCCTTGTGTCTCCGCCCAAGGCGGCATGATCGCCCGACCACGCCGTCCAATCAACCGCGTGGTGTACCACAACGGTCAGGTTTCCGATGACACGGGGAAGGAGCGATTCGGGAATCGCATCGGCATGCAGACCTACAGTGACCGGATGCACGCTGACCCCGACCTGCCGGTCCTGACCGTGGCCGAATTGGCCGAACTGGTCGGCGAGGGCATCGGCGCGTTGTTCCCCGGCGACCTGTGGGTGGAGGGCCAGGTCTCCAACCTCCACCACGCCCGATCGGGCCACACCTACTTCGACCTGGTCGAGCCGGTCGACCAGCCGGGGGCGGCGCCCACCGCCCTCTTCAGCGTGACCCTCTGGAAGGGCAACCGGCCGGGCATCGAGCGCACGCTCGCCGCCGCCGGCGGCCTCGCACTCGAGGACGACCTCGTGCTCCGCCTGCGGGCCGACCTGCGCTTCTATGCGCCGCGGGGTCGCCTCCAACTCAACATGACCGCCGTCGACCCGGCGTTCACCCTCGGGCAGCTCGCCGCCGAACGCGACCGGCTCCTCCGGGCACTCGCCGACGACGGACTGCTGGACCGCAACGCCGGGCTGTCCATCCCGCTCCCGCCCCTGCGGGTGGGCCTCGTCACCAGCGTCGGCTCCGCCGCCCACGCCGACTTCGCCACCGAGCTCGAACGCAGTGGCGTCGGCTTCACACTGCTCGAACGCGACACCCGGGTGCAGGGCGAAGGCTCGGCGCTGGACGTGGCCGAAGGGCTGCGTGTCGTCGCCTCCCACCGGCCCGACGTGATCGCCCTCGTGCGGGGCGGCGGCTCGGCCACCGACCTCGCCGCCTTCGACGCCGAGGTCGTGGCCCGCACCATCGCCGCCCTCGACGTGCCGGTCCTCACCGGTATCGGCCACGAGGTCGACCGCTCGGTCGCCGACGAGGTGGCCCACACCGCCCACAAGACCCCCACCGCCTGCGCCGCGGCCATCGTCGTCGCCGCACGGGGCGTCCTCGACGACCTCCGCGGCCTCGGTGCGGCCATCGTCGTGGCGGCCCGACGCTCCCTCGACGACGCCGCGGTGCGGGGCGACCACTTCACCGGACGGCTGCGACAGGCCGCCGGCGCCACCCTGACCCGACAGGGAGACCGCCTCGACGGCCTCGAGGCACGGCTGCGACGTTCGACCGGCATCGTCGCGGCCCGACACGGGGACCGCCTCGACGGCCTCGAGGCACGGCTGCGCATCCTCGACCCGGCCGCCATCCTCGCCCGCGGCTGGTCGATCACCCGCACCTCCGACGGCGAGCTCGTGCGGTCGGTCTCCGACGTCGCCAGCGGCGAGGCCCTCCGGACCCGGCTCGGCGACGGTACGGTCGCCAGCACCGTCGACTGACCGAGACGAGGGGACCACGGATGGGTGACGACACGACCGGCTACGCCGAGGCGCTCGACGAACTCCAGGCCATCCTCGGCGAGCTCGAGGGCGAGGCGGTCGACGTCGACGTGCTGGCCAGCCGCGTGGCGCGCGCCGACGAGCTCCTCACCCTCTGCCGGGAGCGCCTCGAGGCCGCCAGGGTGCAGGTGGAGCAGGTCGTGGCGGCCACCGAGGAGGCCTGATCCGGCTGCGGCCGGCGTCAGGCAGCAGACTGCACCCGTGCGGATCCGCAAGCTCGAGTCGACCGACGCCTTCGTGGCCGTCGATGCCGACGGGGCGCCTGGACAGGGCGTCGTCCGGCTGGCCCCCAAGGTGCTCCAGGGTGGGGCGAAGGACCTGGCCCGCTCGGTGACCTACACGCTGGCGTGCCTCGGTCGCCGGGAGACGGGCATCTCGGCCGGGATCAACGCACCGGCGGAGGAGGCCTCCGACGCCGTGGCGGCCTTCATCGCAGAGGTGTCCGACTGGGACGGGGGGTACCGGTTCGGCGCCGGCACCGGCGTGGACGCCGCAGCCCTCGGTCCGCTCGGCCTCGAACCGGCCGACCCCCTGCCCGCAGCGGTCGCCGCCGCCATGGCCGCCCGCCCCGACGCCTCGACGGCCGCCGTGCTGAACGACGATCCGGAAGCCCTCGCTGGGCTGCTCGCCGGGCACGGCGTCGAGGTCGTCGACGGCGACCCGCGATCCGCCGGGGTCGACCTGCTGTTCACCGCCGGGAAGCCCGGCACCATCGACCACGCCACAGCAGAGGGCCTCGCCGCCGCTGTCGTCATCCCGACGAGCCGCCTGGTGGTGGGCACGCGTGCGCTGTCCACCTGTGCCCGGCGCGGGATCGTGGTGCTCCCCGACTTCGCCATCCTCGACACGCCGGCCGACGAGTCGACACGAATCGTGGGCGAGGTCCTCGGCGACGACGAGGGGCCCGTGCTGGGCGCCTGTGAGCGGGCCGAGGCGTTCCTCGGCACCTGGATGGAGGCGCTGCCCTTCGGGCGTCCGATCTAGGGCCTGCGCACGACGACGGCGCGGGACGCGGTCAGGCGTCGCCGTTGAGGTCGGCCAACAGGCCCGGCAGGTAGCGGACGATCAACCCGTCAGCCACGACGGCCACGCCGTACACCTGCTGGACGCTGCCGTTCGGGTGCGCCACGGTGGCCTCGAAGCGGACCACGTCGCCGTCCTCGGCGAAACGGTCGGTCGACACGAGGAAGCCCGGGCCGCGGGCGTCCAGACGCTCAGCCAGCCATGCGCCGATCTGGCTGCGGCCTCGACGGACGCCGTCGAAGGCCAGGACCTCGGCGTCCTCGGCGAACAACTCCAGCATCGGCTCGACCCGGCCACGCTCGTAGCGGGCCATGAGCCGCTCGAACAGCAGCCGGCCGGTGGACGCTTCGGCATCTTCGGGCGAATGCGTGTCGGGAAGTGCGATGACCATGGACGGAACGGTACTGACGGGTTGTGACACCACCCCGGCCGCGTGACCCGGATCACCGGTGACCGCGGTCACCGGGTCCACCGCCCCCGTACGCTGGGGGCCTCCGGGGCTGTAGCTCAGTTGGCTAGAGCACCTGCTTTGCAAGCAGGGGGTCGTGGGTTCGAATCCCATCAGCTCCACCACGATGACCAGCGCATTCGCCCGCGCCCAGGGGCCAGGTCGCCGATCACGCCCTGGCCTTTCGCTTCACCGCAGGTCGAACGCCACCTTCACGGCGCCGCTGCCGGCCTGGTCGGCGAGAACGCCGAACGCCGAACGCCACTCCTCGAGGGGGAAGGTGTGTGTCAGCATCGACCGAAGGTCCACCCGTCCGTCCCCCACGAGCCCGAAGTAGTGCTCGAAGGCGTGCCGACGTCGCCCCTCCGCCTCCTCGATGCCAAACGCGTTCGAGCCGACCAGCCGGAGTTCCTTGAAGTACCAAGGTGTCCATTCGAACCGGGCCGGTGACGAGACCCCCATTTGGGCGAGCGTGCCCCGACTGGCAAGGAGTCGGATCGCCACCTCCATCGTCTCGGCCGAGCCCACGGTGTCGTACACCACGTCGACGCCGCCGGGATGGGCGAACGGCAGGCCACCCCAGGGGCGGTGCAATCGGCCACCCGACCAGCCGGACAGTTCCTCGACCACTGACAGTGGGTCCTCCGCGCCGACCACCTCGGCTCCCAGACCGACGGCCAGCCGAGTCTGGGCCTCCCAGCGGGCGACCGCAGCCACGTGCACCGACGGGAAGAGCGCTGCCAGCACGGCCAGCGTCGAGAGCCCCAGGGCCCCGGCGCCGTAGACGACCACCACGCCGTCGGCCGGCGGCGGGTTCCTGGTCACCGCATGGAGCGCCACCGAGAACGGGTCCGCCAATACGGCCACCTCGTCGGTGACGTCGTCCGGCACGGGGAACACCATCGAGCGGTGGGCCGGGAGGAACTCGGCGAAGCCCCCCGTGGCATCGGCAGAGTTCCCCGTGTGGATGCCGGCGCTGAGCCGGCCGTCGGTGAAGTGGTGGCAGAGCGAGAAATCGCCCGCAGCGCAGGCCGGACAGGCGGGGTCGATCCCACGCGGCCCGCACCCCAACGAGGGGTAGAGCAGGACGCGCTGGCCGGCGTGGAGTCCGGTCACGGCGGAGCCGGCGCTCTCGACGGAGGCCACCACCTCGTGCCCCAGCACCTGGGGGAACGAGATCAACGCCGTCATGGCGTTGTCGCCGTCGTCTTCGAAGTCCATCATCACCTGCTTGGTGTCGGAGCCACAGATGCCGCAGAGTCGCGTCCGCAACACCATCCAGTCGTCGCCGGGCAACGACGGTGCATCCACCTCCCGCAGGTCCATGGGCGTGGCAGCCAGGTTCCGGGCCAGCCTGCCCGCGTCGTCGGGCGGGGTGGCGGCCTCCGGCTCCACGCCGAAGACCAGCGCCCTCACAACGGCCTTCCGTCAGCGCTTCCCGACATGCACGGACAGTACCCGTGGGGCAAACCCTTCGGTCCCAACATCCGGACCGTTGCATCACCCCTTTCCGGGACCGTCACTCCCCGGGCTCCCATCTCGACGCGGTGGGCACCTACCGTGGCGACGTGTTCGACCTGAATGACCGAATCGCCCTCGTCACCGGTGCCGGCCAGAACATCGGTGCCGGCATCGCCCGAGCGCTGGCCGCCCGGGGGGCGACCGTCCACGTCAACGACGTCGTGGCCGAGCGGGCCCAACAGGTCGCCGTCGCGATCCGACAGGACGGCGGCCGGGCCGAGGCCACACCGTTCGACGTCACCGACCTGGACGCCGTGGCCACGGCCGTCGCCGGCATCGGACCTGTCGACGTGCTCGTGGCCAACGCCGGCAACGGAGGCGTGGGCGGCCTGCCGCTGGCCCCGTTCCGGGACCTGTCCCCCGAGGACTGGCGCCGGATCGTGGACGTGAACCTGTTCGGCGTCATGAACTGCTGCCATGCGGTGCTGGACGGGATGGTCGATCGGGCCTGGGGGCGGATCATCGGGATCGTTTCGCTGGCCGGCACCATGGGCACCCGGGTCGGCGTCACCCCCTACTCCGCCGGCAAGGGCGGCGCCGCGGCCTTCCTGCGCTCGCTCGCCCTCGAGAACGCCCGCAGCGGCGTCACCGCCAACGCCGTCGCCCTCGGCCTGATGGACACCGGCAACCCCACCTCGCTCACCGGGATCGCCAAGGGGATCCCCGTGGGCCGCCTCGGAACCCCCGAGGACGTCGGTGCCATCTGCGTGTACCTCGCCTCCGAGGAGGCCTCCTGGGTCACCGCCCAGACCATCCACCTGGACGGGGGCACCTCCCCCACCTGAGCCGAACCACCGGAGGCTGCCGTGCTGACATCGTTCGACGACTACTTCGTCCACCAGACCCCCCGACCCGTGGCCGTATCCGCCACGACGGACCGCAACGCCTACGACCGCTTCTGGTTCAACGGCTACACGGACGACGGCACGCTCTACCTCGGCATCGGAAGTGCCCGCTACCCCAACCTGGGCATCCAGGACTGCGGCCTCACCGTTATCCACGACGGCGTCCAGTACGCCTTCCACGCCTCGCGCCGCATGCCCGACGACCCGTCGGACATGACGGTCGGGCCGTTCCGGATCCAGATCCTGGAACCGATGAGGCGACTGCGGGTGGTCCTCGAGGACAACGACACCGGTATCGGCGCCGAACTGGAGTGGACGCCCCGCACGGCCTCGTTCGCCGAGGACTACCAGTTGCTGGACCGCTCGCTCATCAACAGCCACATGGAGGCCACGCGCTTCAACCAGTTCGGCCGGTGGACCGGCGAGATCCGACTGCCCCACGCCACGTTGGCCGTCGAACCCGACCGGGTCTGGGGCACCAAGGACCGGTCGTGGGGCATCCGGCCCGTCGGCGACCCCGCCCCACCCGGCGCCCCACGCCAGCACCGGGGCCTCAAGTTCTTCTGGGCACCCCTGCACTGGGACGACCACGTCAGCCACATGGGCGTCTTCGAGGACAACGACGGCCACCAGATGCACTGGGACGGCTTCCTGCTGCCCGCCTACGACGACCCCGACGACATCCCCGGCGTCGAGGACCCGGCCATCGAACGCCTGCTGCGCGTCGAGCACGACCTGTCGTTCCAGGCAGGTACCCGGCGGATCTCGGGTGGTCGCCTGACCCTCCACCGGGTGGGGCACGACCCTCTGGCCATCGACCTCGAACCGCTGGTGACGGCCCGCATGAAGGGACTGGGGTACAGCCACCCCACCTGGGGGCACGGACACTGGAAGGGCGAACTGGCCATGGAGGGCGAGTCCTGGCGGCTCGACGAGGTCGACGAGATGGCACCCGAGAACCTGCACGTGCAGACCGTGGTCCGCGCCACCGAGGGCGACCGCACCGGCATCGGCGTGCTCGAGCAGATCGTCGTCGGCCCCTACCCCCGCTACGGCTTCACCGAGTTCCTCGACCCGGCCACCTGAGGGTGGAGGTGGACGACCCGGTCCTACCCGCCCAGGTGGCCCACGAGCACGTTGACGGTGTTGGTCCCGATCTCGGCCACCGCGTAGCCGCCCTCCATCACGTAGAGAGTCGGCAGTCCCAGCGCCGCGATCCGGCGGCCCACGGCCAGATAGTCGTCGGTGGCCAGGCGGAAGAAGCTGATCGGGTCGCCGGCGAACGTGTCCACGCCGAGCGACACCACCAACGCCTCCGCACCGAAGCGTGAAATGGCCCCGCAGGCCACCTCCAGGGCCTCGCCCCAGGCGTCGAAGCCGGTCCCGCGGGGCAACGGCAGGTTCAGGGTGGCCCCGGCGCCGCCCCCGGCACCCACCTCGTCCTCCCAACCCAGGAAGTGCGGGAATGCATCGGCCGGATGGCCGTGCAGGGAGGCGAAGAAGACGTCGGGCCGCTCCCAGAAGATGGACTGCGTGCCGTTGCCGTGGTGGAAGTCCACGTCCAGCACCGCCACCCGGTCGGCGCCGTCCACCCGCAGTCCATGGGCGGCGATGGCGGCGTTGTTGAGGAAGCAGTAGCCGCCGAACTGGTCGGCCGAGGCGTGGTGGCCGGGTGGGCGACACAGGGCGAACGCCACGTCCCCGCCATCCGACACCAGGCGCTGGCCGGTCTGGGCGATCGCCGCAGCTGCCGAGGCTGCCCGCCAGGTGCCCGCGGTGATCGAGGTCTCGGCAGCGATGGCGAAGTAGCCAAGGCGGCCCTCAACGTCGTCGGGGACCCTGTCGTGGCGCAGGCCACGCACCGGGAACATCGTCGGAATGGCGTCAGCCGTGTTGCCGGCGGCGGTCCAGTCATCCCAGAAGGTCCGCAGGAACTGCACGTAGGCCGCGTCGTGGACCGCCTCCACGCCCACGAGGTCCAGTGGGTCCGGTGGGGTGCGGTCCTCCAGCCCGGCGGCATCCAGGGCCGCCACCACGTGCTCCCAGCGCTCCGGGCACTCGAACGGCCGCACCAGTTCGCCAAGGTAGAGCTCGCCCGTCGGGACGTGTGCCGCGTGGTCGTCGCTCAGCACCACCCGCATCACAACCTGCCCTCCTCGAGCAGCAGGCGCAGGCAGTCGGTGACGCCGCCCGCCAGGTAGGTGTCGGTACCGGCCGACAGTTGGCCCCGCTCCTCCATGCGGTTGATCACGCGGACCACGATGGCGCAGTAGCGGGCCGCAGCGAACACCTCGTGCCAGTCCAGGTCGGCGACGGGGCGGCCCAGCGCCTCTTCATGGGCCTCCACCAGTTCGGTGCGGGACGGCTCACCGTCCAGGCGGGGGTTGCCGCAGGCCTCGTGGATCCATCGGTCGAACATGAGGAACCAGCCCAGGTCGAATCCGGCGGGGGCGATCGTGGCGCCCTCGAAGTCCGTGAGGCAGACCGGCAGGGCCCCGTCCCAGAAGACGTTGCCCAACCGGCAGTCGCCCCAGCAGACGACCGGCTCGTCACCTGGTCGGACCGTGGCGGCCAGCAGGCTCCAAGCCTCCTCCAGCACCGGGTGTGCCCGGCCACGCAGCTGGCCGTCCGACCACGAGCGCCACAGGCCCAGTTGGCGGTGGTTGTCGGGCACGGCCCCGTCGGGAACCAGGAAGTCGAGGCCCGCCGCCCTCCAGTCCATCCGGTTGACGGCGGCCACGGTCCGCGCCCCGACCAGGTTCATGGCCCGGCGCCGCTCCGGAGTGGCGTCCGCGTAGAAGCCCTCGGCCGGATAGGCCGGCGTCTCCCGTGGCACGTCGCCGACGACGAACCCGGTCACGAAGAACGGGACTCCGAGGACCGCAGGATCAGGTTCGTAGCCGACGGTCGGCGCCACCGGTAGGCCGCCGTGGTCGCGCACCGCGTGCATGACCCGCCACTGGACGTCCACCTCGACATTCAGGCCGGGCGCCTGGGCCGGATAGACGGCGGCCTCGGACGGTTCCCGCCGCAGCACGTAGCGCTCGGTCGACTCGTCTCCGTGGCGGACGGCGCTCACCTGCAGGATCGTCGTCTCACCCGAGAAGCCCCCGTCTGGCAGTTCGGTGCGGTCCACATGGATCGCCGTGACGCCGTCGAGGTGGTCGGCCAGCCAGTCGCCGAGTACCGCGTGGTCCAGGTCCTCGAGCACCTGGTCTCCCTCAGCCCGACGTCCCCCTGGCTGCACTCAGTCCCCCGACGCCACCTTCGAGGGTCGGAAGAACACCAGCATCTGTGCGACGCCGCCGCCGACGCCGAGCAGCAGGGCAATCCAGAAGCCCGTCCAGCCGGACAGGTCGTCGGCGATCCCGAGGGCCTCGTCCAGCGACCAGGCGCCGGGGCCCAGGGTGGCCGACACGAGGGCCATGACGGCCAGCACGGCCACGTATTCCCAGCCCTCCTTGATGATGAAGAAGCCGTTGGCCCGGTGGACGGTCCAGCCGGCGACCACCATCACGCCGATCACACCGGCGGCAGCGAAGGGGTTGAACAGGCCCAGGGCCAGCAGCACGCCGGCGCCAACCTCCGAGCTGGCGGCCAGCACGGCGTTGAGGCGTCCGGGCCGCATGCCGATGCTGTCGAACCAGCGGCCGGTGCCGGGGATCCGCCCGCCGCCGAAGAACTTGTTCCAGCCGTGGGCGGCGAGCGTCAGGCCGGCGACGGCTCGGAGCACGAGTAGCGCCAGGTCGAGGTCGGTCGTGGACTCCAAGGCAGGCCCTCCGCGGATCGTGGGGATTCGACGGGTGTCGGCGACCGACCCTACCGCCGTCCCGAATACCATCTCCCACCGTGATGGTGTTCAAGGTGCTCGTGGCCGTCGTGGTGGTGGTGGTGGTCATCCGGCTGGGGCTCGGCCTGCTGCGGACCCTGGCCACGCCGTTGCCGTCGCCGCCTCCGCCCGGCGAGCTGCGCAAGGTGAAGCTGCAGTACCGGTGCAGCCTGTGCGGCACCGAGGTGCGCATGACGGTGGCCACCGAGGAGCACCCGGACCCGCCGCGTCACTGCATGGACGAAATGGAACTGGTCGTCACCGAGGAGTGACGGCCCCCGCCCCCGAACGGCTCTCCACAGGCTGTGGGCAACCCCGTGGATAAATGACATGCATGTAATTCACCGGCCCGGAACGGGCCCGGACATCAGTGCAGGCGGGTGGCGGTGATGATCCCACCGAGGATGCTCCCCAGGCCCAACAGCAGGTAGCCGTTGTTCATCCCGCCCGGAAGCCAACTCACGTAGTTGAAGAAGATGATCACGACGCCGAGCAGCAGCAGCCCGAACATCACCGGCTGCACCCAGGTGGGCGACTCGGTGTCGGATTGGTCGGCGGGAGCGTTGTAGCGGGAGCCCGACGGCCCACCCTTGGGGGTGACCCGACCGCCTTCGACGCGCTTCTTGGGGGGAGTCGACATGGCGACGAGGATAGGGCCGCCGCACCCCAATGGGCGTCCTGCCGGGAAAGGGGTGGGTCGCCGCCGCCCGGTGCCCGTTACCGTACCGACCCGTGGCACCCCGCGTCCTCGTGATCGACAACTACGACTCGTTCGTCTACAACCTCGTCCAGTACCTGGGTGAGTTGGGTGCCGAACCGGTCGTCCATCGACACGACGCCGTCACACTCGAGGGGGTCGAGGCGCTCGCCCCCGACGCCGTGCTCGTCAGCCCCGGCCCCGGCCGTCCCGAGGACGCCGGCATCTCGACGGCGGTGATCCGCTGGGCCGCCGGCCGGCTGCCCGTCCTCGGCGTCTGCCTCGGCCACCAGTGCATCGGCGCCGCCTGGGGCGGCAACGTGGTCCGGGCGCCCGAGGTCGTGCACGGCAAGACCTCGTTCATCGACCACGAGGGTGCCGGCGTCTTCGCCGGCCTGCCGTCGCCGCTCGAGGCGACCCGCTACCACTCGCTGCTGGTCGAGCGCTCGTCGCTGCCCGACGAGCTCGAGGTCACGGCCTCCACCGACGACGGCCTGATCATGGGACTGCGGCACCGCGACTTCGACGTCGAGGGCGTGCAGTTCCACCCCGAGTCGATCCTGACCGCCGCCGGGCACGACCTGCTGGCCAACTTCCTCGCCCGGGTGAACTGACCTCAGCCCTCGGCGGGGGCGGCCGTCGTCTCGGGGGCGGCCGTCGTCTCGGGCGGCACCTCGGCTTCACCGACCACGATCGTCACCGCCGTGCCGACGGCAACCTGCTCGTCGGGCAACGGACTCTGGGAGATGACCCGACCGTCGTTGGGACTGTTGGCCGGCAACACCTCGAAGCGCACGTTGACCTCGAAGCCGGCCGCCTCGAGGGCGACCGTGGCGGAGTCCTGGGTGAGGCTCACGACCGGCGGCACCGGCACGGGCGCCGGACCGCTGGAGACCACGATCGTGACCTCCTCGCCGGGCGCCAACTCGGTCCGGGACAGCGGCTCGGTCCTGATGACGATGCCCTCCGGGACCTCCTCGCTGTGCTCCTCGAGCGTGGTCGCCCGCCAGCCCAGCTGCACGACGATGTTCATGGCGTCGAGCACCGGACGGTCGGCCAGGTCGGGGATCCGTTCCACCGGCGGACCTGTCGACACGAACACGACGATGCGCGCCCCCGGCTCGACCGGTGAGCCGGCCGGCGGATTCTGCTCGATGACCTGGCCCATCGGGACCACCGGGTCCTCGAGGTCGAACACGTCGACGACGAGGCCCATGGACTCGAGGTCGCGCACGGCGTCGGCCTGGGCGTCGCCGACCACGTCGAGGAGCACCATCGGGCCGGTGCCCTGACTGACCCAGAGCCGAACCGTGTCGGCCTGGTCGACCTTGGTCCCCGCTGCGGGATCCTGGTCGAACACGGTGTTCTCAGCGAACTCGTTGTTGACCTCGTAGTCCATCTGGACGCTCAACTTGGCGTCACGCAACAGTTCGCGGGCCTCGTCCATGGGCATGCCGATCAGGGTCGGCACCTCGACCCGGTCGACCACCTCGGTGGTGGACGGCGGGTCGTCGTTGACGCCGAGCGTGTCGAAGAACTCGACGACGGCGTAGGCGAGCGCCACGACCAGCGCGGCCAGTCCGACGAAGAACAGCAGCGTTCGACGCCAGCCGTCGTCGCGGCGGTTGCGCGACCCGCGTCCGTAGTCGACCGGCGGCGGACCGGCAGGTGCGGCGGCACGGGCGCCGGTCGGGCTGGCGGGCCGCAGGTCGTGGGCTCCCTCCCGGTAGCGGCGCAGGTCGCTGCGCAGGTCCTCGGCCGTCGGGTACCGGTTGACCGGGTTCTTGGCCAGCAGCTTGAGCGTGATCGCCTCGAGCGACTCGGCCACGGCGGCCCCCGACGCCCGCAGCGGCGGCGGTCCCTCCTGGACGTGCTGGTAGGCGACGGCCAGCGGCGAGTCGCCTGAGAACGGCGGCCGGCCCAGCAGCATCTCGTAGAGGACGATGCCGAGGGCGTAGAGGTCGCTGCGCGGATCGACCGGACGGCCCTGGGCCTGCTCGGGCGAGAAGTAGGTGGCGGTGCCCATCACCGTGCCGGCCTGGGTGAGTTCCGTCTGGGTGCCGACCATCGCCGTGGCGATGCCGAAGTCGGCGACCTTCACGTGCCCGTTGGCGGTGACGAGCACGTTGCCGGGCTTGACGTCGCGGTGCACGAGGCCGTTGCGATGGGCGAACCCGAGGGCGGCGGCCACGTCGGTGGCGACCTCGGCGGCCCGGTCCGGGTGGAGCGGCCCCTGGGTCCGCAGGATGTCGGCGAGGCTCCGGCCCTCGACGTACTCCATGACGATGAAGTAGGTGCCCTGCTCCTCGCCCCAGTCGTAGACACCGACGATGTTGGGGTGGTTCAGGTTCGCGGCAGCCTGCGCCTCGCGGCGGAACCGCTCGACGAAGCTCGGGTCGTCAGCGAACTCGTTGAACAGGACCTTCACCGCGACCGGCCTGTCGAGGAGCTGGTCGCGGGCCAGGTACACGTCGGCCATGCCGCCGCGGGCGATCTGGCGATGGAGTTCGTAACGCCCGCTGAAAACCGTGGGTCCCTGCGCGGACATGGGGCCGGATTCTATCCGCAGGGCCGCGTCGCGCTCACCGCGGCCCCTCCCCCACGTTGCGCGCGAACGTTCACCGTCCCGACCTCCGCCTTCCGAAGGTGAAGGCCCAGCGGCGGCTCCGGTCGGCCAGGGCGGCACGGGCCGACCGGGTCGCCCCCGACGACGGCACCTCGACGCGCGCCTCGGGCCGCTGCCAGTCGGGAGCGTCCGCCGGCGCCACGTCGACGTCCACGACCACGGCCGTCACGTTGTCGTGGCCCCCGGCCGTGACGGCGTTGCGCACCAGCGTGGCGGCCGCCAACTCGGGGTCGTCCCGGGCCACCAGCACCCCGGCGATGGCGTCGTCGTCCAACTCGTTGAACAGGCCGTCGCTGCACAGCAGGTACCGGTCGCCGGCACGGGCCGGAACCTCCCAGGTGTCGACCGGAAGCACCGCCTCGATCCCGAGAGCCCTCGTGAGGATGTTGCGCTGCGGGTGCCGGGATGCCTCGTCCTCGGTCAGCTCGCCGGAACGCACCAGCTCGGCGACGAGGCTGTGGTCGTCGGTGACCTGCACGAGGTGCCCGTCGCCGTACCGGTAGACCCGGCTGTCGCCCACGTTGGCGATGGCCAGCATCTCCCCGTCCTCGCTGCGCACCAGGGCGAGGGCACACAGGGTGGTGCCCATACCGAACAGGTCCGGGTCGCCCGCTGCCCGGGCCAGGACCGCCTGGTTGGCCCGGTCGACGGCCTTGGCCAGTCCGATCCGGGTCCGCTGGTCGAAGGCGCCGAGTACGCCGGTGACCGCCTCCGCCGAGGCGACTTCGCCGCCCCGGTGGCCGCCCATGCCGTCCGCCACCACGAAGAGGTCGTCACCCGCACCGTGGTCGTCCTGGTTCGAGGTGCGGACGCGGCCCACCGCCGTGGCGCCGCCATGGGCGAGCCGGGTGCGGGCGCGGCGGCGGCTCACGGCCGACTGGCCCGTCGTCGGCGGTCGGTCACCAGACCTCGAGGACCGTGTCCCCGACCTGCACGCGGTCGCCCGCATCGAGGGCGGTGGGCGACTCGACGCGGGCCCGGTTGACGTAGGTCCCGTTGGTGGAACCCAGGTCCTCGACGACGACGCGGTCACCCGACCGGAACACCCGGGCGTGGAGCGGCGAGACGTGGCCGTCGTCGAAGGTCACGCCGCAGCCGGCGGCCCGCCCGACGGTGAGCTCGTCATGGACGTCGACGACGAGGCCCTCCAGCGCCTCAGGGGCCACGACCACCAGGTGGCTGGCGTGCCGCAAGCGCAACCGTCGCGCCAGTGGGCGCCAGACGACGGCCAGGCCGACGACGAGCACGGCGAGGAGGACGGGAAGCGGGAGCAGGTCGGGCACGGCCCTCCGATGGTACCGATGCGCCTTGCGTCGATCGGGTCACACCCCTCCCGCCGCCCGCTGCGGGGCGCGCCGTCCGCCGATCCCGTTACGCTTCCCGCCGCTGCTCGCGCGAGTGGCGGAATTGGCAGACGCGCAGGATTCAGGTTCCTGTGTCCGCAAGGACGTGAGGGTTCAAGTCCCTCCTCGCGCACCCGACGGCCCCCTCCCGAGGGGGCCGTCTCACGCGTCGGGGAGGGGTTCGCAGCCGGCGATGTCGGCGAGCAGGCGAAGCTCCTCGTCGCTGCGGGGCCGAACCGTGATCCCCGTGGCGTCCGTCTCCTCCCATGCCGCCCACTTCGCCCGGATGCGCTGGTCGTCACCGATGAGCGCACCGTCGTCGAGGTAGTCGTCGGGAACCGCTGCCGCCGCCTCCTCCCGGCGACCGGCTGCGAACAACTCCTGGATCCTGCCTGCCGCCTCGTCGAAGCCGCGGCGCACCATGGCGTCCCGGTGGAAGTTGTGCTCATCGGTGCCGTAGCCGCCGACGAGCATCGCCACCTGCGGCCGTGCAGCGTCGAGTGCCGCCTGTACGTCGTCGGTGAGCGCCACCCGGGCCGACGCCTGAACCTCCACGTCTGCGAGGGTCCGGCCACCCGCCACCAGGCCCGCCGCGATGTCGTCCGCGTACAGGTGGGCGCTGCCCGGCGTGTACCCGAGCGGCAGCCAGCCATCGGCCACCTCGAAGGCCAGGCGAACGTTGCGCGACCCGCCGCAGGCGAGGAACACCGGCAGGTCGGGCGCCATGTGGAGGATCGGCTTGAGGGGCTTGCCGACGCCGAGGCCGTCGGGACCGTCGTGGGGCAGGCGCAGAACCTCGCCGTCGAGCGCCACGGGCGCCTCCCGCCGGAACACCTGGCGCACCACGTCGACGTACTCGCGCAGCGTCTGGTGTGGCCGGCGCCACGGCTGCCCGTACCAGCCCTCGACCACCTGGGGACCGGAGAGCCCGAGCCCGCAGACCACCCGTCCGGGCGCCATCGCCTCGAGGGTGCCGAACTGCATGGCTGCCGTCGTGGGAGGACGGGCGGCGACCTGCGCCACGGCTGTGCCCAGGCGCAGGTGACTGGTGTGGGCGGCGAGGAACGCAAGGGGGGTGACGGCGTCGGCGCCGTAGATCTCGGCGGTCCACACCGAGTCGTAGCCGAGCCGCTCGGCCAACAGGACCCGGTCCAGTGGCAGGTCGAAGCGGGCTGACGACCAGACGTCGAGGCCGAGACCGAGTTTCATGGGAAGCGCCTCAGGCGTTGACGTCGACCACGACGCGCCCCCGGACCCGCCCCGCCAGGATCTCCTCCGAGACGCCGATCACGTCGTCGAGGCCGACGATGTGGGTCATCGACGCCAGCAGGCCCTGGTCCAGGTCGGCGGCCAGGCGCTCCCAGGCCACGAGGCGCCGGGGCCGGGGCACGGTCACCGAGTGAACACCCCGAAGCGTCACGCCCCGCAGGATGAACGGCGCCACCGTGGTCGGCAGGTCCATGCCCTGCGCCAACCCACAGGCGGCCACGCAGCCCTCGGGCTCGATGGCGGCCAGCACGTTGGCCAGGGTGTGGCTGCCGACGGCGTCGACGGCGCCCGCCCAGCGGCTGCGTTGGAGCGGCCGGGTCGACGACTCCGACAACTCGTTGCGGTCGACGATGGTCGACGCACCGAGGCCGGTCAGGTAGTCGGCCTCCTCGGGGCGACCCGTCGAGGCGTGGACCTCGTAGCCGCGGGCAGCCAGCAGGGCGATTGCGGTGCTGCCCACGCCGCCGGCGGCGCCGGTGACGAGCACGGGTCCGCCGTCGGGCCGTACGTCGTGCTCCTCGAGGGCGAGTACGCAGAGGATCGCCGTGTAGCCGGCCGTGCCGATGGCCATGGACTGTTCGGAGGTGAAGGCGTCGGGCAGCGGAACGGTCCAGTCGCCGTTCACCCGGGCCCGCTGGGCGAAGCCGCCCCAGGTGTCCTCGCCGATGCCCCAGCCGTTGACGACGACGGCGTCACCCACCGCCACATCCGGATGCTCGGATTCGACCACGGTGCCGGCCAGGTCGATGCCCGGGACCATCGGCCACGAGCGCACGATCGGCGACGAGTTCGTGACCGCCAGGCCGTCCTTGAAGTTGACCGTCGAGTGGGTCACATCGACGAGTACGTCGCCGGCGGGGAGGGCGTCGTCGGCGACCTCGGTGACGCCGGCCCGGAAGCCGTCGTCGTCCTTGTCGACCAGCAGGGCACGGAACACGGGATCTCCTCGGGGATGGGGGGCGGTGCGCCGGACTACCGGCCGAACATGGCCAGCCACTGCTCCTCGGAGCGCGGCATGAACACGAAGTTGGTGGACCGGGTGTGGCCCATGGTCGCCGACGGCTGCGGCGAGTACAGGTGCCCGGGATAGAGCACCGCCTCGTCGGGCACCCGGGCCAGCCGCTGGGTGAGGCTCTGGTAGAGCGCCGCCGGATCGCCGCCCGGCAGGTCGGTGCGGCCACACCCCTCGAGGAACAGCGTGTCCCCGGCAACCAGGCGGTCGTCGACGAGGAAGCACTGGCTGCCGGGCGTGTGGCCGGGGGTGTGGATCAGCTCGATGTCGACCTCCCCCACCCGCACCCGGTCGCCGCTGGCGTGCTCGACCACGTCGCCCTCGCCGAGGCCGGTGACCTTGCGGATGAACTCGGCCTCCTCCCGCTGTGCGTGGACCGGCACCGAGACCTCCTCGAGCAGCTCCTTGGCGCCCGCGATGTCAAAGCCCATCATCGAACCGCCCACGTGGTCGGGGTGGTAGTGGGTGGCCAGCACCCCGGCGCAGCGCATGCCGTCCGCTTCGAGGATCCCCAACAGGCCCGCCACGTCGTAGGCCGGGTCGACGACCACCGACTCGCCGGTCTGCCGGTCGCCGATCAGGTACACGAAGTTGACCATCTGCTGCGCCAGCTGGTTGCGGTGCCCGAAGTCCCGGCCGGACAGGAGCTGGCGGAAGTAGAGGCGGTCGTCGCCGGGCACGGCGCCCGGGGTGCCGCCGTCGGAACCGGAACCGTCGTTCATGGCCGCATCGTAGGGAGCAGGTCAGGCCGGCTCGCCGTCGGGCGGTGGCACAAGGGGCTCGACCCCCCGCTGTCGCCACGCCTCCTCGGCCAGGGACACGACCTCCCGCAACGGCAGGCCCAGGAGGCGGGCGGCCCGGGCGGCGTCGTCGTGCTCGGGCTTGGCGCGCCCCGCGGTGACCTTCATGGCGATCCGCTCGCCGAGGACCTCGACCTCGTCCAACGAACGGGCGGCCGGCCAGCGCTCGATGGTGTGGCCGCGCACGCCCAGCGACCCGGTCTCGGCGGTGAGGACGGCGGCGACCTCGCCCATCCGGGCCGGATCGCACAGGGCGCTCACCACGTGGGCGGGGCGGCCCTTCTTCATCACGATCGGGGTGACCCAGGCGTCGTGGGCGCCGGCCTCGAGGCACCGCGCCACGGCGTGGGCGAGCGTCTCGCCGGTGGCGTCGTCGACGTTGACCTCCAGCACGGCGACCGGTTGTCCGGGCTGGTCGGCCACGGCGGCCTCGCCGACCACCACCTGGGTGGCGTTGGGTTGCCCGTCGAGGTCGCGATCGCCGGCACCGAAGCCGCTGGCGGCGATCGCCATGGCCGGCATCGCCCCCCACCCGCAGGCCGTGGCCGCCAGCAGGGCGGCACCCGTGGGGGTGGTCAACTCGAACGGGAGGTCGGTGCCGTGCGTCGGGGCGCCGGCCAGGAGGCCGACGGTGGCGGGGGCCGGCACGGGGATGAGGCCGTGGGCGGAGCGCACCATGCCGGTCCCGGTGGCGACGCTGCTGGCGTGGACCTCGTCGATGCCGAGCACCTCGAGGGCGGCGCAGGTGCCGACCACGTCGACGATGCTGTCGAGCGCCCCGACCTCGTGGAAGTGCACCTGGGAGGGCGGGCGGTTGTGCAGCCGGCCCTCCACCTCGGCGAGGGCGTGGAAGGTGGCGAGGGACCGCCGGGCCACCCGCTCGGGCAGCCCGGCCTCCTCGATCATGGCCGTGATGTTCCCGGCGGTGCGGTGGACCGTGGTGTCCTCGGCATGGACACGGGCCTTGGTGGCGGCGATTCCGCATCGCAGCACCGGCTCGAACTCGAGCTTCCAGCCGCCCACCGGCAGCCGCTCGACCAGTTCGACCACCTGGTCGCCGTCGGCGCCGGCGTCGACCAGTGCCCCGAGGGCCATGTCGCCGGCGATGCCGGAGAAGCAGTGGAACCAGGCCAGGCGGGTCACGACGGCGACCCCAGCCAGCGCATCACGGCGCAGGCGGCGCCGAAGCCGTTGTCGATGCCGACGACCGTGAGGCCCGAGGCACACGAGGCGAGCATCCCCAGCAGGGCGGTGACGCCCTCGAGGGAGGCGCCGTAGCCGACGCTGGTGGGCACGGCGACCAGCGGTGCCCCGGTCAGGCCGCCGACCACGCTGGTGAGAGCCCCCTCCATGCCGGCGACCACGACCACGGCGTCGGCCGCCTGGAGCACTTCGACCTCGGCGAGGAGGCGGTGGATGCCCGCCACGCCGACGTCGGTGATGCGCACGGGGTCGAGGCCGTGCGCCCACAGCACGGTGGCGCACTCGTCGGCGACCGGCAGGTCGGCGGTCCCGGCGGTGACCACGGCGACCTGTTCGCCGCGTTCTGCGGCCCGCCGCCAGACGGCGGTCGCCCCCCGAACGGTGGCGGTGGCGTCGACCGCCAAGGCCGCCTCGAGCTGCGCCTTGTCGGCCCGGGTCAATACCACCGGGCCGATTCCGCCAGCCAGCAGCTCCTCCACGACCAGTGCCGCGTCCTCCGGGGTCTTGCCCGGCCCGTACACCGCCTCGGGGAGGCCCTGGCGGAGCGCCCGGTGGTGGTCGACCCGTGCGTTGCCGAGGTCGGTGAACGGCAGCGCCGCCAGGCGACGCACCGCCTCGTCCGGTTCGACCTCGCCGGCGGCGACGGCGTTCAGCAAACCCCGAAGGGCCTCGGCGTCCATGTCACTATCCTCTCCCGTCGTGGCCGATGACGCACCCCCAAACCCCAAGACCGTCGCCTATCTGGGTCCGGCGGGAACCTTCACCGAGCAGGCCCTGTTCACCCAGCCCGACCTCGTGGCGCTCGACCACGTGCTGGCGACCTCCATCCCCGACGTGCTGCGGCGGGTCACCGAGGGCGAGGTTTGCCAGGGGTTCGCCGCCATCGAGAACTCCATCGAGGGCAGCGTCAACGTCACCCAGGACACGCTGGCCTTCGAGGCCGACCTGCTGATCCAACGCGAGGTCGTCATCTCGGTCCAGCTGAACCTGCTGGCCCGGCCGGGCACGACCCTGGCCGACGTTGAACGGGTCGTGTCGTTCCCGCACGCCATCGCCCAGTGCCGTGGCTGGCTGGCCGAGCACCTGCCCGCCGCCGCCATCGACGCCTCCAACTCGACCGCCGACGCGGCCCGCCGGGTCGCCGACGGCGAGGGCTCCACCACCGCCGCCATCGCCCCGGCCCGGGCCGCCGAGGTCTACAGCCTCGACGTCCTGGCCGAGGACGTCGAGGACCATCCCGAGAACGAGACCCGGTTCGTGCTGGTCGCCGACGACGGCATCCCGGCCCCGACCGGCCACGACAAGACCTCGCTGGTCGTGTTCCAGCGGGCCGACCGGCCCGGCAGCCTCCTCGGGATCCTCCAGGAGTTCGCCGCCCGTTCGATCAACCTGACCCGCCTGGAGTCCCGCCCGACCAAGCAGGGCCTCGGTGACTACTGCTTCCTGATGGACCTCGAGGGGCACGTGGCCGACGACGTGGTGGCCGACTGCCTTCGCAACCTGCACATGAAGCACGGCCGCGTGAAGTTCCTCGGCTCGTATCCGGCGGCGGACAGCAACGGCGACGAGGTGCGCAGCGAGGCCTCGGCGGCCATGCAGGCCGCCGACGTCTGGCTCGGCGACCTGCGGGGCCGGATCGCCGACTGACCCTCGGGCGGTTCGCCGCCACGCGGGCCGAATTGGCGGAGGGAGGGGGATTCGAACCCCCGGAGCCCGTGGGCTCAACGGCTTTCAAGGCCGTCGCAATCGTCCGCTCTGCCATCCCTCCGCCGCCGAGCGTAGGCGGGTGGCAGGGGTCCGCGGCTTCGGGCCCTCCGGTAGCCTCGTCCGTTCGAGGAGAGGTGGCCGAGTCAGGTCGAAGGCGCTCCCCTGCTAAGGGAGTATGGGCCCAAAAGCTCATCGTGGGTTCGAATCCCACCCTCTCCGCCATTTCCGACCGCCGTGCCACGCGCCACGGTGGGCGGCAACGGGCCGCTCGTAGACTCGGGCGCCTGCGCTCGTAGCTCAATTGGATAGAGCATCTGATTACGGATCAGAAGGTTGGGGGTTCGAGTCCCTCCGAGCGCGCCAGGCCTCTGTGCAGGTCAGGGACGGGGCTGGGGCGGCGGCGGGAGTGCGGCCTGGAGTTCCTCTACGGTGACGCCGAGGGTCGCTGCGGCGACCTCGAGGTCGGGCGGCGGTGGTCCCAGTGCGGCGAGCAGTTCGTCGAGGGTGACACCCAGGACTTGGGCCGCCTCGGTGAAGTCCGGTGGAGCACCGTCCGGTCCGCCGGCGCCCGCACCGTTGGCGGGTGGGCCAGCCCCCATGCCGCCGCGACCACGACCACCGGGCAGGGAGGCATTCGGGTTGTCGGGACTGGTGAGCGAACCGACAGCCGTCACCCCGGTCAGGCAACCCGGGAGATTCGGTGACTCGTAACTGAGGTGGTAGTGGTAGGTCGCCCCGAACTCCGGGGTGTCCCCCAGGTGGCCGGAACATGCGTCGAGGTCTGGCGGAACCGCCCCCTCCTCCTCGGGGCCGTAGATGGGGTATCCGTCGTACGCGAACCCGAGGATGGCCTCGAGGGCCTGCTCGATGTCGCAGGAAGCGTCGGCTCCGGCCTCGTCCAGGTTCGTCTGGATCGACTCTGAGCCAAAGTGCCAGTGGTAGTAGCCGGACGGGTCGATGTGGCCGCCGCAGGCGTCGAGGGCCGGAAGTCCACCACGGCCAGCAACCCCCGGTGCTTCACCGAAGATCGTCACACCGTCGAGGGCAAGGCCAACCCGGGAGACGGTCGACAGGGCGGTCGGTTCGTCCAGTCGTTCGGGCACGGCGGGCATCAGCACCCGAAGGTGGAAGGACCCGTCGGCACTGGCCTCCAGGCAGGAGTTGGCCGTGTCGACCGGGGCCATCGGGCCGGCGCCCGGGTCGGTGATCGAGACGTTGCCGTCGGCATCGACGAAGTCGAATCCCTGGGCGCCCACCATCGCCCAGAACTCGGCGTCGAGTGCATAGAGGCCCGGCTCGTCGCCATCCCACACCCAGATACCGGCCTCGTCACCGACGAACTCCGGGCAGTACGGCCCGTCGGTGTCGACGGTGGAGGGCAGGCTCGAGACCTCGACCTGGTAGCAGTTCGATTCACTGCCGTTCTCGAGCATGCAGGCGACGATTTCAACCTCTGCCGTGAGCGCTTCGTCGGTGAACAGCGCCGACAGGGCATCGGCTGAAGCGGAATCCGGCCCTTCCGGTCCCGTTGCAGTCGTGGTGGAAGCCGCAGTCGTGGTGGAAGCCGCAGCCGTGGTGGAAGCC
>LUMW01000227.1_pt1 | contig 21152 bp, 24 predicted proteins | sample 729761 | NCBI WGS metagenome assembly LUMW01 (sample SAMN03860302, study PRJNA289734) | marine metagenome | biome: seawater column; feature: ocean; material: water; isolation source: Red Sea water column Station 192 - depth 500m | place: Saudi Arabia: Red Sea | collected 2011-10-15 | depth 500 m
ACTCCTAGATTCTCTGAATTAATCTCAATAGGCTTTAGAGATTCTGAAATTATTTGCAGCATTTCAGCATCAATGATCAGCTTTTCAAACGAAGCTGTTAAACCACTTTCAAGCCATCCTGCTGCATGATTAACCAAGTTTGCATGGCTCATAACAGCTGCCCACAATGACATTGAGCTTTCATATATAGCCTGGGCATCAACTGAATTTGAAGCATTAGTATTGCTGCTTCTATAGGGGAATCCATAGAATCTAGCAAGTTGGCCACTAGCAATGGTGGATCGAATATATTCAGGAGTACCAAAAGCTGGAGACCCAGATCTCATGTCAACATTCGAAGAGAACGAACCATACATGATTGGTGCACCAGGACGAACCAATTGAGTCAATGTTACTAGAGCTAAGATTTCAGCATTTTGTTGCACTAAGGTTCCAGCTTGTTTAATCGGCGCCATAGCTCCAGATAATGTAAATGGAGTTATGCAAGTTACCTGTGCAGATTTTGCAAGTTCTATAGTTGCTTCCGACATTGGGATGTCAAGTTGCATCGGGGAATTTGTGTTAATAATACCCATAACGGATGGTTTTTTTGCGAGTTCCTCTTTTGTACATTCAAGAGCAATGCAGTGCATATCAATGCAATCTTTGGTTCTTTCTGTTCCTAAAGGATATGACTGACAATTTTTGTCCAATAGCTGAAATTGAGCTAAGTAAAGATCAAGATATCTAGTCTCTGGAGGTAATTCTATGATTTCGAATGACATACCTCCTTCTTGATGAATAATGTTAAGACTTTGAATGAGCTTCATGTAATTCTGAAGATCCTCAAAGCTTCCTCTGCGTCTCCCTTTATCAAGATCACTACAATAAGCTGGGCCACCAACTGCACTAAAGACGATATGGTTTCTTCCAAGGGTTAAATCTCGTTTTGGATTTCTTGCACGTAAGGTAAATTCTTTAGGTGGTTCTGTAATTTTGTTTAATACCAAATCCCTATCAAAATAGACCATTTGTGAAGATTCATCCACATTCAAGCCAGCATTTTTAAAAATCTTTCTCGCTTCTTGATGCAATACTTTCATGCCGACACTTTCTAGAACATCAAGTGACGCATGATGAATCGATTCAATTTCATCTTGACTGATGATTTCTAATGCAGAAAACTTTGTTACCACCTCCTGCCAAGGAATTTGAACAATTGAATTCTTCTTTGATTTTTTCCTTTTATTTCTTCGACTCATAGATTTTCAACAGTTTGAGATTTTTCATTCAGAATTACATCTTACGACAAATAAATGAATCTATATGTATAGAAACGCCGTATGTACTGTAAATAAGAAATTTTTTTATTAATAATTTTCTTCAGTGATGAAAAGTCTAAATTTCAAAGAGCATTCCCGCCGAACAGTAAATAAGACAGGACTAGCTGCTTCCCCCATTATTGCACCTGGTCCTCCAAAGTCAGGCACAACATCCCCTGTTGTGCCTGATTCAGAGGTAAATCTGAAACTTTATAAGTCATTGCAGGGACATCAAAAGATTATGTCTTGGTATGAGCAATTAAAAAATGAAATTACAGTTGATCATAAATCTTTGTTTGTGGAGACAAGATTTGGTCAAACACACATTATTGTTGCTGGTGATAAAAAAGCTAAACCAGTGTTGTTGATTCCTGGTATTGCAGGTTGTGCACCATTATGGCGTCACCAGATCAACGAATTATCCAAACATTTTAGGGTTTTTGCACTTGACATAGTTGGGCAACCTGGAAAAAGTGATCCAAATCCACCATCTGTCTTCAATGATGACTACTCTAATTGGTTTCAGGATGTGGTCCAAAATTTAGGACTTCATAAACCACACTGTATTGGTGTGAGTACTGGTGCCACAACAGCTATGGATGTTGCAATCCTAAAATCAGGTTTAATTGATAGGATAGTTATGTGTGGACCTACTGGTTTGGCACGGGCAAGGCTGCCTTTTCATCAATGGTTTTCCAGAGCAATGGCCAAGAAAAAGGATGCAGATGTTTTGGAAGGCGAGTTAACGGCATCATCATTTTCTAAACCAAGGTCTGGTAAATCATTTGGATCCTTTGATAGGCAGTTAGCTAGAGGTATGGCTTTATGTACACGTTTTTACCGTGTTGACAAATCCCTTGGTATTTACAATGAGAAAACTTCCAGAATTAGCCTAATCAAAGGCCTTCGAGTCATTGGAAAATTTTTCTTTACCGTTGAAAAAAAACGTCTAATGCGTTTTCAAAACCGAGGACTATTAATATTTGGAGAATATGAAGTCCTTTATAATCCAAAGAAAGTGGCAAAAAAAATTAAAAAACTCATTCCAACTATAGATGTAGAAATCATCAATGATGCTGGACATGCAGCAATCTATGATCAACCAGAGGAAGTTAATAAGAAAGTAATTTCTTTTTTACAAAGTAAATAGACAACTCTTTAATTATGAAGAATGTACTTTACATCCTAACACTCAGTCTCTTTTTGCTGCCTACTTTACTTCATGCACACGAAGCCAATAGTTTGCCTTACGGTCCCTTCCTGAGTGGTATAACACATCCAGTATTAGGGCTAGATCATTTCCTTGCAATGGTCAGTGTGGGCATGGTGAGTGCACAAATCGGAGGATCTGCAATTTGGAAGGTCCCAGCTACATTTGTTGCTGTGATGTTTTTAGGGGGTTTACTAGGAATAAATATCTCTGGATTTGGAGGCTACGAAATTGGTATTGCCATGTCTGTTTTACTATTGGGGTTAGTCTTAGTCGCAGAAAAGACTATTTCTGCATCATTTGCCATGACCGCTGTAGGTATTTTTGCAGTATTTCATGGTTATGCTCATGGAGGAGAAATACCAACTGTTGCGGAGCCTGTGCCTTATGTTGCTGGTTTCATGACAGGAACTATCCTTCTTCATATAACTGGTTTAATTTTGGCAGATATTTCAATTCATTATAAAGCCGGAAGAATCATTCTCAGAACCAGTGGTTGCATGATTGCTATAGCTGGTTGTTACTTTCTTATAAATTCTTTTTCTTGATAACGTGAGTTAATTATGAAACGACGATTAATTTTTTGGGAAATTGGCAGTTTTATCTGGGTTGCCTTAGCTGGTTCAGCCTTACATTTTGCATTTGAACTGAGTGAATTTTGGAGGCCATTGGCCTTATTTTCATCTGTGAATGAAAGTACGTGGGAACATCTCAAAATGTATTTTTGGCCAGGACTTATTTATGCCCTTGTTCAATATACTTACACCAAAGATATTGCCAACAATTATTGGGTTGCTAAATTAGTGTCATTACTTGCAACACCATTGGGAATTATAATTTCTTATTATGGTTATTTATCAATAACTTTGCCATTGTATGGAACTGGTTTCTTTGAGTTGGATTTAATGACAATGGTAATAGGACTTACATGCAGTTCTGTTTTAGCTTATAAAATTATGGTTAGACCAAAGATTATAAATATCCCAAAACAGTACGTTGTTTCCGCTTATATGCTATTAACCGTCATGTTTTCAACGTTCACTTACTACCCACCAAAAATCTTTTTATTCGAGAATTTTTTTGGTTATGAGTACAAGGGTGAGTATGGGATTTTAGAAGACTACGAACCTTATAGGGTATTTAAAAAGGAATCGATTAATTAGTTTTCAAAACTATAACCAATCCCATAAATAGAGCGTATGTAATCAGATTCAGGATTTATAGCTTTTAATTTTTGCCGCAAATTCTTGATGTGAGTGTCAACCGTGCGGTCGAGAACAATTCTACCGTCATCAAAAACTTTATTTAGAATCTGGTCTCTATTGTAAACACGATTTGGGTAATCAATGAACATTGATAACAATCTAAATTCAACAGGGGTTAGATCCAATTTTTGTCCTGCAAGAGTTATAGAATATTGATCTGGGTTAACTTGAAAGCCCTTGGACTGAGAGTTCTTAATGTAGTCAGGATCACTTCTTCTTAGTACTGCTTTGACTCTTGCAGTTACTTCTTTTGGACTGAAGGGTTTACAAATATAATCATCCGCACCCAACTCCAGTCCGATAAGTCTATCAATTTCTTCAACCATCGCAGTAACCATAATAATTGGGAGACTGGAAAAAGTTCGTATTTCTTGGCATATCTCTTTGCCGTTCATTTCAGGCAACATCAAATCCAGTAGAATCAAATTTGGGTTGTGCTTCCTAACCCAAGGAATGACTTTTGAGCCAGTTGAAATGTGATTTGTCTGAAAACCATCTTTGTTCAAATACTCTATTAGAATATTTGCCAACTTATTTTCATCTTCAACAATTAGAACTGTTTTCTTCATCATTAATTTTTGTTGAGTTGAATCTCTATCAATAAACCGCCTAAACTGGATGATTTAGCAGTAATTAAACCTGAATGTGCTTCAACTATTGCCGCACAAATAGACAGTCCTATGCCTGCACCACCTTTTTCCCGAGATCGAGACAGTTCTTCGCGGTAAAAGCGATCAAATATTTTATCAATCGATTTGGAGTCAATACCAGGGGCAGAATCAGAAAAAGTGACAATTGCATGATCCACCTCATTGCTAGTGCTAATTTCAAGTGTGCCAGGCGAGTCGGTATAGCGAAGGGAGTTTTCAAGTAGATTAGTGAATAATTGACTCAGTCTTTGGTGATCACCCACGATTGTAATAAGTTCTTCAACATTAGTTGATAATTCTATGCCAGATTTTTGGTATCTTTCTTTATATCCATCGAGTGTCTCTTTGAGAACATCGCCTAGATTCAAGTCCACCATTTGGTATTTCATGGCTCCTATGTCTGAAAGAGCGAGCTCATAAAGATCATCTACCAAAGAATTCAGTCTTTCTACTTCATTGGATAATGACTTTAGAGTTTCATTATCAAAGCTTCTAATCCCATCTTGAATTGCTTCAATCTCACTTTTTAGAACCGCTAAAGGGGTTCTGAGTTCATGAGAAATATCTGCTATCCATTGTTTTTGACTTTCTGAGTTTTTTTCCAAGGTTTTAGCCAGGATATTAAAGTGTCTTGAAAGCTTTCCTATCTCATCTTTATTTTTAATATTGACTCTGGTTTTAAATTCCCCACCAATGAGTTCTTTAGTTGCAGAGGCTTCCTTCTGCGTTTTGACTTAATAATAGCCTCGGAATAAAGGCTCTGAATCGTTGTAAATTTCTTTCCTTAATTGCATTCTCAGTTGACGGAGCACTAAATGAAAATCGGTAACGTCTATATACTTTTCCAGGTCCAGTTTCCCTAGAGGTTACAATAATATTCTGATCAAACAATCGCCTTTCATTCAGAAGTACATCCGCTATTCTCGGGTTTGCTCGAATAAACTCCCATGTTTGTACTTCTCCATAGTAATCTTCAAGTTCGGATGCAAACAGCTCTAACTGTTCTACTTGGGTCTCCTGAATATACTTTAAGAAACCTTCTCTAAAGCTCCAGTCAACCGTTGCAATCATTAAGGCAATTACCGCAAGAAAACTGGCTGCAAAGGCAATGAACAGTTTAGGAAAAATCTTCATATGTGTCTGTGTTGCAATCTGTACATAGGAAAATTATAAATGATTCACAGTTTGAGAAGTTGACTATTCATCTTTTCTTCATATTTACTCCTTTATTTAAGATAATAATTCAATTCCAAACCGAAACAATTGGAGACATTAGAGATGAAACAAGTATTAGCAGTTATAGCCACAGTAACTATTTATTTAGGTTCAGTCCTGTTAATAGACTCCGCTATAGCAAGGGACCATCATGCAGGTGCAGATGATAATTCTAAGTCACATCAACATAAAGACGCCGATCGAATGCGTGGACCTAAAGGCAAAGGTAAAGGCAGAGATCCCAGACGAGATCACAGTCCTATAAGAATGCTATTTGGAAACTTAGACCTTAGTGAGGAGCAGAAGGATCAAGTTGGTTCCATTATGCGAGAACAGATGGCCAAGGGAAGAGATACAAGAGAGAGCAATAAAAGTGAGACCAAAGATCGCCTTGCTGCAGTTCTTACAGACGAACAGTTCCGTGGCTTTGAAGAAAATTCCATGCGGATGGAGCGTAGAAAAGAGCGTATGAAAGACATGGACCGTAAGAAAGGCAAAGATGGTCGAAAAGGATATAAGAAGAAAGGAAAACATAAGAAAAAAGGAAAACATAAGCCCCGACCACAACACAACTAAATTAGTTTTCTGCCGCAACGGCAGTACCCTAGCTGGAATCATTTATCTTCTTCCCCTGGTATTTGATTCCAGTTTTTTTATGTGATTTGAAACTCTCAAGCAAATCTAATATTCCTGTATTAACATAGTGATCTGATTGATTATCTGTAGGAGTATTTTGATGAAATTAGTTGAATTAGGCTCATTTGGAGATCAGGGATTATCCTTTGTTGAAAGGGGACAACCAAGTCCATGTTTGGGCGAAGTGGTAGTAAAAATTAAAGCAGCTTCTATTAATTACAGAGATTTTATGATCGCTAAGGGGCTTTATAATCCGAATCTATCACTTCCTCTTATTCCATTATCAGATGGAGCAGGTGAGGTTGCAGCAGTTGGTAATGACGTTACTGATTTTAAGGTTGGAGATAAAGTTACATCTGTTTTCTGGCAGGATTGGAATGCTGAACAACAAACGAGAATATGCTCCACTGGAGGCGATGCAGCAGGGGTCTTGAGTGAATATGCTGTTCTTCCTCAGTCAGCCGTTCTGCACATTCCAGAGTATTTGAATTACCAAGAAGCAGCAACATTACCTTGTGCTGCTGTCACTGCTTGGACTTGCATTAAAGCCGCGAATATAAAAAAGGGAGATACGGTTTTACTTCTGGGTACAGGTGGCGTGTCTATATTTGGTTTACAAATTGCTAAAGCATTGGGTGCTAATGTGATAATCACTTCAAGCAGTAATGAAAAATTGGAACGTGCCAAAGACCTTGGTGCTGATGAGCTAATTAACTACAAAGAAAATTCTGATTGGGGAAGCAAGGCTTTTCAGGCTGCTGGTGGGGGAGTTAATTTAGTAATTGAGATCGGTGGTGGTAGTACTTTTGATCAAAGTATGGAGGCTCTGACTATCGGAGGCCATATTAGTTTAATTGGTGCATTGGGTGGAGTTAAAACTGAACTGAATCTGTTACAGATAGTGTTTAAGAATGTGCACACACATGGGATCACTGTTGGATCAAGAGAAGATCATGAGGAGATGAACCGCTTTTTAGAAGAACATCAGATTCATCCGGTAATCGGTAAGGAAGTTTCATTTGAACAAGGGGCTGATGCAATCATGGGAATAGCTGCAGGGAATCACTTTGGAAAAATAGTTATTAATTTGGATAGGTAATTTATACAGCAGCATGAAACATGAGGATAGACGATCTGTGATACACCACAATCTCCAAAGCAATTACCTTGAGTTGTATCGGAGTGATAATCTCATATTCTCAAATATCTCTTTCGAACTGTCTAAAGGACAGCATTTATTAATAAGTGGTGCCAATGGAACTGGAAAAACCAGCTTGTTAAGGGTGATTTGTGGCTTAACTATGCCAACTGATGGAACCGTTATGTGGGATGAACTAGCGACCAACAATGTCGATTGCACTTATCAAGACCATTTAGCTTATCTTGGGCACAAAAATGCTTTAATTTCTGAATTGACGGCGAAAGAGAATATTGAGTATTCCCTTGTTAAAAATCAGTCAGTTGACAGTGCTAACAGAATTCTTGAAGCGTTTAATCTTAATAACTATTTAGACCAATATGCTGAAAAACTCTCCAATGGTCAAATGCGAAAGATCGCCTTATCGCGAATTCTTTTGTCAGATAAAACACTTTGGACTTTGGATGAGCCCCTTGCAAACATAGACCCTCAAGGTATGCAATTTTTTTTAACTGAAATGCAAGCTCATTTGGAGCGAGGGGGTATGCTGATCACCACATCCAATGATAACAATGAGACTTTAAAATCAGACCTAGAAATCAACCTTGATAATCCATGATTGATGCATTAAGAATTATTTTTTTAAGAGACTTAAAAGTATCTTTAAGAAGATGGAGTGATGTCCTAACCAGTCTTATTTTGTTTGTTTTAGTCTCTTTGATTTTTCCACTTACACTGGGCAACGACTCGACGTTACTATTAAAAATTGTTGGTCCTGTGATGCTTATGTCAGCTTTGTTGGCAACTTTATTGGCAATGCAGAATATTTTCAGGCCGGATGTTATAAACGGTTCGCTGGAACAATTAATCTTGAGCTCTTACCCTTTGACCTGGATTATTTGTACTAAAATCTTTAGTTATTGGCTGATCACTTCATTGCCACTGTTATTAATTTCCGGTTTTATTGCTAGCAGTTACTATGTCACTGGAAATTCAATCCTTATTGTTATGTTAACTCTTTTGCTTAGCACACCCAGTTTGGTCCACATTTCTGCTCTTGCGGCTGCTTTGACTGTAGCGATTCGTTATCCTGGGGCACTGATGGCTCTCATTATCATTCCATTGTCACTGCCGATTATGATTTTTGGTTCAAAAGCGATAGAATTTTCAATTTCTGGAATTGATGCCTCCGCACCTCTCTACTTTTTATTGGGTATGATGTTTTTTACTTGTAGTTTGGGTCCAATGGTTACCGCATCAGCGATTCGAATTTCAATAGATTAGAATGATTTTTTAACCATGAATTTCAAAAGTATTTACAAACTTGGCTCACCTCCATTGTCTTATAGGCTTTGTATAGCTCTTGAGCCTTGGTTTTTAATCAGTTCTATTCTGTTGTTTGTGGTTGGCATGTATAGCGGGTTGTTTGTTGCACCTCCAGACGATGAAATGGGAGATGCATTCCGAATTATTTACTTCCATGTGCCAAGTGCCTATGTCTCTATGATGGCTTATGTTTGTATGGCTATTGCAGCTATTATTGGTTTAATTTGGCGTTCAAACGTTGCCTTTTCATTTGCAAAAAGTTGTGCACCTATAGGCGCATCTTTTACATTCTTAGCATTGGTAACTGGAATGCTCTGGGGTAAGCCTATGTGGGGTACTGCTTGGGTTTGGGATGCTAGGTTGACCTCTGAATTGATCCTATTATTTCTCTATTTGGCATACATGCTGCTGCATTTATCAATACCTGATCGAGTCAAAGCAGATCGGTCGGCATCTTTGTTGGCTATTGTGGGTGTGGTTAATATTCCTATCATTCATTACTCGGTTGTTTGGTGGAATACTCTGCATCAAGCATCAACCATCTCAAAATTTGCCAAGCCGTCGATTGCCACAGAAATGTTGTGGCCACTAATCATTATGATCTTAGCTTATAACTTGCTGTTCGCTGCGTTTTTACTGAAAAGAACAGCTGCAGAAATAGCTGCCCGTGAAAAACGAACAAAATGGATACAAACACTGATTCTTGGAGATAAAAGCAATGTCTGAGATTTTTGCAATGGATGGTTATGGTTTCTATGTTTGGGGATCAGTATTGATCTCACTCCTTGTTCTTATAATCAATTGGATGACAGCCCATAAATTATTTAAATCTAATATAAATGAAGTAAAATTATTTATTAATAAGACAAAGGATAAAAATTAAATATGCTTCCTAGACATCGAAGATTATCGGGATTAATTTTGGTTTTATTGGGGGTTGGTTTGGCTTCTTTTTTTGTTTTGAAGTCATTTCAAGAGAACCTTCTTTACTATTTTACTCCAATACAAGTGCAGGCAGGCGAAGCACCCATTGACAGGGAATTCAGAATGGGGGGATTGGTTTTGCCAGGTAGTTTTAAAAGAGAGGAGGGCAGCCTCTCTGTTGAGTTTGTTCTGACTGATGGAGGAGCATCCATACAAGTAAATTACACAGGCTTACTGCCTGACTTATTCAAGGAAGGTCAAGGCATCATTGCTAGGGGAACAATCCTTGAAAATGGGGTTTTCAGTGCCAGTGAGGTTCTGGCAAAACATGATGAAAATTATATGCCTCCCAAGATACAACCACTTGCAGAATCAATCTAAATAAAGCTGCTTAGAAGATGTCACCTGAAATTGGACAATTGTTACTAACTCTATCTATGGCAGCTGCATTTCTGCAGACTCTAGTTGGACTGGGTTTTATAAAGATACCTTTAGAGCTTCAGAATAGAATTATTGTTAATCTTGTTTCAGTCCATACGCTTGGCTTGATCTTTGCAATTGTGTGTTTGGGATACAGTTTTATTACCGATGATTTTTCTGTTCTTTATGTAGCACAGAACTCACACACAAACCTACCAGTTCAGTATAAAGTTGCTGCAATTTGGGGTGCTCATGAGGGTTCCTTATTATTGTGGGTATTTTTGCTCTCTATCTGGGGATTACTGCTTGCTTTTTCCAGGAAATTCAACCAGAAAACTATGGATCTTAAAATTAAATCGCTTGGATTTATGGGTTTAGTTAGTCTAGGTTTCATAGTTTTTATACTCTACACATCCAATCCATTTGAAAGGTTGTTTCCCATGCCTGACCAAGGTAGAAGCTTAAACCCCCTTCTACAAGATCCAGCTCTAGTGATTCATCCACCTATTCTTTATGCAGGTTATGTTGGCTTGGCTGTTCCATTCGCACTCGCCCTTGCTTCCTTGGTCACGGTTAAGCATGAAACAGAGCAGTACCAATGGGCAGGCATTGCAAGGGTTTGGACCATCGCTCCATGGTTGTTTTTAACTGGAGGGATAGCTTTGGGCAGTTGGTGGGCTTACTACGAACTCGGCTGGGGTGGTTGGTGGTTCTGGGATCCAGTTGAGAACGCATCTCTGATGCCTTGGTTAACAGCAACAGCATTGGTACATTCTCTCGTTGTAACTGAAAAAAGAAGATTGTTTAATTCAATGAGTATCTTATTGGCAATTATTTCTTTTTCACTAAGCTTACTTGGAACTTTTTTGGTTCGCTCAGGGATATTAATTTCAGTACACTCATTCGCCTCCGATCCAACTAGGGGCATGTTTATACTAATGCTTCTTGGTTTCTTTACAGGGGGTGCTTTGATTCTCTATTCTTTAAAGTTAAAAAAAGATAGACGATTGCGACTAAAAATTTTTTCAAGAGAATCCTTATTACTGTTAAATAATGTGTTTTTATGTACAGCTGCTGGGTTAATTTTAATCGGCACACTTTACCCGATGTTGGTTGAGTTATTTAATGCAGGTAAAATTTCTGTTGGTCCCCCATATTTTAATTTTGTTTTTCTAATACCATTTCTACCAATGCTTTTCTTTATGGGCTGGGGTGTATTTTCAACTTGGAAAAATTCTGAATTGAAAGACTTAATTAGCAGAACCAAATGGATTTTCATAATTTCCATTCTCCTGAGTATTATTGTGACTTTTGCTGTCTACAATTATTCAGGATTATTGACGTTTGTCGGAATTACACTTGCCGGGTGGACGATTTTGACTGGATCCATACCTTTTATCAAAAATCTTAAGTTAGATAGACAAAATGCCTTGAAACTACTACCAATGTCATTGGCACACGTCGGTATGGGGCTAACGGTGTTAGGAATAACCGTTACCAGTACTTACGGTATTACTTTTGATAAAAGCCTGCAGTTCGGTCAGTCGACCCAGGTAGGCAGTTACGAATTTAAACTGATGGGTATTGATGATAAGAATGGACCCAATTACACTGCCAAAGTTGCTGAGGTAGAAATTACATCCAAGGATAAGAGAATTGCTGTAATTTACCCAGAGAAAAGGATTTACGATAGCAATTCACCTGCAATGACCGAAGCCGGAATAGAATCCAATTTAGGCAGAGATCTATTTGTTGCCTTAGGGGAAGATGTTGGCAATCAATCATGGAGTTTGCATTTGCAATACAAGCCACTGTTAAGATTAATTTGGCTTGGACCTTTTATTATGATGCTTGGCGGACTTTTCAGGATTTACCTGAGCAAACCATTGGTCCGGAAACTCGATTAAAAATGATTTGTATAAAAACTAAGATACCACCAGAAATTTGTGAAATAGACGATGAACTAAAAGCAATCTATCACAGCAAAGACAGCGTCTGTATTTGGGTATTTAAAACCAGAGATGATCGCAATAGATTTATGGATGCAACAATTGGTATGTCGAAGGAAGAAAGAGAAGAGCAATTTGAGTCATTCTATGATTAAAAAATTACCAGTTTTAATTTTCCTTGTTTTTTTTGCTGTTTTGGCAACAAGCTTATTCCAGAATCAAACTGAAATTCCTTCACCATTGATTGGGAAACAAATACCTACATTTTCTCTTCCTCGCTTAAACGCAGAAGGCATGATTTCGGATAAAGATATTATTGGAAAAATCTCATTGATCAATATTTGGGCCACTTGGTGTGCTGGTTGTTTGGAGGAACATCAGTTATTGGTAAAACTTAGCCAAGGATCTAATGCAATACCAATAATTGGTATCAATTGGAAAGATCAAGCCGATTTAGCAATACGCTGGCTCGAAGAGGGAGGTAATCCTTATGCAGACATAGCCGTAGATTATGAAGGCAAGACAGCTATTGATTTTGGTGTCTATGGTGCACCTGAGACCTTCCTTATCGATAATAATGGCTTTATCCGTTACAAGCATATCGGTGCATTAACTATTGATGTCTGGGCCCAAGAATTTTTGCCAATTATCAATGAATTAAAACAATGAGAAGATATACATCAATCATTCTTCTGGTTCATGTATTAGGTATTGGTACAACGATGGCTATGGACGGACTTACACCTGAGCAAGAAGTTTTGTATCAAGCAATCGTCCAAGAAGTGCGATGTTTGGTTTGTCAAAATCAATCCATTGCAGAATCAAATGCAGAATTGGCCAAAGATCTAAGGATTGAAATATCCAGTCAGATCAAAGAGGGTAAAACTGAACAAGAAATAAAAGATTTTTTATTAAACCGTTACGGTGATTTTGTTCTTTACCAACCCTCTTTTAACAAGAAAACATTCTTCTTGTGGCTCTCACCTCTTATTCTTCTATTCCTAATTTATAGTTGGTATAGAAAAATTAATTTGAATTAAATCATTGAAAGCTGAATTTTTAATCCTCCTATTCGTCTTTTCAGTTGTTTTGACTGCTGTATTTTTGCCACTGACAAAAACATATAAAAACCAATCCAGAAAGGTAGTCAGCCTCATATTCGCTATCGCACTCTTTTCAGCATTCTTGTTTTTAAATTATACAAATGTTTCAAATTACAATTGGAATAAAGGTTTTGAGCAGCAAGATATTGAAAATGTATTAATGGAGCTAGACGATCACATAGAAAAAAACCCATTCGATTTAAAGGCATTAAAGCTGGCTGGAGGTGCCTATTTGGCAATGGAAAATTATGATAAGTCATACATCTATTATCAACGAGCCTATCGGTTAACTCTGGATACAGATATGGAAGTAATTATGGGTTTAATTGAATCTGGTTTGATGGATCAGACAGGACAATTTTCTGAAGATCCAGAGATACTTATTAATCAAGCTATTCAACTAGAACCGGAGAATCCACAGGCGCTTTGGTTCGGAGGATTGATTGCATTAAGTAACCAAGACAACGATCTGGCAATTCAAAGATGGTCAAGACTTTCTGCAAATCCCAAAGTTTCATCACAGATGCAGGAATCAATTAACTCACAACTTGAGCAGCTAAAATTGATGCAAGAATTGTTTGAAGAACAGGAATAATATACTTGAGGAATGACAAAGAACTTCTATAATCTGTTACTCTTAAATCTTCACGTGCACCAAGAAAAAAGGGGAAATCATGATTGAAGTTCACCATCTCAATAATTCTAGATCACAAAGAATTCTTTGGTTGTTAGAAGAATTAAAAACCCCATATGAGATAGTCAGCTATCAAAGAGACTCGCAAAGTAACCTTGCACCGGATAGTCTTATGGACATTCACCCTCTGGGGAAGTCTCCGGTTATAAAAGATAAAGGCCAAGTTATTATTGAATCTGCCGCTATCACTACTTACATAATTGATAACTACGCACCCTCTGGGTTTGCTCCAAACACTGAAGATGATGACTACTATCAATACTTGGAACTTATGCACTACGCAGAAGGTTCAGCGATGTTACCGTTTTTATTATTGCTCTATTCAAGTTTCCTTGGAGAAGCTGCGGCCCCCTTATCCCAAAGGATATTTTCAGAAATCAAAAATCACCTCAGTTTTCTCTCAATGCGACTGGGTGAGAGTGAATTTTTCTTCAGAAACACCTTCTCTGGATTGGACACCATGATTTCATTTGTTTTAGAGGCAGCCCAGATTTCAGATTCTCTCAAACCATTCCCTAACCTTGTTGAAGCCTTAGAGCGATATCAGTCCAGGCCTGCATATCAGGAAGCTTTGCGTAGGGGCGGAGAATACAACTTAGGTGGTTAAAAGAAAGTAATTAAATTATTAATTTTTAAAAATAGTCTTTATGAACAAAGAAATAGAATTTAAAACTTTTGAAGTTAAGAAAAACGAATGGTCCTCTTCACGGTTCGTTTCCGAGACCTTTAATGGAAATCTCGAACAAGACCAGGTTTTATTAAAAATAGACCGGTTTGCCTTGACCACCAATAACATCACCTACTGTGCTGCAGGAGACATGTTTGGATATTGGGGATTTTTTCCTACCGAAGAAGGTTTTGGCCGGGTGCCTGTGATGGGTTATGCCGATGTTGTTGCATCCAACCACTCAGATGTACAAGTGGGTGAAAGGCTTTGGGGTTTTTATCCAATGTCCAATTATTTAGTTATTAAAGCAGGTAGAGTATCAAATTCGAATTTCTTTGATGTCAGCGAGCATCGTCAACAATACGCACCAATTTATAGTCAATATTTACGTGCTTTGGCCAATCCCTACTATGAGCCTGCTAGAGAAGATCATGATTTGCTATTGAGAGGCCTGTACCTGACATCATGGCTGGTGGAAGATTTTATGTTTGATAATGAGACTTTTGGAGCAGATTCTTATCTGATCACCAGTGCTTCTTCTAAGACAAGTATTGCTCTAGGGTTCGCTGTGAAATCGCGTGGAGAAAAGGAAGCTATTGGGATAACGTCCGAATCAAATCGAGAGTTCTGTAAACAATTAGGCTGTTATAGTGAAATCATTACTTACGACGAAGTTTCATCTTTAGATGCCTCAGGATCGGTAGTTATCGTCGATATGGCAGGTAATCTAGAAGTACTTAGAGCATTACATGAGCTGTTCCAGGAACAGGTTAAATATTCATGTTTAATTGGTACGACGCACAGAGACGAAATTAAAGGTTTGTTATCCTTAAGCAGTCTACCTGGTGCCAAACCAGAATTGTTTTTTGCCCCCAGTCAAGCCCAAAAAAGAACTGAAGAATTGGGAGCAGGGCAGTTGGAAAAATTAATAGGGCAAAGCTTAGTAGATTTCCAAAAATACAGTGATCAATGGCTAACTGTAGTCAGAGCGTCTGGTCCAGAATCCATAGAAGCAGCATTCAGTAAGTTACTCAATGGCCAAGCCTCGCCAAGTGAAGGCTATATTTTGTCAGCATAAGGTGCCAGTGAGACTAATTGCCTTTTTTATTGGATTGTTATTTACAGTCAATGGATTGGCTGAAATAACTGTGGGTAAAGACAGTCAAGAAGATTCATTTAATGGATTAAGTTGTTTAGAGAGAAATAGCAACGATGGAGTTGAAGAACTTTGGCTAATTAATTTTCAATCTGAAAGAGTATCTCATTGGAACAGGATGGATGTCGAACTAAAAGAATATCCAATCACAAGGGTTAATCAGAAAACCATAGCATGGACTCAGGTTGCAGATGTGCATCCTGATATAAATTATGTTTATGTTCTAGATAGGGAAACAATGAGACAGAGTGGTACACAAATTTCCATTGATGCAAGTGGAAAACCTAAAGTTGTGGCCCGCTGGTTTTCTGAATGTAAGATGCTGCCCTATACGAAGTTAATCGCAATGATTGAAGTAGAAGCAGAAAAAAATAAGAAATGAAGAAATTCACCATACTTCTTGGGTTAGTAATGTTACTTGGGATGATAGCCTTACTTTTAATAGGGTTCTTTATGTCTTAAATTTTACTCAGAAAAGCACTTAATCGACTTGAGTCAAAGACTTTTACAGTGACTTCATCACCTGCATTGGTTACACCTACCACATCAACGACACCTACAAGACCACGTAGTCGTTTTGCTGCTTTCACGAACGCAAGGCGCTTTGGAGGTTGTCCAGATGTTGTCGTATGAGTTTGAGCTATCTTTTCTGACATATAACTGCATGGTGGATTGTAGTCCTCAACCATCAGTATTGCACCCGATGGAAAACATAACTGACTTCCTTTGGGTAGTTGGGAAAAATTTGGTATCCCTTTAAAACAAAGATTCGCAGTCAGTGTTGTAGCTGTAAGGGTTGTTTCAAGTTCCATAGATTCTTGAATCTTCGTCAGTTCTTCCAAAGAGACTGCTGACCACTGACGATCATTGCGGCGTACCGTTCCTTCTGGTACTGATTCGCCTTCATAAGCTCCACGCATATAACTTCGATGTTTATCTTCCACAATGCCATCAAATTCGACCTGAATAGTCTCTGTCGATTCATTGCTAATATCACTGTTATTACTGATGTGTAGGGAGGCAACAGTGCCTGTAATTTCTTTACTGAAATTTGACATCTTTAATTGTTTTATTTTTCATTAAGAATGTTGTTAATGGAATCCATTTCCTCTGGAGACATTTTCCAAGAAATAGCATTAATGTTTTGAATTAATTGTTCTGACTTAGTTGCTCCTACTAGAACGGATCCAATTTGCTTCTGGTTAGCAGCCCAGCTTAATGACATCTCTAATATATTGCGATCAATACTCTGTCCAAATTCAGTGATTTTTTCCATAACATCAAATTTCCAGTCAGACCTAAATGCACCACCCCAAATTGCAAGTCTAGTTCCTGGAGGAGGGTCCTCATCACGTTTTACTTTTCCTGTAAGAAGGCCACTTTCCAACGGAAAGAATGGCAGTATACTGATGTTGTGTTTCTCACAAGCAGGAACAATTTCTTTTTCCATATCTCTGTTTAAAATACTGTAACGAGTTTGTAGTGAAACAAAATTGCTCACTTCATTTGTGATGGAAGTCCATGCTGCCTCTGATATTTGCCATGAGGCAAAGTTTGATGATCCTATGTAACGAACCTTGCCTGAAGTCACAAGATCATCCAACGCTCTAAGGGTTTCATCTATGGGTGTTTCATGATCTGGAAAGTGCATTTGATACAGATCAATATAGTCTATGTTTAACCTAGTTAAGCTTTCTTCAACAGAGGTTACAATGTAGTCTCTTTTCCCACCTCCTTTTAGACCGGAACCTCTGGCATTTGAATCTGCACCAAATTTTGTTGCCAAAATTACTTTGTCTCTTTGTCCTTCAATTGCTTTTCCTACTAATGTTTCGCAGTGACCTTTTGGTCCACCATAAAGTGCTGCTGTATCAATGCAATTAACTCCGAGATCAATAGCTGTATTTATTATTTCGGTTGTTGTTTCTTGGTCGCAGAACATACCAAAGTTCAAACAGCCTAATGACAAAATGGAAACGTTTAATTCTGAATTACCTAGATTTCTATATTCCATAACTTAATTCCTTATATAGTTTTTGCTAATCTTTGTTTTGCTTCTTTGCCGCCAGGTGCATGAATTCTTACTAATATCGCTGCGATCATAATAAAAAATTGAGTCATGCCAACAATAACAAAAGGCCAACTTGGTCCCCAAGAATCAAATACTCTTCCGCCAATAAATTGAGTGAGCATGATGCCAAAGGCACCAAACAAACCTATCATACCCATAATTGATCCTCGATTCTGAGGCGTAGCTTCCTGACCAGATAAACCTATTGATACCGAAATTGCTGTTGCTGAGCCCACACTGAGCAGAGCAAAAAATGGTAAATTAATATATTCGAGAGGGGAGGTGACAAAATACATAGACATATAACCAGTTGCACAAAAAAACATTGATACAGCTGTGGCTGTAACCCTATTAACTCGATCAAAGAAAAATCCCCATGAAAAATGAGTAATAACCCCTACCGCCAACATAAAACCAAAAAGAAAACCAGCCTTTGACAAAGATTGAGCTGGTGTTAATCCCAGACTCATACCAGATTGAACAGTCCATAATGAAATGAATGTCCCTTTTAGAGCTAGATCTGCTCTCGCTTCTAAGGAGACTATATACGCAAGCATTATTCTTGGGTTTTTAGCTTCTGAAAAACCATTTGTTAGTAAATCTAGGAACTTTATTTCTTTTTTATCTGCTAAAGCTTTGGTCAGTACTGGTCCATCGAAGCCCTTATAGAATATGTATGTTGATATCAAACAAAAAGAAGCTAATATCCAATAAGCTGCTTGACCTGCAAGTCTAGCGTCTGTTCCATTATTCATTAGATATAGAGGTACCTGCGATAGGCCAAGAGTAACCATCAAGATACCTATGTTATTGAAAACATTACCGGCTCCAATAAGTTTTCCCCTACAGTGATTTTGAGGAATATCAGTGGTTATAGCTGACAATGTAGTGGCTACTCCAGATACTCCAACAGCCCAAATCGCCCTAGAGACATAGAGGTCATTGAGAGTGTCTGCTGTTGGGTAAAAAGCATAGCCCAAACCCAGTAAAAGTATACCCCCTGTTAATACAGGAACACGCCCAATTCTATCGGATAAAGACCCAGCAGGTTTTATAAGTAAAATGGTTACAATTTCACTTAAAACCCCAAGGTTTCCTGATACAAGACCTTGTTGACCTCTGGGTATCCCAAGGTTTGCATTGAGGACATAGGGTTGTAGGAATCCCATTGCGGAAAACAGGGCTATGCTTATGAGTGAAGCATAAAGATAAGTGAAAAAATTTTTATAACTAATACCTGGAGATAGATCATATATCCATATTTTAATTGACTTTATTGCTTCGGTCGTTGCCATTAATTTGGTTTGGTTCCTTCGATTGTTAACCGATGCATTGTTCGTTTGGTATTGTAATCACCAACTGCAAAATGTTGAGTTATTCTATTATCCCAGAAAGCAATAGAGTTCTTTTCCCAAATAAATCTGCATTGAAAATCTGGGTTGTGAAGATGTTTGTAAATGAAATTTAATATGGAATCACTTTCATTACGATTTAACCCGATAATATGTGATGTGAATGCTTCATTCACATAAATGCATTTTTTGCCAGTTTCTGGATGTGTTCTTATTAAAGGATGCTCTACAGGAGGGAGAGCTTTTTGCATTTTTGCAAATCTAAGTAGACCATTCTCACTCAGAATTTCATCCTTGGTATTTGTCATGACTATTGAATGAACTGCTTTTAATTTAGATAAAAATGTTTTCATTTTTTTTGACAGTTGATTATAGGCAAGACTTGCATTAAGGAACATGGTATTTCCTCCTGCTTCAGGGATTGTTTCAGCTTTCAATATTGCTCCCATAGGAGGTATTTTTGTATAGGTCATATCAGAATGCCATATTCTTGAATTTCTAGCATAAGGACCAGGTCCATCATCAGCACTTTTTAATTCAATAATTTCAGGAAAATCTTTTAAGGTTGGTATTAAAGGATGAGTTTCTAATGTACCGAAGTTTTGACCAAACTTAACTAGTTGAGTAGGGTTTATGTCTTGTTCACGGAAGAACACTACGTGATATTCATTTAAAGTGTTTTTTATAAGATTAAAGTGCTTTTTTGATAGTTTTTTTGACAGGTCGATACCAAGTATTTCAGCACCCAGTGCACCGGTATATGGTTTAATCTTTATTTTGTTGGCCATAAGTTGTTTCTGAGATGATTGAGAAGAGAATAAAGTATATTCAATACTATCTTAATATGAAACCTGTTCTTAAAGACTAAATAACTACATTAATCCATAATTTCTCAAAATTGATTTTTTTTCAGTATTTTTTATCAAGAAAAGAGAATAAACATCAATAAAGATCAATAAGTATTTGAATAATCTTCTTAAACCAGAAGAAGAAAAAGATTATGTTGTTGCAGTTGATACTGATTCTGTTTATATTCGTATGGATGATTTGGTAAAACATAAATAGTCAAAATATGGGTCTATAAAAGTTTTTTTAAAAGGTATAAATGTCTGAAATAGGGCTATAAGGGTATAAGTTGGTTACTTTGTACCGTATCCAGCAGAATTCATTCTGTATTTATAAGAAGAGTCATTATTTTGTTGTATTTGTTTATACAAATTAATCTCTTTTTTCATTATTTCTTTATCAAATTTGTCAATTCCTAACCCTATTTTGTGATTCTTATCTAAAATATCGTCAATCATGGGCTTAACACTTATCTCATATGACTTTAAACTTTTGAATATCTCTTTACTTTGAAATTTATCTTTTGATGGTAAATTTTCTATAAGACTATCAATACACTTTATTGAGGTATTCATTCCTTGACTTCTGCCTGGGTGCAATCCATGACATGCATCACCAATTAAGACAAGATTATCTTTGACCCATTTTTCATTGCTTATCATTGTTGGAGGATAAATGCCTCCATAACTCACCTTAAGATTTTTATACTCTGGAACCACACTACTTACTTTTTTTGAAAGTTCTGAGTTAGATAATTTTTTCCAGATTTTTACATCTTGTCTATCGATAATTATTCCTATTTTACACCCTCCTCCTACTCTTGGAATCATAGCTACAATTCCCTGATTTGTTATATAGGTTTTTAAATTGTTCTCGTCATCAAGGAGATATTCATCTGAAAATAAAACTGCTAAAGCTTTTTTATACCTGTAGGTATTTCTTTTGAATTTAAATTTTTTTGCAACATGAGATGCAGTACCATCAGCTCCAATTACAAGTTTTGTATTAATGTTTAACATTGTTTTATCTTTAAGTTGGATTGAGAATAAATTTTTTTTTGAATGATCTTCAATATGGTTCCATTTAAAAATGGGTCTCAATAAACTAAAATTTTTATCTTTTGATGCAAACCGTAGAAAAACTTCACTGATATTCTCATGGTTTAGATAAAGGAAATAAGGATGTGGGATATCTAACTTAGAGACGTTGGCATTCATTAATTCTAAACC
>LUMW01000266.1_pt1 | contig 20968 bp, 19 predicted proteins | sample 729761 | NCBI WGS metagenome assembly LUMW01 (sample SAMN03860302, study PRJNA289734) | marine metagenome | biome: seawater column; feature: ocean; material: water; isolation source: Red Sea water column Station 192 - depth 500m | place: Saudi Arabia: Red Sea | collected 2011-10-15 | depth 500 m
ATCCCGAACAGTGGAACGTGGCGCAGTTGAAGGAGCGGGTCGAGGAAGTGCTCGGCATGACGCCGCCGATCGACGACTGGTTGCAGGAAGACGCGGTGGAGCCCGCCATTATCGAAGAGCGCCTGCAACAGGCCGCCGATGAAGCGATGGACGCCAAGATCGCGCGGGTCGATCCGTCGATGTGGCGCAATGTCGAAAAGAGCCTGCTGCTCCAGTCGCTGGATCATCACTGGAAGGAACACCTCTCCACGCTCGACGCGTTGCGCCAGGTGGTGTGGCTGCGCGCCCATGCGCAAAAGCAGCCGATCAACGAATACAAGCAGGAAGCCTTCAGCCTGTTCGAAAGCATGCTCGACACGCTGCGCGAGGATACGACATCGAAGCTGATCAAGCTCGACGTGCGCGAGCCCGAACCCACGCCTTCTGCGAGCCTGCCCGAACTGCCGGATTTCCTCACCGGACATATCGAACCGCTGAGCGGGATCGACAATTCCGACGATGGCGACGGATCGGAACGGCGCGCGGCGCTGTTCGGATCGCTGGCGGGTAGTCCGCAGGCGGCCGCCGGGCCGGGGGGCGTTTCGGACAATCCCTATGCCGGCAAGCAAATCAGCCGCAATGCCCCGTGCCCCTGTGGATCGGGCAACAAGTACAAGCATTGCCACGGGGCGATCGGCGCTCGTGCGTAACCGGTTCGGGCCGGGTCTGACCTAGATGATCTGGCTCGCTATCGCCTTCTTCGCGACCGCGCTGCTCTATGCATCGGTCGGGTTCGGAGGCGGATCGACCTATAGCGCGCTGCTCGCGCTGGCGGGGCTCGACTATCGCGTGCTGCCGCTCGTCAGCCTTGCCTGCAATATCGTGGTCGTCGCGGGCAGCACGATACGCTTCTCGCGCGCGGGCATCCTGCCTTGGCGGCGAGCCTTGGTCCTGACCGGTCTTGCGGCCCCTGCGGCGCTTCTGGGCGGGCTGACGCCTATCGGGGAGCGCAACTTTCTGCTGCTGCTGGGCGCCAGCCTGGTCCTGACCGGCCTTACCCTTCTCATCCCGGTCGCGAAGTCGAGCGAGGAGCATGCGACCAAGGCCGCTCGGTTCGCACCTTTGGCTGCGCCACCGCTCGGCTATTTGGCCGGACTGGTCGGGATCGGGGGCGGCATATTCCTGGCGCCGCTTCTCCATCTGGTACGCTGGGCCGAGGCGAAGAGCATCGCGGCGACGGCTGCGCTGTTCATCCTCGTCAATTCGCTGTTCGGTCTGGTCGGCCAGATCCTGAAGGGCGGGGAGGGCCGGTTCGAAGCGGCGGTGGGCTTCGGCTTGCCGCTTCTCGTGGCAGTCGCGATCGGCGGCCAGATCGGCAGCTATCTGGTGGTCCGCTTCCTGCCGCAACGCTGGATACGCTGGATCACCGCCGGGCTGACGCTGTTCGTCGGCGTCCGGCTGGTTCTCGATCACATCTGAGCGGAAGGCCGCATCTATGGATGCGGCGGCGCCATCGGCTGCTGGCGAAAAGTGGCTCCCCGAGTTGGATTCGAACCAACGACCAAGTGATTAACAGTCACCTACTCTACCGCTGAGCTATCGGGGAGCAGCCGTACGGCAGGGGTGCGCCTATATGGGCGGGGCAAAGGTTTGGCAAGCGGGTGTTTCGCGAAATTTCGCTCTTCGCTTCCGATTACACCACGAATTGTTCGGCCACGATGCGCTCGTCGAGCGTATGGCCGGGATCGAACAGGAGCTTCAGCTCCTGCTCGCGCGCGATGGCCAGCGAGACTTCGGCGATATCGCGCACCTCTTTCTGGTCGGCCACGACGGATACGGGGCGCTTGTCCGATTCGAGCACGCGGAATCGGATATGACTGCGATCGGGCAGGATCGCGCCACGCCAGCGACGCGGGCGAAAGGCGCTGATCGGAGTCAGCGCCAGCAATTGCGAATCGAGCGGCAGGATCGGCCCGTCTGCGGAGAGGTTGTAGGCGGTGGAGCCCGCGGGCGTTGCTACCAGCACACCGTCGCACACCAGTTCCTTGATTCGCACCTTGGTATCGACAGTCACTTCAATCTTGGCGGTCTGGCGCGTCTCGCGCAGCAGGGAGACTTCGTTGATGGCGCAGAAGCGGTGCGTCTCGCCTTCCTGCGTAATCGCTTCCATGCACAGCGGCGCCACCGCCAGCCCGCGTGCCTTTTCGAGGCGCTGCATCAGTTTGTCGGGGCCGCGATATTTGTTCATCAGAAAGCCGACCGTGCCCAGATTGACGCCGTAGACCGGTTTCAGATTACCGTGATCGAGCATGGCGTGAAGCGTCTGGAGCATGAACCCGTCGCCGCCGACCACGACGACGATGTCCGCCTCGCCCGGAGACACCCAATCGGTGAGCGACTGAAATTCCTGCGCGACTTCCTGCGCCTTCGCGCTGTCGGACACCATCAGGGCCAGCTTTGCGAACTCGGCCATACTTATCCTCTTCCCGGCGAAAGCCCTTCATCCACACCTATGGAGGCATGTCCCGTTTGGCAACGCGCCGCTTTTTGTGTCACACCGAAGGACCGGAGCGCTTAGGGAGGTTCGATGGCAAGCTTGGCCGACACTTCTCACCGCGATTATCCCGCTCAGGACGGGCGCGATGCCCTGACGGGGCTCGCCGATCTGGCGCATGCCCGCCTCACGATGCAGCGCTGGCAGCGCGACTGGCCCGACGGAGGGCCGCCCTTTCCCATGCGCGCCATGCTGATCGCCATCGGCCGGATCGATCGCGTGAACGTCGCCTATGGCGAGACCACGGGCGACGGCGTCCTGATCGAGATCGCCCAGCGTATCCGCCATTTCGCCGAAGATGAGCTGGAAAGCGGCGTCTGGCTGGCGGCGCGCATTTCCGGCGATAGCTTCCTGCTCGCCGCGCGCGAGGATTGTTCGCGCGAGCGGTGGCAGTGGCTGGCCGAAGCGCTGGCCGATGCCATCGCCATGCCGATCGTCGATCCCTCTACCAGCCACAGCCTGCGCCTCTGGCCGCGGCTCGCGCTGATGAGAGCGCGATCTTCTGGCCGCGATCGATCGCGACGAGATCGAGGTGCTGTTCCAGCCGCAATACCGTGTCGGCGATGATCGCCTTGTGGGGGCCGAGGCGCTGGCACGCTGGCAGCATCCGACCCTGGGACGCATCGGCGCGGGCCTGCTCTTCACGATCGCCGAACGCGCCGATCACGTCGCGCAATTGTCCCGCCATATCGCATGCCGCGCGCTGCATGGCGCGCGTGAATGGCCTGAGGGGCTGTGCCTGTCGATCAACGTGACTTCCGCCGATCTTGCAGCGGGCAGCTTCGCGCGCGACTTCATCGCTCTGGTCGATGAAAGCCTGCTGGCACCCGATCAGGTCACTCTGGAGATCACCGAGCAGGTTCTCCTGGCCGATCTCGACCGGACGCGAGAGATTCTCGACGAGCTGAAAGCGGTCGGCATCAATCTCTCGCTCGACGATTTCGGAGCGGGTTACTGCAATTTCCGCTATCTCAAGGTGCTGCCGCTCGACTGCCTCAAGCTCGACCGCGCGATGATCGATGGCGTGCTGGACGACGAGCGCGACCTTGCAGTCCTGCGCGCGATCGTGGCCATGGCCAAGGCGCTCGATCTCAGCGTGGTGGCGGAAGGGGTGGAGAAAGACGAGCAGCTGGCCCTGATCGCGCGCGAAGGCGTCGAAACCTATCAGGGTTTCCTGCGCGCCGAACCGATGAGCGCGGACGACTTCATCAGGCTGGCGCGCGGCTGAGGGCCGATCGCTTCGCGGTAATGCCGCCGATCAGCCTTTCTTCTTCGCCTTCCTCGCGATTGCGGAAAGCCCCTTGGTCAGCTGATAGAGCCCGTTCAAGCGGCTCTGCGGATCGTTCCAGGCGCGGCTGATCACGAGCTTCATGTCGGGACGCAGTTTGGCGGTTCCCTTCAAGCGATCGACATAGGCGATCAGCCCCGGACCGTCGGGAAAGTCGTCGTTGTGGAAGGTGACCAGCGTGCCTGCCGCGCCGACATCGATCTTGGCGATATTGGCGGCGATCGCCTGGTGCTTGATCTCGATCAGCTTAACGAGATTGGCAGTCGCGCTGGGCAGTTCGCCGAAACGGTCGATCATCTCGGCGGCGAGCGCTTCGATCTCGCCCTTGTTCTCTGCATCGTTGAGGCGGCGATAGAGCGCCATGCGGACGGCGAGGTCGGGGACGTAATCCTCCGGAATCATGATCGGCGCGTCGACCGTGATCTGCGGGCTGACCTTTTCCGGTTTCGCTTCCAGCCCCATCTCGCCCGCCTTTGCGGCCAGGATCGCGTCTTCTAGCATGGACTGGTAGAGTTCGAAGCCGACTTCGCGGATGTGGCCGGACTGTTCGTCGCCCAGCAGATTGCCCGCGCCGCGAATGTCGAGGTCGTGGCTGGCGAGCTGGAACCCGGCGCCGAGCGAATCGAGATCGCCGAGCACTTTCAGGCGCTTTTCGGCCACTTCCGAAAGCTGCGTGTCCTTCGCGTAGGTCAGATAGGCGTAGGCGCGCAATTTGGAGCGCCCGACGCGGCCGCGCAGCTGATAGAGCTGAGCAAGGCCGAAAATGTCGGCGCGGTGGATGATGATCGTATTCGCGCTCGGCAGGTCGAGACCGCTTTCGACGATCGTCGTGGCGAGCAGGACGTCGTATTTGCGCTCGTAGAAAGCGCTCATCCGCTCTTCGATCTCGCCTGCGCCCATCTGCCCGTGCGCGGCGACGAATTTAACTTCGGGCACGTTTTCGTGCAGCCAGTCCGAAATCGCGTCCATGTCGGAAATGCGCGGCACCACGATGAAGCTTTGCCCGCCGCGATGATGCTCGCGCAGCAGCGCCTCGCGCATCACCATGTCGTCCCATTCCATCACGTAAGTTCGCACCGCCAGGCGGTCGACCGGCGGGGTCTGGATGGTGGAGAGTTCGCGCAGGCCCGTCATCGCCATCTGCAAGGTGCGCGGGATCGGCGTGGCCGTGAGCGTCAGCATATGCACGTCGGCGCGCAGCTGCTTGAGCTTTTCCTTATGCGTGACGCCGAAGCGCTGTTCCTCGTCCACGATGACGAGGCCGAGATCCTTGAACTCGGTCTGCTTCGACAGGATCGCATGCGTGCCCACGACGATGTCGATGTCGCCCTTACGGAGCCCCTCGCGCGTTTCCTTGGCCTCCTTCGAGGAGACAAGGCGCGAGAGACGCCCGATATTGAGCGGGAAGCCTTCGAAGCGGGCGGAAAAATTCTCGTAATGCTGGCGGGCGAGCAAGGTTGTGGGCGCGACCACCGCGACCTGCTGGCCGTTCATCGCCGCGACGAAGGCGGCGCGCAGCGCGACTTCGGTCTTGCCGAAACCGACATCGCCGCAGACGAGGCGATCCATCGGCTTGCCGCTTTCAAGGTCCGACAGGACATCGGCGATGGCGCGATCCTGATCGTCGGTTTCCTCGTACTGGAACCGGTCGAGGAACTGGTTGTACGGCCCTTCCTCGACTTCGAGGACCGGCGCTTTCCTCAAGGCGCGGGCGGCAGCGACCTGCATCAGCTCCCCCGCGATCGCCTGGATCCGCTCTTTCAGGCGCGCGCGTCGCTTCTGCCACGCTTCACCGCCCAGTCTGTCGAGCTGGACCGCTTCCTCGCTCGATCCATAGCGGCTGAGGACGTCGATATTCTCGACCGGGATGAACAGCTTGTCTCCGCCGCGATATTCGAGCTGCACGCAGTCGTGCTTCGATTTGCCCACCGCAATCGGTTCGAGGCCGAGATATTTGCCGATCCCGTGTTCGGTATGGACGATCAGATCGCCGACGCTGAGCGCCTGCAATTCGGCAAGGAAGGCGTCGGCATCGCGGCGCTTCTTCTTGCGGCGCACCAGCCTGTCGCCGAGAATGTCCTGCTCGGTCAGCAGTTCCAGCTCGTCATTGGCGAAGCTCGCCTCGAGCGGGACGATCATCGCGGACGGCTTGCCTTTGGCCGCCTGGCCCAGCGCTTCCTGCCAGCTTTCGGCGGTCTGCACTGCGATGCCCGCTTCGTCGAGAATCGACACGATGCGCGAGCGGCTGCCCTTCGAATAGGCGGCGATCAGCGGCCGCCGGCCCGATTTGGCGATGGCTTTGAGATGGTCGGCCAGCACCGGATAGACATTGTCGCCCCGCGCGCGCTCAGGCGCGAAATCCCGGCCCGACCGGAAGCCGAAATCGAGCACGCTGTCGCTTTCCGGTTCGTCGAATGCGGTCGCGCGATGGGCGGGCGCATCGGCGAGCGCGGTCTCGAATTCGCCTTGAGTCAGATAAAGCGCGTCGGGCTTCAAGGGACGGTAACTGCCCTTGGCCTGCCCGCTGGCCGCCTTGCGCTGTTCGTAATAGTCGCCGACATCCTTGGTCCGCTCTTCAGCGGCGGCCAGCGCGGCCTGATCGATCACGACCAGATCGTCCTTGCCCAAATGGTCGAACAGCGTCGTCAGCCGGTCTTCGAACAGCGGCAGCCAGTGCTCCATCCCCGCCAGGCGACGCCCTTCGCTGACCGCTTCGTAAAGCGGATCCTGCGTGGCATTGGCGCCGAACATTTCGCGATACCGCGTGCGGAAGCGCTTGATGCTGTCTTCGTCCAGCAATGCCTCGCTGGCCGGAAGCAGCAAATGCCTGTCGAGCCGACCCGTCGTAAGCTGGGTGTTGGGATCGAAGCTGCGCAGGCTTTCCAGCTCGTCGCCGAAGAAATCGAGCCGCAGCGCTTCGTCCATCCCGCTTGGGAACACATCCACGATCGATCCACGGATCGCGTATTCGCCCTTGTCGATCACGGTATCGGTGCGCGAATAACCCTGACGCTGGAGCAGGGCGGACAGGCTTTCGCGCCCGATCTCCATGCCCGGCGCGAATTCGCGCACGCTTTCGCGGATGCGGAAGGGTGTGAGAACGCGCTGCAGCGCGGCGTTGGCCGTCGTCACCAGCAATTGCGCGCCGGGCTTGCCCGCCTGCAGGCGATGGAGCGCAGCAAGCCGCCGGGCGCTGATCGAGAGCGCGGGGCTCGCGCGATCGTAAGGGAGCGAATCCCACGCCGGGAACTCGATCACTTCCAGTTCCGACGCGAAGAACCGTGCCGCTTCGGACACCGCGTGCATCGCCGTATCGTCGGGCACGATGAAGACCGCGCGGCCTTTGCGGACGCGCTGAAGGAGGTGCTGGCATGACCGCGCTCAACCCCGCCGGCTGGCGAGACCAGAATATCCGCAAGACCTGTAATTGGATTGAGTGAGAGGCTGAGATAGCACTCATGCGTGGCATCGACTGTCGATTCGATTCGGCAGCCCTGGACTGGCACGCCGTTGACAAGCTGTGAACAGATTTCTTGAACGATCCTTTCGAGTTGAGCTCGGTCTTCACAGGGGCGGATGCCGCCCGCTTTTCCACGCCCACCTGTCGCGGCCTGTGCTTTGACAATCCAGGGGCCGTCCGGCAGCCTGTTGTCGGTAACCTCATCCCCGGCTTTAACCCAAATGCCTGGGGGAATTGGCAGTCCGTACCGACCCAGCAGTGTCTTGGCGTCGTGTTCTAGTAGTAACATACGGTGGTCGCGAGATCAGCGATGAATTTCAGTATTATGGGTGAGATGGCCGAAATCTGTCGCCGGAACTCGAATCGGACTAATGTACTGGAATTACCAACTCGAGCGTTGCGTCAACCGGATACGGGATTGAAAGGAGCAAGCCGATGCCAAAACTAAACGGCGCGCAAGCGATAGTTGAAGGACTGCTCGCACACGGTGTCGATACGGTGTTTGGTATTCCTGGTATCCAACTCGATCCTTTGTTTGATGCACTTCACGGGTGCCAGGATAGGATTCGTACCGTGCATACCCGTCATGAGCAGGGGGCCGCTTTCATGGCCATGGGGTATGCCCAGGTGACGGGACGGCCTGGCGTGTTCACGGCCGTTCCAGGCCCGGGCATGCTGAACGCGATGGCGGCTGTGTCGACTGCTGTTGCAGCGGGCCAGCCGGTGCTGTGTATTACCGGTCAGATTCCGTCCTACCAGATCGGTGGAGAACTGGGTATCGCCCACGAATTACGCGACCAGTTGGCTGTGTCGCGTGGTGTGGTGAGTTGGTCCGAGCGGGCAGACCATCCACGCCAGGTGCCCGAACTGCTGGAGGATGCGTTCCGTGCAATGACCCAAGGCAGACCCGGCCCCGCGATCCTTGAGATGGCACCAGATCGACTGGCATTTACTGAACAAGTGGCAGTGCGCGAATCGCCTTCGGGTGAAAGCAGTTCCGAACCGGATTCCGCTCTGATCAAGCGGGTGGTGAAAAAACTCTGTGCAGCGCGGCACCCCGTCATTGTGATCGGTGGTGGTGGAATAGCGGCCGGTGGGCCGCTCAAACAGTTGGCAGAAAAACTTAGTATGCCAGTGATATCTACGATCAGCGCCCGGGGTGTGCTGTCCGATGATCACCCGCTGTCTTTTACCTTCCTCACCGGACAGCATATTTGGGAACGCGTAGATGTTGCACTAGTGGTCGGGACACGGTTTACCGCGCCGGCACTTGCCTGGGGGCGGCGGCAAGACGTCGAGATTATACGGATCGATATCGAGGAAGCTGCGATCAGGCGCCCGGTGCTGGCCGATATCGAACTGGTTACTTCAGCAGATAAAGGGCTGCAGGCGATTGCCGATTCGACGCCAGCCCGAGATCTCGATCGAGCTTCATATCTGGACTTTTGCAATCAGGCCGCACAAGCAGTCGCTGACAAGTTGTCGGCCCTGGAGCCGTTACCAGCGCTTGCCGGTGCACTGCGAGCGGTATTGCCTGAGGATGGCGTCGTTGTTGCGGATGTGACTCAGTTGGGTTCGTATGTTCGTTATGCACTGCCGGCGTATCAGCCACGCACTATCATGGGCCCCGGATACCAGGCAACCTTGGGTTATGCGCTGCCGGCAGCGTTGGGTGTGAAACTAGCCGATCCTGCCCGCCGGGTGGTTGCTGTGTGCGGCGACGGGGGATTTATGTTCACGTTACAGGAACTTGCTACCGCAGTGCACCATAACATTGGGGTGGTGATTGTTATTCTTGACAATGCCAGTTTCGGCAACGTAAAGACTATACAGGCGGCAAGCTATGGCGCTCGGCACATCGCTGTTGACCTTACCAACCCAGATTTCGTAGCGCTGGGTGAGTCTTTCGGGATTCGCTCATGTCGTGTTGAATCAGCGGAGTTGTTCGGAGTCGAACTGACGCAGGCGCTTGCGGCTGATGCGCCCCGTTTGATTGTGGTGCCGATTGGTACAGTGCCCAGCATCTGGGATCTGATCAGGCGACCGCCTTCTCAGGGTGTGGCTACGCACTGAACAGCAGGCACTGACCAGGTCTCAGGACTCGTCGCCCATCGATCGGATCTCGCGGCGAATATCCTCCTCGCTCAATTGCCAGTCGTTGTCGAGTTCGGCGATCACCAGTGTCATAAATTCGCTCGAGAAGTTTCGGGCGGTGTCATCTCCCAGGCAGTCTGCAATCAGTGCCAGGGCCAGTTGGCGGGGTGAATCGCCTTCATATGACCACTCGAAGCCAAGATCGGTAAACTGCTCGAGGTCATAGCGTGTATCAAGCGGTTCGCCGTCCACGGTGACCATGATGCCGTCGATGGTGCGGCGGCCTTGGTAGTGCTTCATAGAGCGGGGTCGATCAGGATCGCCTGCCAGGCTCGCGGAACAGCCACATTGAAATCACCATGAACACCGCGAGGCCGGCACCAACCAGACCAACGGACATCTGGCCGTGGAGTATTTCAAAGTATAAAAACACGGCGCCGACCACCAACGTAATGATGGAGACAATGATCTTAATATGGATGGGCATGGGGCGCGGTCCAGCAACTGAGCCTTACTAATACGTGATAGGTTCGGCGGCCGCGATATCCGGCCGCTGGGGCTGGCCCCGAAGGTTCGCCCGGAGGTGACGCTGGCTGTAGCCGTTGAAAAGATGACCCAGCAGCCCTCTATCCAGATCAGATGTACCGAACAGCCAGTCGGCGATCGGAAAGGTGAGGTTCATATTTTTTTCCATCATCAGTCGTGAGTGATGATGGGCGGTATGGTGGCGGCGAAGCGTGTTGACCAGTGGCATATGTCTGACAAACGAGTTTTCATCCACATGACAGCAAAAGTGCATGAACTCATAAATCAGGTAGATACTCGTCGTGGTGGAAATATAAAGCCAGCCGATATTGGGGGTTAGCAGGAAGTAGAACAACACTGCGCCTGGTATTGAGATCAGAATAAACACAACCAGTGCGTAAGGCGGAAAGAATGTTACCCGCCAGTCTTTCTGGTCGCGAAAGCGCATCTCTGAGTCTGTGAAGAACTGGTGGTGCTGAAGCGTATGGCGGTTGTAGATGGCGCGCAGGGCTTTTGATTTTTGCGGCCGGTGCATGATCTTGAGGTGCAGGTACCACTCAAAGATATTACAGCCGAGCACAAATACCGGTACGGACAGCCATTCCCACCAGCGGACACTGTGAAGATGTTGGGCGTATAGCCATAACGCCGTAAATCCAATGACATAAATCAGGAGTACGTGGACCGGCCCGTTGTACCAGCTGTCGACCCGCGACCGGTATTCCTGCCGATAATTACGCTGCCGTTCACTTAGCATGTAAGACGTCTCCCGTAGGGTGATCTGTTCAGGCTTGGCGATACCCAGAGTGGTTACGATGATTAATTGCCTTTCAAATATATCAATTAGCGGGTTCCAGGAAAATACGTCTGCCGGGACTGCCCTACAGACCGTTGATCAGTTGCTGTCGAGTGCTGTAATTCCAGTGTTTTTTGCACAGACCGACCGAACACTCAACTGGCAGACCCGCTGGGACCTCACAGTAACGGCTAAGGCGCTTGTGTACAGATCTCCTCGCGGAATTGGGTCATGCGCTCTAGTGTTTCATTCAGTGAGTCGGAGCGAAAGTCAACAATCAACTCATGCACACCGAGTTCGCCGTACGTGGCAATGTCATCGACAACCTGTGAAGTGCTTCCCGAAAACGGACGCCGATCAGTGCCCGATACAGTGGTTGTGTTCTTATCGTAGAGAGGCGCCTTAAAACAAATCTCGAGGTCTTCATAGCGGCGGCCTTCGAGTTCGGTCAGTCTACGCAGTTCCTCGCAAGACTCAGTGAACTGTTTCGGCTGCAGCGGAACAGCTGGATTGGCACCGACGGGATGCCAGCCGTCGGCGAATCGAGCCACCCGGCGCAGCGCGGGCCGGCTGTGACCACCGATCCAGATCGGTGGATACGGTTTCTGTATCGGCTTGGGCAGAAAGTGGAGTGCATCAAAGCGGTAGAACTCACCATCAAAACTGGCGGGTTCCTGCGTCCAGAGTGTCTTGAATATCTTAAGGTATTCGTCAGACAGTGTGCCGCGACGGTCAAACTCAAAGCACCCCAGCGTCTCGAATTCTTCACGCAGCCAACCGACACCCACCCCGACGATCACCCGACCTTTAGACAGCACGTCGATAGTCGCCAGCATTTTCGCAGTGACCACAGGATTGCGGTACGGGAGAATCATGACACTGGTAACGAGCCGGAGGTTTCGTGTTTTGCCGGCAATAAAGGCCATCAACGACAGCTGCTCCAGTGCCTCCCAGCCCCCGGGAAAGTTTCCACCTACCGTGTATGGGTAGCTTGATTCAATTTGTACCGGAAACACTACATGGTCCGCGATAACTGTTGAGTCGAAACCCAGTCGCTCTGCTTGTTCAACTATTTTGACCAGAGAATCAGCGTCTGAAGTCGGGCCCCGGGTAGGCAGATAAAAACCGTAGCGCATAGTATTTTCCTTGATGGTCCGCTTGTATCGATAAAAGCGCGAATGTATGGCACAAAATTACCGCAACTGCCTTGATCGGGCAACAGGCCAGAGCTCAGTTCGGTTCTTAGCTGCTAGAGCCTCGATGCAACCAGGTCAATGCAGGTGATCTCATTGCGTGATCCCAGGCGCATCACAGGCCCCCAGGTTCCAGTGCCCGGAGAGACATAAAGCTGACACTGACCGCTTCGGTGTAGGCCGGTGATCAGTTTGAATTGCTGTTTTACCAGCCAGTTGAACGGAAAAATCTGTCCGTTGTGGGTATGCCCGGAAAGTGTCAGGTCAATATTGGCTTGTACCGCTGCATCCCAGCCAAGTGGTCTGTGATAGAGAAGCACTTTGAAACACCGAGGATCAAGTGTGATATTCGCGAGTTCACGGCCAACCTGATGAACATCATCGGCATCATCTATACCGATCAGTTGCAGACCGTCGGCAAGCACACTGTTGTTTCGAAGCACCCTCACGCCGGCTTCTTCGAGAAGGGGTACCACCTTGTCCAGGCCAATATAGCGCTCGTGATTGCCGATCGATAGGTACACCGGCATGGAAAGTGTTTTGAGTGCTTCGATGTCTTTCGTTCCGATACGGCTTGAATCCAGAAAATCACCCGTGATCAGAACCATATCGGGATGAAGTGTGTTGATTTTCTGAACAATATGGTTCAGGAAGTTACCGCTGCGTGAGCCTATGTGTACATCGCTGATCTGGACTAACCGGTAGTCCTTGGGGAGTCGGTGACTGTGGACCCGTAATGTCTTGTGTGTAGCTGTCTGTGCGGTAATAAATGAAAAGGTCACAAGACCTGCACCCATCAACAGGATCACGGCTGCAGCTGCCTGGTCATTAAGCGGATTAATCAGTCGGACAAGGTCATAGAGCAGGCAGAGTACACAAAATATAAACCCGACTCCCATCCAGTTAAAAAGCACCCGCTCAAGTACACGGCTTCCACGCCGGAAAGACAGCCATAGGATCGCAATCATCAGCATCCACAGACCCACCGTCGAAGGGAGTTTGAGAAGGTCCGGACTGCCAAACCACTGTGTTAATCGCTGAATTGGATAGATGTACACGAGGTACGCTGACAATATGACGAAAAGCCAGAAAAACGCCGCACGCTGCAGTGTCCTCCGGGTCATAAGTTGAATTGTGCGCTGGCCTCGAGCGCTTTTAACTGATCGGGTTGATCTGTTGTGCGGGAAGTCGTGGGTAGACTGTATCGTCGAGACGGTCGCCGTGAAAAAGACCCGCGGCGTGCATTTTCTGTGTGTGGTCCGGGTCCATACCGTAGGAACGGAAGCAGACCCGGACATCGTCGCCCATCCATTGGGTGTTGAACACTTTAAGATCCCGTTCGGGTGGCAGTGCGCCCGAACCGCCATGTATGATGCGGCCGTTGAATGCGACACAGTCGCCGGGACTCATCTCCCAGCTGGTTACGCCGAATCCGTTCCGGTCGGCATCAATATCAGGGAATGGTTCCCACTCGTCAGTAAAATGAACGGTGTCTACGTCCGGCTGCTGGTCCGGATTTAAGTCTCCAAAATTTCGCTGACGGTAATGGTTTGGCCACAAGTGGGAACCAGGAACAAACGCCAGAGCACTTTTTTTAGAAACCGGAACCAGCGGCATCCAGATGCTGACCGTATCAAGTCCTTTAGCCGTCCAGTACGGTTCATCCTGGTGCCAGGGTGTCGCAAATGTAACACCTGGTGTGCGGACAAATACCGCGTCAAAGAAAAAGTTGACGCAGTCGGTATTCAGAAGTGCAGTTGCAATAGATACACACGGGCTCTCGTAAACAAACTGCTGGTACTGGGGAATACGCTGCCAGTTATCGGAGTCGTAGAAAACAGTTCGGTTGTTGTCAGTACGATCCCAGATTCGTGAGCGCTCACCTGGGTCTGCAAGATTGCGTTCAAGCCCGGCTGTCAATAATGTGATCCAGTCGTCATCAAACAGGCCGCGCAGACACACCACACCATCCCGGGCGAACTGTTGTTTCTGATCAGTTGTGATCTGAATCGGCAGGTGTCTGTTCATAGGGGAAAACGCTTGTGCCTGTGTCCGGGCAATGGGTGGAATACAGCGATGTGGGTGTAATTTACGGGACTGTGGGTGAATCCAGCAAGGCCAGACAATATTTTAGTTGATGACTTCGCCTCGAGCTGGGTGAACTTTTGGGGCGTTTGTTCAGTCAGTGGCCAGGTGCTACCGCCGACAATGGGAACATTAAGGTTAGAAACGTGCTTTCGGGGAATGAGTGGTGCCTGTGTGATAAAAGTTTCCTCTATGCTGAGAGGTTGATTATTCGTAAGAAAATTCCAGGGTCTGATTGTAAAGCCCGACTCATTTGACTTGTTCAGTGGGGAGCGGCGACTCGATCCGCTGTATCGTCTTGGGTCTCCAGCGATTCAGAGTGCGGTAGGTCGTCTACACACGAACCTCGGGAAAGCATATCCTCAATCACACCGACTTCCATGCTGATCTGCAGGGTGTCGTTGAATCGGTTAAAAAAACCGCATAGCGCAGTGCGCAGAGTCAGTTCGACGATTTGCTCTTCACTGAAATGTTGTTTTAGTCGATCGAAGATGTCGTCACGTAGAGAGTTTGATCTGAGCGTAACCTCCACAGCAAAATCGCGAACCAGTCGGTCGATGTCGTCCAGCCCTTCACAGTCTGGGTCCAGGATGTTGGCAACTGTTTCCGGTGCTAGTCCTTGATCGATCAGTCGTGGGGTGTGGTGGGCAACACAGTAGGTGCACTCATTGAGCTTGGACACTGCCACTAGAGCGATTTCCAAGTGGCGTTTTGGCAACAGGTTTTCATCGGCCAGGTCCAACAATAAACCCATGATGTGTTTCAAAGCAGTCGGCCGGTGAGCAAATACCTTAACTTGATTTAGGAAAGGTCCGTATTCATTTGAAAACCGTTCGTAGACGGGACGAACGTTTGCAGGTACTTCATTGATGTCAATGTCTCGAACGCGTGCCATGAGAATCTTCCTTTTGTGTGGTCGTCAGGTCATTTCATACTGGGATTGGTGAAGTTTTATATATATCATTCTACGTTAACGATCGGTCCATAGGTGCAGTCAGATCTATAGACCACCTTGTCGTTGTTTAATTTACCGATGGAGGGAAATCATGGGTGCCGAGCAGTTTCGCGTCGGGAGTTCCATACTGGAGCGCTGGCAAGATGCTGTCGACCAGTGTGCAGAACAAATCGGTGGTCAGCGATGCTCAGAGAACCTCGGGTTTATCTACACCACCGATAACCATGTCGATGCACTGGCAGAAATTGTGCAGCGTCTTAAGGATAAGACCGGAATTTTGCACTGGGTCGGAACGACGGGCATCGGGATACTCCACACTGGGCGAGAGGAATACGAGCGGCCGTCAATTACCGTAATGGCTTGCTATTTCCCCGAATCTTCATTTCGGGTATTTCCTTCCGTTCAGGACGACCTAGAAGAATTTGATCTCCAGCATCGGGACTGGTTTGGCTGCAATGTCCAGAACTTTGCGGTGGTCCACGCGGCACCGGAGACCCCAGACCTCCAGCAGTTAATCCCCGATCTTTCCGAGAAGTTAAACGGCGGATACTTGGTTGGTGGGCTGACGTCTTCACACAGCCGCAACCTTCAGGTTGCCGATACCATCGCATCTGGTGGTCTCTCAGGTGTGCTCTTCTCGGAAAAGGTGTCGGTGTGTACTGGTCTGACTCAGGGTTGTTCTCCGATAGGGCCGAAGCGGACGATTACCGAAGTCAAGGGTAATGTTGTAGTACGTATCGATGAACGTCCCGCACTAGAGGTTTTCAAAGAGGACATCGGGGAGACGTTGGCGTCCGACTTGGCCAGAACGGCGGGGGATATTTTCGCTGCGTTGCCCGTCGTTGGGTCTGATATCGGTGACTACCTGGTGCGCAACATCGTCGGTATTGATGAAGAATTAGGGCTCATTGCAATCGGTGATTTGCCGCAAAAAGGTTCTCAGATCATGTTCTGTCGGCGAGATGGTTCGACAGCACGTGATGATCTGGCCCGAATGCTCAAGCAGATCAAGGATCGGACAAACAAAGCCAAGCCTAGGGGAGCCGTCTACTTCTCCTGTTTGGGGCGAGGTCGCTACACGTTCGGTACGAACTCAGAAGAAGTTGGTCTCATAACGAAGGAATTCGGAGATCTGCCACTGGTTGGGTTCTTTGCCAATGGCGAGATCTCGCACCATCGCCTCTACGGATACACAGGTGTTCTGACGTTGTTTCTATAGCGTAGGCACCGGGATTTTGGTAGCAAGGCCTAGGCTTATAAAAAGGTTTTTAGCCTTTAGGCTGTACTGACTCAGGGCGGATCCGGTAAGTCACCCGGACCTCACCTTCGGTATGGTCAAAGGGCTCACCCCGGTATTTGTCAGAGAGGTGATCGATCATGTCGTAGGCGCCTTCTTCAGTGATTTCGACGACTTTTCCTCGGATCTGGATATAGCGATAGGGATTGTCGGGATCAGATATTGCCAAGGCCACCTGCGGGGCACGTCGCATGGCGCGGTCCTTAACCCGGCCAAGCGCACTGTTGATGATGACATGGGTGCCATCGTAGTCGAACCATAGCGGTGTGCACTGGGGTGTGCCATCAGCCAAGGTCAGAGCGAGGTGGGCAAAGGATTTTTTGTCCCAGGACATCAGGTCGGCAGCACTTACTCCTGTCGGAAAATATGAGTGGATAGGTTGTGTGAATGCTAAAAATGAACCCACTGGATTTTTTTGTCCAGTCATCTTACTACAGCACGAAAGCGGCAGACCGATGTACGGGGTACCTGCTCAGCGCTACGCAGCGGGGTTCCTCGGGTCATCGGTTGTGCCGCTGTAAAGGGGTGGCAGAAGCCCGGACTGAAACCAATTGATAAAAGAGATGCCGCTGAAAATCGGTATACCCAGTTCACGGCGAAGCTCTGACGCGTAGGGGCCCATGTTGGTGCATTCCAGGACGACTGCACCAACGTCCGGATGGTCGCTGACAAGTTGTCTACCCGCATCGAGCAGGTCGAGTCGGCAGGCGTTCACATCCATCGTTGGTCGATTCTCCATAATAAAATGAAAGAACTCCCGGCCAGTTTCTGTACCGGCGATCGGTGTATCCACGGGCGCACCGGCAGCTGCCAGATGATCAGCGGTCAGGTTTTCTCGCGACACGGTCATGACGCCCACCCGCTTACCGGAAGGCAGGAGCTTTTGGACGGTGGGTACCTGCATCAAGGATGATGCTGCGACAGGTACATCGACGGCTTGTGCGAGTTCATCCTGAAACAGTGATAGAAAACCGCAGGTCGTGGTCAAACCATCAGCACCATCGGCGACCAATTGTTTGCCCGACTCAATAAAGGCGTCGAGCAGTCCATCAGCCCGTTCTCGAACCACGCGGTGTGGTGATGCACCACGGACGACACGATACATCACTGGAAAAGACCAGGTAGCGGCATTGCCGAAGTCTCCGGGAATGCGTGGGAAAACAGTGTCCAGCATAAGAATACCGACGCTCGCACCGTAGACAGTTTTTCCGCCCTGTGCGAACGGGTGTTGGGTATTTGTGCTATCGGACATTCTAAAGACTCCCTGTTAAGCATAGCCTACAGCGTTTACCGGGTCACTGGTGCAGTTATCCAGTGATCTTGGGGTGTCGATTGTGTTGTCTTGATTTGGCGCTACTGCTATGCTAGTCGCCACCATCCGTTGGGGTGCCATAAGGCTGAGAAGCGAATGCTTCATACTCGACTGGTTTGTGAACCCAGATCACGGACCAATCATTATCGCGCAGGAGAACGGGTATTTCGCTGAACAGGGGCTAGAAGTAGAGATCATTGCCCCAGCTGATGCTGCTGACCCACCGAAACTGGTGGCGGCTGGTAAAGTGGACCTGGCGATATCCTACCAACCCCAGTTGCATCTTCAAGTACATGCAGGGTTGCCATTGGTACGGGTGGGTACGCTGATTGCAACGCCGCTAAATTGTCTGCTGGTGCTGGATGAGGGCCCTATCAATACCATTGCTGACCTCAAGGGACGGAAAATCGGTTATTCAGTGGCTGGTGTGGAAGAGGCTCTGTTGACTGCAATTTTGGGGCGTTATGACTTATCACTGACTGATGTCGAACTGGTCAACGTTAACTGGTCGCTCTCGCCGTCGCTGATGTCCGGCCAGGTGGATGCCGTAATCGGGGCCTACCGTAATTTTGAACTCAATCAGATGGAGATCGAAGGTGTAGGGGGACGATGTTTCTATCTCGAAGAGGAGGGTCTTCCGCCGTACGATGAACTGATCTATGTCGCAAACCGAAACGAGCATAATAGAAATTCAATCGTGCGGTTTCTCAATGCTACAGAAAAAGCCACGCAGTACATTGTGAATCACCCACAAAAAAGTTGGGAGATTTTCTCTTCTACAGCCAAAGAACTTCAGGATGAACTGAACCGTAAGGCATGGACAGACACGTTGCCTCGTTTTGCACTACGTCCCGCTGCTTTGGATGCCGGACGTTACCAGAATATGGAAACCTTTCTGAATTCGGCAGGTCTGATCAGTGAAATCAAACCGGTAGAGTCTTTGGCCATTGATGTCACCCGAGAGTAGGATACTGACCGTCATCGATTGGGGGCTTATTGCGGGATGAAGGAACGAGATTTGGTACCCCAGTTACGGATTCGTGGTGGATTCAGGCATGGGGATGTCATTCTTTTTGAGGGTCTAGACCTTGTGCTCGAAGCCGGCCAGTGGACCTGCCTGCTAGGTCCTTCCGGAGTCGGCAAGTCAACATTACTGCGGTTAGTGGCTGGACTGAACACCGGTGGTGAATTCGATGGCAGCATCGAAAGTACCAATAGTCGCCCGTTGCGAGAGCAGGTTGCCTACATGGCACAGTCTGATCTTCTTTTGCCGTGGTTGAACGTTCGCGCAAATGTCATGTTGGGGTCAACACTGCGAGGAGAAGTCCGGATGCTCGAGCGTGCTGATCAACTCATCGATGAGGTTGGGTTGGGTATGCATGCCCAGAAGCGACCCCATGAGCTTTCGGGAGGAATGCGGCAACGCGCTGCCTTAGCGCGGACGCTTATGGAAGACAAGCCGTTGTTATTACTGGATGAGCCATTTTCGGCTCTGGATGCACGGACCCGCAGTGAGATGCAGGAACTCGCTTTCGAGGTGTTGATGGATCGGACGGTGATGCTCGTAACCCATGATCCTAGTGAGGCGGCGCGGATCGCCCATCGCGTGTATCTGTTGACTGAAACAGGCTTACATCAACCGGGCTTCACAGGCCGACCACCGATTCGTGCAGTTGACGATCCGGAAGCGCTCGATATTCAGTCCCGCTTGTTTAGTGCGCTTCGGTCATGATGAAAAAACTACGCGATTTCCTGTTCGTTGCAGCTGTTGCTCTGAGTGTATGGGAATTGTTGGTGCGTATGACGGGCGTGCCGCCTTATATTCTGCCGGGCCCGTTGCAGGTCGCCAGTGCTACGATCGAGTATGCGGAGATGCTCGGTGAGCATACGTTGGTTACCCTATCAGAAGTTCTTATTGGACTGTTTCTTGGAACTGTTCTGGGTGCGGGCACTTCGCTGTTTTTGGTGGTATCGGGTTATGCCCGACGTCTGTTGTTGCCATTGATGGTCTTTAGCCAAACCGTGCCGATATTTGCCCTGGCACCGTTGCTCACACTTTGGCTGGGTTACGGAATGGGCTCGAAGATCGCGATGACACTACTGATCATTTACTTTCCGGTTGCGTCGACGTTCTACGATGGGCTGCGTAATACCCCGAAGGGATATCTTGATCTCGCGTTAACCATGAATGCGTCCGAAAGTCGGACATTGTTCAGAATCCAAGTACCCGCGGCGTTGCCTTCACTGGCTTCGGGACTCAGGCTGGCAGCCGTGTACGCCCCGATCGGGGCTGTAATTGGCGAGTGGGTCGGTGCGTCCCGCGGATTGGGCTACTTGATGCTACTTGCCAATGGCCGCGTGAAAATTGATCTGATGTTTGCAGCATTGTTTGCCTTGGCGGCTCTGACGATCACTTTACACACGCTGGTCAATCATGCCGGCCGTCGGCTCACTCGATGGTCGGTCGGTGACTAAATCGCGTTGAGAGTAAACAGACGATCACAACAACGTTACACTAGTTAGTCTGTTTATTGCGTGAGAGCTTCATCCTGTTCAACTCACAACAGATGGTTTAGTCAGAATAATTGATGAATCAAAACCTTCAGACAATCTTGGTGCAGAAGATTCTGCAGCACATCGATGCTGGAACTACCCAACTTGCCGATGAAATATATGCTAATCCCGTGAGTAACTATACATCCACCGAACGATTATCGATGGAGTTCGAAGTGCTTTTTCGGCAGCGACCGTTGTTGGTCGGGTTATCATGCCAGCTGCCCGAACCGGGAGACTTTCTCACTTGTGACCATAGCGGTATCCCCCAGTTGATTGTCCGTGGGGAGGATAGGAAGGTTAGAGCATTTGTGAATGTTTGCAGGCATCGGGGTGCCCGGGTCGCGGAGGGTCACGGCAATACCAGAAAACGATTCCGCTGCCCGTATCACGGTTGGAACTACGATACCAGCGGCAAGCTTGTAGGTATTCCCGACAAGCAAAGTTTCCCCGGTATAGACAGGACTGCTTGCAGTCTGATTCCTTTGCCCGCAACAGAATCAGACGGCATGATATGGGCATCTGCGACACCGGTTCTAACCAGTGAAGCATCGATCAATATCGATATAGATAGTCAATTGGAAGGACTAGGAGCTGAATTACGTAGCTACGACGTAGCGAGCTACCATCAGTATGCGTCGCGCGCGCTTCATCTCAAGATGAATTGGAAACTTGTTATCGATACTTTTCTTGAACCCTATCACTTTGGCGTGCTGCACAAGAATTCCATCTCGCCGATATTCTTTAATAACCTGTGTTTGTTTCATTCCTTCGGGCCTCATTTGCGGGTTACTTATCCGCGGCGAAGCATCGAATCGTTGCGTGATCGGCCTGAGGCCCAATGGGACCTTGTAACCCATACCGCCCTGGTTTATGT
>LUMW01000587.1_pt1 | contig 20662 bp, 16 predicted proteins | sample 729761 | NCBI WGS metagenome assembly LUMW01 (sample SAMN03860302, study PRJNA289734) | marine metagenome | biome: seawater column; feature: ocean; material: water; isolation source: Red Sea water column Station 192 - depth 500m | place: Saudi Arabia: Red Sea | collected 2011-10-15 | depth 500 m
TGGCGCGGGATCGAGGCCTGGATCGACACGATGCCCACGCTCATCGTCGGGCCAATGCCGATGCCGACCAGGAAAAGGTACAGCGTGATCAGGGGCATCGGCGTGTCCGGTCCAATCGTCGTCATCAGCAGCATGCCCAGGGTCAGGATCGCCGTCGACAGCGTCGGAAGGATCTTGTAGCGCCCCGTCGCCGAGATGAAGCGCCCGGCCACGAAGGACGTGCCGATCAGCCCGGTCATCATTGCGACAAGGTAAAGACCGCTGCGCACCGGGTCGACGTGTTTCACGATCTGCAGGAACATCGGCATGAAGGCGATGGTGCCGAACATCGCCATGCCGACCAGGAAGTTGACCGAATTGGCCGCCTGGAAGTTGCGGATGCGGAACAGGTCCAGCGGCATCACCGGCTCGGCCGCGCGGCGCTCGGCCGAGATGAAGCCGACCAGCGCCATCGGTGCCAGCACCAGCAGGAACAGCACCGGAAGCGAAGACCAGGCATAGACCGTACCCGCGAGGTTGGCGATCAGCACGCAGGTCGACAGCAGGATCAGCAGCAGCGCGGATCCGACGAAGTCCATCTTGTGCGGCACCCGGTCCGCCTGTGGCTTCAGCGTGCGGCTGAGGATCACGAAGGCCGCGATGCCGACGGGGAAGTTCACGAAGAAGATCCAGTGCCAGCTGACCGCCTGCACCAGCGCGCCACCGATCAGCGGGCCGACCACGGTGGAAAAGCCGAAGACGCTGGACAGGGTGCCCTGCGCCCGGCCCCGTTCACGCGGCGGCAGCACATCCGCCACGACCGCCATGGACACGACGATCAAGGCGCCGCCCCCCAGCCCCTGGACAAAGCGCCCGGCGATCAGCGTCTCGAGCGTCGGGGCGATGCCGCACAGCAACCCGCCAAAGAGGAAGACACCGATGGCGGATTGCAGCACGATCTTGCGGCCGTACATGTCGCCCAGCTTGCCCGCGATCGGCGCCCCCACGGTCGAGGCCAGAAGATAGGCCGTCACCACCCAGGAGATATGCGCAAGCCCGCCCAGGTCCGACACGATCTTGGGCAAGGCCGTGGTGACGATGGTGTTCCCGGTCGAAGCCAGGAACAGCGTCGTGGCCACGGTGATCAGGATCAGCCGCAGGGTGGCGGGATCCGGGCTGGGCATGTCCGTCAGCGGAAGCCCCGAATGCGCCTCGGAGGCTTTGGGATTTGTCGAAATTTCGTGCTCTTGCATAGGAACGGGGTGCCTGCGATTGCGCCGCGGCCCCCGATGCGCGCCTGGGTCCTGCATAGACCTTGCGATCCGGGGGGCGGAAAAATATCTGTCGTGCGGTATGCGCTTGCACCCATATATGTGACGATGTCATATACATGTCAATAGCACGTAAATTCCGGAGGAACGGCCATAGCTTCGCGTGATGACACAATGAAAGACGTCCTAGAGGGCTTTGGCCTGAACCGGGACACGATGGATCACGCGCTGGAACTGGACGCGATCCTGCAGGCCTGGCGTCGTCGCGTGCAGAAACGCGAGCTCGGGCAGATGGCCCTGCGCGAATTGGGCGTGCCGGTGGACCTGCCCAAGCTGGACGTGATGATCGCGATCTGGGCCCCCTCGAACGAATTCAGCGAAGACCGCGAGGGCGAGACGATGGTGGCGACCATTGCCGCGCGTCTCGGGATCGACCCGTCGCGGGCCTCGCGCCTGGTGACCGAGCTGATCGCCGAGGGCTACGCCGAACGCGCCGTCAGCCAGCAGGACGCCCGTCGGACCATCGTGACGCTGACCGGCAAGGGACGCGCCGTGGTGACGGCGGTGCGCACGATCAAGTTCCTGATCCTGGGCTCCTTCCTCTCAGACTGGAGCGAGGAGGAGCTGGCCACGCTCACCCCCCTGCTGCACCGGCTGTCGCATTGGCAGGACGAGATCGGCAGCCACGCCTCGGACCGCTATGCGCGCGAAGTCGCAACCCTGCGCGAGGAACTGGCGCGGCAACTGGCCGAGGGTTGAGGTTGCCAGTTAAGGCCGGGGGGACCGCCGCCCCGGCCCCGCAAAACCTGCCTCTCGCCCTTTCCACCATATACCTGGACGCCTGGCGACCCAAAGGGACGGCGGGCGGGGCGTCGTGACCGGAACGGGCACGCGCGTCGCCTGCTGCTCCCCCCTTGGCCTTTGGCGCGCCGCCTCTATATTCACGGTATGTTCGCCCCCGAAACCCCTCCTGACACCGCGACTGATCCGCGCGACGATGCCGCCAGCCCCCTGCCCCGGCGCTTCCACGACTGGTTCGCCACGCGCGGCTGGCAGGTACACCCTCATCAGGAACAGATGCTGGCCCGCGCGGGCGATCCCTCGCTTCTGCTGATTGCCCCCACGGGCGGCGGCAAGACCCTGGCCGGCTTCCTGCCCACCCTGGTCGAGCTGGCGGAGGGAGACCACGAAGGGCTGCACACGCTCTATGTCTCGCCGCTCAAGGCGCTGGCCTCGGACATCCGCCGCAACCTCTCGACCCCGATCGAAGAGATGGGCCTGCCCATCCGGGTCGAGGATCGCACCGGCGACACGCCCGCCTCTCGTAAGAAACGCCAGCGCGCGGACCCGCCGCATATCCTGCTGACCACGCCGGAAAGCCTGGCGCTGATGTGTTCCTACGAGGATGCGGCGCGGACCTTCAAAGGCCTGAAACGCATCATTGTCGATGAAATCCACGCCCTCGCCGACAGCAAGCGCGGCGATCAGCTGTGGCTGTCGATGGCACGTCTGCAACGGCTCTGCCCGGATCTGCGCCGCGTCGGCCTGTCGGCCACGGTCGAGGATCCCCAGGCCATCGCCCGGCTGCTGGCCCGCCATCCCGATCCCTGTCCGATCCTGCAGGCCGATCCCGGCCCCGCCCCCGACATCCGCATGCTGGAAACCGAAGACACCCCGCCCTGGTCCGGCGGCGGCGGGGCCTATGCCATCCCCGCGATCCTCGACCAGGTGCGCCAACACAAGACCACGCTGATCTTTCACAACACCCGCGCCCAGGCCGAGATCTTCTTTCACAACCTCTGGCTTGCCAACGAAGACAGCCTGCCGATCGGCATCCACCACGGATCGCTGGACCGCGAACAGCGCGAAAGAGTCGAAAAGGCCATGGTGCAGGGGCGGCTGCGGGCGGTGGTCTGCACCGGGTCGCTGGACCTGGGCATCGATTGGGGCGACGTGGATCTGGTGATCCAGGTTGGCGCACCGAAGAACGTCAAGCGGCTGGTGCAGCGGATCGGGCGGGCGAACCACCGCTACAACGCGCCGTCCAAGGCGCTGCTGGTGCCCGCCAACCGGTTCGAGGTGGTGGAATGCCTGGCCGCGCTGGAAGCCGTGCGCGCCCACGACCTTGATGGCGATCCGCGTGGCCCCGGCCCGCGCGACGTGCTGTGCCAGCATATCCTGGCCACCGCCTGTGCCGGCCCCTTCGACGACCGCGCCCTGTTCACCGCCTACGTGCGCGACGTCGTGCGACGACTCCGCGCCGACCCGCACGTGGCGCTGGCGCTCTTCGAGCTGCGCCTGGAGGCCGCGCGGCGACCCCACGTCGCCGCGACCCTCGGCGCCTGGCGACAGCGCGCCTTCGAGGACGACGTCGTCTTCAACGCCGAGGCCGGCCTGCCCGGCGGACGCACGGAGCTCGCCCTGCTCCACCACGCCGTCGACGGCCTGGTGCTGGACCAGCTGACCGTGCCGCTCGACACCGGCGTGCCGCTCGAGACCGCGATCGAGGAGCTGGTCGACCGCATCCTGCGCTGAGACGCCGGACCGTCGGGCTCAGCCGGGGCGCGGTCCCTCGAGCGCGAACGTGCGGTGGGTCGACCACCCCTCGCCCTCGCGGTGCAGGTAGAGCGCGACCTCGGTGACGTCGAAGTCGCAGCCGAAGTCCTCGAGCGTCGCGTAGGCGTGGTCGAGGGCGGCGTCGTCGAGGTGGTGCGCCACCGTCACGTGGGGGTGGAAGGGGAACAGCGGCTCCGGCGCGTCGAGCGCGGCCCGCAGGTCGGCCGCGAGGACCCCCGCCTCCGCGATGCCGCGGCTGACCGCCACGAAGACCACGGGCGAGACGGGCCGGAACGTGCCGGTGCCCTGCAGCGTCACCTCGAACGGAGCCGTCCGGGCGGCCACGTGCTCGAGCCGCGCCGCGAGGTCGTCGAGCCCGTCCTCGGTGACCTGGTCGGGGGGCAGCAGCGTGATGTGGCTGGGGATCTGCGCGGCCGCAGGGTCGCCGAACGACGCCCTATGGGCGCGCAGCCGCTCGCCGAACGGCTCCGGGACGGCGATCGCGACACCGAAGGTCAGCGCGCCGTCCTGCGACGTCACGCCCTCCAGGCAGGGGTCAGACACCGCGGACGAGCCCGACCTTGTCGTACACGTCCACCACCACCGGCGCCGCAACCTCGCGGGCGCGGGCCGCCCCCGCGGCGAGCACGCGGTCGAGCTCGGCGGGGTCGTCGAGGTAGGCGCGGGTGCGCTCGCCGAAACCGCTCACGAGGTCGGCCACGAGGTCGGCGAGGGCGACCTTCAGGTGCCCGTACTGCTGGCCCTCGAACTGCGCGACCACGTCGTCGACGGTCGTGCCCGCCACCGTCGCGAACAGCGTGAGCAGGTTCGCGATCCCCGGCTGGCCCTCCGGGTCGTAGCGGATCGTGTCGCCGGAGTCCGTGACCGCCGAGCGGATCTTCTTGGCCGCCTTCTTCGGGTCGTCCAGCAGGTCGACGATGCCGTTCGGCGACGACGCCGACTTGCTCATCTTCGCGGTCGGGTCCTGCAGGTCGGCGATCTTGGCGGTGCCCTTGACGATGTAGGCCTCGGGCTGGCGGAACGTCTCGCCGTAGTGGTGGTTGAAGCGCTGCGCGAGGTTGCGCGACAGCTCGAGGTGCTGGCGCTGGTCCTCGCCCACCGGCACGTGGTGCGGGTTGTAGAGCAGGATGTCGGCGGCCTGCAGGATCGGGTACGTGAACAGCCCGACGCTCGCCTTGTCGGCGCCCGCCTTCGCGCTCTTGTCCTTGAACTGGGTCATGCGGCCCGCCTCGCCGAAGCCCGTGAGGCAGTTGAAGACCCACGCCAGCTGGGTGTGCTCCGGCACGTGGCTCTGGCAGAACAGGGCCGACCGCTCGGGGTCGACGCCGGCGGCCAGCAGCTGGGCGGCCGAGCGGTGCACCCGCGCGCGCAGCTGCGCCGGGTCGGGCTGCACCGTCAGGGCGTGCAGGTCGGCGATGAAGTAGAACGCGTCGTGGTCCTCCTGCAGGCCGACCCACTGCCGCACCGCTCCCAGGTAGTTCCCGAGGTGGAACGACTCGGCCGTCGGCTGGATGCCGGACAGCGAGCGTGGACGGGTGCTGCTGGACATGCTGTGCATTGTGCCAGTGGCTCCTCGCGGGACAGGTCCTAGGCTCGGGGCCGTGAGCGACGTACGCACGTGGCAGGTTCCGGGTCGGGTCAACCTCATCGGGGAGCACCTCGACTACAACGGCGGTCCCTCGGTGCCGTTCGCGATCGACCGCTTCCTCACGGTGAAGGTCCGCCGCCGCGACGACGACGCGGTCAACGTCTGGAGCACGCTGCCCGACGGCACCCGCGAGCGCGCGACCTTCCGCACCGACGTCGCACCCGACGACGGCACGGTGTCGGCCGACGACTGGGCCGCCTACCCGGCGGGCGCCGTCTGGGCGCTCGGGACCGCGGGCCCGCTGCCGGGCGTCGACCTGGTGCTCGAGTCGACCCTGCCGCTGGGCTCCGGACTCTCCTCGTCGGCGGCACTCACCGTGGGGGTCGTCTCGGCGCTGGCCGACGTCGCCGACCTCGACGTCGCGCCGCTGGAGGTGGCGCGCCTCGCGCAGCGCGCCGAGAACGACTTCGTGGGGGCGCCCACCGGACTCATGGACCAGCTCGCCGTCACGTTCGGGCGAGCAGGCGAGGCGGTGGTCACCGACCCGCTGTCCGACGACGATCCGACGCGGGTGCCGTTCGACCTCGCCACCGCCGACCTCGCGCTCCTCGTCGTCGCGACCGGCGTCGACCACTCGAACGTCGGCGGCGGGTACGGCGAGCGGCGCGAGGAGTGCGAGCGGGCTGCCACCGAGCTCGGCCTCGAGCACCTCGCGAAGGCCGGGCTCGACGCCCTCGTCCGCCTGGAGGACCCGGTGCTGCGCCGCCGCACCCAGCACGTCTTCACCGAGACCGCGCGGGTCAAGGCGGCGTTGCGGACGCTCGGCGAGAACGACTTCGAGCAGCTCGGCACCATCCTCACCGCCTCGCACGTCTCGCTGCGCGACGACTTCGAGGTCAGCTGCACCGAGCTCGACGTCGCGGTCGAGGCGGCCGTCGAGGGCGGGGCCCTGGGGGCGCGCATGACCGGAGGCGGGTTCGGCGGGTCGGCCATCGCGCTCGTCCCCCAGACCAAGGCGCGCGCCGTGCGCGAGCTGGTGGAGCAGCGCTACGACGCGCTGGGGTGGAGGGCACCGGAGGTCTTCGCCGTCCGGGCCGCAGCAGGAGCCCACCGCACCGCCTGACGCGGCGGTGCCACACTGGGCGCGTGACCGTCCGCCGCATCGCGTACCAGGGAGAGCCCGGCGCGAACTCCCACATCGTCTGCCAGCAGCACCACCCCGACGCCGAGGCCGTGGCCTGCGCGTCGTTCGAGGACGTGTTCGCGGCGGTCACGGGCGGCGACGCCGACCTCGCCATGATCCCGATCGACAACTCGATGCACATCGTCGGCGAGCACTTCCTGCGCATCCAGTTCATGGTCATGGGCGTCCCGGGCACGACGCTGGAGACCGTGCGCACCGTGCACAGCCACGTGCACGCGCTCGGGCAGTGCCGCAAGATCATCGGCCAGCACGGATGGACCCCGATCGTCTCCGGTGACACCGCCGGGGCCGCGCGCGAGATCGCCGAGGCCGCCGACGTCACCTCCGCCGCCATCGCGCCGCCGCTCGCGGCCGAGATCTACGGCCTCGACATCCTCGCCGCAGACGTCGAGGACGAGGACCACAACACCACGCGCTTCGTGGAGCTGTCCCGCGAGCCGGTGCGCGCACCCCAGGGGGCGGGCCCCGTCGTCACCACCTTCATCTTCAACGTCCGCAACCTCCCCGCCGCCCTCTACAAGGCACTCGGCGGGTTCGCCACGAACGGCGTCAACATGACGAAGCTCGAGAGCTACATGGTCGGCGGGGAGTTCACGGCCACCCAGTTCCTCGCCGAGGTCGACGGGCACCCCGACGACCCGCACGTGGCTCGGGCCCTGGAGGAGCTCGGCTTCTTCACCACCGAGACGCGCGTGCTCGGCGTGTACGCGGCCGACCCGTTCCGCGCCGAGCAGCGCTGAGGTCGCGCCCGTCCACAGGTCGGCCACGAAGGCCTTGGTCGTGGGCGTGCACGCGCAGTAGCGTGGCCGCATGACCCCGCCGGACCGCGTGAGCCAGCTGCGCAACGACGTCGACGACCTGTACGAGATCGTCTCGGAGATCCGTTCGACGGTCGACGGTCACACGGGCACCCTCGCCGAGCACACCCGGACCCTCGCCGACCACACCCGGACCCTCGCCGACCACACCCGGACCCTCGCCGACCACACCCGGACCCTGGACGAGCACGGCGCCAAGCTCGACGAGATCCTCGACATCCTGCGCGCGCGGTGAACGGGCTGCCGTTCCCGCTGTCGGTCCCGGTGCTGACCGACGGCGTCGTCACGCTGCGCGCGGCCACCCCGGCCGACGTCGAGCCGATGTGGGAGATGACGCAGGACCCCGCCATGCAGCGCTGGACCGCCGTGCCGATCCCGAACACGCGGGAGATGAGCGAGCAGTTCGCCCTGCACGTCGGCGCCCGCGCCTGGGACGAGGGCACCGCCCGCATGTGGGTCGTGGAGGCCGAGGACGACGACGGACGTCCGCGCTTCGCCGGGAACGTCGACGTGCGCGGCGGCCCCGTCGCCGACATCGGCTTCACGCTCCACCCGTGGGCGCGAGGTCGCGGCATCATGACCGCCGCCGTGCGGCTCGCCGTCGACCACGGCTTCACCGAGGCCGGGATCGAGGCGGTGCACTGGCGGGCCCACGTGGGCAACGAGGCGTCCCTGCGGGTCGCGCACGCCTGCGGCTTCGAGCTGGTGGGCACCGCACCCGCCCTGCTGCACGAGCGCGGCCGTACGCTCGACGCCTGGACGGCCGTGCTGCGCTTCGGCGACGCGCCCTACGCCCGCCGGCCGTGGCAGGACGCGCCGAGGCTCAGGACCGACCGCCTGCAGCTGCGACCGCTCGTGGAGACCGACGCGCACCGCGTGGCGCAGGCGTGCTCCGACCCGACCACGCGGCACTGGCTGCGGACGCTGCCGCACCCCTACACGCCCGAGGTGGCCCGCGCCTTCGTGGCCGACTGCACGTGGCGCTCCGCGACCGGGGAGAAGATCACCTGGGCCGTGGCCGACCCCGTCTCCGACGACCTCGTCGCTCTCGTGACGCTCATGCACCTCGGCGGCGTGAACCCCGGCACGGCCGAGGTGGGCTACTGGGCGCACCCCGATGCGCGCGGTCGCGGACTCGTGGGCGAGGCTGTGGAGGCGGTCACGCACTGGGCGTTCTCGCCCGACGGCCCCGGGCTGCACCGACTCAGCCTGCTGGCCGCCGCGGGCAACGTGGCCAGCAACCGCGTGGCCGAGCGGTCCGGGTTCCGTCGGCTCGGGGTGGAGCGCCAGGCCGAGATGCTGGGCGACGACACGCTCGACGACCTCGTCTCCTACGACCTGCTCGCCGACGACCTGCGGTAGCCGACCTGCGGCCTGGGTTGGACCGGCCTGGACTGGGCTGGCTGGACGCAGGCGTCGCGGCCCGCTGCTGCGTCGGCGTGCTCCGTCAGTGCGAGTGAGACGTCGGCCACTGGCGCTGCTTCTGTCGGCACACGACGGCACACTGGTTGCGTGACCCAACTGAGCGAGCCGCAGCAGCCCGGCGCCACCTCCTCGACGACGCCGTCCCCCTGGCCCGCCCTCTGGGCGATGGTCATCGGGTTCTTCATGATCCTCGTCGACAACACGATCGTGTCGGTGGCGACGCCGGCGATCATCGAGGACCTGCGCACCGACTACAACAGCGGCATCTGGGTCACGAGCGCCTACCTGCTCGCCTACGCCGTGCCGCTGCTGGTCACCGGACGTCTCGGCGACCGCTTCGGGCCGAAGAACGTCTACCTGCTCGGCCTGACCATCTTCACCCTGGCTTCCCTGTGGTGCGGGCTGACGGACTCGATCGGCGGGCTCATCGCCGCCCGCGTGGTGCAGGGGATCGGCGCGTCGCTCCTCACGCCGCAGACCATGGCGGTCATCACCCGCACGTTCCCGGCCGCCAAGCGCGGCAGCGCCATGGCGCTCTGGGGCGCCACCGCGGGCGTCGCGACGCTCGTCGGCCCGATCCTCGGCGGCGTGCTCGTCGACGCCGCCGGCTGGGAGTGGATCTTCTTCGTCAACATCCCGGTCGGTCTCGTCGGCTTCGTCCTCGCCGTCCGTCTGGTGCCCGTGCTCGAGACGCACGCCCACACCATCGACTGGCTCGGCGTCGCGCTCAGCGCCGCCGGCATGTTCCTGCTCGTCTTCGGCATCCAAGAGGGCGAGCGGTACGACTGGGGCACCATCACCGGGCCGATCAGCGTCCCGCTGCTCATCGCGCTCGGGGTCGTCGTGCTCGGCCTGTTCGTCGCCTGGCAGGCGCGCGTGCGCCGCGAGCCGCTCGTGCCGCTCGGGCTGTTCCGCGACCGCAACTTCTCGGTCGGCAACGTCGCCATCGCCATGGTCTCGCTCGCCATCACCGCCATGAGCCTGCCGTTCATGTTCTACGCGCAGGGCGCCCGCGGCTGGAGCCCGACCGAGTCGGCGCTCTTCATGACGCCCATGGCCGTGGTGCTGCTGCTCCTCTCGCCCGTGGTGGGCAAGCTGTCCGACCGCGTCCACCCGCGTCTGCTGACGCTCGTGGGCTTCGGCACCGCCGCGGTGGCCATGCGCTGGCTCGGCAGCCTCGTCGACCCGACGACGCCCGCGTGGCAGCTGCTGCTGCCCATGGCGCTCTTCGGTGTGTCCAACGCGTTCCTCTGGGCCCCGCTGAGCGCCACGGCCACGCGGAACCTGCCGATGTCGTCGGCCGGCGCCGGTGCCGGCGTCTACAACACGACGCGCCAGGTGGCCGCGGCCCTCGGCAGCGCCGCCGTCGCCGCGCTCATCGGATCGCGCCTGGCCGCCAACGGCCTGCAGGGCGACGCGAGCGCGTTCCAGTCCGCGACCGGTGGCTCCGCGAGCATGCCCGCGCCGGTGGCCGAGGCCTTCTCGCGGGCGATGTCGGAGGCCTTCTGGCTGCCGGCCGCCGCGTTCGTCGTCGGACTGGTCGTCGTGCTGCTGTTCGAGCGCCCGCGCCACCAGGGCACCGCCCCGGCCACCGCCCCCGCGCAGGCCGCACCCGCTGCCTAGACTGCGGCGGGTGACCAGCACCCACGTCCTGACGCTGTCCTGCCCGGACCGGCCGGGGCTCGTGTACGCCGTGACCCGGTGGATCCACGAGGCCGGCGGCAACATCCTCGACTCCCAGCAGTACACGGAGCAGCCGGCCGACGACGGGTCGGGCGAGTTCTTCCTGCGCCTGCACGTCGACTTCGGCTCGGACGCACAGACCGCGGCGCTCGCGGACGGCTTCGGGCAGGTCGCCGCCGAGCTGGACATGCAGTTCCGGCTCGTCGAGGCCGAGCGGCCGGCGCGCACCCTCGTGATGGTCTCCAAGGAGGGCCACTGCCTGAACGACCTGCTCTACCGGCAGAGCTCCGGCTCCCTCAACATCGAGGTGCCCGCCGTGGTGTCGAACCACCGCGACCTCGAGCGGCTCGCCGACGCGTACGACGTGCCGTTCCACCACCTGCCGGTCACCCGGGAGACGAAGGCCGACGTGGAGGCGCAGGTGCTCTCTCTCGTCGAGGACCTGGAGGTCGACCTCGTGGTGCTCGCGCGGTACATGCAGATCCTCAGCGACGACCTCTGCCGCTCGCTGGCGGGGCGAGCCATCAACATCCACCACAGCTTCCTGCCCAGCTTCAAGGGCGCGCGCCCCTACCACCAGGCCCACGCCCGCGGCGTCAAGCTGATCGGCGCGACCGCCCATTATGTCACCGCCGACCTCGACGAAGGTCCGATCATCGAACAGGAGCGTGCTGATGAACGGACCACGCACCGTCGTCTTCGCCTGACCCGCCGCAAGGGCCGGGCCGCGCCCAGCGCGCGGCTCTGGCCGTCCGTCTCACTCCCCGACCTCGGGGTCCACATGATGAGACCTGCGTGCAGCGCGGTCCCGGACGCCTACCGTCGTACCTCGACGCACCACCCCCGAGGGTGCGCCCGAGACCCGAGGACGACTCCATGACGACGCTCCGCCGCCGACTGACGACCGCCGCCGCGCTCGCGGCCGCCTCCGCCCTGGTGCTCAGCGCCTGCGGGTCGGGTGGCTCCAGCAGCGCCGACACGATCAAGATCGTCGGCTTCGCGGTCCCCGAGGCGGCCAACAAGGCGATCGCCGAGAAGTTCGAGGAGACGCCCGAGGGCAAGGGCGTCTCGTTCAAGACCTCCTACGGCGCGTCCGGCGACCAGAGCCGCGCGGTGGCCGATGGCCTGCCCGCCGACTACGTCCACCTGTCCGTCGCGACCGACGTCGACCGCCTGGTCGACGCGGCTCGGCGTCCGCAAGGGCAACCCCAAGAACATCCAGGGCTGGGACGACCTGGTCAAGCCCGGCGTGAAGATCGTCACGGCCAACCCCGCCTCCTCCGGCGCGGCCCGCTGGAACGCGCTCGCCGCGTGGGGCAGCGTGACCAGCCAGGGCGGCAGCGACGCCGAGGCCACCGCGTACGTCGACAAGCTCTTCAAGAACGTGGTGTCGCTGACCAACAGCGGTCGCGACGCCACCCAGAGCTTCCTGGGCGGCACGGGCGACGTGCTCCTGGCCTACGAGAACGAGGCCATCCTGGCGAACCAGAACGGCCAGGGCTTCGACTACGTCATCCCCGACACCACCGTGCTGATCGAGAACCCCGGCGCCGTGCTGAAGAAGCACGTCCCGGCGACCGAGCCGTGGCTCGACTTCGTGCTCGGCAAGACCGGCCAGCGCGAGTTCGCGCTCAAGGGCTTCCGCCCCCTCAACGAGGAGCAGCCCGGCGTCGCCGACCTGTCCGCCGTGGGCCTGAAGGCCTCCGACATCAAGGGTGCCGCCGACGCTTCCGACCCGTTCCCGAAGGTCAAGAACCTCCTGACCCTCGCCGACGACTTCGGCGGGCACGACTGGAGCGGCGTGAAGGACAAGCTCTTCGGCGACGGCAAGGACGGCGCGCCCGTCGGCATCGTCACCGAGGCCATCGCGAAGTCCGGCAAGGCCTCGCAGTAACGCCCGGCCCGACCGCACCGACGACCCTCAGGACGGCATGACCTCCACCGCACCGGCGCAGCGCCGGCCGGCACGCTTCCGGCCGGCGCTGCCGAGCACCCTCACCCGCACGTCCGGGCTCGGCCTCGGCATCTCGATGCTGTGGTTCAGCCTGCTCGTCCTCATCCCCCTCTGCGCGGTCGTCATCACCGCGTCCGAGGGCGGCTGGGCGAACTTCTGGCGGGCGATCACCAACGCGCAGACCCGCTCGGCCATCGTGCTGACGCTCGAGGCCGCCGTCGCCGTGACCGCCGTGAACGTCGTCGTCGGCACCGTCATCGCCTGGGTGCTCGTCCGCGACCGGTTCCCCGGCAAGGGGGTGCTCGAGGTGGTCATCGACATCCCGTTCGCCCTGCCGACGATCGTGGCCGGGCTCGTGCTCCTGTCGCTCTACGGCAAGGACGACAGCCCGCTCGGCATCAACGTCGCGAACTCCGGAGCGTCGGTGTACCTGGCGTTCCTGTTCGTGACGCTGCCGTTCGTGGTCCGCATGGTCCAGCCCGTGCTGGAGGAGCTCGACCTCGAGGTCGAGGAAGCCGCCGCGTCGCTCGGCGCGAGCCGGTTCACCACGTTCCGCCGCGTCATCCTGCCCAGCCTCGCGCCGGCCATCACCGCAGGCGCGGCGCTGTCGTTCGCGCGGGCCGTGGGCGAGTACGGGTCGCTCGTGCTGCTGTCGGGCAACCTGCCCTTCACCTCCGAGGTGGCGTCCGTGCGCATCCTGAGCGCGATCGAGAACGACAACCCCGAGGCCGCCGCGTCCATCGCGACCCTGCTGCTGCTCGTCTCGCTGGCGACCATCGTCGTGCTCGACCTGCTGCAGAGGAGGATCAGCGACCGTGGCTGACGCTCGGACGACCCGCCACCCCCGTGGCCCGGTCACCTACCTGCTGCGCGTCGTCGCGGTCGTGTACCTCGCACTGCTCGTGGTCTGGCCGGTCGCGCTCGTCGTGACCAACACGTTCGCCGACGGCCTGACGTCGTTGCGCGGCCTGTTCGAGGACCCCGACATGGTGGCGGCACTGCAGCTCACCGCCGTCGCCGCCCTCTGCGCGACGGCCATCAACCTCGTGTTCGGCGTCAGCATGTCGCTGCTGCTGGTGCGCACCGAGTTCCCGGGCAAGCGTCTGCTCAGCGCCGCGCTCGACCTGCCGCTCTCCGTCTCGCCGATCGTCATCGGTCTGGCCCTCGTGCTCGTCTACGGCGGGCGCGGCGGGTGGTTCGGCCCCACGCTCGAGGGCTGGGGCTTCCAGGTCATCTTCTCCACGCCCGGCATCGTCATGGCGACGGCGTTCGTCTCCCTGCCACTCGTCATCCGCGAGGTCGTGCCGGTGCTGCGCGAGATCGGCACCGAGCAGGAGCAGGCCGCCCGCTCGCTCGGCGCCAACCCCTGGCAGACCTTCTGGCGGATCACCCTGCCGGGCATCCGCTGGGCGGTCGTCTACGGCGTCGTGCTGACCCTCGCCCGTTCGCTCGGTGAGTTCGGCGCCGTCAAGGTCGTGTCGGGCAACGTCCTCGGCGAGACCCGGACCGCCACGCTGGCCGTGGAGGAGAAGTACCTCAACTTCGACGTCGAGGGCGCCTACGCGATCGCGTTCCTGCTCGCCAGCGTCTCCGTCGTCTGCATCGTCGTCGTCCAGGTCCTGCGCTCCCGCGCGGACCGCCACTGAGAGGGAAGGCCCCATGAGCATCGAGGTCGCAGGCGTCAGCAAGCGGTTCGGCGACTTCGTCGCGCTCGACGACGTCGACCTGTCGATCCCCACCGGCCAGCTCACCGCCCTGCTCGGACCGAGCGGTGGCGGCAAGACCACGCTGCTGCGGATCATCGCCGGCCTGGAGAGCGCCGACTCCGGCTCGGTCGTCATCGAGGGCGTCGACACCACCGGCGTGCCCGTGCAGAAGCGCAACGTCGGGTTCGTCTTCCAGCACTACGCCGCGTTCAAGCACCTCAGCGTGCGACGCAACGTGTCGTTCGGCCTGGAGATCCGCAAGCGCCCGAAGGCCGAGGTCGAGGCCAAGGTCGATGAGCTGCTGCGGCTCGTGCACCTCGAGCAGTTCGCGGACCGTCGCCCGACGCAGCTCTCGGGCGGACAACGTCAGCGCATGGCACTGGCTCGCGCCCTCGCCATCGAGCCGTCGGTGCTGCTGCTCGACGAGCCGTTCGGCGCGCTCGACGCGAAGGTCCGCAAGGAGCTGCGGGACTGGCTGCGCCGCCTGCACGACGAGATGCACGTGACCACGGTGTTCGTCACGCACGACCAGGAGGAGGCGCTCGAGGTGGCCGACTCGATCGTGGTGATCAACGACGGCCGCATCGAGCAGGTCGGCACGCCCGACGACCTCTACGACAAGCCGGCGAGCGACTTCGTGCTGTCCTTCCTCGGTCCCGTGACCAGGCTCGGCGACCACCTGGTGCGCCCGCACGACATCGAGATCTCGCGCTACGAGCAGGCGGCGGTCACGGTGGGCACGATCACCCGCTGGACGCGGATCGGGTTCGAGGTGCGCCTGGAGGTCACGCCCGAGGACGCCCGCCAGCCGGGCCCGGTGCTCGTCAGCCTCACCCGCACGGACGCGACGGCCCTCGGGCTGCACGAGGGCGACCGGGTGTGGCTGCGCCTGCGGCCCGGGGCCTCCTGACCCGCACCGGCACCGCCACGACCGCGCCGACCGCGGTCAGGCAGGCGGCAGCCGCGAACGCCGCCTCGTGCCCGACGCCGCCCACGAGGGCGCCCGCGAGGGCCGAGCCGAGGGCCTGACCGAGCACGAGCACGACGAACAGCAGCGCCGTCCCCGACGCCCCGCGCCCCTGGTCGACGTCGAGCGTCCAGGCGATGAGTGCGCCCGTGGCGGCGACGAAGCCCCACCCGAACACCGCGCACGCGACGACGGCGACGACCGCCGAGCCGGACCCCAGCCCGAGCGCGAGCGTCGCGGCCGCGGTGACGCCGCAGGTGAGTGCCCACGCGGTGCGTGGAGAGCGCCGGCCCAGCCGGCCTGCGGTGGCGACGACGGCGGTCCCGCCCACGCCCAGCGCGATCCAGGCGACGACCGACGTGGTGGTCCCTCCACCCGCCTCGAGGACCACCACGCGACCGTAGCTCCACACCGCAGCGGAACCGGCACCGAGGAGCAGGCTGGCGGCCACCACGCGCCGGTGCGCCGACCACCAGGAGCGCGGCAACGTCACGCTCGGGGCCTGCTCCCCCGTCCCTCCACCCCGCGCGGCCAGGAGCACGAGCGCCGCGACGGCGAACGTGAGCAGACCCGACCACGCCCACGCCGCGCGCCAGTCCGGGAGCAGCGTGAGGGCCAGCGCGCCGGCCACGACGAGCCCCGGCCCGGTGCCGGCGTTGACCGTCGACTGCGCGGACGGGTCGCCCGCCACGACCGGGTCGCGTCGCAGGACCTCCACGAGCGCCGGCGACACCACCCCGGCGCCCACCGAGGCGGAGACCGCGAGGACGGCGAACGTCGGGGCGTCCGGGGCGACCGAGAGCCCGAGGGCCCCTCCCCCGGCCGTCAGCGCGGCGACGACGACGAGCGTGCGGGCCCGCCGCGTGGCGAGCACCAGCCCCAGGAGCGCGCCGAGGCAGTAGGCCAGCGAGGCGCCGCTCGACACCAGTCCCGCGGCCGCGGTGCCCAGTCCGAGCTCGTCCTGGACGTCGGGCAGGTAGAGCCCGGTCGCGAGCCGGACGAGACCGTAGGTCGCGGCCACGAGGGCGAGACCGCCGGGCACGAGCAGGACGGATAACGAAAACGTACGTTTCACTTTCGTGAGTCTAGGCTGGCTCTATGGCCCTGCGCACCTCGACGGAGACCCGGCTGCTCGACGCCGCCGACGAGCTGTTCTTCACGGGCGGCGTGGCGGCGACGCCGGTCGACGCAGTCCTCGCCCGGGCCGGCGTCTCCGCGGCCACGCTCTACCGAGGCTTCGCGAGCAAGGAGGCCCTGCTCGCGGCAGCACTCGAACGTCGCCACCGGGCGTGGACCCAGACCTGGGACGACGCGGTCGAGCGACAGACCACGCCGCAGGCCAGGCTCCTCGCCGTCTTCGATGCGCTCGAGACGTTCCGCCACGGGCCGCTCGGCTCCCGGTGGTGCGCGTTCCTCGGGACCGCAGCGGAGCACGTGTCGCCACCGCCGGAGCTCGCCGCGGCACTCCGGCTCGAGACCGAGCACCTGCGCGACCGGCTGGCGGAGCTCGCCGAGGAGGTCGCGCCTGGTCGCGGGGAGCAGCTCGGTGAGCAGCTCCTCCTGGTGGTCACCGGCGACCTCGCGATGCGTCTGCGCACCCCCGGACGGAGCACCGACGTCGCCCGTGCCGTCGCCGCCACCCTCGTGCGCGCGGCCTGAGCCGACCGCGGCCCTCGCCGTCGCGTCAGACGGTGCGGCGCTGGGCCAGCAGGCCCGCCAGGAAGATCAGGAGCCCGGCGACCGCCAGCGCGGCGCCGACCAGGCTCGGGGCGCGGTACCCGTAGCCGGCGGCGATGACGACGCCGCCCAGCCAGGCACCCAGCCCGTTGGCGATGTTCAGCGCCGAGTGGTTGAGCGCTGCACCGAGCATCTGCGCGTCGCCTGCGGCGTCCATGAGCCGGATCTGCAGGCCGATGGCCACGAGGCTGCCGAGGGCACCGATCGCGAAGATGCCGAGAGCGGCCGGTACGACGAGCCCTGCCGTCTGGTGGAAGACGACGAGCACGGCGATCGTCGCCACGAAGCCCCAGATCACGAGCCGCGGGACGTCCCAGTCGGCGAGCGGTCCGGCCAGCCACGAGCCGAGCACCGACCCGATGCCGAAGGCCAGGAGGAACCAGGGGATCGAGGAGTCCGCGAGGCCGGTGACGTCGGTGACGATCGGCGCCACGTAGCTGTACATGGCGAACAGTCCCCCGAAGCCGACCATGCCGGCGGACACGGCGAACAGCACCTGCGGACGCTTGAGCGCCGACAGCTCGCCGCGGATGCTGGCCGTGCGGTCGGCCGCCTGGTGCGGCACGAAGAGCAGCATCATCGCCGCAGCCAGCACCGCCAGCACGACCACCGCCCAGTAGGCGGCCCGCCAGCCGAGCTCCTGGCCCAGCCAGGTGGCGGCCGGCACGCCGGCCACGGTGGCGACGGACAGACCGAGCATGACGCGGCTGACCGCGCGACCGCGGCGGTGTGGCGGCACCAGCGAGGCGGCGAGGAGCGAGGCGACGCCGAAGTACGCGCCGTGGGGCAGGCCGGCGAGGAAGCGTGCGGCGAGCACGGGCACGTAGCCGCTCGCCAGCGCCGTGACCGCGTTGCCGACGCCCAGGGCGAGGATCAGGCCGACCGCCAGCTCACGGCGCGGGAGCCGCGCCCCGAGGGCCACGATGACGGGCGCACCGACCACGACGCCGAACGCGTACGCGGTGATCACGTGCCCGGTGGTGGGGATCGACTCGTCGATGCCGGCGGCGATCTCCTTGAGCAGACCCATCGTGACGAACTCGGTCGTGCCGATCGCGAAGCCGCCGAGCGCGAGGGAGATGATGGCCAGCCCCACGTGCGCGGCGCGCGGGGTGCTCGTCTCGGGCGCTGCCAGGTCCACGGAAGAAGTCACGTGAAGAGCCAAGCACCGCCCCTCGGCGTGTTGTTCCCGGTGTGGGCGACGTCATGCGGACGCTGCTCCCGTCGTCGCCGCGCCGTGAAGGTATCTGGCGACTTGTCCAGCGAGACACTCCGCTGGTCGAGTAGCGGCCACGCGCGACGAAGGAGCGCCGTGGCCGCGTATCGAGACCACCCGGCAACAGCCCAGCGCGAGCCAACCCCTAGCGACCGCTCGGAGTGGTCTCGACCTCCGCCAGCTCCTCCGTCGCGGCGTCGACTACTCGACCAGCGAGCCCCTTCCGCTGGTCGAGTAGCGGCATGGGCGACGAAGGAGCTCCGTGCCGCGTATCGAGACAACTCGGCAACGGATCAGCGCGGGCCAAACCCCAGCGACCGCCTGAAGTGGTCTCGATACGCCCGAACGAGCTCCTCCGTCGCCGGCCGGCCTACTCGACCAGCGGATCGCTCCGCGGGCCGGGCGCACGACGCCCCCGCGACCAGGGGGTCGCGGGGGCGTCGGTGGCGGCAGGTCAGACGCTGAGCGAGCCGAGGACCTCGTTGAGGGTGCTCGAGGGACGCATGACCTTCTCGGCCTTCTCGTCCGACGGACGGTAGTAGCCGCCGATGTCGGCGGGCGATCCCTGGACGGCGAGCAGCTCGTCGACGATCGTCTGCTCGTTGCCGCGCAGCGCACCCGCGACGTCGGCGAACGCGGACGCCAGCTCGGCGTCCTCGGTCTGCTTCGCCAGCTCCTCGGCCCAGTAGAGGGCGAGGTAGAAGTGGCTGCCGCGGTTGTCGATCGTGCCGAGCTTGCGGCCCGGCGAGCGGTTCTCGTCGAGGAAGGTGCCGGTGGCGCGGTCGAGCGTGTCGGCGAGCACCTGGGCGCGCGCGTTGCCGGCCGTGGTGGCCAGGTGCTCGAAGCTCGCCGCCAGCGCGAAGAACTCGCCGAGGCTGTCCCAGCGCAGGTAGTTCTCCTTGACGAGCTGCTGCACGTGCTTCGGCGCGGAACCGCCCGCACCGGTCTCGAACAGTCCACCGCCGTTGATCAGCGGGACGACGGAGAGCATCTTCGCGCTCGTGCCCAGCTCCAGGATCGGGAACAGGTCGGTGTTGTAGTCGCGCAGCACGTTGCCGGTGACGCTGATGGTGTCCTCGCCGCGACGGATGCGCTCCACCGAGTAGGTGGTCGCCTCGGCCGGCGCCATGATCTCGATCGTGAGGCCGTCGGTGTCGAGCTCGGGCAGGTAGGCGTTGACCTTGGCGATGAGGTTCGCGTCGTGGGCGCGGGTCTCGTCGAGCCAGAAGATCGCGGGGGCGCCGGTGGCGCGGGCCCGCGTGACGGCGAGCTCGATCCAGTTGCGGATCGGCACGTCCTTCGTCTGGCAGGCGCGCCAGATGTCGTGCGGCTCGACGTCGTGCTCGAGGAGCACGTCGCCGGAGGAGTCGACGACCTGCACCGTGCCGGCCGTCTCGATCTCGAAGGTCTTGTCGTGGCTGCCGTACTCCTCGGCCGCCTGCGCCATGAGGCCGACGTTGGGCACCGAGCCCATCGTGGTCGGGTCGTAGGCGCCGTGCGCCTTGCAGTCCTCGACGACGGCCTGGTAGACGCCGGCGTAGCTGGAGTCCGGGATGACGGCGAGGGTGTCGTGCTCCTGGCCGTCCGCGCCCCACATGTGGCCCGACGTGCGGATCATGGCGGGCATCGACGCGTCGACGATGACGTCGCTCGGCACGTGCAGGTTCGTGATGCCCTTGTCGGAGTCGACGTAGGCGAGGCGCGGTCCCTCGGCGAGGCGCTGCTCGAAGGCCGCCTTGATCTCGGCGCCGTTGTCGAGCGCGTCGAGACCGGAGAGGATGCCGCCCAGGCCGTCGTTGGCGCTGAGGCCGGCCGCAGCGAGGTCGTCGCCGTACTGCGCGAACACGTCGGCGAAGTAGGCGCGCACGACGTGGCCGAAGATGATCGGGTCGGAGACCTTCATCATGGTGGCCTTGAGGTGCACCGAGAACAGGACGTCGAGGTCCTGGGCGCGCTGGACCTGCTCGGCGAGGAAGGTGTCGAGGGCGGCGGCGCGCATGACGGTGGCGTCGACGACCTCGCCGGCGAGGACCTTCAGGCCGTCCTTGAGGACGGTGGTGCTGCCGTCGGTGGCGACGTGCTGGATGGTGAGGGTGTCGTCGGCGTCGAGGACGACGGACTTCTCGTTGGAGCGGAAGTCGTCGGCGCCCATGGTGGCGACCTCGGTCTTGGAGTCGCTGCTCCAGGCACCCATGGAGTGCGGGTTCTTGCGGGCGTAGGCCTTGACCGACGCGGGGGCGCGGCGGTCGGAGTTGCCCTCGCGGAGCACCGGGTTGACGGCGCTGCCCTTGACCTTGTCGTAGCGCGCCTTGGTGTCCTTCTCGGCGTCGCTGGTCGGGTTGTCCGGGTACGCGGGGAGGTCGAAGCCCTGCTCCTGCAGCTCCTTGACCGCGGCCTTGAGCTGCGGGATCGAGGCGCTGATGTTGGGCAGCTTGATGATGTTGGCCTCGGGCGTCTTGGCCAGCGCGCCGAGCTCGGCGAGCGCGTCGTCGACCTTCTGGTCGGCGGGGAGCACGTCGGCGAACGCGGCCAGGATG